>Ga0209410_1000576_pt1 | contig 17169 bp, 14 predicted proteins | sample Mar14436cmmetaG_FD_184135 | JGI IMG/M metagenome (GOLD analysis project Ga0209410, IMG submission 184135) | Marine hydrothermal vent microbial communities from Guaymas Basin, Gulf of California to study Microbial Dark Matter (Phase II) - Marker... ... | reverse complement strand
AAAGTAAGCACAGGACTTGAGGTAATCTTACTTACAGTTTCTGCTATTTTTCTAGTAAAAATCAACTCCTGGGCATTTTTTTGTAACAAATGGTCAAAATACTCTAAATCCAAATCAGGATAGCGGGGCCAAAAAGTAAGTTGCATACCTTGCATTATAGATAGAGAAAGGCTAAAATGGCAACATTTTTAGAAGGGAGAAATGACAAAATTAGGGTTAATCGGTTGTGGAGCAATAGGAACTATTTTAGCAAAGGCCATTGAAGAACGTCTGCAAGAAAAATTTATGCTTAAGGTAATTTTTGATATTTCTTCTGAGAAGGCAAGGGCATTAAAAGAACGCTTACACTCCTCTCCTATAATTGCCCCTGATTTTTCAGCATTTTTAGCCCAATCTTTAGACATAGCCATTGAGGCTGCCTCTCAGGAAGCGGTCAAAGAATATGGAGAAAAAATTTTATCTAGGGAAAAAGATTTAATGATTATGAGTATTGGTGCTTTATTAGAAGACAACCTCTTTGAAAGATTAAAGACCATTGCTCAAAAAAAACACCGCAGAATCTATCTCCCTTCAGGGGCAGTAGTGGGTATAGATGGCATTAAAGCTGCTGCCTTAGCAGGTCTGGATGAGGTGGTGCTTACTACCAGAAAACCTCCAGCAGGACTTAAAGGCGCACCTTATATTGAAGAAAGAGAAATTGATTTAGAAAATATTACTAAAGCCCAAATGATTTATAAAGGCCCAGCCGAAGAGGCAGTAAAGTATTTCCCAGCAAATGTTAATGTAGCTGCTGTTTTAAGCTTGGCTGGGATTGGGAAAAAGAAGACCAAGGTGAAAATTATTGCTGACCCTAATATTCATACCAATCAACATGAAATCAAAGTAAAAGGCAAGTTTGGCCAAATGATATGTTTGACAAAAAATTTACCCTGTCCAGATAGTCCCAGGACTAGTTATCTGGCAGCCCTTTCTGCCATCAAAACCCTAGAAAATATATCAGCAGAAGTGGTTATTGGAACCTAGGAGAGAAAAATGAATAAACTACAAGAAGAAATTATTCGATTAAAAAAAGAAAAACAGGCCATCATTTTGGCACATAATTATCAAAAACCAGAAATTCAAGATATTGCTGATTTTATGGGTGATAGTATAGAACTTTGTCGCAAGGCTCACCAAACCCGAGCGCGGATGATTGTATTTTGTGGGGTTGATTTTATGGCCCAATCAGCGGTAATCCTTAATCCTGATAAAAAAGTGCTTATTCCCAGTAAAGCTGCCTTGTGTCCCATGGCGCAAATGTTACCCCCTGATTATTTAAAATTCTGGCAACAGAGACATCCTGGAGTGCCTTCTGTGCTTTATGTAAATACTTTAGGAGAGGCAAAGGCCCTTTGTGATGTCTGTTGCACTTCAGCTAATGCCGTTAAAATTGTAGAAAAGATGCCTGAAAAAAAGATATTATTTGGTCCAGATAGCCATTTAGCGGCTTATGTGGCTAAAGAAACAGGCAAAGAAATTATTCCTGTGCCTTCTCATGGTTATTGCCCGGTTCATGTCCTGTTTGAGAAAGAAGATTTATTGAAACTTAAGGCCATGCATCCTGAGGCTATTTTAATGATACATCCTGAATGTCCTATGGAGGCCATCCAGATGGCTGATTTTGTAGGTAGCACTTCTCAAATGGGCCATTTTGTGGAGCAAACTGATGCAAAGACATTTATAGTAGGCACAGAAATTGGGCTCATTCATCGTTTAAAAAAGGAAAATCCAAAAAAGGAGTTTATCCCTGCCAATCCAGAAGCAATTTGCACGGCCATGAAGGCTATAACTTTAGAAAAGGTCTATATGGCACTCAAAGAAGAAAGATATGAAGTAAATTTATCAGAAAAAGTGGTGAAAGCAGCTCAGCAAAGCCTGGAAAAAATGGTTGAGATTGTGAAGTAAATTAATTAAAAATGGTAAATTGGCATCAGGCGAAAGGGGTTGGTGAATTGAGAAAATTAATTCAAAATAAAAAAGCTAAGATAGGTATTATAGGCCTTGGATATGTGGGACTTCCTTTGGCTATCCGATTTGCTGAAGCAGGTTTTTCTGTTACTGGTTTTGACATAGACAAGGAAAAGGTAGAAAGGCTAAATAAAGGTGAATCGTATATTAAGCACATTTCTTCTTCTTTAATCACTGGTCTTCAAAATTGCTTAATAGCAACTACGAACATGAACAGGCTGAGAGAAATGGATGTTATTCTTATCTGTGTCCCTACTCCTCTGACAAATAAAAGAGAGCCAGATATGCAATATGTAGAAAGGACCTCCAGAGATATAGCTAGAAACATGAGAGTTGGTCAGCTTATCTCCCTTGAATCTACAACTTATCCTGGAACCACAAGGAAACTACTTCTTCCATTGTTTGAGGCAAACGGTCTACAGGTGGGTAAGGATTTTTATCTTATTTACTCCCCTGAAAGGGAGGATCCTGGAAATAAAATATACAATGTGAAAAACATACCTAAGGTCGTAGGTGGTATAACAAAAAAATGTCTAGAGGTGGGAGTTTGCCTTTATTCTTCTATTGTAGAAAAACCAATTCCTGTGTCTTCTCCTGAGGTTGCAGAAGCAACAAAACTTTTGGAAAATATCTATAGGTCTGTGAACATTGCTCTTGTAAATGAGCTTAAGATACTTTTTGATAGGATGGGTATAGATATTTGGGAAATAATTGAAGCAGCAAAGACAAAACCATTTGGTTTTCAACCATTCTATCCAGGGCCAGGGCTTGGAGGCCATTGTATTCCGATTGACCCATTTTATCTTTCATGGGCGGCAAAGGAATATGGCCTAAATACAAAATTTATAGAACTTGCTGGCGAAATAAATACCTCCATGCCTTATTTTGTATTGCAAAAGGCTATAGATGCATTGAATGACCGTGGAAAGGCACTTAAAGGTTCTAAGATATTGATTTTAGGAGTAGCTTATAAAAAGGACGTAGACGATGATAGAGAATCACCGGCATATGTCATTATAGATTTGCTTAAAAAAAGAGGAGCTAGAATCTTTTATAATGATCCTTATATACCTAAACTTAAGAAAACTAGAAAATATGATTTTGGATTAACCTCTAAGCCATTAACTAAAAAACTTCTTAAGGAGATGGATTTAATTATTATAGTTACTAACCATAGTAGCTATGATTATCAATGGATTTTAGAAAATGCTAATCTCATTATTGATACCAGAAATGCCATTAAACACCCAAACAGAAGAAAGGTTATTAAGGCATGAATAATCTTTAGATATTGGAGAAAATTGCTATTGGTTTAGGCATTACAAACAATATATAACTATTTATACCAAGGCCTTACCGATTTTAGAAAAATTTTTAGGGAATAAATCAGGAGACATTCTTAAAGACCAGAGGCGAGAGAGGGGTGAGCCCCTTGAGGTAAAAAAGATAGAAAGGATTTTGGGATTAAACTTATTTCCTAAAACTTTGCGGAGTTAGAGTTGTAATATCCATTCCTTTAAATACACCTTTTATTTCTGAAAGTGGCTTCTCAGGAAGAAGGTTTATAATTCCATTTATTTATTAGTTCAACAAATTTTAGTTTTTGTTTTCTGAAAAGTTTTATGGTATAGAAATCTTAAGAAATTAAATTCAAAATAGAAAAAGAGTAGCAAATTGAGGTTTATTTTAAACCACTTAGCTATAGGAAGTTTCGGAGAGGCTTTAAGGCCATCTTCTAAGATTACGGCTCTATTAAACGTGGCAAAGGAAATGGATTTAAAAACAAGTCTTGTTTATCATAAAGTTCCTATTATTGATATGCAACCTATTCCTCCAAGCCAAATGCTGGAGGCGGTCAAATGGATTCAAAAACACATTAGTAAGCACATTATCATGGTCTTTTGCAATGCTGGGATTGGACGTTCTCCTTCGGTGGTAATAGGCCATCTTTGCTGTTTTCTTAATTATGGTTTTGGTGAAGCAATAGAATATGTGGCAAAAAGAAAGCCTAATATTTCTATTCTTCCCAATCTATTGAGAACTATTGAAGAAACAAAATTGTTATTAGGCTTGAACATTCCCCAAAATTTAGGCGTTAATCTTTAAAAACATTCCTGTCTGCCCCTGCCCGACGGCCGTGTCTGCCGACAGGCAGGCAGGCGGGCGAGCACTCCTTGACAGCTCCAGCCTTAAATAAAATATTTGTATGGTTGCGGTCAGTTTTTTTGACCGCAACCCTTAAAAATGATTTTTTATAATGTTACGGTTTTGAGGAGCTTACCTTACCTTTCTTTTTAGAAAGCTTTTAAAAGTTCTGGGAAAAGTCCTGATAATATGCTATAATTTTTTGAAATGCAGAAATGGATTAAACGTTTAGCAATTGTTGTTATTGTTTTTATTGTTATCTTAGTAGGCATTTATATCTTTTTTTCTATTTATTTCACTCCACAGAGGCTTAAGGCCTTGGTGGTTCCCAGATTAACAGCAGCCTTAGGGCGTGAAGTAGAAATAAAGGAAATTCGTTTCAATCTCTTTAAAGGGCTGGAGGTAAAGGAATTTTCGGTAAAAGAGGCCACTGGTTTTCCTATAGAGCAATTTATTTCTTGTGAGAAACTTATTCTAAGATATAGATTTTGGCCGCTTTTTAGAAAAAAAATAGAGATAGGTAAGCTAATTTTAGAAAGTCCCCAGATTGAAATCATAAAAAATATACAAGGGAGATTTAATTTTGAAGATATTGTTTCTCAATTTAAAAAGAAAAAGGCGCTAGCACCTTCTCCTTCCAAAAAGGATGAAAAGGCAGGTATGGCCTTTGCCCTTTTTATCTCTGAGGTAAAAGTAAAAGATGGAACTGCAGTTTTTAGGGACTTAAAACAGGCAACAAGTATTACTTTAAAAAAGACAGATTTTGTAGCCAGGGATATTTCCCTTACTCATTCTTTCCCTATTGAGCTTAGCTGTCTCCTTAACGAAGTCTCTGTGACAATAGAGGGAAAAGTTAATTTGGCTACTCTTAAAACAGACCTTAAAACTAAGGCCTTTGCCTCTGATTTGTCATCTTTACTTCCTGTTTTACCTCCTGGGAAATTAAATGATTTGAGAGGAAAGGCAGGTTTAAAGGTTGATTTGAAAACTGAAGGGATAAACAATGCTCAGGCAAAAGGGATATTAGAGGCCAAAAATGTCTCCTTTATTTCTCAAAAAAGGGATTATGAGAACTTGAATATAGACAGTAAATTTGACCTCTTGTGGAATGGTAGTCAACAAAAAGTAGTTTTAAATAAAGTGCATAGCTTGCTAAATGGCTTTTCTCTAGATACGGCAGGTTTTATTGGTAAAAAAGAAATGAAATTAAAGTTTGATATTCCCCTGCAATCATTAAAACCTTTAATTAAATTAACTACTGAGACTGAAACAATTAAAGTAAAAAAGGGGCAAATCAGTGCTAATTTGGCTGTTCAAGGTAATCCTTATCAATTGACTAGTTTGGAACTCAATGGTGATGTTTCTTTACAAGATGTTTCCCTAAAGCTAAAAGATATGCCTTCTATCTCATCTGTTAAGGGTAAACTTTCTTTTCAAAAGCAAGATGCCATTTTTACGATTCCTTTGTCAGGGAAAATAGGTAATACTTACTTTAAATTGAATGGGAAGGTCAAACACTTTTTTGATAAACCAATAGTTACTTTAAATGCAGAGTTTAATAAATTAAAATTAGAAGAGTGGTTGAGTTTAAGCTTCCCTAAAAAGTTAAACACATCTGAAGTTGTTAATAATAAAAATCAGAGTAAAAAACAGGATAAAGAGCCAGCACCATTAAATCTTCCTTTTGTTGCTAGTGGTCAGATAAAAATTTCTGATTTATCTTACAAAAAAATAATTGTGTCCAAATTTACCACTACTTATAACTTTAAGGATAATGTTTTAGTCTTAAAACCCATTTATGGCCAATTTCAGAAGGGAGGAACAATAAAGGGAAAGATAAAACTAGATTTGAGTAAAAGGGGTTTTATTTATGACTTAGATTTGAATTTAGATAAAATAGATATAAATAATTTTACTCAGAGTCTCTTATCTCCTTCAGTAGGCGAATTAAGAGGTAAAGGAAGCTTAATTACAAAGATTAAGGGCAAAGGCATAACTGCACCTAGTTTGGAAAAATATCTTAATGGTTGGATAAATGCTTCTTTCGCTAACGGAGAACTTAGAGGCAATCCTCTTTTGCAGAAAGTAGCTGAATTTTTGGATATAAAAGCATTGACTAATCCTAAATTCAAGGAATTTAAAAGCAATTTAGAAGTAGAGAATGGAAAGATAAACATAAAGGGGAAGATGAAGGAAAGAGATTATGGGTTTTTTTTACAAGGAAGTTCTACAGTTACAGGAAAACTAGATTTACAGAGTGATATAACTCTGAATGCTAATTTAGTCCAAAACTCCAAGGCAAAACAGATATTTAAAATTGTACCTAGAAATGAAGAGGGATATTATTTCGTGCCTTTGCTGATTAAAGGAAAGTTTAACGCACCTAAAATAGCATTAAATACAAAAGCTATTGGGGAAAAAGTAAAAGAAGAAGCCCAGAAGAATTTAGAAAAGGTTCTGGAAAAACAAATTGAAAAAACGCCTCTAAAAGATTTGCTTTTTTGAGATAGGAGGGAATAACAATGCTCCAAGAATGGCTAAAGACCCACTGGGAGAAGATCTCAGAATATCTTACTAATGTGGGGCAATTCAAGTTTAGTATTATTCCTTTGCTTAAAAATCCCCTATTTGATATAATCCTTTTGTTAGGTATATTTATTCTTCTGATCCTCAGACTTTACCGTTTGTTGGCTATCTGTCTGGGAACTTTAGTTTTTGCTCTTGCCTGGTCTTTTTTATGCGCTCCTTATGGCACTCCAGGAGCAGTTCCCTTTGTCCACTGGTGGTATCTTATAGGTATATGTATTTCACTTATTGGGATATTACTCTATGTGTGTTTGATAGTATTAGGAGAATAGGCTAGTTGGTAGTTTAACCATTAAAATGGTTTATTTTAGCACATTTTTTGTTTCTCTTTTCATTACCCTAGTGTTGATTCCAATTTTAACTAAACTAGCACTTAGAAAACACATAGTGGATGAACCAGGACCTAGGAAAGTTCATACTTTACCCATGCCCAAGTTAGGAGGTTTGGCCATTGCTACTGGGACACTGTTTCCTATAATTATTTGGACAGATTTTGTAGCAGAAATAAAGGGTTTAGTGAGTGGGTTAGTGATTATCGTTGTTTTGGGACTTCTAGATGATTTTTATGAGCTCAGATATAGGGAGAAATTCATAGGGCAATTTGTGGCAACCTTTGTGGCTATTTTTTTAAGTAGAATTTATGTAACCCAACTGGGTAGCTTAGGGGAGCTGAATTTAATACTCCCATTGTGGATAGCACTTCCATTAACTGTAGTGTTTATAGTAGGAGCCACAAATGCCATAAATCTGGCTGATGGTTTAGACGGTCTGGCTGCAGGCATTAGCTTACTTAGCTTTGGCTGTATCGCCTATTTAGCTTATATTAGTGGGGAGATACCCATTTTTATCTCATCTCTGGCCATTATAGGAGCCATTTTAGGTTTTTTAAGATTTAATACTTATCCAGCTACTGTCTTCATGGGTGATACAGGAAGCCAATTTTTGGGTTTTTCTGCTGGCTGGCTTTCTCTGGCATTGACACAAAAGGAAACTAATCCCTTAAGTCATGTCCTTCCTGTTATTATTTTAGGATTTCCCATTCTGGATACCTTGGCTGTAATGCTAGAAAGATTTTCTCAGGGTAAGCCTATTTTTATAGCTGATAAAAATCACTTTCACCATAAACTTCTAAGAATAGGGTTTAGCCATAAAGAAGCAGTCATTATTATATATTTTCTTCAGTGTTTACTTATAACCTTTGCCCTGATATTTCGCTATTACCCTGAGGGATTTCTATTTGGGGGGTATTTATTGTTTTGTTTGATAGTATTATGTTTTTTCTATATAGCAGAAAGAACTCATTGGGTTCTCAGAAGGTCAGTAAATATGGATAAAGACTTGGCTTTTGCCACTTTGAGCAGTAGTACCAAAGATAAAATCAATAAAGGAGTATTTAAGATTATATCCTTTATAATACCTATTTTGCTTTTGTTCTTGTCCTTGATACCTAGACAAATTCCTAAAGATATGGGTATTATTTCTTTACTCCTGTTGACTATAATTTTGGTAGTTTACACTACTAAAAGGGAGGTTTGGCCCCGCTTTTTTATCCGTTTGAATCTGTATATTGCAGGTATATTTCTTATTTATCTCGCAAATAAAGAAAAAATCATCTGGTTTCAAATAAACATGTATTATCTCCAAATAATAATATTTTCATTATTGATGGTTTTGATTGCCATCTATGTAAAATTTAGCGAGCCAGAATATTTTCAAATGACTCCTTTAGATTATCTTATAATTTTTATGATTTTTATTATTCTTTTGATATCTCACCTTCCGAGAAAGCAAATAGCCATGGATAATTTAAGTATATTTCTGGCAGAGACTATGGTCTTTTTTTGGGGAGTTGAGCTTATCTTAAGCCATAAATTTGGGAAATGGAATGCATTGAGTGTATCTACCTTAATTGTTTTATTTATTACAGGAATTAGAGGCCTGTTCTAATTACCCATTTCTTTAAAAGTTATCTTGGTTGAAACCCACAGCAAACTTGACAGGATAGAAACTTTGTTGTTATAAAATGGCTTTATTTTTTAATCAATGGAGTCCAACGCATGTTTGGTTATCAAGGAAAATTCTTAAGGGTTGACTTAAGCAAGGCAGAAACAAATCTAGAGGAAGCGGATACTGAGGTTTATTTAAATTTTTTAGGGGGACGAGGACTAGGAGTAAAGATTTTTTCTGCAGAAGTCTCTCCTGAGATTACTCCTCTAAGTCCTGAAAATAAGATTGTGATGGCTACTGGGCCTCTAACCGGAACAGGTGCAAGCTGTGGTTCTATTTGTAATATTGTTACCAAGTCTAGTTTGACAAAGACCATTATAAGTGCCCAAGCAAAACTTTATTTTGGAGCTGAGCTAAAGGCCAGTGGTTATGATGGCATTATCATTGAGGGAAAGGCCCAAGAGCCTAGTTATCTCCTTATCAAAGACCAAAAAGCCCAATTACTGCCAGCAAAATATTTAAGTGAGATGAATACTGACCAGACAGAAGCCCTAATCCGCTCTACGATAAATGACCCTTGGGAGGCCAGAGAAATCAGAATAATATCCATTGGACCGGCAGGGGAAAAATTACTTCCTTTGGCTGCCTTGGTAACCGATGGGATGTTAGTCCCAAACAGTGTAGGGATTGGGGCAGTTTTTGGGAGTAAAAACTTAAAGGCCATCGTAGTAAGAGGCACCAAAGATATCCTGATTCACGACCCAAAACTATTTTTGAAGGCAGTGGTAAACTCCATTAATGAGTTTTATCAAAGTAGCTCTTTAAAGGCCTTTTCTGAATTATCTAGCTATGTAATCCTTGAGGAGTTTTTAAATAATGGGATTTTATCTGGTTTTTACTTTAGAAAACCTGCTCATCCCATCTCTTTGGCCCACATTAAATCTTATTGGCAAAGAAATAGGGGTTGTTTTGCTTGCCCTGTTAGTTGCTTAAAGGCCAAAGAAAACGGAGAGTTTTTGCCTGATATAGATGCCCTTTGGGCCTTGGGCCCTTTGAGTGGAATTTATGACCTAAAAACGATTATCACTGCCTATGATATATGTATTAAAATGGGCTTAGACCCAGTAGAAACGGGTCTTACTTTAGCTTGTTTAATGTCTTTGAAAGAAAGAGGACTTTTAGAAAAAGAAGAATTAAAGATAAAACTCCAGTTCGGAAATAAGGAGGCCTTTTTAGATATTTTAACCTCTATAGTGAAAGAAAAAGAACCTATTTTAGGAAAAGGGGCGTTTGGTGTTTGTCAATATTTGGATAAGCCTGATTTATTCATAGGGGTAAAGGGCAGAAGTGCTGCTTTTGATGCCCAGAGTTATTGGCCTTTGGGACTCCAATATGCTACTTCTACCTGTGGAGCAACTCATCTGACTGGTTTTATATTTTCAAAAGGGATTACTAAAAATACAGAAGACATAGTTTCTCAAGTGAAATTAGTTCAAGATAAAACTGCGGTTTTAGAGTCCCTAGGTGTTTGTCCTTATGCCTTAGGGAGTTTTTCCTTGGAGAGCTTACTTTCCATGCTTCAGGGAGCTACTGGTCTGACATTGACTGTGGAAGATTTACTCAAAATAGGTGAGACTATATGTCAACTGGAGCATGAATTTAATCAAAAGGTAGGCATTGAAGAAGACAATTTGCCTAAAAGATGGCTTTTCCCCAATTTTTCAAACCTTCTAAAAGAATATCATCAGTTAAGAGGGTGGCAATAATGTATAGAATTCAGATAGACCATAACAAATGCACCGGTTGTAGGTATTGTGAGCTAGCCTGTTCCTTGAATCATCTTACTACTGCCTTAAATCCTAAAAAGGCACGTATTAGGGTTTTGAAGGAAAAAGGCAGATTTTTTCCTGTAATTTCAGGTCCTTGTACAGATGCTGCATGTAATATCAAAGTAGACTTGATAATTGGTGACAAGGTTTATGATTTTTGCGATATATGCCGTGCCTCTTGTCCTCATAAGGATATTTTTAAAGACCCAGTCAATAACACACCTATACAATGTGATTTTTGCGGTATTGATGCTCCAGGGCCTTCTTGTGTGAAGTGGTGTCCTAGTGGTGCTTTAAGATTAATAGAAATTCCGTCTTATTATTAGAGAGGTAGAAAGCTACATGCCTTCAGTAGGAAGTGTTATGGTAATAGGAGCAGGCATTGCTGGTATCCAGGCGGCTCTCGATTTAGCCGAAAATGGATTTAAAGTCTACTTAGTAGAAAAAGGACCATCTATTGCAGGGAAAATGGCTCAGTTGGATAAGACCTTCCCTACCAATGATTGTGCTATGTGTATTCTTTCTCCCAAACTTTCTGAATGTGCACGCAATGTGAATATTGATATTATTACCTTGGCCCAAATAAGGTCCATTTCTGGCGTCCCTGGGCATTTTAAGGTGGTTATTCACAAAACACCTCGTTATATAGATGAAATTAAATGTACTAACTGTGGTCTTTGTGTTCAGTATTGTCCAACCTTAGTCCCAGATAAATACAATCAAGGTTATTCTTACACCAAGTGTATTCATCTTCCCTTTAGTCAAGCAATTCCAGCTATTCCAATGATAGAACCCGATGCCTGTCTCTATCTCACGGATCAGATGTGTCAGATCTGTGCTTCTGTTTGTGGCTATCAAGCCATAGATTTTAAGCAAAAACCTTATGAACTTGAAGTAGAAGTAGGTGCAGTGATAATCGCTTCTGGATATGAAGTCTTTGACGCTAGATTAAAAGGTGAGTTTGGCTATGGGGTTTTTGCCAATGTGATTACTTCTTTGGAATTTGAACGTTTGATTTCTGCTAGTGGTCCCTATTTTGGTCATATCCAGAGACCTTCTGATAATCAACCTCCTAAAAAAATTGCCTGGATTCAATGTGTAGGTTCTAGGGATAGGAGATTAAATAGGGGTTATTGTTCTTCTGTGTGTTGTATGTATGCTACCAAAGAAGCCATATTAGCCAAGGAGCATATAAAGGATTTGGACGCTACTATCTTTTATATTGATATTCGTGCTTTTGGAAAGGGGTATGAACGCTACTACCAAAGGGCCGAGGAGCAATACGGCATAAATTATATTAAAAGTCATATATCCACCATTAAGGAAAATCCCCAAAGCAAAAACCTCATAATTACTTATCTAAACGAAGAAGGACAGAAGACAGAAGCAGAATTTGATTTAGTAGTGTTATCTGTAGGAGTAGGTGCTTCTGTGGAGATGGAAGAACTGGCTCAAACATTGGGGATTGAATTAAACCATTATCATTTTTGTCAAACAAATCCATTTACTCCTATAGAAACTAGCAGACCTGGCATTTATGTGTGTGGGATGGCTAGTGCTCCTAAGGACATTCCAGAAGCAGTTATGGACGCTAGTGGCGCGGCCGCAGCAGCAGAGTCTTTATTAGCAGAGTCACGTTTTTCTCTCACTAAAACAAAGGAAATGGTGCCAGAAAGAGATGTCTCTGAAGAAGAACCCAAGATAGGGGTATTTATTTGTCATTGTGGAACAAATATTGGGGGAGTCCTCAATGTGCCTCAATTAGTTGAATATAGTAAAAAATTGCCCAATGTAGTTTATGCCCAAAATGTGCTATATGCCTGTGCTACTGATGCTCAAGAATTGATAAAAAAAGCTGTTATAGAGCAAGGTCTTAATCGTTTGGTAATAGCGGCTTGCACTCCCCGCTCTCATTTACCCTTGTTTCAAGAAGTAGCCGCAGAAGCAGGTTTAAATCCTTATTTGGTAGAAATGGCTAATATTCGTGAGCATAATGCCTGGGTTCACAGTCGGGCAGTTAAGGTAGCCATGCTTAAGGCTCAAGCAGCAATAAGAATGGCTGTCGCTAGGGCAGTTAGGCTCAAACCTTTGCAACCCCGGCAATATTCTGTTACTCAATCTGCCTTAGTTATAGGGGGTGGGATTTCGGGGATGACTGCGGCCTTAGAATTGGCCAAACAGGGTTTTGAGGTCCATCTTTTGGAAAAGACAAACCAATTAGGTGGAGTAGCTAAACGGATTCCCAAAACCATTGAAGGGAAAGATGTAAAGACATTTCTTAAAACATTGATTTCTCAAATTGAAAAGGAAGAAAGGATAAAATTATACTTAAATACTGAAGTATTAAAAACAGAAGGTTTTATAGGTAATTTTATCACTAAAATTCGTAACCGGACTACCAATGAAGAGATAGGAATTAGACATGGAATAGTGATTATGGCCACTGGTGCCCAAGAATTTAAACCTCATGGTTTTTATGATTATGGTAAGCATCCTAATATTTTTACTTCTTTAGAACTAAAGGAGAAAATAGCTCAAGATAAAGAACAATTTAAGGATAAAAAACAAGTGGTGTTTATCCAATGTGTGGGTTCTAGAAACGAGGAAAGACCCTATTGTTCCCGCACTTGTTGCACCTTGGCTATAGAAAATGCCTTGGCTCTAAAAGAAATTAATCCTGAAATAGATATCTATATTCTTTATCGTGATGTCCGCACTTACGGTTTAAAGGAAGATTATTATGCTCAGGCTAGAGAAAAAAATGTAAAATTTATTCGCTTTGAAAAAAAAACTCTCCACAAGTTTCAGTGGAAGGAGAACAAATTACGGTGCGCGTATATGAACCAAGTTTAGGAGAATATATAGAACTTAATCCTGACTTTTTGGTGCTAAGTGCAGCCATTGTGCCTAATCCAGATAACGAAAAACTGGCACAGATATTTAAAATCTCCTTGACCCAGGATAAATTTTTCTTAGAGGCGCATATGAAATTGCGACCTGTGGATTTTTCCTCAGATGGGTTGTTTATGTGTGGCCTGGCCCATGGGCCTAAGTTTATTCCTGAAAGCATTGTTCAAGGACAAGCAGCAGCCAGCCGGGCAGCAACTATCTTGTCTAAGTCCAAGCTACAAGGAGAGGCTATAATCGCAGAGGTATTTGAGGAAAACTGTGATGGCTGTGGTTATTGTGTAGGTGTATGTCCCTTTAGGGCAATTAAGCTTTTTGAATATATGTATCAAGGTGAAGTGAAAAAAATGGTAGAAGTCAATGAATCTTTATGTAAAGGATGTGGTTGTTGTATGGCCACCTGTCCAAAACGTGGTATTATGGTAAAAAATTTCGATTTAGATATTTTGTCAGCCATGATTGAGACGGCATTGCTCTCATCTGGCTAAAAGGAGGAAGATACAATGCCCAAACGCATTGGCATAGAGGTTTCTATTGCAATAGCAGAAGCGGTTAAACTCTGTGATGTAGACATTATTTGTGCCTACCCTATTACTCCTCAAACGCATATTGTAGAACACTTATCAGAATTAGTGGCCAATGGAGAATTGGATGCAGAGTTCATTCCTGTAGAATCAGAACACTCTGCTATGAGTGTAGCTGTAGGGGCCTCGGCTACCGGAGCAAGAGTTTATACCGCTACCAGTGCTCAAGGCTTATTTTTAATGCATGAAGTTTTGTTCATTGCCTCTGGTATGCGATTGCCTATTGTTATGACAGTGGCCAATCGTGCCCTTTCTGCCCCTATTAGCATCTGGAATGACCACAGTGATATTATGGCTGAGAGAGATATAGCTTGGATTCAAACCTTTGCTATTAATGGTCAAGAAGTCTATGATTTAACCTTTCACGCCTTTAGGGTGGCCGAGGATAAAAATGTTCAATTGCCAGTAATAGTTAATCTGGATGGATTTACCTTAACCCATGTGATTGAACCTATAGAGTTGGTTGACCAGGAGGCAGTAGAAAAATATTTACCTCCAAGGGAACCGATTTTGACCTTACATCCCGACCATCCAATTACCATGGGTCCGGTGGGTGTGCCTGAGATTTATACTGAGGCCAGGAGGCAAATAGAAGTAGCGCTAATGCAATCTTATGATACAATTGTGAAGGCCTGGGAAGAGTTTGGGCAAATCTTTGGTAGGCAATACCATCCTATAGAGACTTACCGCACTGAAGACGCAGAACTCATCTTTGTTACTATGGGTTCTTTTACCGAAAACGCCATGATGGCGGTGGATGAACTTCGGGATAAAGGGGAAAGAGTAGGTCTTATTTATATTCGCCTGTGGCGACCTTTTCCTCATAAAGACTTCCATCAGGCCATAGGTGAGGCAAAGACTTTGGTAGTGTTAGACCGCGCTATTACTTATGGAATTAATAGTGGTCCGGTTTATTCTGAAATTCGTTCTTCTTTATATAATAAACCCAAAAAACCATATATTCAGGGATTTGTGGCTGGCTTGGGGGGAAGAGATGTGCCTGTAGAAAGTTTTATAGAGATGGCTGAGATAGCTAAGAAGGCTAGGAAAGCAAAATTCCCCCAATATATACATTTTGATGTAAAGGAAGATTAAATGTTTGGATGGCAAGGCAAGGCATTAAGGGTAAATTTAACTAATGGTTTGGTGGAAACAGAACTTATTGCAACAGAGCTTTTAGAAGACTACCTGGGTGGTTGCCTATTGGCAGGAAAGATAGCTGAGCTAGAAAATATTTCGGCTGAGAATAACAAATTGGTCATCAGTAATGGTGTCCTCACAGGCACAGGAACACCAGGTGCTGCCTTATGTGCTATAGGGGCACATGTATTCCCCGAGTTTTTTTGTTGTCCTCTCTGGTACCACCTAGGAGCCGAATTAAAGTTCTGTGGTTACGATGTGATTATTATAGAAGGAGAGGCACCTGTATGGAGTTATCTATTGGTATCAGATAATGAGGTTAAAATCGTATCAGGAGAAGAAATAAAAGGGCTTTCCCTTAGAGAGACAGAAAATTTTATTAGAGATGGATATAGTAAATGGTTGGGAAATGAAATTAGGATTTTAAGTATTGGTGAGGCAGGTGAAGGTCAGTCAGCATTAGCAAGTTTAGTGAATGATGGTCTTCTTATTTCTCATTCAGGAGGAATTGGAAGTGTCTTTGGAGAAAAACACTTAAAGGCCATAGCTATAAGAGGGACAGGGGATTTTAAACTGGCACATGCCTCTAAATTTGTTGATATTATTACCAAAGCTATTCAAAATTTTAGAGACAATAAAGACCGTATTTATGAACAAATGGCTAATATATGTGAGGAATTAAATCTGCCTTTAGTGGAGAAGATTTACTATGGTTCAGAAAAAAGAGGGTGTTTAGGATGCCCTATTGCTTGTTTGCAACAAAAACAAGAGGAATTTTTACCTCACTTTACTACACTTTTTTGTCTTACACACCTCCTGGGTCTCTATAGATTGGAGGAAATTTTGGTAATTTATCACCTTTGTTTAAAAAAAGGTATTGACCCTATCGCCCTGAGTGTTGCTGCCAGATGTGTTATAGAATTGGTAAAGCAGGGGAAGGTAAAAGAAACTTCCTTAAAAATCGGTGATATAGAAGGACTTATAAATTTAATAACCGATCACGATTCTTTATTACATAAAGGTGCAGCCAGATTAGCCCAAGAATATAACATAGAAGAATATTTTAAGGGATTAAAAAAGGAATTAAATGAGCACTTGGGGATTATATTTGGTAATCTAAACCAGGTTAATGAAAAAATGCACATTTTAGACGCCTTGGGAATATGTCCTTATATTCTTTTGGGTTTTCCTTTTGAGATGATTAAAGAAACCTTTAAGACAGTTACAGGAAAGGAGTTGGATGAAGGAAGTTTGAAAAATAGAGGGTTAAAATGGATGGAAGATTATACCGTATTCAGATAGACACTAATAAGTGCACCGGTTGTCGTCATTGCGAAACGGCCTGTTCGTTAGTCCACACCTCAGGTAAGATTAATTACCATCGGGCCCGAATAAGGATAATTAGTCTTGAAGACAGATTTTTACCCTTGATGGCCGGGCCTTATGTGCCTATTACGCAGGAATGTGCTTCTAAAAAACTGGTAACCATTAATGGTAAAACCTATGACCAGTGTATTCTCTGTCGGGCTTCTTGCACTAACAAGTCTATTTTTAAAGAACCTGATAGTGGTATCCCTTTAAAGTGTGATTTTTGCGCGTTTAGACCAGAAGGTCCTGCCTGTATCGAGTTTTGCACTAGTGGGGCCTTGAGTTTGGTAAGGATTAAAGAATAATGTTTACTGCAGATTTTTTAGAAGAGGTTAATCAGCATAGCGGAGAAAAGGTTCAACTGTGTTTTCAATGCTTTAAGTGTAGCTTGGGATGCCCGGTGAGCTTTGCCATGGATTATCTCCCTCATCAATTGTTACGTATGGTCCAAATGGGTCTAAAAGATAGAGTGTTACATAGTCATACCATTTGGGTATGTGCGGCTTGCGAAACTTGCACCACCCGATGCCCAAATCATATTGATATTGCTAGGGTAATAGATACTTTAAGACAGATGGCCATAAAACAGGGCAAACCAGCAGAAAAGCCTATCGTGGCCTTTCATAAAGCATTTTTAAATTCAGTGCGCCGTCATG
>Ga0209410_1000575_pt1 | contig 17184 bp, 22 predicted proteins | sample Mar14436cmmetaG_FD_184135 | JGI IMG/M metagenome (GOLD analysis project Ga0209410, IMG submission 184135) | Marine hydrothermal vent microbial communities from Guaymas Basin, Gulf of California to study Microbial Dark Matter (Phase II) - Marker... ... | reverse complement strand
CTAATGTCCCTTTTGCCTGAACATTGTTTATCCCTTCAGTTTTCAAATCAACCTTTAAAGCTGCCTTTCCTCTCAAATCATTTAATTTCCCAGGAGGTAAAACAGGAAGTAAAGATGATAAATCAGAGGCAAAGGCCTTAATTTTAACATCTGTTTTAAGAGTAGCCAAATTAACTTTTCCCTCTATTGTCACAGAGACTTCGTTAAGGAAACAGCTAAGCTCAATAGGGAAAGAATGAGTAAAGGAGATATCCCTGGCTACAAAATCTGTCTTTTTTAAAGTAATACTTGTTGCCTGTTTTAAGTCCCTAAAAACTGCAGTTCCATCTTTTACTTTTACCTCAGAGATAAAAAGGGCAAAGGACATACCTGCCTTTTCATCCTTTTTGGAAGGAGAAGGTGCTAGTGCCTTTTTCTTTTTAAATTGAGAAACAACATCTTCAAAATTAAATCTCCCTTGTATATTTTTTATGATTTCCACATGTGGTCTTTCTAAAACCAGCTTTCCTATTTCTATCCTTTTTTTCAAAAGCGGCCAAAATCTATATCTTAGAATAAGTTTCTCACAAGAAATAAATTGCTCTCTGGGAAAACCAGTGGATTCCTTTACCGAAAATTCCTTTACCTCCAGACCTTTAAAGAGATTGAAACGAATTTCCTTTATTTCTACTTCTCGTCCCAAGGCTGCTGTTAATTTGGGAACCACCAAGGCCTTAAGCCTCTGTGGAGTAAAATAAATAGAAAAAAAGATATAAATGCTTACTAAGATAACAATAAAGACAATAACAACAATTGCTAAACGTTTAATCCATTTCTGCATTTTGACCCCTACAATCACAAGAATTATAGCATATTATTCGTTGACTACCAAATTGGCTTATGTTATCTTTTAAACAATGATCCCCTTAAAGGATAAAATTCCTTCTCAAAGCTTTCCTTTGGTTACACTCTCATTAATTACTATTAATGTCTTGGTATTTTTTTATGAAGGCTCCTTAGGACCATATTTAGAAAAATTTGCCTTTATATACGGGATAGTGCCTAAAAGGTATTTCTTTTTTTCGGGCTTTGGACTTACAGCCATTATGGGTAAATATTTACCCTTATTTACCTCTATGTTTTTACACGGAGGATGGCTTCACCTGATCGGCAATATGTGGTTTCTTTGGATCTTTGGGGACAATGTAGAAGATAGTATGGGTCATAGAAGATTTATTCTTTTCTACCTCCTTTGTGGGTTAGGAGCTGGTTTATGTCATATTTACACTAATCCCTACTCTACCTTACCTACTATTGGTGCCAGTGGAGCTATTTCAGGAGTAATGGGAGCTTACCTTATATTATTTCCTCATTCTCGAATTGTTACTTTGGTTCCTATATTCTTCTTTTTCACTTTGATAGAAATCCCTGCCGTATTCTTTCTTCTTTTTTGGTTTATGATTCAATTCTTTAATGGAGCCTTTTCTATCATGGCACCAGCAGGTTTTTATCAAGGGATTGCTTGGTGGGCTCATATCGGAGGTTTTATATGTGGCACTATATTGGTATTTTTCTTTAAAAAACGGCATAGTCGGCGTTTTTATCCTGATGAATACAAACCATGGTAAGGAGGTTAAAATATGAATTTTATTGATCTCATTTGGCTATTTTTTATAGCTTCAGCTTTATCCCCAATCATTCAAAGAAAGATGTTAGAATCAGCCCGCATTAGACTGATTAGAAAAATAGAAAAGGACCGAAAAAGCCGGGTAATTGCCATGATTCATCGCCAAGAAACCATGGCCTTACTGGGATTTCCTATTTTTAAATATATTGATATTCAAGACTCAGAAGAAATCATGAGAGCCATTCGTATGACAGATGAAGCAGTACCTATTGATTTAGTTTTGCATACCCCAGGTGGTTTGGTTCTAGCAGCAGAACAGATTGCCTATGCCCTCAAAGGCCACAAGGCAAAAGTAACTGTATTTATCCCACATTATGCCATGTCAGGTGGCACCTTAATTGCTCTAGCAGCAGATGAAATTGTGATGGACCGCCATGCGGTATTAGGACCAGTTGACCCTCAACTAGGACAATACCCTGCTGCTTCTATCCTTAAAGTATTGGAAAAAAAGGACATAAATAAGATTGATGACCAAACTTTAATTATGGCTGATATTTCACTTAAAGCCCTTAAACAAGTAAAAAATTGTGTAAAAACCATCTTGAGCAATAAAATGCCAGAAGAAAAAGCAGAGCAAATAGCTGATTTACTTTCTCGAGGTGAATGGACCCATGACTATCCCCTTACTTATAAACAGGCTAAGGAATTGGGATTGCCTGTTTCTACAGAAATGCCAGTAGAAATTTATCAACTTATGAACCTTTACCCTCAACCGGTTCAAAGAAGACCCTCTGTGCAATATATCCCGGTCCCTTATAAGGGAGGAGAGGAGAAACCAAACAGGTCTATGTTATAAGTGTTGCCAAGACTGTATAAAAAATATAACAAAAAAGGGTAAACAGAATAAGGGCTACCATTACTCCTATACCCACAGGCTGGCGATAAACATTCGCATCATAAGGCAATAACTGAGTTTCTTTTTCTGAAAAAAGCGATTTTATATCATAAATAGGATTTCTGCTTATTATAATAAAACCATCCACTAAGTCTATAGCCAAATTCTGAAGAACTGTCCGCACAGCACTCAAGAAATAACAGAATTTTACAAAAAGACCTGCTCCTTTACGATAAAACCAATCTGTATCCAGATTAATGACTGCATGAGGTTCAAGCCTTTTTATTAACACCCAAACGCCCACTATGGTCATCAGTAACATCTGAAGTTCTCCCACTACATGATGGGGAGCGTAAGGATGATAATGAACAGGATAGGGAAGCACACGATAAAGTACATGGGGATAAATACCTATAAAGAAGCAAAGGAACGAAAGAAAGGCCATACCTAAATGCATATTCAAAGGAAGTGGCTTAATTTCTACCTCTTTTACATCTGTTCTCTGTTTTCCAAACCAGGTATAATAAGGCAGCTTAAGACCCACACAAAGCCAAGTTCCGATAGAAGCCGTAGACATCAGGAAAAATACAGGTAACATGTGACTTTCTTCAGCCGCAGCTACAATCATGGTCTTGCTTATAAATCCATTAAACAACGGCACAGCTGAAATGGAAAAGGCACCAATCATATAATAAATCAAACTATGAGGAATCTTTTTATAGAGATCTCTACCTGCTAAGTCACTCATTTTTCGCATACCAGTGGAGTAAATAACTGCCCCTGCGCCCATAAACAATAAGGCCTTATAAAGGATATGACAGAAGGCATGTGCTGCTGACCCATTCATAGATAATGCTGTGCCTATACCTACTCCACCAACCATGTATCCCACCTGACTAACAATATGATAGGAAAGCAAACGTCTTATATCATTTTCCATAATCGCCCAAACAACACCATAGACAGTCATGATGGCGCCCATGTAAGCCAACAATTCCACTCCTGGGAAGGCACGCAATAAGGTATAAACAGCGCTCTTGGTAGTATAGGCAGTAAGAAAAATAGCACCAGTAACCGAAGCCCTTGGATAGGCATCAGGTAACCAAGGATGCAAAGGAGGAACAGCGGCATTTAAAATAAAACCAATAAGAATAAGCCAAAAACCAAGACCACCATGGACTAAAGGTCCAGAAAAGGCAATAGAACCTGTTTGAATAGCATAAATGACAATACCTGCTAAAAGGGCACAGCCACCAAAAAGATGTACCAAAACATACCTAAATCCTGCTCTAATTGCCTCTTTATCCCTTTGTGCCCAAATAACGAATACAGAGGCAATAGCCATAAGTTCCCAAAAGATGTATAAGGTAAAAAGGTCTCCTGCAAATGCCACCCCTAAGGCACCACCTGCATAATAAAGTGCCGAGAAATGCTGGACATCATCATCCACATGTAAGGCATAAAGCAAGGCCGCAAAACTAATAATCACAAATACATAGGCAAAAACCAGACTTAGTTTATCTACATGACCAAGGACAAGTTGATAATCCAAAAATTTAATAGTCCAATAAGTTCCCTGAGGCATGGATAATAAATCAAGAAAAGCAAGGGTAGGAATAATTAAAAGATAAAGCTTTTTTATTTGCCCTTTAAGAAAAGGTACAAGCAGAGCTCCGATTAAATAAAAAAGAAACGGAGGTATAGGCTTAATCATAATAATCCTCCTCCCTTTCTAAAAACAGGTGACCGAGCCCTTTAGAAAAAATAATAAGCACAATACAACCTATAAACCCAAAGATCCCTTCAAAGAAAGGAATTTTATGCCAAAAATGATGGGGTTCATGCTCAGGATGGACAAAAAAACCCAAAATAAAGACTATAAGAATGCTTATTAATAGGGCAATCTTCAATCTGTTTGTCATTGTCTAAACCCCCATCCCCATGATGTTTTTTGCTGAAGCCACTGCTAATTTAAAGAAGTGCATAAATGCGTCTGGGAAAAGCCCAAAGAAAATAGAACCAATGGCTGTAATCACAATAGGGAAAACCACAAAAAATGATGCTTCGTCAAAGTGGTCTTTTACAAATTTTGGTTTCTTAAAAAATGCACCATAAATGATAGGAAGAAAATAAGCTGCATCCAATAAGGCACTGGCCAGAAAAACCAACAAAAAGATAATCTCTTTGGCCTCAAGCGCTCCTAAACAAAGATACCATTTACTGATAAATCCACATACAGGGGGTATACCAGTCAGACCCAGTGCTCCAATAGTAAAGGCAGCCATGGTAATAGGCATCTGCTTGCCTATTCCCTCCATTTCACTGATAAACTCCTTATGGGTTTTTACATAGATGGCACCAGCACACATAAAGAGTGTGATTTTCATAAACCCATGGAAGGGAATATGAAGCATAGCTCCTCTAATGCCATCATGAGAAACTAAAGCGGCTCCCAAGATAATAATAGAAAGGTTATTAATAGTAGAGAATGCCAATCTTCTCTTCAAATGGTCTTGGGTTAAGGCAATAATATTAGCTACAATGACGGTAAAGGAAACAACAAAGGCCAAGGGTATCCATAAACCTAAATCTGAAAGCACCTTGGGACCAAAGACATAAAGAATCACCCTCAAACAACAAAACACACCTGCCTTCACCACAGCCACAGCGTGAAGTAAGGCACTCACAGGAGTGGGCGCAATCATGGCTGAAGGCAGCCATTCATGAATGGGCATAATAGCAGCCTTAGAACCAAAACCTATCATGAATGTAACAAATACTAAAGAAAGTATCTCCCGTGAACCATGACCAGCCACAAACCCCCCAGGTTTAAAATCAAGCGTTCCAGTAAGATAGTAAGTTACGGCCATAGAGAAAAGGACAAAAGCCGCTCCAGTTAAGAGATAGGCCAGATATTTCCTCCCTGCTTTTATGGCCTCTGGTGTCTCTTTATGGGCCACCAAAGCAAAGGTAGCTACTGTAAGAATTTCATAAAACATATAAAGGGTGAGTAAATTGCCGGCCAAAGCTACGCCTACTGCACCAAAAATGGCCAAGGCAAAACAGAAAAAGTATCTAGTCTGAGCATGCTCATTTAAGTCTCGCATGTAACCAATAGAATAGAGAGAAACCACAATCCAGAGAAAAGAGGCCAAAAGAGCAAATATCATACCAAAGGTATCTACCCTAAATTGAAGAAAAAGGCCTTTATAAACTTCAACTATTGTATATTCAACAATTTTGCCATGCAAGATATAGGGAAGCATGGAAGCAATAAGACCAAACTTGATAACCGCAGCTGCTAAGGTCCAAAATTCTCTAAGATTCCTATTTCTTTCACCTGTAAAGAGAATAAGAAAGGCACCAATTAGAGAAGCCAACATAGCCAAAAGAGGCGTAGCTGAATGCACAGTCTCCATCTATTCCCCCTTAAAAACTAGCTGGTACAGCAAATTGAATTATGTGCTTGATAATCACACCACTAAATATACCAAGCAATATAATACCAGCCGCTATCATCAACATAGGTATAAGCATACTCCATGGCACTTCATCTAAAGAAATGCTAGGATGACCGCCATCATGGGCAAATGCATGTTCACCCCGAGGCTCTAAGTAAGCATTTTCTATCACCCTGAAAAATAAAATGGCATTGACTAAACTACTCGCTAAAAGCACACCTAACAATATCCATTTTTTGGCCTCAATGGTGCCCAAAATAAGATACCACTTACTAAAAAATCCACACATAGGAGGCACACCTACTACCGAAAGAGCACCCACCACAAAAACTCCTAAGGTAATAGGCATTTTGCGATGTAAATACCGAAATCGGTAAATATTCCTATCACCTGTTTTATACATAATGGCACCTGCCACGGTGAAAAGACAGGCCATCATAAACATATCATTGATAATATGGAGAATGGCACCGGTAAGGCCAAGCCTGTTAGCCGAAGCAATACCAATGAGGATATAGCCCATTTCTCCCACAATAAGGTAGCAAAACATACGTTTTAAGTCAGACTGGGCCAAAGCCATGACACAGGCAAACACAATCCCAGCAGCTGCTATCCAGCCCAAAATTTCGGCAACTGGATAAAGCTTGATGGAAAAAGAAGGTTCAAAAATGGTAAATAACAATCTTATCATCACATAGGCGCCTACTTTAGTAAACAAAGGTGCTAATAAGGCACTTACTGTGGAAGGGGCATAGGTATATGCATCCGGCATCCAAGTATGAAAGGGGAAAATACCCATTTTTATACCTACACCAACCAGGAAGAAGGCCATACCTACAAGCACCGCCCGGGAATAATACAATTTAGGTAACAAATGGTGCAAATCAGCCATATTGAGTGAACCAGTAACAATATATAAATAACCTACACCCAATAAATAGGCACAGGCACCAATCGTGCCAAAAATCACATACCGAAAGGCAGAAAAGTCTGCCCCCCTTTCACCTATCCCAATGATGGCATAGGCAGAAAAAGAAGCAATTTCTAGCAATACATAAAGGTTAAAGGCATCGCCAGTAACGGTGATACCTAATAAACCAGTCACGTTGAGGAGAAATAAAGTATAAAATTGCGGAATCTTTGATTCTGGTAGCTCCTTTTCTATACTGCGTTGAGAAAAAATAAGCACCAAAATGGAAATAAAGGCTATAGCAACCAATATTGGAGTGTTAAGGTAATCTATCACATATTCAATACCCCAGGGTGGTTGCCAATTGCCTAAATGATAATGGATAGGACCACCATGTTTGATCACGGCCTCAAGTGCACCGATGGCAGAGAACAAAGAAACAGAAAGTGCAACAAAAACAATGGGAACACAATATCTTTTGTCCCACCATCCTACCACATTGACAAAAAATGATAAAATTAAAGGTGTTACTACAATCAGCACTGGAAATTGATGAGAAATCACCTTCTCAACTCCTCTATAATTTCATCTTCTTCTAAAGTGCCATATCTCCTATAAATAATGATTAATAAAGCCAAGGCAATACCCGTGGTAGCCACTCCTACCACAATAGCAGTCAGCATAAGGACATGAGGAAGTGGATTCACACACTGAATTGCCTTAAGATGTTCAAAAGGACTACCTGCTTCTTCACTAAGTATAGGCACCGTCCCACCTTTCTTTGCTCCAATAGAAACATAATAAAGAATTAAGGCCCATTGAAATATATTCATGCCAATAAGCTTCTTTAGCAAATTATTCTTAGCCATCATTCCATAAAAACCTATTAATATTAGGATAATATATATCCAGTAATTATACCTACTTACAATCTGCTCTAGCATTTTCCTCCTCCAGGGCTTCCTCGTGTTTACCACCAGTCACTAAGTCCCAAAAAATGGATACCATAATGGCCATAACGGTAATTTCCACTCCGGTTTCAATACTGGCCATGCCATAATACCTAGCCTTAATGGGGTCAGTGGGTAAAATTAAACTCAATTTACCATAATCAAGGAAATTGCCTCCTAAAAGTAAACAGGCCCAGCCTGTACCAGCATAAATAAACACCCCAAGACTACAAAAGATAACATTTATTTTTTCCTTAAACCGTTTCTTTGCCTCATTTAAATCATAGGCAATCACTAAAAGGATAAAGCAGGCGGCCATAATACAGCCACCTTGGAAGCCACCCCCAGGGCTACTATGGCCATGAACCAATACATAGAGACTATAAGTCTGCATAAATGGTATTAAAAATCTACACAGGGTTTCAATAATAAGGTCTTCCCATTTACTAATCATTTGTGAGGTCTCCTTAGAAACATCATTACAGCAATACCAGCCGTAAAGATTACGCTAGTCTCAAACATGGTATCATAGCCCCTATAATCTGCTAACACAGAAGTCACCATATTTGGCACCGCTGTCTCCTCTACTGTCTTTTCAATATAGCGAGGTGAAACATGAAGACTAGCAGGTTGATTGGGGTCAGCCCATTTAGGAAAATCCTTTACCCCGATCAACAACGCACTTGCGGCAAAGATGGCAATTAAAATTGAAACAATTTTTCCTATCAATCCTTTGTCCTCCTTGTGGTTTTATAAACAGCAGCAATAAAGAAGGCTGTACTAACCCCAGCCCCTACCGTAGCCTCGGTAAAGGCCACATCTACTGCGCCCATCTCTGTCCAAAGTAGACACATAAAAAAACTAAAGGCACCTGAAAGCACCACTGCCGAAAAGAGGTCCTTTACCTCAAGGGCAGCCAAAGCTGCAATAACGGCCAAAGCTAACAAGGCAAGATCTAATTGCCAAATCATTTTATCCCTCCTATGTTTTAGGCGGCCATTCAATCACAGGCCTGTTATCCTTTGTCCAAGGCATTATTTTGGCATCAAAGGCAGAACGAAGTAAGGCATGTGTCGCTGTAGGACCACCCAAGAACCAAAATACGCCAACCAACATAATCTTCATACTTACTACTAATCCTGGCCAGCAAAATTCATGTGAAAAATTATAAATGGCAAAGCCCAATAAACACAACACTAAACCAAGAGTATCGGCCTTACCCGTAGCATGCATGCGGGAATAGAAATCCGGAAACCGTAAAAAACCAATGGTAGCTGTAGTAAAAAAGAAAAGACCGCCACATACCAAGCATATAACTAAGATATCCATACTATTTTGCCCCTTTCCTGGCAAAGTATTTAGCAAAAATTAAAGTGCCAGTGAAGTTTAAAATAGAATAGACCAAGGATAAATCTACAAACATATCCATTCTTTCATAAATAAAACCCATTAATAAAAGAATTACTAAGACCATGGTGCCAATAACACCAACGCTGATTATCCGGTCAAATACTGTGGGGCCAAATAGCGCTCTATAAGAACAAACTAAAACAAGCACACAAAGATAAATACCTACACCAATAAAAAACCCTTCCATTTCATCCCTCCAAATACAAACGGGCTATCCTTTCTTCCATCTCTCCAGGAAGATCTTCTTGCACAGCTCTGTCAATACCATGCACATAAAAATATCCATCTTTTATGAGAATAGTAATAGTACCTGGAGTAAGAGTAATAGAATTGGCAAAGGTTACTTGAGCCAAATCCTTTTTCAATTTTGTCTTAAATTTAATAATATGGGGGTCAATCAACTCATTCATTCTTGGATGTAAAGCAAGTTTGGCTACATGAATATTGGCCAATACAATTTGATATAAGAGCCAAGGAAGGTACTTGATAAAATTGACTACCTCTCTAAGTTTATTCTTTGACTTTATGTCTCTGAATAAAAGATCATTTGACATATAAGCTACCAAGGCACAACAAAGAATCCCTAAGCCAAAGTGCCAGCTATCAAAATGACCTGAAATAGATATCCAAAAGACAATCAAAATAATATAAGTGACAATAAAGGCCATTGCCTTTCCTCCTAAATGGTTAGGTGTAACATCCCCAACCGTAACTGCGTAAAGTCACATTATTTCTAGTAATAATTAAGCCTTCTATCCCAGACAATTTATCAATAAATTGTTTACCTTTTATAGGACCAAGTATCAAAATTGCTGTAGAAAGAGCATCTGCAGTAGCCGTGGTTTTAGCCACAATACTTGCACTCACTGCTTTAACTGGAGAATAACCTGTATGTGGATTTATAACATGGTGATAAAGTTTTTCTCTATCAAAATAAATCTCATAATTGCCGGAGGTAGCAATGGCATTATTCTTGAGATTGATTGTTTCCACAAAGCTATTAGGATCAAATGGATTACGGATGGCAATCCGCCAGTTTTTATCACCCATAGCCCTGATGTCACCACCAGCATTGACTAAAACATGCTTAATACCCATTTTAGCCATTAACTCCGCCGTTTTATCTACAATATAACCCTTGGCAATACCATCCAAAGTAATACCCATTCCTTCTTTTAGAAACCTTATTTCTCTATTAGCATAAGAAATATTCTCCATCCCTACCAGATTTAAGGTATTTTTCATTTCTTCTAAAGCAGGTGGTTTACCCCTAACGGCAAATGTTTCTTTAAATAAATCCACTAAAGGTTTTACTGTAATATCAAAACAAGTGTTAGTTAACTGATAAAAATAAAAAGATTTCTGCATTACTGTTTGCATCTCAAATGGAATATGTGTGACAATTCCTTTTTTATTCAATTCGCTAATAACTGTACCATTATCAAAACGATTAAATATATTAATCAGTCTTTTCATTTCATTAAAACCAGCTTCAATTGCCTCTTCTCCCTTTGCACGAGATGGATCAAGAACAGTAATTGTTACAAATGTTCCCATTAAGGCCTGGGTTTCTTCCAATTTGTATAGTTTCTTATCAAATTTAATACCCTCTAAAGGAGCAGAAAAGGCTTGGGGGGCCAAAAGACCTGCACCCAATACTCCCATTACCTTTAAGAAGGACCTTCTATCTAAATAATTTTTTAAAGTCTTTTCCAAATACTTCTCCATTACTCCCTCCCGGCTACTCGGTATTCAAAACTTGGGTAATCACCGGCCTAAAAGTAAATTTTTTGCTATATTGCCTAATTCCCAAAAAGGCCAAAATCAAAAACACAATTGAGAGAAAAGCAGCTGAGGAATCTGAATTTCCCCCTATCTTCAGATAATAGCCTAAAATCCCTCCAATCAATAAACTTATGGTAGGAATTAGATATATAATAAAAGAGGCCTTTAGCTCATCTTCTGCCTGTAAAGAAACCACTACCTGCTGACCTGGACTAGCACCTACAGGATTTTCTGCTTCAAGCATCATATATCTTTTACTTAACATATTACACAATCCACTGCCTGGACAACCTTCACAGGCCATACCTCTAACCAATTTAATCTTAGCCCGTTCATCCGAAACACTGATAACAATCCCTCTTTCTTTTCTTACTTCCATATTTTACCTAATCAATCACCCAAACCGCACAATTACGTGCATATTTTACAACCTTGTCTGAAACGCTGCCAAAGAAAAAAGCACCTGAAACACCCCGCCTGCCTACTACAATGGTATCATAAGCTCCCTTTTCAAGTTCACGCAAAATGTCTCTAGCAATTCCCTCTTTTTTCCTTCTAACCGCTATTTCTATATTCTTTCCTGGAATACCTGTATCCTCAAGTATTTTTTTGGCCTGCTCTAAATTCTCCTCTATTTTCGCTTCCTGCTTATGTCTTAAAGTAGCAAGGTCACCTAGTTTCCTTTCAAAATCAGGTATAATACTAGCAAAGTCTGTACCTACTAAGGTCTTAAAAGCTGCAGAGACCTCTGGAATTACGGAAAATAATGTAATTTTAACATCTTTACATCCCTTTAAGGTTTCAGCTACATACCCGGCAGCCTTCATCGCATGCTCTGAGGCATCCATGGCTACCAATATCTTTTTTGCCATATCAAACTCCTTAAGCTGGTAATAATTGCTGGATAGCGCCTGTAGGACATTTTTCAAAACACTTCCCACACAGGGTGCATTTACTTGGATCTACAACAGACAGAGAATTTACAATAGTAATGGCCTTTTCTGGACACGCTTTTTTACAGAGACCGCAACCCTGACAACCTACTTCACAAATTTTCTTCACTACAGGCGGGGTATCGTGTGAACTGCAAATTACCGCAATTTTGAGAGAAACAGGCACCAACTTAGGAATACCACGCGGACATACCCTAGTGCAAGTGCCACAACCTGTGCATTTGTCTTTATCCACTTTAGGTAAACCATCTTCTCCCATAGTTAAAGCACCAAATGGACAATTTTTTACACATGTGCCTAAACCCAAACAGCCATATTGGCATTCTTTATCCCCACCTCCAGCCAATATTGCTGCCCGACAATCTTCTATACCCATATATTGAAACTTACGTTTTGCTTTATCTTTAGCGCCACGACACATAATCATGGCTACTTGTCTTTCACCTGCCTCAACGCTCACACCTAAGATTTTCGCTATAGCTTCCCATTTGTCAGGCCCTACTGCCACACAGGCATTCACCGGTGCCTTACCTTCCACAATAGCTGCTGCACAATCTGAACAACCCGCATAGCCACAACCTCCACAATTGGCACCACCTAAAAGCTCTTCTACTTCTCCTATCCTGGGGTCTACATATACATAAAATATCCTCGCTGCAATACCTAATCCTAGAGCATAAATAGCAGCTAATCCTCCCATCACTAATACTGGATAAATAGTTGCCTTCAATACCTCCATAGTTGAAACCTCTTTAATTTATTTAGCTAAACCAGCAAAGACAAAAAATGAAAGTCCTATCAGTCCTGCTGTGATCAAACCGATACTTGTATCTTGAAAACATTTCGGTATCCTAGCATAGTGAAATCGCTCTCTAATACCTGCCATGATAATAAGAGCTAAACCAAAACCCAAAGCAGAGGCAAAAGAAAACACTACAGTGGGCATAAAACCGAATTTGAACCTAATATTATAAAAACAAGTACCAAGAATACAACAATTTGTCGTAATGAGGGGCAAATAAATACCCAATCCTCTATAAAGCCCTGGACTTACTTTCTTTATTACCATTTCTACTAACTGGACAAATACCGCAATGGTCAGAATAAACGCTAGGGTCTCAAGGTAAACTATATCAAATCTCTCTAAGAGATAATGTTCTACAAACCAGGTAATGGGACCAGTACAAGTCAGAACAAATATTACACCGAAGGTCATACCCACTGCTGTGTCCATCTTTTTTGATACACCTAAAAATGGACAATTACCTAAAAACCTGATCAAGAGGATATTATTTACTAATACCCCTGAGACAACCAACATAATGTAATCTGAAAATGTCCATACCTCATGTCCCATTGTTTATAACTCCTCTTTATTTTTCTCCACTACCTATAAGATTCATAATACCCAACATAAGTCCCAAACAAACAAAAGCACCAGGTGGTTTTTGCAAAAAGGCAAATGGCTCAAAACCTGACCACATAATGTGATGATATAAAAATGTCCCCTTACCAAAAATCTCTCTAAATATAGCCAGGGCAGTGAGAGAACAGGTATATCCTAATCCCATACCTAAGCCATCTGCTAAAGAATAAATCACTGTATTCTTGGAAGCAAAGGCTTCGGCTCTACCCAAGGGGATACAGTTGACTACAATAAGGGGAATAAATATACCTAAGGCCATATAAAGGGGATAAAAATAAGCCTGCGTAACTAATTCTACAATAATCACAAAAGTAGCCACAACTACAATAAAACAGGCAATCCTTACCTGAGCAGGAATTACTTTTCTCAGTAAAGAAATAAGAACGTTAGAACAAACAAGCACAAATGTGAGACAAAGACCCATGCCAATACCATCTCTCACCGCAGTAGTACAAGCCAAAGTAGGACATAAACCCAACACAAAACGAAATGGGGGAATTTCCTTCCAAAGCCCTTTTGTAAATTCCTTTACTAACCTACTACCTTCCATCTTTTATCCCCTTACTTTCTCTTTTAGTTTGGGAAACATTTCTACTGCCTTTCTTACTGCCTCGGTTATGGCTGTAGAAGTTTCTGTTGCCCCACTTACCGCCTCAATATCTCCCCCTACAGTAAGTTTACTTCCTACACCCTTTCCTTTAAATTGATTTAGGAATTCTTGTGATTCTACGGCCTTTGTTCCAATACCAGGTGTCTCACCATGTTTTACTACTTTTATCCCTAAAATCTTCCCATTTAAATCCATCCCTACCAAAACTTCCACTGCTCCTCCGTGACCTGAACCTATACCTTCATAAGCAATACCTATCAAACTGCCTGCCTTTTTTGCTGGAAATACGTTGATTACTTCTTTCTCACTGAGTTTCACTTTTACTCTTTCTAAAATAGGATCATTATCATAACTAGGAAACACTGCCTTCACTGCTGGTGCTACTAAAACCTTCAACTTTTGATATTCTATCCTTTCCTTCGTCGCTTCTTTCACAAATGCTAAAGAAAACGCCGAACCTACACAAAAGGCCGTCAAAACCACAATTAATTTTACAATCTCACGCACTGCTCTTTACCCTCCCAAAAGGCCTTGGTTTTATTATTCTATCAATTAAAGGTGTAAAGCCATTCATCACCAATATGGCAAACCAAATAGGATCTACCCAAGTCCCCCATAATCTGCCAATCATGGTAATCATCCCTGCCATCCCACCAAAAACTAACATCCCTGCACCTGTAACTGGAGTAGTAATAGGGTCTGTGGCTATAAAAAAAGCCGCTAATAAAGTCCCCCCACTTAATAATTGAACTAAAATGTAAGGATAAAGAAATTCCTTTTCTCCCTTGTAAAAAAGAATAGAAAAAATCAATACAGCACCCAGAAATCCTACCGGGATGTGCCAGCTAATATATTTTTTCCAAAACAAATATACAGCACCAATAATAATTGCTAAGGCACATATCTGGCCTACACAGCCCACCAGTTCTTCTCCTGGCAATGGTTTCCATCCTAATAAGGTATGAAAAAGCAGTTTAAGCTTTGCGCCTACACTGCTCCAGCTCTCAATACCATAACCCTCACTAAAATAGCTATAATCTTCCGCCAAGGCACCTATACCTTCTAACTTCACCACACCCAAAATACTGCCAGATATATCCATATGGCTCATAAAACCTAATCTTAAAGATGCCCAACCTACTAAAACAGGATTAAAAGGATTACTCCCTAAACCACCATAAACATGCTTACCCACTAATAAACCAACAAAAACACCTACTACCACTGCCCACCAAGGTATATTTGCAGGCAGAATAAGGCCAAAAAGTAATCCTATTAAAATAGCATGATAATCTGTAAGAACAGTTACCTCTCTCTTCATAATCTTTTGAAGACCGGCTTCAATTATTACCGCTGAGATCACGGATACCAAAATTACTTCAATGGCTTTTATTCTAAAATAATATACTCCTGCTATCACTGCTGGAATAAGAGCAATAATAAAGCCTAACATCAGACTCCTCAGAGATTCCCTACTCTGAATATGTGGCCCTACCGAAACAATAAATCCTTCTTCTTTCATTGTTCCTCTCTCTTTATTTGAGATTTTCCATATTTTATCCAATGCACTAGGGGAATTTTAGCCGGGCAAACATAGGCACAACATCCACATTCTATACAATAAGATAAATTATAACTTTCTGCCTCTTCAAACATATCCACTTGGCAAAAAGAAGCAATCACATTAGGTAAAAGTCCCATAGGACACACTTTTACACACCAGCCACAATTAATGCATTTTTGGTCAGAAATAACAGCCAAATCAGATTGCCTTTGAACATATATGGCAGTGATCTCTTTTGTAACCGGAATTTGCAAGCTATATTGCGCTAATCCCATCATGGGACCACCTACTATCACTTTAGCAATATTCCCATTTACACCACAATAGGACAAAACATCTTTTAAGGGTGTGCCTATCCTCACCCTGAGATTTTTGGGTTTATTCACTGCCCCATATACCGTAATTACTTGGTCTATCACCGGTCTCATATTTTGTAATGCATCCCAAAGAGTAATCACAGTCTCTGCACCCAATACACATACACCCACATCTTCAGGAACACCATTAGGAGAGGGAGCTTCCTTACCAGTAATAGCTTTGACTACAAATATATCTAAACCTTGAGGAAACTTTGAATCTAATACTGCTAATTCTGCTACGCCAGAAACTAGGCCAGGAAGTTGCTCTTGAGCCGTGGTATTTTTTACCTCTATTGCTAAATAGGCAGTATTAACATTGAGTATTTTCTTTATTAATTTTATTCCATTGATTAATTCCTGTTTCTTTTCTGTAACTAATTTATACCTTACCGCAACCCCAGGTTCTAAATCCACTCCATTAATAATAACCGCACTTACACGCTTACTTTGAGCAAGGCTCAGCTTCGCAGAAAGGGGAATAGCATCTATACCAAAATCAACTAATCCCATTTGTTGAATAGCTTTCAAAAGAGCTTCTGGACTTTGTTGTAAAGGTTCTTGAGGAGAAGAACTTATACTCCACTCCTCCTTCCCGTCAGATTCAATCTCTACTGCAGGTGCAATTCCACCTCTAATATCTGGAAATCTTTTAGGTAACCCTGCTATCTTTCCTGAAACTGTGGCATAAACTGATGCACTAAACTCATCTTCACTCTTTCCAATCTCATCCCCAATTTTCACTTCCTTTCCCTTTTTCAATAAGGATTTACATGGAGGGCCCTTATGTTGTTTTAAGGGAATTACTAATCGTTGAGGCACAGGTAAATCCTCAATGGCGCTTTCTACCTTACTTTCTTCCAAATAAACACCGCCTTTCATAGCCTTTCTCATCATAGACAATCTCGAATCCAAAATTTTTGGAAGTGGTTATAGCACTCCGTCATTTGTGTGTCAAGTGAAAAATTTAAAAAATTTTTTTAACCTACTACCAAACAGAAAAAAAGCTAGTAGCCTGAAAAAAATAAGGTATCTTGCCCTGCAAGTACTGCTTCTATCCTATTATGTTTCAGTTCCCTTAATTTAGCACAATTTCAGGCAAAAACCTGGGTTAAAGCTTAGTTTTAAGTAAACAGGACATTCCCCAGAATTTTTAAAGGCTTTCTAAAAAGAAAGGTAAGTTCTTCAAAACAGTAATAACTTTAAAAGAAAAAGCCGTAAAGAGTAAAGCGTTAAAAGTAAATCGTAAAGTGTAAAG
>Ga0209410_1000574_pt1 | contig 17191 bp, 14 predicted proteins | sample Mar14436cmmetaG_FD_184135 | JGI IMG/M metagenome (GOLD analysis project Ga0209410, IMG submission 184135) | Marine hydrothermal vent microbial communities from Guaymas Basin, Gulf of California to study Microbial Dark Matter (Phase II) - Marker... ... | reverse complement strand
ACAGCCCTGCCCACCTCCCCTCAATGTAATGCCCGTTGCCTGGGCTGCATATCTCATCAGGAAGGCCCCATCCCGGTGACTCAGCCCCGCATAGAGTTCGTCCCCACCGAGGAAGAGATAGCGGAGGTGGCCGTCCCCCACCTCAGGAGGGCCTCCAAGGCGATCGTGAGCTTCGGGCAGGGCTGTGAAGGGGAGCCCCTCCTTCAGGCACGAAGGATCGAAGGGGCGATAAGGAGGATCCGGTCCCAGACCTCCCGGGGGACCATAAACCTCAACTCCAACGCCAGTCTGCCCGAGGAGGTGGAGCGGCTCGCCCGGGCGGGTCTGGACTCCCTAAGGGTCACCCTCCCCACAGCCACCCAGAGATACTATAAGGCCTATGTGCGCCCTCAAGGCTTCGGACTCAGGGAGGTGAGGGAATCCATCCGGACGATGAAGAGGGAAGGGAAGTTCGTGAGCCTCAACTATTTCATCCTTCCCGGCTTCACCGACCAAGAGGAAGAGGTCGAGGGGCTCCTTGAGGTCCTGGATGAAGGGGTGGACTTCATCCAGCTTCGCAACTTCAACATAGACCCCCTCTGGTTCATGCGCTCTGTGGGGTTTCAGGCCTCCCGAGAGGGGATCGGTATAAGGGGGGTGATTCGAAGGGTGAAAGAGGCCTTTCCCCATATAGGCTTCGGCTATTTCAACCCTGCGGTGAGGGGATGAAGGTGAGGGAAGGGAGGCCTCACTGGTGGGGACACAGGGAGAGGCTTCGGGAGCGCTTCCTCAGGGCTGGGGCCAAGGGGCTTCAGGACTACGAACTTCTCGAGCTGCTCCTCAGTTACGCCATCCCTCGGAAGGATGTGAAGCCTCAGGCTAAGGAGCTCCTTAGGCGCTTCGGCTCCTTGGCAGGGGTGATGGACGCCTCCCCTGAAGAGGTTCAGGAGGTGAAGGGGATAGGTCCCCGGGCAGCCACCCTCCTGCGCCTCGCAAAGGAGATGGGCGAAGTTTACCTCAGTGAGCGGATGAGAGGGGTGGACGTGCTGAGCTCGCCTTCGCGGGTCGTCGACTTCTGCCTCTTTCGCCTGAAGGGAGAAGGAGAGGAGAAGTTCATGGTCATCTACCTGAACGTCAAGAACGAGGTGATGGACTATGAGGTCATACACGAGGGGACAGTGGATCGTTCAGTGGTATATCCCCGCCGGGTGGCCGAAAGGGCCCTACGGAGGAGGGCGGCCTCGGTGATCGTGGTGCACAATCACCCGAGTGGCCATCCCGACCCTTCGCCTGAGGACAGGAGGATAACCCGCGAGCTCGTCGAGGCCTTAAAACCCCTTGAGATAAGGCTCCTTGACCACATAATCGTGGGAAAGAGGGGCTATTTCAGCTTCAGGGAGAGGGGGATCCTTTAGGCTTACTGATTCATGCTGTCCAAGAACTCGTCATTGGAGGAGGTGACCCGCAGCTTGTCGAGGAGAAACTCCATGGCGTCCACGGGGTTCATGTTGGTGAGGACCTTCCTCAGGAGCCACACCCGGTGGAGGACTTTCTCATCCAGGAGCAGTTCCTCCTTTCGGGTCCCCGAGCGGTGGATGTCCATGGCGGGGAAGATCCTGCGGTCGGCCAAGCGTCTGTCCAGTACCAGCTCCATGTTCCCCGTCCCCTTGAATTCCTCGAAGATGACCTCGTCCATCCGGCTGCCGGTCTCGATCAGGGCGGTGGCGATGATGGTGAGACTCCCTCCCTCTTCGATGTTCCTCGCCGCGCCGAAGAAGCGCTTCGGCTTCTGAAGGGCACTCGCCTCTATTCCTCCGGAGAGGACCTTCCCGGTGGATGGGACCACCGCGTTGTATGCCCTGGCCAGGCGGGTTATGCTGTCAAGGAGTATTATAACGTCCTTCTTGTGTTCCACCATCCTCTTGGCCTTCTCTATGACCATCTCTGCCACTTGGATGTGGCGTTGAGCCGGTTCATCGAAGGTGGAGCTTATCACCTCTCCGTCTACCGTCCTCTCCATGTCGGTCACCTCTTCAGGCCTCTCATCTATGAGGAGGACTATCAGCTCCATCTCCTTGTGATTGGCCATTATCGCATGGGCGATAGCCTGAAGGAGCATCGTCTTACCCGTCCTCGGAGGGGCGACGATCAGTCCTCTCTGCCCTTTCCCTATGGGGGTGAGAAGATCCATGATCCTGGTAGAGTAGTCCTCGGGGTCATACTCGAGCTTTATCTTCTCCAGGGGATATATGGGGGTGAGGTTGTCAAAGAGGATCTTCTCCTTCGCCACCTCAGGGGGCTCATAGTTTATCTTCTCGACCTTGAGAAGGGCAAAATATCGCTCGTTGTCCTTGGGAGGGCGAACCTGCCCCGCCACAGTGTCTCCGGTACGGAGGTTAAAGCGGCGTATCTGAGAGGGAGAGACATAGATGTCGTCCGGGCCAGGGAGGTAGTTGTAATCGGGGGAGCGCAGAAAGCCGAATCCATCGGGGAGGATCTCGAGTACCCCCTCGCCATAGATCACCCCGTCCTTTTCGGCCTGAGCCTGAAGGATGGCGTAGATCAGGTCCTGCTTGCGCATGCTGCTCGCCCCCTCGACGTTGAGCTCCTTGGCTATCTCAGTGAGCTCGTTGATCTTCTTCTTCTTCAGCTCTCGTAAGTTTATGACCTCAGGTGCCATCTCTATCCGATCCCTCCTTTCTGGATTTCTTTTAATATTCTTTCCACCTGCTCTTGGGTATAGGGAAGATCTGCACAGTTGTTCACTATGTAATCGGCATAAGAGACCTTCTCAAGAAGGGGCATCTGGGCCTCCATCCTCCTTTTGGCCTCTGAGGGATCAAGCCCGTCTCTTGCGGCCATCCTCGCTACCTGAAGCTCTTCGGTGGCGTAAACGACTATCAAGACGTCCACCAGCTGATGAAATCCCTTCTCGATGAGAAGGGGGGCGTCTAAGACCACCCTCTCTCCCTTGGCCAACTCCTCCTTCAGCTCCCTCTCTATCATGGGGTGAAGGATCTCCTCCAAGAGGGCCCGTTTCTTAGGGTCAGAGAAGACCATCTCCCCTAAGATCTCCCTCCTGATCTCTCCCTTCTCATCGAGGATCCCTCCGCCAAAGGCCTCAACTACCCTCTTCCATCCCTCCTCTCCCCCTCGGAGGAGGCGATGGGCTATGGCATCGGCATCCACCATGCGGAAACCGAACCCCTCTATCATTTTCGCCACCGAACTCTTTCCCGAGCAGATACCCCCTGTTACCCCTATGATCACTGTACAAACTTTGTGCCAGGATTTGAGGCAGGATTTGAGGATCCTACATCATATGTCCAGATTCTCCACCGTCAGGGCGTGCTCTTCGATAAAACGCCTCCTCTCCTCCACCTGATCTCCCATCAGGACGGTGAATATCTCGTCGGCCACTACCGCGTCCTCTACCCTCACCTGAAGGAGATGACGGGTGTTGGGGTTCATGGTGGTCTCCCACAGCTGCTCCGGGTTCATCTCCCCCAGCCCCTTATACCTTTGGATGGAAAGGCCTTCCCTGCCGATCTTCTTCACCTTCTCCAATACTTCCGAAATTGAGCCGAGCTTTGTCCGCCTCCCACGATGGAACAGGGAGAAGGGCGGACGGCTTAATGAGCGGGTGTTTTGATATACGGAGAGGAGCTGCTCATAATCATTAGAGGTGACCAGCTCCCAGCTCACCTTCCTTCTGACCCTCCGTCCGTTTATCCTTCCGATAATGGAGAGGAAATAATACCCCCCCTCTTCACCCAGCTCAGCCTCCTCCTCTTCCAGTTCCTCCTGCATCTCGAGGAGCCACCCCTTCTCCTGAAAGACCTCCTTGCCCGATATTCCCTTCCTCAAGAGCTGGAAGATCACCTCAGGGGGAAAGCCCCTCCTTTCAAACTTGCTTATATGTTGATCTACCTCGACAAACCTCTTAAGCAACGAATAGAGCTCTTCCCCTTTCAGGCGTCTACCGTCCACTTCAAGCTCTATCTTCTGTACCGCCTCCCGAAGAAGGAAGTCTCCAAGCTCCCCATCGTCCTTCAGGTAGAGGCTCCTCTCCCCCTTCTTTACCCTGTAGAGAGGCGGTTGAGCAATGTACAGGTACCCCCTTTCTATCAATCCCACCAGTTGACGATAAAAGAAGGTGAGCAAAAGGGTCCTTATGTGAGAGCCGTCCACGTCGGCATCAGTCATGATGATCACCCTATGGTAACGCACCCCTTCGAGGTCGTTGGACTCCCTTCCCGGGCCAGCACCCAGGGCAGCAAAAATGGTCTTTATCTCGTCATTAGAAAGCATCTTGTCAAAACGGGCCTTCTCCACGTTTAGGATCTTGCCCTTAAGGGGGAGGATAGCCTGATACCGTCTGTCCCTCCCCTGCTTCGCAGAGCCCCCTGCCGAGTCTCCCTCAACGATGTAAAGCTCCCTCTTATCGGGATCCTTCTCCTGACAGTCGGCAAGTTTTCCCGGCAAAAGGCTCTGATCAAGCCCTCCCTTCTTTCGAGCCAACTCCTTCGCCTTTCTCGCCGCGATCCTAGCCCGGGCCGCCTCTATCACTTTAGCCACTATCTTCCTTGCAGTCTGGGGGTTCTCCTCCAAGAATCTCCCCAACTTCTCATTCACCAGGGCCTCTACGTACCCCTTTACCTCGCTGTTCCCCAGCTTCGTCTTGGTCTGCCCCTCGAACTGGGGTTGGGGAAGCCTCACGCTAAGGACCGCGGTCAACCCCTCCCTGACGTCATCCCCGACGAGCCCCTCCTTTATGTCCTTTAAAAGGCCGTTCTGAGCCGCATAAGAGTGGATCGTTCGAGTAAGGGCGGACTTGAAACCGCTTAAATGAGTGCCCCCTTCATTAGTCTTTATACAATTGGCAAAAGTTACGATGTTCTCGTTATAACCATCATTGTACTGAATGGCCACCTCTATATAACAGTTTTCCTTCCATCCCTCAAAGTATATAGGGGTATGAAGGGGATTCTTATTCTTGTTGAGATAGATGACAAAGGAAACGATGCCCCCCTCATAATGAAAGCTCTCTTCCTTCTCTGTCCTTTCATCTTTGACAATTAGCCTAATCCCTCTGTTCAAGAAGGCGAGCTCTCGAAGCCTGTGGCTAAGGAGACCGTAATCGAACTCCAGATTGCCAAATATGATGGGATCGGGTTTGAAACGGATATATGTGCCAGTCTTATCGGTCTCTCCCAAGATCTGCAGGTCTGTGACCTTCTTTCCTCTCTCATATCGTTGAAAATACCTTTTGCCCTCCCTTTTTACCTCTACCTCCAAATACTCAGAGAGGGCATTTACCACAGAAAGACCCACACCATGGAGTCCTCCTGATATCTTGTAGGAACGGTTGTCAAATTTACCTCCTGCATGAAGCTTTGTGAGAACCACCTCCAGCGCGGATTTCTTCTCTTGAGGATGTAGATCCACGGGAATACCCCTTCCATTGTCCTCAACGCTCACGCTGTTATCCAGATGAACGGTCACCTTTATCTCGTCACAGCATCCCACAAGGGCCTCATCGATGCTGTTATCAACCAATTCTTCAACCAGATGGTGCATCCCCTCAACATCTGTGTTTCCTATATACATGGCCGGCCGTTTCCTCACGGCCGTGAGGCCATCTAAGATCTTTATCTGACTCGCATCGTAAGGCATTTTACACCTGCATCCTCATGGGCATGATTACATAGAGGTGGTCCTCATCTTCGATGGGTCTCATGAGGCCTGCGCTCTCTTCATCTCTTAACTCTATTTTTACCTCCTCCCCTTCCATCACATTCAGCGCTTCCAGTAGATACCGGGCATTAAAGTTTATCTCTAAAGGTTCCCCTTCGTATCGAACAGAAAGTCGCTCTACCATCTGTCCCGTATCTGCCCCCCCTGCAGTGATCACCATCTCACTCTCCTTTATCGAGAAGTGAACCCCTTCTCCCCTCTCACTTGCCAGGACATGGGCCCTCCTCAAAGCGCTTACCAACTCCCTTCTATTCACGGTGAGCCTTTTATCGTTCATGGAAGGAATGACATGCTTATAGTCAGGAAATTCCCCTTCAAGGAGCCTTATGAGAAGGGAGAAGTTTTCACCGGAAAACGCTATCTTGTTCTCCTTAATATGAACCCTTATATCCCCTCCTGATGCCATTTTTCTCAGCTCTATTAGCCCCCTTCGAGGTATTATTACCCCCTCACTTATCCCTCCTTTCTCCATCTTCCTGTCTACAAGAGAAAGCCGGTGCCCGTCAGTGGCCACAAAACGAAGATATCTCTCGCCTCCTTTTTCCACCGTCTCCATGAATATCCCATTCAAATTAAAGCGGGATTCCTGAAGGGATGCGGCAAAGATCGTCTTCTCTATCATCGACCTTATTTCCGGGAAGGGAAAACTGAAACTTTCTCCTTCTTCCCCATCCTCGAGTTTGGGAAAGTCCTCGGGGTCGATTCCTGGGAGATCGAGGCTTATCCCCTCTAAGCTTATGTTTGACCAGAAGTTCTCCTTTCCTTCGATTCTTATCTCTTTCTGGGCCGGGAGTTCCCTCACCAAATCATAGAGTTTCTTTGCCGGGATGCATAAGCTACCTTCTTCAATTATCTTTGCATCCTCCAGCTTTCTGGAAAAAGATATTTCCAAATCTGTAGCCTGAAGAGAAAACTCTTCTTCTGCTTTGAGTAGGACATGGGAGAGGACAGGAAAAGTGCTTTTCTTCTCTACAATTCCTTGTATGTTAGAAAGCACTTGCTGAAAGGATTCTTTTTTAACTATTATTTTCATAGTCGAAACACAACCTCCTTATAATGTTAAAAGACGACTTAAATAGATCAAATCGCTCCCCCTTTCGCTGTTAAAAGAAAAAGAGGGGTTTTTAACATATTCAAGATATGACCTTTCGCCTAATATCTTCGAGGAATCTTCGAAAAGCAGGATCCTTCTCGATTTTTTCCTCTATTTTTTTAATGGCGTAGATCACCGTAGAGTGATCTTTTCCACCAAATTTCTCACCGATTTCCACAAGGGAAGAGTCCGTGAGTTCCTTTGACAGATACATGGCCACCTGTCTCGGAAGCACTAGTTGCCGCATTCTCTTCTTAGATTTCAATTCTTTGACCTTTATGTTGAAGGAATTTGCCACAACTTCCTGAACCTTTTCTACTCTGACTTTTTCCCTTTCAGGGATTATATGTTTAAGGACCTCCTTTGCCATCTCTAAGGTTATTTCCTTCTTTGTCAGGGAGGCGAAGGCCCCCAAACGGATAAGGCACCCTTCCAGAACCCTTATATTGGAATCTATTCGTGAGGCGAGGTAAAAGGCCACATCGTTTGGCAAGGAGATGTTTTCCAGCTCCGCCTTCTTTTTCAGGATGGCGACCTTTGTTTCAATATCTGGGGGCTGAATATCCGCAATCAACCCCCATTCAAACCTCGATCTCAGTCGCTCCTCAATGTGGGAGATTTCGCGGGGAAAACGATCACTGGTAAGCACTATCTGTTTCTTATTTTCATATAAGGAATTGAAGGTATGGAAGAACTCTATCTGCGTGCGTTCTTTTCCCGCCAAAAATTGAATGTCGTCAATGAGTAGTACGTCTATATTTCTGAACTTTTTCCTGAACTGATCAGTCCTCTCATAACGTATCGAATTTATCAGTTCGTTGGTGAACTCCTCTGCCGAGAGATAGCAGACCTTCGTTGGGTCTTTTATGGTTCTATTTATAATTATCCTGTGCCCTATAGCATTCAACAAGTGTGTCTTCCCCAATCCAACTCCACCGTAAATGAAGAGGGGATTATATCTTTGACCTGGGGAATCAGCTACCGCCATGGCCACTGCATGAGCGAACTGATTACCTGAACCGACAACGAAGTTCTCAAAGGTATAACGCGGATTAAAATTTCTTAAAGCCTGCTTTATTATCTCGTCTTCTTCTGCCTCTTCCTTCTCCTCCTCTCTGAAATATCTCAAATAATCTCTTTTTTCTTTCCTTATCTTTAAGGTCAAAGGGGTCTGATCGCCAAAGACCTCACTTACCGCATCTGATAATATTTCCCAGTAATTTTCCTTAATCCAGTCAAGAAAGAAATTGTTGGGCACCTCGAGGATTAAACGGTTATCCTTTCCCTTTTTGGGCACAATGGGTTTTATCCATGTCTCAAAACTGTTATGACTGATACGTTCTTTTAATTTGTCTAAGACTTGATCCCAGAGACCTTCAATCATTTGAGAAGTTAAGTTATAGGTTAAGGTGAGAAAAACACTACAAGAACCCTCGCCTCCTCAAAGGTAACAGAAAAAATCAGAATGGTCAAGGAGATGTATTGGTCCATAACCTTTGGCGCTCGGGATGATTTTCAAGGAGCCATCTCACCGGAGGCTTCAAACCCAGGCTGTGGTGCGGTAGCACCGTATTGTACTGCACCAGCCACTCGGCCAACTTCCGGTTGAACCCCTCCAAGTCCCCAAACAGCAACTCCTCATGATAATCCACAAATTGCTCCTGTAGCGTCCTGTTGAATCGCTCATTATGCGCGTTCATCTTGGGGGACTTCGGATACGTCCAGTAATGCCGGATCCCCCTCTCCTTCAGCAACTCGTCAAACTTCCCCTCAAATTCCGAACCATTGTCCGAAAGCAAACCCCTCACCCCAGGATTTCCCTCCACCAGGGCCCCTAAGACCTTCGCCATGTATTTCGCCCTTTTGCCCGGTACGGCCACCGCAAAGGCCATCCGGCTCAAAGGATCCACCATCGTCAATACCTACCGCCTTATCCCATCCCTCACCCTCTCCACCAGATCCACCGCCCAAAACTCCAAAGCCTCGGCCTTAAATCCCCTGGGTTTCCTTAGCTTTTTGCTGTGCCTCAGCGGCTTCACCCTCCCTCGGGCACCTAACCTCACAGGCACATGCCTCATTTTGTCCGGTGCCCTGGCTATATCTGACCGATGGTGGAAATACTGGGGCATCTAAGTCCCCTCTCCTCACACCAGGGTTTAAGCAACACGTAAACCCTGGCCTTCCCCAGATTGGGATACTTCCCCCTCAAGTACCGGATATGGTCAATCACCTCCTCTGGCCAATGGGATTGACGTTTCCTTCTGGGGATGGGCTTTTGGGGTATGAGGGCTGTGGGATCCCCCCTGGCAGCTCGAAGTTTGGCCTGCCAGCGATAAAGGGTGCGCCTTGAGACCCCAAAGGCCTCCCTTGTGGCCTCAAGACCATACTTCTTCCAGAACCTCAAGACCCTCAGACGATATTGGGCTTCTTTGGGAATCATATCCCAAAGTTGCCCCAATTTGGCCAACTTGTAAAACCCCCTGATGCCATAGCCGATGTGATGGATCTGCATCCCAGCACCCCCTACTCGGAGTGCCAAAGGTTTCTGAACTTATGCAACCCATTGTCCGGGTTCAGAGGCACATAGGTATAGAGATACCCGACACTTTGGTCAGGGTGTAATTCCCAGGCACCTTGCGGCTGAGGTTACCTTCTCCCTCTCCCTCTTCAGGGATCTTGACATTCCCATAAAAAGAGGGCCTATTTTCCTCCCGACTTGGAGAAAAAATAGACCCTGAGGAGAAACACCATGATCTTTAAAAGTCAGAAAGGTCTCACCCCCTGAGGTTCAGATCCCTTATCCTTAAAGTCCTCACTGAAAACAACCACAATGTCTCTCAGACCGCCCGCATCCTCGGCATCTCAAGGAATACCGCCTACAGGGCCCTGCGCGGCCCCCTCCATGACCTCCCTAAAAGACCCAAACACTGCCCCAAAGAAACCCTTCACCAGCTCCAGGACCTCATCCTCTCAGAAGCAAAAAGGACAGGCTTCCGATACCGACGCCTCACCAAACACCTCTGGATCAAATTCGGCCTCTTGCTCAGCGAAAACACCATCAAGGCCATCCTGAAACGTAACAACCTAAAACCCAAAAAGAGAAGACCATCGCGGGGAAAACCAAGACCCTTATACCACTACCAATCCATAGAACCCTTCACAGAGGCCCAACTCGATACCAAACACCTGCTCGATAAGAGGGCCTCTGTGAGAAATACCTCCTGAGCCCTCTGCCATCGTTCCAATGCCTCCCGAGGGCATCGGGATAAACGACGATGAAACCCTCTCTGTCGGCGAGGGTGTTGAATTTGCCGAGGGTCATCCTCTCCATCTGCTTGCCCGAGCCACCACCTCCATGAAGTACGATCAGAAGGGGAGGCTTATCGACCCTCTTAAGGGAAGAAGGGAGATGGACGCGATAAGTCCTCTCAGTCCCCTTGAGTACTATGGAGTCATTATAATCACGAGCCCCTGCCGAAGGATTACAGCAGATGAGGGTGAAGAAGACCCCCAAAATGTGGAAAATTATTGCCCTTGCCTTTTGGCTCAGCATTTAAAACGAATGAAATGGATCTCCTCTATCTCACCCGAGCACAAGCTTGGGAAGCCATAAAGTGGCAGGAGGCACAAAAGTCACGAGCATCAACATCCCCACATCGACCAGGAAGAAGGGGAGCATTCCCCTGGCTATCTCCTCAATGGTAAGTCCGCTTATGGCCGAGCCCACGAAGAGGGAGTAACCTAAGGGCGGAGTCTCCATGCCCACGGCAAAATTGATAACCACGATGGGGCCCAGCTGTATGGGGTCTATCCCGAGCCTCGCTCCCAAGTCGATGAGGAGAGAGCTCAAGATGATCATGGCGGCCAGATTGTCCATTACAGCGCCTATCAATAGCAGCATCAGATTGAGCAGCAAGAGGATAACGACCTTGTTTTGAGAGATACTGAATATCAAGCCCACCAGTCTGGCGGGTATGCGCTCATAGGCAAGGAGCCAGCAGAAGGCAGAGGCCGCCGCGATGATGAACATGACCACGGCTGTAGTCCGCATGGAGCGAAGGACTATGGGCAGTAAATCAGAGGGCTTGATGCCCTTATAGACGAAGACCCCGATCACAAAGGCATACGCCACCGCTATCATTGAGGCCTCGGTAGGGGTGAAGACCCCTCCATAGATCCCCCCCAAAATGATCACAGGGGCCAAGAGGGCCCACTTTGCCTGATAGGCCGTCTTGAGGATTTCCCGCAGGGAAGCCCTCCTTTCCTTGGGTATCCCCATCCTCTTTGCCACAAAATAGCAGACCACCATATAGGCCAAGCCATCCACCACCCCCGGGATGACCCCGGAGAGGAAGAGTCGAGTTATGGACTGTTCCGCTATTACCCCCCAGACGATGAAGGGAATGGAAGGGGGGATGATCTGTCCCAGGGGTCCAACGCTTGTGGCCAAAGAGGTAGCGAATCGACGGCCATATCCCCTCTTTTCCATTTCTGGGATCATGATGGATCCCACCGTGGCCGTAGTAGCGGGAGCGGAGCCGGAAAGGCAGGCAAAGAACATCGAGGAAAGCACCGAGACCATCCCCAAACCACCCCTTACATGGCGTACCAACCGATCGGCAACATTGATCAGATGGGAGGAGAGTCCTCCAGCGGTCATGAGATCCCCCGCCAGGATGAACCCCGGTATCGCCAAAAGGGCAAAGGACTGGGTACCGGCGACGATCCTCTGGGCGAGCATTACCACATCAATGCCTAAAATCCACATGGCGATAACGGACGAAATGCCGATGGCAAAGACGATGGGAACCCCCAAGGCGAGTAAAAGGAGGAAGCCAACGGTCAGGACCCATGTAGCAGGACTCATGGTTTCTCCTCTCCCCTTATCATCGCAAGGAGGCGGTCCAAGGCATGCACAACTATCAAGGCCCCACATACGGGGGCAGAGCTATTTATGATCTCCAAAGGATATCCGAGGGTAGCGGAGAGATTTCCGGCTGTCCGTATTACCAAGTCTCTACCGCTGTAAAAGAGAACGGCGCCGAAGGCAACGATGGTGGAGACGATGGCATAACTTAGGACCTTCCTGAAAGGCGGGGGAAAGAGGTTGAAAATAATCGTGAGACGGACGTGGAACCCTTCGCGGACTCCCAGACTGCTGGTCAGCAAGACCAGCCAAGCGAAAAGTAACATGGAGAGTTCTTCGGGCCATGAAAGGGCCTGCCCGACTACGTAGCGAAAAAAGATGGCTATAAGCAAACAGAGTACCAGCGCCAATCCGAGGATCACTATTAATCCTTTGGTTAACCGGGCACAAAAATCACTTATTCGCCTCGCGATCCTCGCCATCTCCTCTTGTCCCTTTGAAATCAATTAGATAGCGGGGCCAGTGGATAGGGACTGGCCCCGCAGAAATTTAACGGGACACCTCAGCCAATACGCGTTCAAAGAGTTTTTCACCTATACTCGAACGGAACTTGTCATAAACGGGCTTGACCTTTTTACGGAAGGCACTGAAGTCCTTCACTTGATTGACTTTCATTCCTTTGGCTTTAAGCTTGTCGATGAGTTTGGCCACGTTTTCCCTGTTCATGCGCCGCTCCTCCTGTGCTGCCTTTCGGGCTGCCTTCCTCACCGCCTCTCTCTGTTCAGGGGTGAGTTTGTTGTAGGTGCGTTTTGAGATGAGTATGCCCAGGGCCGAATAGGTGTGATTGGTGAGGGAGAGATATTTGCATACCTCATAGTAACCGTTGTTGTAGATTACAGCTATGGGGATTTCCAGACCGTCCACTGTACCCTGTTGTACCGCCGTGAACACCTCTCCCCAAGGCATGGGAACGGCGTTCCCCCCGAGGGCTCGGAACATCTCGATATAAACGGGGTTGGGCATCACACGCCACTTGATCCCTGCCACGTCCTTAGGGAGATATATAGGTCGCACGTTATTGATCATCTGACGGAAACCACCTTCAGCAAAGGCCAATCCGATGATGTTCTTTTTCTCCAATGTCTTGAGGAGTTCCTGCCCGATAGGGCCATCGAGGACCTTGTAAGCCTGCTCTTCGCTGGCGTAGATGAAGGGCATATCGTTGATCTGGAAAGGAGGAGCGATCCTGGATATGGGGGAGTTGGTGATGACGGCCATATCTATCGTCCCAAAACTCAATCCTTCCAGCATCTCCTTTTCATCACCCAATTGTCTGTTCGGGAAGAGCTGCACATCGAACTGCCCGGGAGCGAATTCATCAAGGGCCTTCTTAAACTGCCTGGCGGCGATGGCATAGGGATCAGTGGGGCCTGCTGAAGTGCACCAACCGAACCTTATGGTTATGGGACCTGCTAAAGTTGTGGTGACCAGAAAAAGCGGGAGGAAAAACACCATAACCCACATGACCAATTTTTTCTTTAAGTCCATCTTCTCACCTCCCAGTTTTATTTATACCACCTATAACAAAGAGATGGGGCGATTGGCAAGGGTTGATGCCTTAAGAGAGCCTTGATGGTGGGCAAGGATGGGATATAAAATTGCCTGTGTCAGGGAAAAGGTTTGAGGTGTACAAATGAGGAAATTCATTGTTTTCCTATACTTAGTCTTTGTTGGTTTTTTCCTCCCCGCTCCTTTTCCTTCCTTTGCCTTCATGGTAGAGGATTCCCTCCATGGGTTCAGGGTCGATCTGCCGGGCTCCTACGTCGTTTCCGCCTCCTCAAAGTTGGGGAAGGTCATCATAAGGCATCGAAGTGGAGTCGGAGGGCTTTCAGTATTTGTCCTGAAGAGGGTAAAGTCCCGGGATCCCCTTTATTCCCTGCGAATAGTGGCCCTTCCTGCCAGGGAAGCGCTTTATAAAAGGCATAAGAAGGGGGCCTTAGCCCTCCTTGAGGGGACCTATCTCGATTTCGTCCCCTACTTCGATACCGAATATGCCCAGGCCATCTCCTCTCAGGGGGTGGCGGGAAGGCCTGCTAAGGCCTTGGTGCTGCTGGAGAGGGGAAAGAAGCATGATCTGGTCATCCTGGCCCTCCCCCCACCAGGGGTCCTAATGAAGGAGCTCTCCCAGATCCTGAGAAAGTTCAAACTCTTCAAGCCGAAGGTACGTTACAGGAATCTCCCCATCCAAAGTAACGTCTTTGGCTTCCCGGCCGCCTTCGTCGACCTGCCCAAGGGCTGGCGGATCGAAGGGGGTTTCCTCCCCACTCGCCTGATGGAGGTCCCCGAGCTCCGCCTATTGGGGGAGAGGGGTGGGGCCTCCTTCCACCTCATCGGCTACCAATACACCTTCATGGCCGATCCCATGATGCCCATGGGCATGGCCCAGGCGATCGATCCCTGTAGTGGCCAATTCATACCCATAGTTCAATCCTTCAGCAGCCCGGAGGAGATGATCCTTTTTTACCTGGAGGCCTTCGGCGTTCAGGGCGAGCCTGAGATCAGGCCCATAGCCTCGGAGCCCCTTCCCCTGAACCCTGCCATAACCCTCGTTACCTACAGACTTACCAGCCGGGGTCCCGTGAAGCTCTTCGGGTTCTGCCCCTTACAGGAGGCCTTCCAGCCCCTGCCCGACGGAAGCCAGATCGCCTCGTGGAACGGTTTTCTCTACCTGGCCTGGGGAGAAGGGGAGGAGTTCGCCAAGGCCTTCGGGACGCTCTCAAGCCTCCTCATCAATCCCCAGTGGGCTGCGGCCAACTTCAAGGCCGCCCTGGGGGAGGCCCGGGCGGAGATGGCCCACCGGCAGTGGATGTGGCAGGAATTCAAGAAGACCCACGATTACATAAAGCGACTTCATCGAGAGGAGATGACTGCTGAGCAGGTCTTCCAGGAAGAGATGGCCAGAGGGCTCTGTAACATCCTATCCGATTACACCTATGTACGAGATCCTGAGACGGGGGAAGTCTTTCACATCCAGGACGAAGCCCAGGAGTACTGGCGACATGAGGAGGGGGAGATCCTGGGGATAGCGGAAGGGGAGATAGAGCCCGCGGAGCTCGAATCTATGGGCTGGCACAGGCTCCAGGTGCGACTTGAGGGGTTTGGGAAGTGGTGAGGTCCTCCTCATCCTTCAGCTTTATCGCATTGGCAGGACAGACGCTGGCACAGAGTCCCCCGCCCTGACAGAGGTCTTCGTCTATCTGAGCGACAAACTTCACCTTATCCGAGGAGGGGCCAAAGAGGAGAGGAGGGAATCTTCTCTCCACCATCCTGATGGCATCATGGGGGCAGGCCCGAAGACACTGCTCGCAACCGCTGCAGCGTTCCTCATCCACCTCGGGGACCGTTATCTCCTCATACCGCTCCGTCAGCAATTCTGCCAAGGCCCCGTAAAATTCCCTCCCTTCCCACCGCTCCGAACGGGGATACCTCCGAAAGCCGAAGAGATAGCTCCCCCTGTCCCATCGGTGGGGGGTGAACCTCAGCTGGGGCTCGGAACGATACTGGATGAGGAAGTCTCCGTCTCCGACCGCCTCCAGGAACTCCTCTGCCCTGTAGATGGTGCGGGCTTCCTCCAGGACTTCCTCCTCCTTTATGTCGAAGAATATGACCCCCTTCCTCCTTGCCCGCTCATAAAGCAGCTCGTCATAGGAAGGGGTGAGGATGCCGCTATTGAGCACAAAGACCCTCTCTCCCCTCTCCCTCAACTCCAATGCCCTCTCGAGGAAGGCAAGGGAGAGGTACTCCCAGAGGAACCTCCATTCGACCTGGGGAACATCAAGGAGGAAAAGATAGGGACCTCCGTTATCCTTCCAATGGAAGACCGGCCGCCCTGAAGAGGAAAGCCTTAAGGGGGCATCCCTTCTGACCTCAATCCCCAGGTCTTCAAGGATGGATCCATACCTCTCCTCATCCAGGTCCACCGCTAATCCGGAGAACCTCCCTGATCCCTGCAGGCACCTCAGGGCGGCCCCCAATCCCGTGGAGATGGAGTCCTTTATGTTCATGGGCTCAAGGGCACAACCTGCCACGAAGACCCCATCCCGGTCCGTGGCGAGGGGGGAAGACTCCTTGATGAATCCGTATTCGTCGAGGGAAAAACCGAAGAGCCGGCTCAAGGTCTTAAGTTCGGGCGAAGGCCTCAATCCCACGGCGAGGATCACATAATCGAACTCCTCCTCCTTGAGGGAGTCCGTCCAGTACCTGACCCTCACCCTGTCCCCCCGGGGCTCGATGGCCCGGGTGCTTGAACGAAAGAAACGCACCCCCTTTTTCTCCAGAAGCTCCTTCAGGAAGAACTCCTGCCCGCTTACTCTAAGGTCGTTATAGAGGACCGTTATCGAAACGTCCTCCCTTCGTTGCAGGAGCCATTTGATCTGCCTGAGGGTATAAGGGCAACAGACCCCTGAGCAGAGGGGAAAGGACCTCTCCCGCGACCCCACACAGAGGAGGAAACAGACCCTCCTCAGGTCGAGGGGAAGCTCCGGTGTCCTCTGGTCGATGACCTTATCGAAGGCAAAGCTACTAAGAACCCTTGGAGACGAGGGGAACAGGGGAGGAGAGGGCTCAAAGGGGAGGGCCCCTGCCGCGATGATGACCTTATCCGCTCGCACTTCCTCCCCGCTGTCCAAAAGCACCCTGAAGCCCTCCCCTTCTTCCCTCACTTCCTCGATCCTGGAAGCGGTAAAGATTCGCAGGTTCCTCTCTCCTTCTATCTCCGAGAAGAGGATCCGAAAGCTGACGCGGCAATTGGCTATTTGGGCCATAAGTCCCCCCAAGACCTGCTCTTTCTCCACGATGATCACCTCCTCGCCCCACCGGAGCAGGGCCCGGGCGGCAGAGATCCCTGCAATGCCTCCTCCCACGATGAGCACCCGCATCTGGCTGGCCCCTTCCTTGAGCGATCCTAAACCAACAGAGGAAGTCCGTCAATAGAACTGATCCCCTTGAAGAAGGCCCGAGGGGGTGATAGATTTAGGTCATGGACCTCAAGCGGATGGCCGATCTCCTCTTCGAGGCGGGGATGCTCTCCAGGACTCCCCGCACCGGTTACCGATTTCTCGGCACAGGGAATCAGTCGGTGGCAGAACACCTATTTCGCACGGCAATGGTGGGCTATGTGCTCGCCCACCTCGATGGGCAGGCCGACAAGATGAAGGTGGTGATGATGTGCCTCTTTCACGACCTCCTGGAGGCGAGGACGGGAGACCAGAACTATGTGTACAAAAAATATGTAAGGGTGGACGAGAAGAAGGCCCTTGAGGAGATGACCTCTGGGCTTCCCTTCGGGGAGGAGATAAAGGCCCTGGTGGAGGAGTTCAACGCCCAGGAGAGCCGCGAGGCCCTCCTGAGCCATGATGCCGACCAGTTGGAACTCATTTTGCAACTGAAGGAGGAGAAGGACCTGGGCAACAGGTATGCTGAGGAGTGGTTAAGGT
>Ga0209410_1000573_pt1 | contig 17211 bp, 13 predicted proteins | sample Mar14436cmmetaG_FD_184135 | JGI IMG/M metagenome (GOLD analysis project Ga0209410, IMG submission 184135) | Marine hydrothermal vent microbial communities from Guaymas Basin, Gulf of California to study Microbial Dark Matter (Phase II) - Marker... ... | reverse complement strand
TTCTCAACGGCCATTATCGCCATCCTCGTCCTCGTTGCGATGCTTGCACTTGCTATGTGAGGCGAGGCAGTCACATTCTCGAGCTTGAGCAATGGATTGTCCACGCTTGTAGGCTCCTCCTCCCAAACGTCTAATCCTGCAGCCCATATCCAACCCTCCTTAAGAGCCTTATATAGGGCCTTCTCATCAACAACTGGACCCCTTGAAGTATTTATTAGGCAAGCTGTCCTCTTCATCATCTTCAGCCTCTCCTCATTTATGAGGTGGCGGGTTTCTGGCGTTAATGGAACGTGTATTGTGACGAAATCGGATTCCCTCAGTAGAGTTTCAAGATCAACGTATTCTGCCCCTAACTCCTTCTCAGCCTCCTCGTTTCTTCTAATATCATAATATAGTATCCTCATGTTCATTCCCTTTGCTCTGCGAGCGACCGCCGATCCTATTCTGCCCATCCCAATGATTCCGATAGTCTTTCCCCAGATATCTTGGCCTAAAAGCATCATTAGGCCCCATGGAACTTTCCACTTCCCCGATCTGACATATCTGTCAGCCTCAGCTATTCTCCTGGCGACTGCCATGAGAAGGGCGAAGGCATAGTCTGCTGTAGTCTCCGTTAGAACTCCGGGGGTATTCGTCACGTATATGCCCCTCTCAGTTGCGGCCTCGATGTCTATATTATCAAATCCAACGGCGACTTGGCTTATTCCGCGGAACTGCGGACCGGCAGCCTCGATTACCTCCCTATCGATCTTCTCGGTTAGTAGGCAGATCAGCCCATCTGCCTCTTTCACCTTCTCAATTATGACCTTTTTTGGAGGAGGCATCTCCTCAGGCCAGACTTCAACCTCAAACTTCGACTTCAGCAACCTCATTGCTTCCTCTGGCAATCTCCTCGTGACATAAACCATATTTTGATCCGACAAACTCGACACATCCCTTCCTTATCTCACATTTCATAATCTGCATATTGCCTTTTTAGCCTTTTTGAATTCGGAGGATCAAATCTGAGCTTAAAATATCTAAACGTTTAATCTTTTATATCCCAAAGAGAATTTAGTGATGCATGAAATAACCGTTTAATCGTGGAGGTAGCCTAAAATTGGACGAAAAGGAAGAGGCCCGTAGGATATTGGAGGATTGGAAGGGCAGTTCATACGTCTTTGGACTAAACGTTCTAAAGAAGACAGGCAAGTTCGCGGCTGAGTTTGGAGATGAAACTGTCCTTGTTGGGAGCAGTTCAAAGTGGGCTCAGAAGCATCTGAAGGAGATAATGGATTCCCTCGATGAGCAGGGAGTCTCATACAATATTGTGCGTGGAGCTAGACCTAACTGTCCAAGAGAAGACCTTTATCGAATAGCCCTTCAAATCGCGAATTATAGGCCTGACAGCGTAATAGCAGTTGGCGGAGGAAGCACTATAGATGGCGTTAAAGCCGCCATCGTGCTAACGACATTCAAGCCTTCAGAAGTCTCCGATGTTCTCGGAGTTAGCTGGGACATAGCTGGCATGATAGATCCATACTTCGGAACGGGCATCGTGACTAGGATGAAGGAAGCGACGGGTAGGGAGTTAACGCCCATGATAGCCGTTCAGACTGCTGCTAGCTCGGCGGCTCACCTAACGAAATACTCGAACATCACTGATCCCATTGTAGGCCAGAAGAAGCTGATCGTGGATGAGGCTATAACCCCGCCTAGAGCAGTCTTCGATTACGGAGTCACAATTGGCGCGCCTAAAGATTTAACACTTGATGGGGCATTGGATGGTATTGCCCATCTATGGGAGGTATTCATGGGAGCTACTGGAAAGGACTACTATGAGGAATCAAAGAAAATCACAACTCTGGGCTTCAAGCTGATCATAAAGAATTTGAAGGCTGCCTTGAAGGATGACATTGATGCCCGGGTTGCATTAGGGCTTGGAACGGATCTCGGCGGATACTCCATTATGATAGGTGGAACTAATGGACCGCATCTGGGCAGCTTCTCACTCGTTGACGTCCTCACTCATGGAAGGGCATGCGCAATTCTACTGCCATACTACACCGTATTCTTCTCTCCAAGCATTCGAGATCAACTATTAACAGTCGGCCCGATACTCCAAGATGAGGGATTCATCTCAAAGGATGTAGATTTGCAGTCTCTATCTGATAGAGATCTAGGAGAGACCGTTGCTAAGGGAATGATAGAATTTAATAAGTCACTTGGCTTCCCAACTACACTTAAGGAGGCAGGTGCAACCCAAGCCCACATAGATAGGATGCTGAGAGCAGCTAAGGATCCACAGCTCAAGATGAAGCTGCTAAACATGCCTGTTCCATTAGATCCAGAGGCGGGAGACATAGAAAAGTATATGAAGGGAGTTCTGGAAGCCGCCTTCACAGGAGACCTAAGCAAAATAACCACAAAGGAAGAATAAGAGCTAAACCGATATCAGCCAAAAATGTAGCTTCACAAATCCTTACTCATTTTTATAGCATATAGAATAAAAGGAAGCATTTAAAAGCTATAAATGTGGGCCCGTAGCCTAGTCTGGACAGGGCGCAGAGCAAAGCGTAAGCCTTCGGAGCTTGAAAGCGGGGAAAGCCTGAGGTCGAGGGTTCAAATCCCCCCGGGCCCGCCAAAGATTTTGGCGTTAGATTCAAGTCTAAATTTCTGAGAATTTACGCTTCTATGATATATCGGAAATGTGCTGACCCGGCTGATATCGATAAATCCCACCCGGTAGTAATCTATTATCTTATACGATACTAAACTAATCCTGAGGCTACTAAAGTAGCGTTGCTTGCTCGGATGATAAGCGATGAGAAAATAAAGATTGGGCATTCAATGGTTGAGTGAAGCCGAGCTTTATTGGTAAGGCATAACATTATACGGGATGATCTGGGAGCAAACAATGCGGTTGCCAATACACTTTTATAATTTTTGGCTCATGTGATTATGCGTGGATCCACCTTAGGAGGAAAGGGATTATCTCAAATTTTAAGATTCAACACTCAACCCTCAAGGTTCAACTTGTAGAGCCTAAAATTTTATGGGAGGACGCATACGAGCCGTGATCATTTATGCTGATTTGCATATTCACAGCAAGTATAGCCGAGCGACGAGTGCAAAGATGGATATAGATGAGATAGCCCGTTTCGCTCCTATAAAGGGATTAAATCTCGTCGGAACTGGAGATTTCACGCATCCAAAATGGTTTAGGGAGCTTAGGGAGAATCTAACAGAGGTATCAGATACTGGCTTATATAAGCCTCTTAGAAAACCGGACTTGCCATTATACTTTATGATTACAGGTGAAGTCTCAACGGCATTCACATTGGAGGGTAAACTGAAAAGGATACATCATCTAATACTATCCCCAAGCTTGGAGGTTGCGGATCAAATTAGAGATAGACTCTCAAGGTATGGAGATCTATCGGTTGATGGTCGTCCATCCCTACGGATGACTGCGGCTGAACTGGTAGAGGAGGTAATGGAGGCTTCTGAGAGGAATGTTATCATTCCGGCGCATGTCTGGACTCCATGGTTCAGCCTCTTCGGAGCCTTCAGCGGCTTCAACCGCATTGAGGATTGCTACCAAGATATGACCAAGCATATCTTTGCGTTAGAAACTGGATTATCATCTGATCCCCCGATGAATTGGCGTCTCAGCGCCTTAGATAGATACGCGCTAGTCTCAAATAGTGATTCGCATTCATTCTGGCCTTGGCGGATAGGTCGAGAAGCAAACATCTTCAACCTTAAGGTTCTCACATACGATGAGATCATAGAGGCCATTAGGAGTAAGGATCCAGAACGCTTCCTATTCACAATCGAGACATATCCGGAATATGGAAAGTATCATTGGACTGGGCATAGAGCATGCAAAGTATCGCTTCCGCCTGAGGAGGCTAGGTCGATCGGAAATATCTGTCCAGTCTGCCACAAGGAACTCACTAAGGGCGTTGATCAACGGGTGGATGAATTGGCTGATAGGCCTAAAGGCTATACGCCTAGAGGCGTTCCAGGCTACAAGCATCTTCTACCCCTAAGCGAGATCATTCAGACGGTTCTCGGCGTGAATTATCCGGGGCTAAAGAAGGTCTGGAGGATCTATAATAGCCTTATCTCAAGGTTCGGAAGCGAATATAATGTGCTCTTAGATGCGCCATTCGAGGAGATAGTCGATCTCTCAAACGTAGAGATCGCAAATGCGATCATGCAGGTTAGGGAGGAGAGGGTTAAGGTCATCCCGGGATACGATGGAGTATATGGTAAGATCATCTTCTCAGAGGAGGCGGATGAGACTGAAAGGAGAGATGATGTGATAAAGAGGCAGAGAAGCATTTCGGATTATCTATAAAATCAAAGTAACAGTTTTATATGTGGGCCAAAACTCCAATTGGAGGAGAAAACTTGAAGATCGTTGATGTTGAAACTATAATCTTCAAGTATAAGTCTAGGATCGGCTTTGATATCGCCGGGCATGCACATCCAGCGGAGGAGCACATTGCATATCAAACTCTAACGAGGATAGTCACGGATGAGGGTATAGATGGATACTGCTTTGGAGGAGACAAGAGAGTAAATGAGCGCATAATAAAGCCGGCGATAGTTGGGATGAACCCGCTTGATAGGGAGAGGATCTGGCAGTATCTCTATAGGGACCTTCAAGGCTCAAGACAACTCATAAGTAGCGAGCAACTTGCAGTCATAGACATGGCTCTATGGGACTTCGCCGGGAGATACTTCAACGTTCCAGTATGCAAGCTTCTGGGTGGATATAGAGATAAGGTTAAGGCATACGCGAGCACGATGGTCGGAGACGAGATAGAAGGAGGACTGAACAGTCCAGAAGCCTACGCGGAATTTGCAGAAGATCTCGTTAAGAGCGGATATAAGGCTATAAAGTTGCATACATGGTTTCCACCAATAAAATGGGCTCCAAACCCGGAAATGGACATAGCAGCCTGCAGAGCCGTGAGGGAGGCGGTTGGAGATGACATAGTCCTCATGCTCGACTGTTATCACTGCTACAGCCGAGAAGAAGCATTGCGTATAGGCAGGGAGATCGAGAAGCTCAACTTCTACTGGCTTGAGGAGCCGATGGATGAGAATAACATCTCAGCCTATATATGGCTGGCGGATAAGCTTGAGATTCCGATCCTAGCACCCGAAACCGCTGAGGGAAAGATATGGGTAAGGCTAAATTGGATACTGAATGGAGCAGCAGATATAATTCGGGGAGGAGTTATGAGAATGGGCGGAATAACCCCGCTCATGAAGCTCGTCCATATATGTGAGGCATTCGGAGTCAGATTGGAGCTTCACGGAGCCCATCCGGGAAACCTTCAAGTCTTAGGTGCCATGGGAATCCCGGGAGAATACGTGGAGAGGGGACTTCTCCATCCGCTTCTGGACTATGAATCAAGAACGCCTTGGCTTAAGGAAATAATTGATCCAATGGATAGTGAAGGCTACGTACATATACCACAGAAGCCAGGCTTAGGAATGGAGATAAACTGGAGCTTCATAGAGGAGAACAAGGTTGAAGCAGGTGACGGAAAAATAACGCCTAGATAGGAATTTCTATTCTCTCCGCTTAACAGCCCTCTTAGCAGCCTCTACTATATCCTTTACGCTCATGCCGTATTGGTCAAGCAGTTCTTCATAGCTCAGCGAGGTCTCGGTGAATGTGTCTCTTATGCCTATCCTCTCCAGAACGGCGGGCTTCCCTTTCCCTAAGGCCTCTGCAACGGCTCCTCCCAATCCACCGATGATCGAGTGATCCTCAGCGGTCACAATAGCCCCTGTCTCCTCGCTGAGCCTCCACACTAACTTCTCATCTAAGGGCTTGATAGTTGACATATTAACGACATAAGCATCTATACCAAGGTTCTTAAGTTCATCAGCTGCGTCCATGCATCTCGAGACCATGACGCCGCTGGCTACCAATGCGACATCGCTTCCATCTCGTAGGATTATTCCCTTCCCGATCTCAGGCTCATAATCCTCATCGAATAAGACTGGAACTTCCGCCCTCGTAAGTCTTAGGTAGATCGGCCCTTTATGCTCGGCTATCTTAGGAATAAACTTTCTGACTTCAACTGCGTCTGCTGGCTCTATAACGGTGACGTTAGGCATTGAACGCATAAGGGCAGTGTCACACTCAACATGATGCGTTGGACCATCCTTGAAGTTGGATAATCCACAATATGCCCCCACCATCTTAACGTTCACATTTGCGTATGCAATGCACGTTCTCACCTGCTCCGCCGCTCTGAGATATAGCACTGCAAACGTGTTTGCAAATGGAATCATGCCTCCCAATGCCAGTCCAGCAGAAACATCGATCATAGCCTGCTCCATAATTCCAACATTAAAGAATCTCTCCGGGAATCTCTTCTCGAAGAATCCCGTTTGAGTCGATGATGTAACATCTGCCACTACAACTACGACGTCTGGGTTCTCAGCGCCATAATCGGCCAATGTCTGCCCATAAGCCTTCCTAATAGACATAACCTTCCTCATATCTCCTGATCCTCCTCATCAACTCCTCAGCGGCACGCGCGAACTCCTCATCATTTGGAGGTCTACCATGCCATTCATGTGTATTCTCCATGAATGAGACTCCCTCACCCTTAGTTGTATGGGCGATTATCGCCGTGGGCTTATTACGTATCTCAACTGCCAAGTCAAGGGCATCTAAAACCTGCCTCATATCATTCCCATTTATCTCGATCGTGGCAAAGTTGAATGCCTTCCACTTCTCAACTAACGGGTCTAATGGTAAGATCTCATGAACAGGCCCGCTCATCTGAACATGATTATAATCTACTATGACAGTCAATTCTGAGAGGCGATATTTACCCGCTATTAAAGCTCCCTCCCAAAGAACTCCACATTGACACTCACCATCTCCAACGAGGACGTAGACATGATAATTTAAGCCCTTAAGTCTAGCGGCTAAGCATAAGCCGGCGCCTACTGCTACCCCATGACCCTCCATGCCAGTCGTCATATCAACTCCCGGCGTCTTTAACCTGTCTGGATGGCCCTGAAGCCGGCTTCCCAGATGACCCCAACTCTTGAGAACCTCCCTTGGAAAGAATCCTCTCCTAGCGAGGGCCGCGTAGAGCAGGGAGCATGCATGCCCCTTACTCAATATGAACCTGTCTCTCTCCTCCCATTCAGGCCTCTTTGGGTCGATTCTAAGCTGATGGAAGATTAAGGCTGTGATTATCTCTGATGCCGATAATGATCCCCCTGGATGGCCAGCCTTTCTGCGATGAATCATCTCTAAGGCATCGAGCCTAAGTCTCTGAGCGATCTCATCGAGTTCCCTAACGAGGCTCTCTGGATGAAATGGCAAGATCTCACCACCCTAAAGATATAAAAAATACGATAAGTATAAGCATTTTTGTAAACTTAAAGGCTTCCAAGAGATAAGTCTCAATACGGACTCGCTGTTCAGTCATAAATTTTTAAGGCAGATGTTGATCCTCGATCCTCAATGATGCATGATAAGCGAGACGTATTTATTGCAGATGCTTCTCTCAGCTCCTATGCGAAGCTACGTCCAGTATCAATCTGCAATATACGCCTAAAAGATCATTTCTGGCGCAAGATTGAAGATGCTCAGAGAGTCTGGAATGCCCTGCCACGTATCTGGCATAACATGACTGAGCGTAGAATGTATGTGACTGGAGGTGTAGGTTCAAGATATAGTGGAGAATCCTTCGGGAAGATTATGAGCTTCCGAATCGCAGAGTATACTCTCCTATAATAGGAGAAAAAGAATTTAACGTTTATGAAGGCCTCTGTTAAAAATAGGCAAAAGAAGAAATAACCTGTAGATAAACTTCTATTTGCAAAGATAATAACGGTGAGATACTTCGAGAGAGTTAGTAAAAATTTAATTCTTTTGATATATCGCCTTTTCTTAGCAGAAGATTCCAAATGTTAGAAGAGAGGAGAATGAAACCAGAATAGATACGAAAAGACACCTTACCTTTAAGAGCACATATTGGCTTTTTAAGGAATTGTCTATTGGTCTTCTTTCCACTCCAAGACGATTCCGAGCGTATTCTCTTTTGAATTTATGAGTAAATCATACGCTTTCGCAGCGTCTCTATAACTCATCTTAGCTGAGATTAAATCTTTAACTTGCAATAACCCTTTGCTGAGAAGCTTCAAAACTAGAATTGAATCGTCCTTCTGAGTCCACCATCCATGAATCGAGTCGTAACGTGGCCTGATGCTCTCGTGAGCTCCGATTATCGTCACTCCTTTCCTGTGAACTTCACTATAGAAGTTCACTTCGGAGGTTCCTCTCGTACTTCCTAAAAGGATAACTCGACCGCATCTTCCAGCAAGCTTAAGCGCGGCGGGGATTGCTTTGGGATTTCCAGTAGCTTCTATTACTACATCTGCGCCTTTCCCATCCGTGACGCTATTTACCTCCTCAATTAAGTTGTCCCTTTTTGGATTAAATGTATAATCAGCGCCACATCTCTTCGAAATTTCAAGTCTGTAATCAAATATATCTACTGCGACTAGTGGCATTCCGCCGCTTAGCTTCGCTAACTGCAAGGCTAGGTTTCCTACAAGCCCCTGACCGAGAACAACAACTGATTCGCCGATCTCGATATGCGCCTTCCTCACAGCTTGCAGAGAGATTGAGCCTAAAGCGAAAAATGACGCTTCCTCAAATGAAAGATTATTTGGGATCTTTAAGACCTCTGTCTCGTCAATGATCACATGGCTAGCATGGGATTTACGGGAAGCCACTCTATCTCCAACCGCTAACTCTGATGATTCACTTCCCTTAGAGGCTATGACGCCTACATTTGAGTATCCCGGATACATGGGGAACCTTTTAGGAGTATTAGGTAGAGCCATAAGAAAAGCCGTCTCCGTTCCAGGACTTATAAGAGTGCAAGCCGTCTCAACCAGCACCTCATTCGCTTCCGGCTTTCGTAACGAAAACTCTTCGATCTCTACTTTGCCAGCCTCTCTGAAAACGATTCTTTTCCCGATAACTTCACCTAAACTTTTATTCTCAGCCGAATCCAAAGCGTTCCCCTAAGGTATAATGCCGAAAATTCATAAAAAGGTTCTCCAACAGTTCTTTTTCTGCAAGAGTTACTTTCTGCTTATTGAGGGAGATACTCATTGGCTTAAAGATCTGATCTAGAGAGGAGCGAAGATTCTAATGTAATCTTCGATATTAACCTCATGCATATTTGCGAAGATTAAAGGCTTCACCGTGTATCTTTTTCCTCTATACATAAACGGCTTAACCTTAACGAATGATATAAGACTTTCATGAGCAACATTCATTCCCTGATCCTCGAGTTCTATCAATGTGTGATTCAACTCGAGCCATGAGGTTACGCAGATTCAATTTCCAAATTATCTTCTAATCTTCCTCAAGATTAAACGAGATAAATCTTATACCTAATAGTGCCAGTAATGCTAGTTGATGCATCTGAGGCAGGCAAAGCCACATTGAAGTGGATCAATTGAGGATTGATGAGTCCAAGTTTAGGGGATGGGAGATATACTCAAGAGAGACCGTTAAGGCTCCAGTTATCGTGAGGATGGATGGTAGAGGATTCCATAGGGTCGCTGATGAATGTGGAATGGAAAGGCCCTTCGACGAGAGATTCCATAAGAGCATGATCGAGACTGCAAAGGCTCTTATGATGGAGGCGGGATTCAACATTTCAATAGCCCACACAGCATCGGATGAGATTAGCCTATTATTCCTCAGCGATTCACATGTGCCTTTTAATGGGAGAATCGAGAAGATACTCTCGATCCTCCCCTCCTATGCATCTTCATTCCTCCAAAACTGCCTAAGGAAGCATTTCTCCTATGAGAAGCCGATATCATTCGATGCTAGAATAGTTAAGGTTAATGATCGCCTAGAGATACTCGAGTATTTTAGGTGGAGATGTCTGAATGTCTTCAGAAATTTTCTGAATGTCCATGCTAATAGGATCATAGGACGAGAGAAGGCTTTTGGGATGAAGGGACATGAGATCATCAGGGAGCTGTATACGAGAGGATTCGATATTCAGAGGGCTCCTAAATGGCAGAAGTATGGAACGCTGATCTACTGGAGATATATTGAGAGTGAGGGCTACAATCCCATTACTGGGAGAAGGGTGAGGGTCAAGAGGAGAAGGATACATGCATCTCCACTTGACCTCACAGTCTCTGATGGCATAAGTCTCCTGAAGAACCTGCTAAGTCCATAAGGTTCTATCTGTAATGGCTGTGATAACGCTTAATTACATAACTTTGGTTTGGGTGAAAGATTAGTATCCGTTTGATTAAGCGTTGAAGGGGGCTGAAGCAAAATAGTGATAGGCAAATTTAAAGTTCAAAGGTCAGGGCTCATAATCTTCGATGAAAAGAGATGCGTGGAATGTAGGGAATGCGAGGTTGCATGCTCACTGTTCCATGAGGGAGAATGCAATCCATCCCTTTCGAGAATACGGATAATCTTTGACGATTTCATACCAAGATTTCCATCAGCGGTTATATGTAAGCAATGTGACTGGCCAGCATGCTACTATGCATGTCTTAGCCTACATGAGAATCCGGCTATTTATATAGATGAGAGAACTGGGGCGAGGGTTATAGATGAGAATAGATGCTTGGGCTGCGGTGCATGTGCACGTGCATGCCCACTAATGCCGGAAAATCCAGTCATAAAACATAAGGTAGTCAATGGAAGAAGAGTTTACTTCAAGTGTGACCTCTGTAAAGATCGCGAGGACGGTCCAATATGCGTTGAGATATGTCCAAGCGGAGCTCTAAAATACGTTCCAGCCGATCAGAGGAGGGGACTGAAATGACGGAGATCTATGGATGGATCGGCAAGATACTTCGGATCGATCTGACAAGGAAGAAGATAACGACGATAGATACGATGAAGTATGCACGGATGTATATTGGAGGAGTAGGAATAGCGGCAAGGATCGCCTGGGAGGAGATCGGGCCGGAGGTAGGCCCATTCGATCCAGAGAATAGACTCATGATAATGGTTGGCCCATTAACTGGAACCCTAGCCTCCGGATCATGCAGAGTTGAGGTTTTAGGAGTCGCCCCGCAGCAGCATCCTCCCCGCTTCTCGAGATCCGGAATGGGCGGGCATTGGGGTCCAGAACTAAAGTATGCGGGATTCGACGGTATAATAATCCAAGGAAGAGCCGAGAAGCCAGTCTACATTTGGATAGATGATGGAGACGTCGAGATTTTAAGTGCAAAGGACATCTGGGGTTTAGGGACATACGCGACGACTAAGGCTCTCAGGTCGATCCATGGAGACGATGTTCGGGTGATATCATGCGGTCCAGCGGGAGAGAACCTATGCAGAATCGCAATAATACAGACCGAAACCGAGAATGCTGCTGGTCAGGGGGGATTCGGAGCGGTTATGGGCTCAAAGAATCTCAAGGCGATAGCAGTCCGTGGAAGCGGGGGAGTGAAGGTCGCGAGGCCAAAGGAGTTTCTTGATCTCTGCCTAAAACAGAGTAGAGAGGGTCCTTCACCTTATGGTCCGAAGAGCCTAAGGGAGATGGATATTTCAGGCCCGAACTTCAGGAGGCGCAAATGTGGATTCTGCCTCTCGATATGCTCCGGAATGTTATGGATGGATGTTCAGGGCGAGTTCCTACCAGCGCTCTACACTACAGAGCAGATGTGCTATGGATTCAATGTTACATCCGAGAGAGGCAAAATTGAGGCAAGATTCCTTGCAAGCAATTATGGAATAAATGGGTGGGAAGTATCATATGGAATAATTCCATGGCTGCAACTCTGTAAGCAACATGATCTCATAAAGGAGATAGATGGGATGGAGATACCTGCCCCGGATAAGCCAATAAGATACCTCCGAGACTGCGCTCCGGTAACACCTGAGTTCCTAGCGATGCTTCTACGTAAAATAGCCTACCGTGAAGGCCCGATAGGAGATGCACTGGCAGATGGGGCATGCTACGCCGCCGAGAGGCTCTTCGGAGGGAGGGGCAAGCCCCTACTTGACCGTATCTATCCACGTCACGCTGGTCAAGTTGAGCATTGGGCTGGACATTGGGGTCCAGGAGGCAACATTTACTGGCCCATGTGGCTGACGACAGTTCTGCAGTGGTGCGTGGATACGAGAGATCCAGCAAGCGACACATCGCATTCTTGGACTTCCCATGTTCAAAGATACCTCCCAAAGATAGGGCCGTATAGGGGACCTATTCCGCCCGAGAGGATGCGTGAGATCTCCATGAAGGTATATGGCGACCCAAACGTTTTGGATCCATCAGTCGAGTATGATCCTCCGGAGGCTCGGGCTATACCGGCGATATGGCATACTGACATGGGAATGGCAGTTGATTCATTAATCCTATGTGATAGTGAGTATCCGAGAATCTTCAGTTCAGCAAGTAAGGATGGAATGGCGGATATTGAGTTGATGGCTAAGCTATTCTCTGCATGCACTGGAATAGACATGAGCATGAATGAGCTTCGGAGGGCTGGTGAGAGAATATTCAATCTGCTCAGGGCGATCGATGTTAGAAACTATGGTAGATCAAGAAGAATTGATGAATCAACGATCGATGTGGGCTTCAATTATCCGGGTAAAGATGATGGTAAAATGCTTGATAAGCAGAAGTTCCTGAAGTTACTTGAGAAGTACTATGAGCTTCGGGGATGGAATAAGGAGAGTGGGTGGCCGACGAGAGAGAAGCTCGAGGAGCTCGGTCTGAAGGACGTTGCTGATGAACTTGAGAGGATCGGAAGAATAGGCTAGGATCACGATTAATAGGCTATGGCTACTTCGCCTCTTCTATAACTATCATTGTCAGTGTGGTTCTGACATTACTGAGCTTCCTAATCTTCCATGTGACTATATCCTTTATTCCATCCATCGTATTAGCCTCCACCTTGGCAATTATGTCATATACGCCATATACCGTGTATGCCTCCTTAACGCCTTCGATCTTCTCTAGCTCCTTAAGAACCTCATCCATGAATCCGGTTTCAGTATTTATTAACACAAATGCCGTGGGCACATTAATCCCTCATACAGTTCACATCAACTACGTGTATCACACAACTATTTTATTAATCTTGTTGTCTCATAGGAGATTCCATAAAAATCTTATAGCCGATCTAGGATGGATGGGCTACATGAGCATATACTACGAAGACTCAAGGGACATATACATAATCGTTCCACTTCGAGATGCAAAGTCCTACCCATCTAGGCCAAACGTTGATCTCCTCTTACCCACAAGGAGATTTGCAGGTGAATGTTACTTCTGGATTTACACGAATGCCAAGCATCCCATAATCGAGTTTTGGAATGAAAGACTGCTTCCACGTAAGGTTGCGGATAAAGATGGGAGAAGATGGCTCTTCATGGGGAAGAAGGCTCTAAAACTCGACTTAGCGAGCCCCCCAATAATAAGGTTCTATGGCCTCAAAGATCCAGCTGGTGATATCTGCCTGATAACAAGCAACAAAGACTTCATTCCGCATGGAGGATTTGCGGATGTTGAGAGGCAGATTTTAGGCTATAACCGCGAATCGCTGGGTATGAGTCAGATAATTCCAAACGTAGCCATCGTGGGTAGGCCTGTGAAGTTTAGGCTGATATTTACCGCCGGCTTGGCTGGAATAAAGCGTGGCGGGAGGATACGACTAACAATACCAAGGATCTTCTCTAAACCGCAAATTAAGGATCCAGATGGGGATGGATACTTGGAGATCGTTAAGGCAGATGCTCAATTAGAGATCCTCTCAATAGAAGTATCAAGGGACTCTTGGGAGTGGATCGATGTCACGGCTGAGTTTAAGGAGGATCTCATTCCGGGAGGGAAGGTGATCATCTGCTATAAGGCTGGAAGAACTCAGATAGTTCCATTCAGGTATGAAGGGACTGATCGTTCATACTGGTTCTCTAAGATGCCGCCGATGGCCATCTCCGTGATGCCGAGTGTGAGGGGATACTTTGCTCATTTAGCACAGGAGCACAGTCACACATTAACCTTCAAAGCAGACATGCCAGATAGGCTTCACCTCATAATTCCATCACATGCCAGAACGGGAGAGAGAATAGTGCTACATGGAATATTCACGGATAAATTCAGAAACTTAAGTGATGATCATCCAAAACATGCAAATGTAAGATTGAAGCTCATAGGCCGAGGTTTGGAGGAGGATCTCGGCGGGCCGAGGAACTTCTACGGCAGATACGCCTTCAAGATGCTCTTAGATCCATTGCCCAAAGGCGTGTACCGCATAAAGGCCGAATCGCCTTCAGGTCGATTCGTTTCGCTGTCAAATCCCATCAAAGTTGAAGATTCAAGCCCTAATCTATATTGGGGAGATATCCATGCTCATTCTGAAATGTCCGACGGCATAGGCTCCCCAGAATACTTCTATTGGCACGCAAGAAACATCGCCTGCCTAGATTTCGCGGCTCTAACGGATCATGCATGCTACTTCACTGATAACGAGTGGCTTTGGATGCAGGACCTGGCGAACATGCATAATAAGCCTGGAAAGTTCGTCTCTCTGATAGGCTTTGAGTGGAGCGGAAGGGAGGGAGACAGGAACTTCTATACTTGGCGAGATGAACTTCCACTCTTAAGGGGGACCAATCCGAGGGCTGATTCGCTGAGGAAGGTGTGGCGGATAATCGAGGGCATGGAAAAAGAGATAATCGTTATTCCCCACCACTCCCTACTAAACGTTAAGTGGGAATCTCATAACCCATCATTTGAGCGTCTAATCGAGATTTACTCGATGTGGGGCAGCTCAGAATCTGCTGATATGCAATTGTGGAGGATGCCGAAGCATGGGATCTCCGTTATGCAGATCCTATCTGAAGGCTCTAAGCTCGGCTTTACCGCTGGAAGCGACAACCATGATGGCAGGGCTGGATTCTCAGGTGAGGGAGCATACTACACATCTATCTACGTGCCCCTAGGATTCCGCAGCGGCTTAACCGCCATCTACGCCAGCGACTTATCACGCAGAGAGATATTCAACTCATTAAGGAGACGGAGATGCTATGCGACAACTGGAGAACGTATCATAATATCATTCCAGATAAATGATTTATGCATGGGTTCCGAGGGAGTTTGGGATGGCTCCGCAAGAATAAAAGGAGAAGTTCATGGGACAAGCCGCATTTCAAGGCTGGAATTAATCAGAAACGGAGAGACCATCTGGTCTATGCAGCCGAATAGGATGGATGTGGCTTTCAGCTGGGAGGATCACCAGTCCCCAGATGAACTGGTATACTATTACCTTCGGGTTGAGCAGGCGGATGGAAATCTCGCGTGGACAAGCCCCATATGGCTTACAAGATGATTATGCGCTGAGAGAAACGCCTATATACTATGAGCTGTCTTAAGTGGAAGGCGTGCAATCTAAATTGGCTCATCTACCGCATTAAGGAAGGATCATAGATGGGTCTGAAGATACGCTACGATGATTCCCTCATACCCGCCGATAAGATTCTGAGCACCGCAGAGAATATAATGCCGGAGATAGATAGGGCTAGGAGCATAATCTCAAGCGGATATGCCGATCCTAGAGCATTTATAAATCTGCCATACGACGAGGAGATGCTGAGCATCGTCAAGAGCCTTATAAGCGATAAGCTAAGTCTGGATCCCAGATTCCTAGTTGTGGTTGGGATTGGCGGAAGCAATCTTGGAACAATAGCTGTTCAAGAGGCTGTCTTGGGAAGATTCTATAACTTATTGGATCCGAAGATAAGGGTGCTCTACGCCGACACGGTAGATCCCGACATGATAAATAGCATTTTAACGCTGATCAAGAAGGCCCTAAGAGGGGATGAATGTATCCTTTTGAATGTTGTGAGTAAATCGGGAGATACAACTGAGACCATAGCGAACTTTCGAGTGCTGCTCAGCCTGCTCAAGAGGTATAAGAGGAAATATGAGGATTTCATAGTTGTAACCACGGATAGAGACTCTGTGCTTTGGAGAGTGGCCATTAGACGCGGCCTCTCCCTACTCGAGATACCTTCAAAGATCATCGGCAGATACTCCGTCCTCTCTCCTGTAGGCCTATTCCCACTCGGCATGCTAGGCATAAAGATAGAGGATCTCCTGATGGGCGCGAGGCAGATGACAGAGAGATGCTTAAGCATAAATCTCAAAGAGAATCCAGCGGCGATAACAGCGAGCATCCAATACGGGCACTACTTGGATGGAAAGAACATATCTGATCTGTTCTTCTTCTCATGCGACCTTGAGTCTCTGGGGAAGTGGTGTAGGCAATTGATAGCCGAAAGTCTGGGGAAGGAGCATGATCGGAATGGCAGGAGGGTGAATGCTGGAATAACGCCTACCGTCTCCATAGGCTCAACCGACCTACACTCGATAGCCCAACTATACCTTGGAGGCCCCTGTGACAAGTTGATAACTTTCATAGAGGTTGAGGATCATAGGAGCAACGTTAGTGTTCCAGAGGCCGACGAATACTCTTCGCTCGTTAAGGGAATAGATGGGAGGGATCTAAAGGAGATTCTCCATGCTATACTTGAGGGAACGAAAAAGGCATTTAAGAGAAGAAAAAGACCATTCATTGAGATCTCTCTGCCAGATAAGTCTGAGTTCTCAATTGGAGAGTTCATGCAATTCAAGATGATCGAAACCATGTTTCTGGGCTATCTGATGAATGTTAATCCCTTCGACCAGCCGAATGTTGAGGAATATAAGGTCGAGACGAGGAGAATCTTAAGTGGAGAGTTCAGGTCCTAGAGGATAAGCGGGATGCCAAAGATATCCGTTATTGGAGCGATAAATTGGGACATAAATCTCTTCGTAAAGAGGTTCCCAAAGATTGGAGAGGAGGTTCCAGTCAAGAGGATAATGCGCGTCCCCGGAGGGAAGGGAGCCAATGTGGCAGTGGCGGCCGCGAGACTATTGGGTCGTGGTCAGGTCGCCCTGATAGGATGCCTTGGAAGAGACGACATAGCCGAGCGGCAAATTAAAATCTTAATAGATGAGGGGGTTGATGTTTCAGGTATAAAATTCACTGGGGACGCCGAGTCTGGACAGGCATACATACTGATAGATGATGAGGGCAGGAACTTCATTAACACGCTCTTTGGGGCAAATTTGGAATTGAAGCCTGAGGATCTACGTTGCGAAAGGATCCTAAGTCTTCTGAGGGATTCCT
>Ga0209410_1000572_pt1 | contig 17223 bp, 20 predicted proteins | sample Mar14436cmmetaG_FD_184135 | JGI IMG/M metagenome (GOLD analysis project Ga0209410, IMG submission 184135) | Marine hydrothermal vent microbial communities from Guaymas Basin, Gulf of California to study Microbial Dark Matter (Phase II) - Marker... ... | reverse complement strand
CCTATAAATTCTAAAAACGATTTTGCTTTATACAACAAATAAAACTTTGCAGAGCCAAAATGTTCTTCAGTAAAGATAATCCTGTCACCCATGCCTATGCAATATTTGTCTAACTGTTCATAGCCGCCTACCCATGCCTCTGCCAAACCCGCGACCTTTTCCTCTCCCCCGACCACGGCCCGTATCCCTACCAAAACCTCTGCCCCTCGAAAAGTTTTGGTTATTACTGACGTCTGTCTGATTGTCCTGGTTGCTCAAAATAATTGCACGCTCAGGACATGCTTTTGCCGCCTCTTCGATACAATCAGCTTTTTCATTTCTAACATGTGCTTTCCTCCTTATTACTTCAAAGCCCTCCGGGCATATGTTCTGGCATATCCCGCAACCTATGCATTTCGATACATCGATTTTTACCATCTTTATTCCTCTTTTGAAATAAGTTTTCTGTGGAATTCGCAATGTTGTATAAGTAGTTTTGCGGGGCGATAATGCATGGACTGATACGTATTAAGGCACTTATTTTATCAACTTAAATTTGGTCTCAATAACCTTCATATACCTCAAATGTTATACAAAACTGCTCCCGATATCGGCATTTCAAATAAGGAAAATGGAAATCGATAAATTAAATGAAGAAATAAAGAAATGCAAAAAGTGCAGGCTATATAAAACCAGGACAAATGCTATTATAGGCGAGGGAAATCGTAATGCTAAAATTATGTTGATTGCTCAAGCACCTGGAGAGAATGAGGATAGGGAAGGAAAAATGTTTATCGGCCCTTCAGGAAAAGTATTGGACGGATTATTAGAAGCATATAATGTGAGTAGAAAAGAATTGTACATGACCAATCTTATCAAATGTATGCTGCCGAAATATAGAAAACCAAAGCAGGATGAAATTGATACATGTAGTGATTACTTGGATAAAGAGATAGAATTGATAAACCCGGAAGTATTGGTTCCTCTGGGCCATTATGCAACTGATTACATCTTCAAAAAATACTTTCTTCCTTTGCCATCCAAGCAGGAGTTTTATACAGTATATGGGAAGCTTTTTTTGGCAGACAATAGAAAAATATTGCCTTTGCAACATCCTGCTGCTATGCTTTATCGCCCCGATATAAGAGATGAGATGGAGAAAAATTATCACAAATTGAATGTCCTCTCAAACAATTGCAAATGGTATCCGTTATGCCCAATGAGAATATTTTATGAAGAGGGAAAGTTAGATAGGAAATGGATTGAGCTGTATTGCAAAGGTGATTGGGAGAGATGCATCCGTTATCAGATGGAGGAAAAGGGAGAGATGCATTCAGACTGGATGCTTCCAGATGGAAGTATTGATGAAAAATTAAGGAGGTATTAAAATGGTGAAACTCGGCATAGACTGGATAGACAACATTCTTCCCGAAGGTTTTCCCGCGAATACATCCACACTTGTGAGCGGACCGGGCGGCTCTGGAAAACCTTTAATCGGCTATATGTTTGCCTCCGGCTGGCTTGAAAATGACGGAAAGGTGGTTTTTATGCTGACAAGCACAACGCTGGAATATATGGAGAGTACAATGAAAATCCTCGGAACAAATATTGATGATTACGCCGGAAAGATATTTTTTGTGGAACTTGATCCGACAATAGACGGCATTAAAGAAGAGGGAGCATATCATATCAGAGCCAATTTCATAAAACCAGAAGTGTGGGATGAAGCATTATCCGTGGCAAACAATTATTTGGATGGCACTGAAAGCAAACTCGGTACAATGGTGTCTGGAGCTGCGTTAAATCTCCTATTTTTCTCAAAAACTTATGGAAAAGAGATACATGCCAAAATAAAAGAAATACTCAAAGAGGATAAAGAGAGAACATATTTTTTCACGGTCAACAGTGATGCCTTCAGAGAGATGGTTGAAGAGCTCGAAAAGAATGTGGACAACCTGATGTTCAGCAGGATGGGAGAGGGCATGAAACTCCATCTGAAAGTAACAAGGATGAGGGAAGTGCCTTTTATAGAAAAAGAAGTTGAAGTTCCATTGTCCAAAGGGGTTCTTGAAAGTATAAAACAGGAGGCAGAGAAGGGAAAGAAGAATCTAATTCCGGCCATCAGGAAAATTTGACGGGTGCAAAAGAAACTCTTAAATTTAAACTCTAACTGGTATATCATGGTGAAGCATCTGAATTTCGTGGTTTTAAATGACAATGAGTCTGCTCCCGAACTTAAAAACAGATGGGGATGGAGCATTTTTCTGGAATCCGAAAAGTGGAGGATACTGTTCGATGCAGACACAAGCCCCAGAGTCATAGAGTACAATGCAGAACAGATGGATATAAATTTGAAAAACCTGGATTTTGCTTTCCTTAGCCACTACCACAGAGACCACTATGGCGGATTCAGATATGTCGGGAAAATTTGCCCCGGAGTTAAAATCTACGTCCCTCCTGGAAATCCGGCATTCCTGAAAAGGTGGGGACTTGAGCCTGTTGAAATTGATAAGCCCTTAAAACTGGAAGAAGGGCTGTGGAGTTCAGGACCATTGGGTGCAATAAAGGAGCAAGCCCTGGGTATAGAAGTCGATGATGCTGGTATGGTGGTAGTTGTAGGATGCAGCCATCCCGGTGTGGATGTCCTGACAGCCAGGCTGAGAGAAATAAGCGGCAAAGATATCTATCTTGTCATAGGCGGATATCATTCACCATCAAAGAAAGTTCTGGATAACCTGGCTTCCATGTCCAGATACATATGCCCGGCGCATTGCAGCGGCTCCGATGCCAAAAATTATGTAAAGACAGAATATCCAGAGAAGTATTATCACGTTAAAACGGGAACAAAAAGAGAAATCACAGGCTGAAGTGATGCACATAAAGTAGAAAAATAGGGAAAAAGGAGGATTTATACAATCCCCTGTGCCATCATTGCGTCTGCCACTTTCAGGAATCCTGCAATGTTTGCACCGACAACCAGATTGCCTGGATGTCCATATTTCTCGGCTGCCTCTGAAGATGCTTTGAATATGTTCACCATTATGTCGTGGAGTTTACTGTCAACTTCTTCGGCAGTCCATGACAGACCGATATGGTTCTGGCACATCTCCAATCCGCTCACTGCCACGCCGCCTGCATTTGCCGCCTTAGCTGGTCCGAGTGGGACATTGTTTTCCAGGAACAGGTCTATTGCATCAAGGGTTGTTGGCATATTGGCACCTTCCACGACAGCAATCACGCCGCCGTCTATGAGCATCTTGGCGTCATCCTTGTTGATTTCGTTCTGGGTTGCACATGGCATCGCAACATCAACGTGAATGTCCTTTGCCATCTTCCATGGCTTCTCGCCTTCATAATAATCCACGTTGTATTTCTCTGCATATTCTTTTATCCTTCCGCGCTTCACGTTTTTAAGTTCCATGACGAAGTCCCATTTTTCTCCGCTTATACCGTCAGGATCATATACGAATCCATTGGAATCAGATAGCGTAACAACTTTTCCGCCGAGCTGACTGACCTTCTGCGCAGCATATTGTGCAACATTTCCCGCACCAGATATGAGAACCGTCTTCCCGTTAAAATCTGTGCCCCGTGCTTTGAGCATTTCCTGCCCGAAGTATGTTACGCCGTAGCCGGTAGCTTCTGGTCTGATGAGGGAACCGCCGTAACTCAATCCCTTTCCTGTGAGGACGGACTCGAACCTGTTTACGATTTTCTTGTACTGCCCGAAAAGATATCCTATCTCTCTTCCACCAACGCCTATATCTCCTGCAGGAACGTCAGTATTTGGCCCTATGTGGCGATAAAGCTCGTTCATGAAACTCTGGCAGAATCTCATTACCTCGGCATCGCTCTTTCCTTTGGGATCAAAATCTGAGCCACCCTTCCCGCCGCCCATCGGCAGCCCTGTAAGGGAATTCTTGAACACCTGTTCGAATCCCAGGAATTTTATTATGCCCAGATAGACCGACGGATGGAAACGCAATCCACCTTTGTACGGACCGATTGCACTGTTGAATTCAACTCTGAAGCCCCTGTTAACATGGATTTCTCCGTTGTCATCTTCCCATGGCACACGGAACATTATCTGGCGCTCCGGCTCTGTCAGCCTTTCCAGAATCTTCGCCTTTTTAAATTCCGGGTGTTTCTCTACCACAGGTTCGAGGGACACGAGCACTTCTTTCACTGCCTGATGGAATTCCTTCTCACCAGGATTCCTGGCAATCACCTGCTCCAATACTTCTTCTACATATGACATTTTATTCCTCCTTTGTTTTATATATCTCCCCCATCTGTTAAGGGAGGTCATGCAGGATAAAGAGCAAGGGTATATTAATATTTCTAACAGTAGTACCGCCATCTGTTAATTGCCAGGCCAATGAGACAGATTATTGCCGAGTGATTACCCGCATGTCGAAAATCCGCAGTTCTTGCACACGCTGCACCCTTCCTCGTAAACCATCGGGCTGCCGCATTCAGGGCACACGCGCACAGGGCCCACCAGAGCCTGAACATCCCCCATGCCTGCCGTTTCTGATTTCTTTTCTTTCAGTGCTGCAAAATTGTCAAGCTTGGACGTCTCGGGAGGCTTCTTTCCCTTTATGTGTTCCTCTAACGCCTTTGCAACTGCATCAGGACATGAGAGAATTGGCCCACCTCTTGCCAGCAATGGCGAGGGACATCTTATGGCTTTTAGCTGCTTGACGATTGCTTCCGCCTCAACGCCCGAACGGAGGCATAGTGATATGAGACGGCCTATAGCTTCAAGCTGGGCATCTGCACATCCGCCCGCCTTGCCGAGACGGGCAAATACCTCGAATAAGCCGTCCTCATCTTCATTCATTGTCACATAGAGGTTGCCGCAACCTGTGCTTACCTTTCTTGTTACTCCTTTGACAACAACAGGTCTTGGTTTCGGTTTCTTAATGCCGGTTGCTTTCTTCTCTGCTTTGGTTGTCAGAACCTGGTCTTCCCTGCTTCCGTACCTGTATACGGTCACTCCTTTGCACCCGAGCTCGTATGCAAGCATGTAAACCTTGCGGACATCGTCCACGGTTGCCTCCTCCCTGAAATTGACTGTTTTAGATGTTGCATTGTCAGTATATTCCTGAAAAGCTGCCTGCATTCGGATGTGCCACTCCGGTGTTATATCAAGAGCTGTGGAAAATATCTTCTGCACATCTTCGGGCACCTCTTCAAGCCCTTTAACAGAGCCATTGTTTTCGGCAATTTTTTTCATCAGCTCGTCCGTATAAAATCCCCTCTCCTTAGCGATTTTTTCGAAGTAAGGATTTACCTCAACAAGGCGGTCGTTTTTGTCCAGAATATTTCTTATGAAAGTTATTGCAAAAAGCGGCTCTATTCCAGAAGAGCAGCCTGCAATTATCGAAATACTGCCTGTCGGGGCAATTGTTGTTACTGTTGCGTTTCTCATCGCCTCGTATTTCCCATCCCATATGCTTCCCTTAAAGTTGGGAAAAGAGCCCCGCTGCTTTCCGAGCTCAACAGATGCTTTCCTTCCTTCCTCCTGGACGAAAGACATCACCTTCCTTGCCATATCGAGGGCTTCCTCGCTATCATACGGAATGCCCATCTGTATAAGCATATCCGCAAATCCCATGACTCCGAGCCCTATCTTTCTATTGCCCAGCGTCATCTCCCTTATTTTATCAAGCGGATACTTGTTCACGTCAACAACATTGTCGAGAAAATGGACTGATTTCCACACCACATCTCTGAGTTTGTCAAAATCGATTTTGCCGTCCTTGACCATGCGGGAGAGATTTATGGAGCCGAGATTGCAGGATTCATAGGGCAGGAGAGGCTGCTCCCCGCACGGATTTGTCGACTCTATTTCCCCCACATGCGGAGTAGGATTATCCTTGTTTATTCTGTCAAGAAAAATTATTCCTGGCTCTCCGTTTTTCCATGCCATCTCGACTACTTTGTTGAATACCATCTCTGCATCGAGCTCTTTCACCGCCTCATTGTTCCTTGGGTTTATAAGCGAATATTTTTCCCTGTTTTTGACCGCCTGCATGAATTCTTCTGAAGCAGCAACAGATATATTGAAATTCGTCAGCTCCTTCTGGTCTGCCTTGGCTGTTATGAACCCCATTATGTCGGGGTGGTCAACCCTCAGAATGCCCATGTTTGCTCCCCGCCTGCGCCCGCCCTGTTTTATGACATCCGTAGATGCGTTGAAGACCTTCATGAACGATATGGGGCCAGATGCGACTCCGCCTGTAGAATGGACTATGTCCCCCTTGGGGCGGATACGCGAGAAGGAGAAGCCGGTCCCTCCACCGGATTGATGGATAAGAGCTGTGTTTTTTATTGACTCAAATATGCCCTCCATCGAATCTTCTATGGGGAGAACAAAGCAGGCAGAAAGCTGCTGTATGGATGTGCCCGCATTCATCAGAGTGGGAGAATTCGGAAGAAAATCGAGGTTGGACATTATCTTGTAAAAGTCCTCCTCGGCTTTTTTTACATCCCCTCCATATTTTTCGTCTGCACTGGCTATATTTTTTGCTACCCTTCTGAACATCTGCTCTGGAGTTTCTATAATCTCTCCTTTCTCATTTTTTAACAAATATCTTTTTTTAAGAACCGTCAAGGCATTTTCTGTGAGCATCTTGCCTATAATGGATAAGCTACTTTTAACAATTATGCCCTTTATGCCAGTCTCTCGGGGCAAATGTCACGCCTCGAGCAATTCAAACACTTCCCCTTCTTGTAATGATTTCTATGTGCCATTCCCCGCTCCATGTCCTCAATCATCTTCTCTCTCAGTTTTATGACCGTACTCTTCAAATTTTCATCATAATTTATGAAATATTTTTTCTCATCATATTCCAGAATGCCATATTCAACTTTTCCGAAACTTTCCTCAACCAGCATGCAGTAAGCAATTAGCTGTACGATATGGGAAAAAAGAGGGCCTTTGGGAGTTCGGCCTGTCTTTTTTTCAACGGGGATATATTCTCCATCCTTTTCGATAATATAGTCGGGCTTCCCCCTTATGCCGTATCTGGCAGATTCAAGCAGCGGAGCTTCCTTCCTTATGCCTATGTATGCAATATTATCGCCTGACGCCACATACTTCATTTTTTTGATAAGCAATTCCTCAGACAAATTTATGGAACGGTAAAACATAATGTTTGCAAGCACTATCCATATCAATGCAAGTATTTCAAGAAATTTGCTGAAATCCTCATTTGGGGGTAGAGCCGAAAGTATCACGATAAGCGCAATCAAAATAGCGCCCATCGATGAGAGAAGTATTGCCTTTTCATACCTGAGTTTCAGTATAACTACGGAAATTTTCTCTGCTTTGTATAGAAAGAATGCTGAATTAAGAAGCCACAGCATTGAGAATGCAAGAAATACATATTTATTCTCCTTTGGAGCAACACCGGGCAGAAAAATCAGTCCGATAACGGCTGCCAGAGATGCAGCAGCTGCCAGCGCAAGCACAAATCTGTTATAATATACTTTCTTCACTTCCTTTTTCCGTATATCCTCGAGCTCATCTCCTACTTCATCATGAGCTTTTATTCCGTCGGGAGAATTAATTTTTTTCTCCTGTTTGCTCAGCCACCATGATAACGGGCAGTATGCATACTTCTCAAGGTCGCCCACAGAAACTATTTTGTCCATTCTCACATGATATAACAAGTAGATGTATAAATTTTCCTAAATTTTGCTGCCATCATAGTATAGGGTACCACGCGCCGCCCAGCATAACTGAAAAGACAATATTTCCTATGAAATTTTTATCTCCTGATAGCTGGAAGTTAGGGGGCCATGTCACCCACTCTGCTCTGAAGTTATCTGCCTTGAGGAAACTTGCACCTATGAGCAGCCCGACATTGTTGTCTATTGTAAAATTGAATGAAAATTCATTGAGCCAGTTTCCGTTGGTATCAAGGGTTACATACCCCTCCCGGTCAATGTTCCATGAAAGGAATAGGTAATCTGTTTTCATCTCCGAAATCATCTCCACCCTCATAGAGCCCAGTATCCGGTAAAAATCTGTTTTTGGCCCCTCATGCCCTGATCTCAATTCAATGTAACCGCCCTGGTCCATGCCCCAGGAGAAATTTGCACTGTTTGTAATGTTTGAAATAGAGAAATAAACGCTTGGGTTGTCTATATCGTCGCATATGATGAATTTTGTTAGTTGGGAGTTCACACTCACATTTATGTACCCCCCATAGACTCTGCCCGACCATTCCGCTGCAAAGTGTCTGGGGAGATACTCGAGACGCATGGTGCCCATCAAACCTATTTTTGATACCCCTACAGTAAGAGTGACATTGAATTCACTGCTGCTCTCATAGTCTATCATCCCGTTTTCCCCGGACGGGCCGAATATGTTGTAAAGAATTGAAAAAGTCATTTCTCTGGGGATTTTATCTATTGTGAGAGCAACACCCATTTCCTCATCATTTGTTTTCCCGTTATATTTAAGCGTCAGGGTTGTATCTTTATCTGCTGTGCGGGAAATGCTGGTGTTTATCTTACTTATACTAAAATCAGGGGTGAACTTTATCGTTGACGGAATAGCGGGCTGGTAGCTTATCGCCACATTGTGGTCAAATGTATTTCCCCCAAAATTTCCGCTGTAACGCGCTATAACGTCCATATCACTCTCTTCACCATCGAATACTGGTGTGTTCTGAAGAATAAAATCCGGATTTTTATCGTACATCAGGTAGGGATAGATTGTAAGTAACAATATCTCATTTCTTGGAAGCCCTTTGCCCTCAGGAGATGAATACCCTATGCAGAATTCATGGTCTCCATAGCCATAATCCTCAAGCGAGAGATGGAAATAAGCATAAATTTCAAAATCCTCGTCTTTTATCTCATTCCCCAATCGCTCAACATCCATCACTATTGAAAATGACAGAACCCATCCAAAATTTTTCTGGGAGAGATACGGCAGAATCAGGAACCTTACCTTTATGTCCTTTCCGTTCTCTCCCGTATTGCTATTATCGTCTACATCTATCGGGAAAAGCAGGCCGTAAATGATGGAGGTGTTTTTTTCAACATCTCCGCATTTTGTGTATATGTGCATATCAAACATTTTTGGCAGTATATTCAATTTTTTTACATCTGGAATTATCTTTTTCACATCATTATCGTTATACTGCCTGTAATTCAGCTCACCATTCTGAAAAGTTTTCGAACCGCTCCCTTTTTCGTAAACATTGCCCACACCGTGAAAATCAATATTATCTTTCCCATCATATGAAAATACAAATGTCCCCAGAGCTGATAAAACAAAAAAAGATGCTATAGCAAAAGCTATGATTTTTCTCATAATAAACTATAAGTTCCCTTATATTTATAGATTTCCCTGACTCTTCATTTCCTTCATTTTTTCCATAATTTTTTCGACCACTTCTTCCGGCCTAATGTCAGTTGTGTCAATTACAATATCATATATTGAAGTGTCATCCATGTCAATTTCGTAAAAGTCGCTGTATCTCTTTTTCTCGCTTTTTTCCCTCTCCCTTATTTGTGCCCTTACGTCTTCAAATTTACCACCCTCCCTCTCCATCACCCGCCTTACCCTCTCATCCTCATCGCATTCAAGCCATATTTTGAACGCGGGGATGCCGTTTCTATATGAAATCCAGCCGGCGAGCCTGCCTTCGAGGATGACGTTACCAAGAGCAAGAATCATCTCCTGCTTTTTGTCCAGCTCTTTATCTATTTCGGGATGCTTCTCGCAATATGAACCGAATTCAGAAAGCGTCATTCCATATTCTTTTGCCATTTCCCTGAACATATCCCCTGCATAGACATGGGGCAGATCAAGTTTTTCCTTCAAAATTTTTGCTACAGTCGTTGTCCCGCTTCCGGGAAGACCGCCAATTGTGATACTATCCATCTGTCTTCGCCTTCCGTTCTGACCAAGTTATGAATTTGAGTAAGTACTGTATGACCTGCGTCAGAGGAATAGACATCAGCATATAAAGCAAAATCCAGTTGGCGAACAGCACCGACTTGTCGAACAAACTCACATGAATTGCCCATGGAACGTCGAAGTAATAATGATTTACGCCCATCAGAAAGTCCCATATCCATGTAAATACAGGGATGAATATCAGCATTGTTATCGGCGTGGTCTTCATCTGTTTTGAAGATGCTGCTGTCTGCATCTGCATGATTTTCGGCTGCAACTTTTCCAGCTTTTTTATCATGTACTTGTTGTTTTCAAGGCGTGCCTTTCTGTACTCCTCCTGGAACTTCGACATTATTTCCTGGTTTCTTGCCATCTCTATCCAGTCGGTCGTGAAATGGCGTATGAGTGTGGAAATTGTGATTACTATAGAGCCGGCAAGAAAAATTGTCAGCACCGGAAAGCGATACCCGAAGCCAAAAATAGGGAAGAATACTGCCCCGACTGCATTGCCTGTAGCCGAACGCAAATTCGGGTCAAAAAGCACGAACATGGAGAACATTAACACCATAAAGAATATTAGTGAGGGTTGCTGTTTCTGAGCTGCCATTTATAACACCTTTATTATTTCTTCTGCGGCCTTTTCAGCCATACCATCATTGTTTTTCACTATTTTAACTGTTGCGCTTACCAGAACGGCATAATTCATTGCTGCAATGCGGTTCATAAGCTGATGTTCCTCTATGTCATAAATACTTTCCTCATCTCTTCTTCTTATATCCTTATCCTTCGCTCTCCTCTCTGTTATTTCATTAGCATCTGCTTCTATCAATATTATCAGCCGGGGATTCAATTTTTTTAAAATGTGGTAAGGAAAGCCAGGAAGGTAGCCGGAGGGGGTTTTAATGGTGCAATGCGTGTCGACCACCACGTCACCCATCTTGCTCACTTTCTCTGCTGTAAGCTCCTGCAGCTTCCTCTGCTTTTCTATTGGAATCTTCCTCATCTCGTCCCTGTCACGTATGCCCATCTCCTTTGCAATTTCAAGCATCACCGTTCCATAGGTAATGAAATCCACTTCCTTCCTTTCCATTACTTTTTTCATAACTGTTGTCTTCCCTGCTCCGGGCACTCCGGCGAGAATCACAACCATTATTCTACCCCTAGGAACTTCCTCAGCACAGGGTGCATCTCCATTGCCTGCTCCTTGGCTATCTGCTCATACAGACGAATGACGATTCCCACTGTAAGCAATACGCCAGTCCCGCTTGTATTTCCTACCGTTCCTATGAGATTAGCGAACAGCGCCAGCAATGCCACAAGAGCAGAGCTTAAGACAGTTAAAGCGGGAATGTATCTGTAAAGCACTTTTTTGAGAATGCGCGGGTCTCTTCTGAATCCGGGAATCTGCATGCCGCTGCCCTCTATCTGACGCGCCACAGCCTCTGGCCCCATATTTGTCGTCTCTATCCAGAATTTTCCGAAGAATATGGCACCAATAATGAAAACAACTCCATATACGACAATCTTGAGCATCATCTGCCAGGGTGCATGCCCCGCCAAATAGCCTGCATAACGTGGGTCAATCATGGGAAACAGCCATGTATGCAAACCTCTCGGACTGTAAAGATACCATGCCAAGCCCGCCACGGGCTGTGTAGAGCCCGGCATATATTTTCCGAGCCACCATGCATGACCCAGAATGGGGAAATTGCTCAAACGACCCCAGAATATGAGGGCGAACATGTTGACATTGGCAAGCAATGCGGCCATCAAAATCACAGGTATATTTGATGCATACATTAAGCGCAGAGGATACCTTCCTCTTGCACCCCTCACCCTTGCATGTGTAAGCGGGAGTTCGACCTTTGATGACTCCGCGTATACAACACCGAAGAATATCACAATTGTGCCTATAAGCGCAATAATGGGATTGGGCGGGGAAATAAATATCTTCTCGAAACCACCCCCCACCAGATCGCCCAACGACATGTTTGAAATGAGATAAATTGTTTTTGGCAGAGTGCCTGCAGGCGGATTTGTGACGCTCATGGCGCCGCTTGCCTGGGGGAACCAGTTGAAAGTTCCCGTAATAATCGCTTCCGATACACCTGCAGCGATGAACAGAGATACGCCGGAACCGATACCCCATTTTGATATCAGCTCATCCATCCAGAACACTATAAAGCCGCCCATAAAAAGCTGGGCTATTATGACTGCTCTTGCTCCTGTGCCGCCGAGCATATTTATCAACGAGTGACTTGGAGAAAGATAACCAAAGACCTGGGGAATAGCCTCAACGATAATCATCAACATGATGACAACTTTCTGGACGCCCTGGTACAATGCCTTGTCCTCTGATTTCTGCAAATCGAGCTTGATTATTTTTGCGCCCACGAAAAGCTGCATGATGATAGAACCTGTGACTATAGGCCCTATACCAAGATGCATGATGGAGCCGCTTGCCCCTGCGATAATGGCACGATAGCCCGCGAACATGTCCAGCGTTTCAGGGTTAACACCATAGAGCAAAACCTGTGTCAGCACGTAGTACATTATGAGGCATATGCCTGTCCAGAGTATTTTCTGACGAAAATGGACATGGCCCTTGGGTTTTTTAATAGCTGGCCAATGCTCAACCAGTGGTTTCAGAACATAAAGCTTGCTCTTTTCGCCTGATTCATCGCCTTTTGCCATTATGCACACCTCACTCTGTTATTACTTCCCCGCCAGCCGCCTTTATTTTTTCTACCGCCTTTTCGGTGGCAGACGGAACGATAACCTTAACAGGTTTACTTACTATTCCAGACCCGAGAAGCTTATCATATCCCATTTCCTTCAGATTTAGCTCATCACCTTCAAATTTTATCAAATCGCCGACATTTATGACTTTCTTTTCGTGAGTCACACCATGGAATGTGAAACCGTGCTTTCCCCACCTATCTTTCAGATGCTTGTGCTTCGTGCCGCCGAAGCCGCTGCCGCCCTTCTCGCCCCTGCCTCTTCCTTTCTTCATGCTTCCCCTTCCATGGGTCTTTGAGCCCCTATATCTCTTCGTTCTGTCTTTCATAGCATCCTCTCTATAAGTTCATTTATATCTTTTCCTCTGTAACCAAGCGAGCCGCCCATTCCGTAAGGTTTTTTTATGCTTTTGTAACCTTTTATGGGCGGGTGAAGACGTATCGTGCGGGACGTGAAATCCTTGAGGGTTGCCTCTCCCTTTGTTATTTTCTCTGCTGCCTCTTCGGCTTTCTTGCCGTCCAGCCCGCCTCTTTTTTCCAGCAATTTCTGCAGCATCTCTTTGCTTATCTCGCCCCACGTAACGTAATCCTTTACTTTTTGCAACATGCCCTTGTAATTCTTGTCCTCATTCACTATGGTGCAGTTATTGATGTATGGCAGATTGAGCATTTTTAGCGTGTCTCTTACCTCCTGGCGGGCATTTATTTCCCCTCTTATTCTCACCACAGCGTACATTATTCCTCAACTCCTCCAACTGCTCCAGATGCAATGTGAAGTTTTCTCTTTGCCTCTTCATCCATCTTTACCATGGATATGTTCTTGAGCGCATCGAAAACGGCAGTTGCATAATTCAATACAGTGCTTGTCTGCCCTCTTGCAGAGCCCCATACATCCTTTATTCCTGCAAGCCGCAGAATTACTTTGGCGGTGTCTCCGACTGCAAGCCCCACTCCTCTCGGAGCCGGCTGAAGAGTGACCTCGACAGAGCCGCACTTTCCCTTAACCTTTAAAGGGAGTGAGTGAGGCGTACCGCACCCGCAAACCCACGAGCCGCATCCCCTGCTAATCTCTATCAAATTCAATTTGCCGTTCTCGACCGCCTTCCTTATGGAAATTCCGACCTCCTTACCTTTCGCAACTCCGAGCCCGACAAAGCCGTCTTTATTGCCCACGGCAACAACAACCCTGAATTTTACCCTTCTTCCAGAGTCTGTCATTCTCTGGACCATGTTAACATCCAGAACTTCATCATACATGTCCGGCAGAAGGGCATCAACTATCTCCACCTCTTTAATGGGCATGCCAGACTTTAATGCCTGACTCATGGACGTTATCTCGCCATTCTTCACCATCTTGCCCAATCTCGTTTTTGGAATCCACTCCTCATCACTCATATTCTGCCTCTATCTTTTCTTTAATTTCTTTAACCTTATCAGGCATTTCCTCAGATATGTGCTTGCCGTAAATTCTGTCCTCGGCGGGTATTACTTCCTCACCGTGCGGAACTTCCACTCCTGAATCAAGCACGCCTTTCAATGCACCGTATATATTTGCTCCTTTTATAGATTCGTGATGACCTATATCAAGCACTCCTTCTTTTATTCCTTTCTGGAGAGCTCTTTTTCCAGCAAGCAGTCCTGTAAGGTATGAAGCCGGCATGTTTCCCAGGCTTCCTTCCCATCCATACTTTTTCAAATCATTGCCCACTGCAGATGAAACAACCTCATCTCCTTCACGATTATACAGAATAAACTGCACCCTAACATTCTTGTTTGACCTTCTTACCACAACCCTGGGCTTTCCAGATTTAAGCAACCTCAATCGGTAACGGTAATCTGTTTTGCCTTCTCTTCTCCGCCTGAAGGGCACCCTATATCTTTTTCCTGTTTTGCTCATAGTATTACTCCTTTATCACTCCTTCCATTATAAGATGCGTTTTCAGATGATGTTTACTCTTAAACTCACCTCCCTTTGCTCTGGCATAGTATCTTCTGTAAACAGCAGGGGCTATAATCCCGTCATCTCTCAATTGCCTCAGGTATCTCCTTATCGGCCTTATTGTAAGTATCCATCTGACTTTCTTTGGGCGGCGGGCGTAGGCGGCGCCTTTGCGGGACCCGTGCCCCCTTCTCCTCCCTTTCTTCCTCTGCTCGTGCAGTATCCTCGCCCTTGCCCTTGAAACCCCTTTCTTTTTTTTGGCAGAAATGATGCCTTTCTTGACAAGGTTTCTTATGTCCTGTCTTGTTACGGCTTTCTCAACCTCCTCTATTTCATCCGGATCAATCCATACCCTGTTTTCACCGCACTTCAGAACTTCTGCCGCTATCCTTCGTTGATTTCTAAGATTCATTTAAATCCCCCTATTCAACACACGTATTCCCATCTCATCTGCTTTTTTGACTATTTCTTCTCTCTTTTTCCTTCCAATTCTGCCGTGAATGCGTATCGCCTCTTTTTCGGGGTCAATACCCTCCATGTCCTTCAGATTGTAAACCATCACTTCTTTGAATCCCGATGGATGAAGACCCCTTATTTTCTTTGGGGTCCTGTAGCCCACGCCGGGCATCGGTAATCTGTATCTGTAACCCCTCCTGAGTTTTGAGTGCATTCCCTTTGGCTTTGCCCACTTGTCTTTGAGTCTCTTGAACTGGTACCACTGCTGCCTCTTAAACTTGGGCTTCTTCTTGGAGGAAAGAAGTTCTTTTACCCCTTCGTCCAGCACAGGTTTTTTCTTAGGAACGTATGCTCCTTCCTCAACTATTTCCACTTCTTCTTCCTCCATTTTATGCACCCTTCGAAGTTATATATATTCCATCCTGGAATACCCTTATATCTCTATTCTTAACACGCACTGCACGCTCTATATTCGCAGCCGTCTGTCCGACCTGCTCCCTGTTGATTCCCTCCAGAATTACATCATCTTTCTCCACTCTCACCTTCACATCTCCGAAAATTTTCGCTTTCCTCGGATACTGCTCGCCCAGGAAGTTATCAATTAAAACCTCTCCATCCTTTACCGACACCTTTATTGGAAAGTGGGAGTAAACAATTTTCATTTTATAAACGAATCCTTCGGTAACGCCCTTTATCATATTTTCTATATGGGCCGCAAATGTGCCCACCAGCGCTTTTTCTGCCTTTTTAGGCAATTCGCATCTGATTATAACTTTGGAATCCTCCTTTTTGATGCTGATGCGGGGATGGCTCAGTTCCCTCTCCAGTTTTCCTTTGGGACCCTCAACCTTAACCACATTGCCATCTATCTCTACCTGGACGCCCTCGGGGATTTCTACTTCCTTAATCGCAAACGGTATTTTCATCAGACCACCTAATATACATATGCCAATAACTTTCCGCCTATGCCTTCCTTCTTCGCATCATAGTGGGAGAGTATGCCTTTCGTTGTTGAAACAAGCAGTACACCGAAATTTTCTGCAGGCAGGAACCGGAATTCCCACTTCTCGAATTCATCTCGCTTTATTGAGTATCTTGGCTTAATTACATTACAATCATTTATGCTTCCTTTGAGTGTTACATTGAACATTCCTGACTTGCCGTCATCCACCCATTCAAATGAGCTTATGTAACCGTTGTCCTGCATAACTTTAAGGACTCTACCTATTAACTTGCTTGCGGGCTTCACTATACATTCTCTTTTACCTGCCCTTTCCGCGTTTTTTATCGCTGACATAGCGTTTGCCAAAGTGTCATTTAACATTTTACCGTGTCCCCCACAATAGATGATATTTCTTAAATCTTTCGGGTTGGTTCCAGCCCGATAATACGAGGTGGGTTATATAATTTTTTGGTGGAATTTTTCAAGTTTACAAATTCCCCGGCAAATTTTTCAAAATTCCGGAGCAATTAAAATCAGGCACCACCCCAGAACTCTTCTATCTCCTTAATCAGATTATCAGCCTTTCTCATTTCCACATATTTCCTGAATCTCGCAGCTCTCTCGTCCAGAATGATTGCAATCCCCCTGTCGCTCTCCTCCCTTATCATCCGCCCTATCGCCTGCAGCATTTTTCTGGTGGTTGGTGCCTCAAATGCATATTTCCATCCACTTCCGAACTTTTTGTCATAATATTTCTGCAGTGCCTGCTGGCGGGCGGACGGCGGCGGGTATGGGATGCCCACAATTATCACCATTTCAAGTTCCTCAGAAGGAAAATCCATGCCCTCCGATACTCTCCCGCCTATCACGGACAGCAGGACGCCGCCGCCCTCCTTGAATTTTTCTATCTCTTCCATGAGCTTTCGCTGACTGGCGCCCCTTTCCTCGATATATATCTTCCTTTTTATTGAACTGACCATGCCTGCTCTGAGAAACCTTTCCAGCATTGCATGGGAGGGGAAGAATATGGCTGTGTTTTTCCCGAATGAGTTGCATATGGAAATGATTTTTTCCTCTATTGAATGAATCATCTTGTCGTTGAGTTCCTGATAGCGGGTGCTTATGCCTTCTGTGTACAGAATTTTCCTGTTTTCCTTCGGAAATGGAGAGGGAAACGATACCAGCTCGGCATTCTTAAGGGCAAGGGAATCCCTGTATTCTTCCAGAGGAGCCAGCGTCCCTGACA
>Ga0209410_1000570_pt1 | contig 17252 bp, 22 predicted proteins | sample Mar14436cmmetaG_FD_184135 | JGI IMG/M metagenome (GOLD analysis project Ga0209410, IMG submission 184135) | Marine hydrothermal vent microbial communities from Guaymas Basin, Gulf of California to study Microbial Dark Matter (Phase II) - Marker... ... | reverse complement strand
CCCCCCTCCCTCACCTTCAAGAGGCGTTGGAAAAAGCTGGGGCTGGACATTGGCGGCTACCCCAGGCTGATGAAGCCCTCCTCCTCGACGATCTCCTGCCCCTCAGGGCTGAGGATGAAATCTATGAACTCCTCGATGAGGCTTCCAGGCTCCGGCTCCCCATCGGTCACGAGATATAGATATCTCATGATTGGGTAGACTCCAGCCCTCACATTCTCCTCCGTCGGCTCATAGTGGGGCTTACCCTCGGCCTCGGCGAGTGGGAGGGGGACGACATTGGAGGTGATGAACCCCATCCCTATATAGCCTATCGAGTATGGGGTCTTCGCAACGGCATCTCTCATCGCAGGATTTCCATGCTGGACGCTTGCATCAGCCCTCACCTCAAGTCCGAAGGGCTTAAGGCAGGCCTCCTCGAAGGTCTCACGGGTTCCGGAGCCTGGCTCCCTGGTGAAGACGACGATCTCCATGTGGGGTAGCCGTCCATCAACCTCATCCCAGTATCTGAGCTCCCCCGAGAAGATTCGGCCAACCATCTCCAGGGTCAGCTTTAAAGGCTCCCCGCCGAGGGGCTCCACGACGCTTGGGTGGACGACGACGGCGACGGCGTCGAGGGCGATCTCATGAAGCGTCAGCTCCACACCCCTCTCCTCAGCCCTCTTGAGCTCCTCCTCCTTTGGAGGCCTTGAAGCCATGGCGATGTCGCATACTCCGTCGATGAGGTTTGCATATCCGACTCCGCTTCCACCCCCTGAGACCCTCACCTCGACCCGTGGATTCTCCTCCATGTAGACCCTGGCACAGTGCTCAACGATGGGTAGAACCGTCGTCGAGCCCATGATTACAAGTTTGCCACCCCTCTCACCCCATAGAAATCTGTAGCAGGAGCCTAGGAGGACTCCCAGAACTATGATCGCTCCAACTATAGCGATCACGGATTTCCTCATCGATTGAGGGGAAATATATAGTGGCTTAAATATTTTATCGCATTTTTATATAGAGATTATGGAAATTATATAGTTACTCCGGCCTCCACACGCCTATGTATATCCCCCTCCCATCGAGGATTGGATGCTGAGCTCCTAGACAGCTTAGGCAGTAGGGCTTCCCATCCCTCAAACCTGCCCGACTCTCCATCACAAGCTCCCCGCATCCATGGCATCTCATCGATGCGTAGATTGGGGCATAATCCGGCGCCTTGATGTGCATTCTCCTGATGATGAACATCTTTGAGGCGGGTCTATGAAGCAGATCGAAGGCCTCCTCCTCCATTAGCTCCATGAATCTAGCCCTCTCCTCATTCGACACCCTCTCCCTCTCAGTTACGATTCTCCTCCATAGCTCTCTAAGCTCAGGTCTCTCAGCTCTACGGGACTCCTCGAACTCTGGGTTCAGGGCCAGCCTGACAGCCTCACCACTCCTCCTGGCGAGGGTGAAGGCTGTCTTCCCGAGGTCGAGGTATATGAGGGCGTTGTTTCCAAATGTGCATCCTGTTACGGCCTGGATGCCGTCGCTGAAGCAGTTATTCGTCTCAACTATCGCTAAAACCTCCTCCATTCCAACACTTCTAACCCCAAGCATCCTCACGGCGGTATATCCGGCGACAACTCCGTAGGCGAGATATGGGCAGTAGTGGCCGTGGAGCTCACCAGCCCTCCTGAGAAGACCCTCAAGGTCTCCAGCCTCTATTAGATGCTCTATCTCAGCCCTCGGAGACCTCCACCTCATCACGGAATATTACCACATGAAACATTTTTAATACTAATCTCCGAGGCGTGGAGACGAAAGTTGTTTAAGGATTGGGAGGGTAGGGGAGGCGGGATGGAGCTTAGACGCTTCAAGGCGAGGGATGGGAGGGAGGTCATCCTCAGAACCCCAAGGTGGAGCGACCTCGACGACATGCTGGACTTCATAAACTCCCTCGTGGAGGAGGGGGCTGACATCAACATCTGCCAACCCTACACGAGGGAGGAGGAGGCGGAGTGGCTTGCAAACCTCCTGGCATCGATGGAGAAGGGGGAGAGGATATCGGTGGTGGCGGAGGTTGAGGGCCATGTTATAGGCCACGTCGAGATACGGATAGGGAGATGCTACGAAAGCCATACAGGGGTGTTGGGCATAGCGGTGAAGAGGGGGTATAGGGATAGGGGTATAGGAACAGAGTTGATGAGGATGGCTGAGGAGCTGGCCAGGGGGAGGGGGCTAAAGATGATAACCCTCGCCGTCTTCTCCACAAACAGCAGGGCCATCCACGTCTATGAGAAGCTGGGATACAGGGTTGTAGGCCGAGTTGAGAGGGGCATCTATAAGGATGGACGCTACATAGACAAGCTCCTCATGGCTAAGGAGATTTGAGGAGAGGTCTTGAGACCTATGATTCGATGAGGTCTCATCCGAATCTTAAAATCGGCTTTCATCAACCTCTATATCGGGGGTTTAGATGGGTGGGGTTTCGAGGGTGAGCATATCGCTGCCTCCGAAGATGCTGGAGGAGTTCGATAGGGTGGTAGAGCGGTTGGGCTTGACGAGGTCTAAGGCGGTTCAGGTTGCTATGCGGGACTTCCTAACGGAGCATCGATGGGAGACGGCTGAGGGATCGGTGGCTGGAGCCATAACGCTGCTCTACGACCATAAGACCCGAGGCGTGGAGGAGGAGGTGACGGATATACAGCATGATTTCAGGGATGTGATCAGCTCTACGACGCATGTCCATCTCGATGAGAGGAACTGCCTCGAGATCATCGCCGTCCGAGGCGATGTGGCTCGAATCAGGGAGCTCTATCGGAGATTGATGGCTCAGAGGGTTAAGCAGCTTAAGATCAGCATACTTGAGACGCAATTTTAATTAGAGTGCTGAACCTATCAGAAGGCTGGGCTCTGGGGGTGTATCATCCGGACTGGATTTAGGCCTTGAGGATTCCACCGGCATCCCCAGCCCAGAGGCTAAAAAGGGGATTCTACGAGGTGAAGTTGGATGAGTGGGGAGGAGATGATCGTCACTCCTTGGAAGGTTTCGGGGGAGATAAACTATGAACGCCTCATGGAGCAGTTTGGAACTAAGCCGATAACGGAGGAGCTCCTAATGAGGATGGAGAGGATCGCCGGCCATCTACATCTACAGCTTAGGAGGGGCATCTTCTTCTCCCATAGGGACTTCGACTGGTGGCTCGACATGTATGAAGACGGACAGCCTGTCGGCCTCTACACCGGTCGAGGCCCCTCTGGACCCTGCCATCTCGGTCATCTACTCCCCTGGTTCTTCACAAAGCATCTCCAGGACGTCTTCGACGCCCATCTATACTTCCAGATGACCGATGATGAGAAGTTCCTAGTACACCCTGAGCTGACCCTCGAAGACACCATCGGCTACACCTATGAGAACGCATTAGACCTCATAGCAATAGGCTTCGACCCCGAGAAGACGCATATAATCTCAAACGTAAATCATATCCACAGGCTGTATAGGTTGGCTCTTCAGGTGGCTAAGCATGTCACCTACTCGACGGTTAAAGCCATCTTCGGCTTCACAGACAGCGACAACATAGGCATCATATGGTTCCCAGCTCTGCAGGCTGTTCCATGCTTCATACAATCCGTCATCGAGGATCGAAACGTCGCCGTGCTGATACCCGCAGCCATAGACCAAGACCCCTACTGGAGGATGACGAGGGACATCGCCGAGAAGCTCGGCTTCTACAAGCCGGCTCAGATACATGCGAAATTCCTACCAGGCCTCGGCAGGGGCGGAAAGATGTCCGCCTCCATGCCTGAGACAGCCATCTTCACCACCGACCCCCCAGAGGTTGCGGCGAAGAAGATCATGGACGCCTACACGGGGGGGAGAGCCACAGCTGAGGAGCAGCGCCGACTCGGGGGAGACCCATCAATATGCACCGTCTACGCATACTATTACTACCTCTTCGAGGAGGATGACAAAAGACTGAGAGAGCTGGAGCACCGCTGCAGATCGGGGGAGCTCCTCTGCGGAGAATGTAAGGCTGAGTTAGCAGAGAGGGTTAAACGCTTCCTAAAAGACTTCCAACGGCGGAGGGAGAGGGCAAGGAACCAATTAGATAGATTCTTTTTGGAGTGACTGATAGTTTCTGATCCTCAGCATTGGATTTATCGCCCTTATCCTGCCCTCTACCTCGGGGGGTGGTTTGAGGAGGATTTGATCCTCGGTTAGCAGTATATCGGCCCATAGGGTTGCTGTGGAGAGGAGGATGCAGTCTATGAAGTCGTCGATGTATCTCCTCAATATGGCTGCGAACCTGAGGGTCTCGGGGTGAATGAGATCGATCCTCTTTAGGGAGGGGTTGTGTAGGATTCCGATGAGGCCTCGATGTATCCGCTCCGGCTTCAATAGGCCCCTCGCCGACAGCTTAGAGGCCTTCGCATACCCCTCAAAGAGGGTGATCTCATTTATGAGAACCTCATATCCCCCATCGATTAGTCTGGTTAGGATGTCTGGGGGGAGCCTCTCTATCTCCACCCCCATGAAGGGGAGGATATAGGTGGTGTCGACGCATATCCTCAACTCTCAACCCTCTTAGATAACTCCCTCCTATCCGATAGGAATTCCTCCAGGCTGATCCTGACTCTAGGCTCCTCAAGAAGCTCCCTCAAATCCGGCACCGGCTCAACTAGGAGGCGCCCCCCGAGGGAGTAGCATACAACTCTCGTATCAGGGTTGAGACCCAATCTATCTGCGAGCTCGAGGGGGATTGAGAGACGCCCCTCTGAGTCGATTTTGGAGGGGTAGACATCTCCAAGTCTAACCCCCCGCAGATAATGGGGTGGCGGAGGCATCTCATATTCCTCCAGACCTCCCCTCACCTCCACACCTCCGACCCCAGCCTTCTCCGGTATAGCCCTATCCGTCTTTGGATCAAAAAGCCTGTATCTCCCCCTCCCAACCCGATATAGGATGTTCTTACCTATTCCTCCAGGGGCCCCTCCAGGGGCGTTGGCGGTCACAGCCTGAATCATGGGATTCAGGCTATCCACCTTCCTCGGGGGATAGCCCTTCAATAGGACATTATTGATGTAATCTATGAGCTGTTTACGGGTGAAAGTTCCATCTGGGCTGCGAGCGGCTAGGGACTTGGCCGCCATCTCTATGAGCTTCCAATTCGGGAGGTTCTGTGGCCCACTCATATACCCATCTGGACTTAACATTTCATAACATTTTATAAAATTTTCTAATCGCCATCCGTAAAGGTTCTAAAGACCTCCCAGATATCTACTTAGCGAAGATGCCTGGAGGATGCATCTTCTGCCGCATCATACGTCGGGAGGCTCCGGCTCACATAGTCTATGAGGATGAGCATACGCTTGCCTTCCTCGACATCAATCCTTGCTCTCCAGGTCATACGCTGATAATACCGAAGCTCCATGCCCAGCGTCTGGAGGAGCTCCCTGAGGATGAGGCCATAGCTCTCTTTAGGACGCTTCACCGCCTCATAGAGCCGATACGGAGGGCCGTAGGGGCTGATAGCACGACGATAGGCATAAACAACGGCCCTGAGAGTGGTCAGGAGGTGCCCCACATCCATATTCACGTCATACCCAGGTTCAGGGGTGACGGGGGAGGCATAATACAGGGCGTCGCAAGACTTTGGAGGAGGCCGACCAGGGGGGAGATGGAGAGAATAGCGAGGAGGATAAGAAATCTTGTGGAGACTTAACTTATTCATGTAAGCTCTTAAAGCCCCAGTCTCAGAGTTCTCCTCGGGGTTGGGATGAGGCGTAGGTTGTTTAGGGGTATGGGTTGTAGGCAGGTGGGCCGCAGCGGCCTCTGGGTCTCAGAGGTTGGCCTCGGCCTATGGAAGTGGGGTGACCCCTCTTATGACGGTTCAAAGGTTGGTGAGCATGAGGGCTTCAAGATTCTTGATCGAGCCTTGGAGCTTGGGGTCTTCTTCTGGGATACGGCTAACTCCTATAATTGGGGCTCTGGGAACTCTGAGAGGCTGATTGGACGCTACTTCGCCTCGAGGGGCCGCCGTGTCAGGGAGCAGGTGGTTCTGGCGACGAAGATCGCTAATTCCGTTAGGGAGGAGCATGAGGAGAAGGCGGATTTCACGCCGAATCAGCGTGGGGCTTCGAGGCTATATATACGCAGAGCCGTCGAGGGATGCCTCAGACGCCTCCAAACCGACTATATCGACCTCCTCTACGTCCACTATCCAGTTCTCGATGAGGAGGGTGAGTATGAGACCCCCTTAGAGGAGACTTGGGGAACCCTCGATGATCTCATCTCCGACGGCGTGGTCTACTATCTCGGCGTCTCCAACTATAACATCAGGCAGATAGAGGAGGCGAGGGAGGCGCTGAGGAAGGTTGCCAAGGATGCCTCCAGACGCATAGTGGCTGTTCAGAACCCCTACAACCTCTTGGAGAGGGATGGGGTATCGAAGGAGGAGGGCGTAGGCGAGGCTGAGTTTCTACGATATATCCGTGAGGCGGGTATAGGACTTGTGCCCTACTTCCCCCTCGCAGCCGGTATGCTGACGGGGAAGTATCGAAAGGACAACATCGATAGGGTTGAGGGGCATATAATCGATGACAAGCTTCAGGACAGATACTTCACCGAGGCAAACTTCAGGGCTGTAGAGCTCCTACAGGAGTTCGCCGAGAGGAAGGGGGTGACGCTTCCGCAGTTGGCTATTGCTTGGCTCCTCAGCCATGAGGAGGTCTGCGGAGTCATCGCAGGAGTCACCAAGATGGAGCATCTCGAGGACAACGCCAAGGCGACGAGCATCGAATTGACGGAGGAAGACCTTAGGGAGATCGATGAGATACTGGAGAGGGCTGGGGTTAGATGATTAGGGATTTAAGGATCGATGGAGACTAACATCTCGATGGCTGAGAGGCCCAACTATGGCTCTCCGACTTGGCATGTGGTCTCCAACGCCATGTTGGGGGCTGCCTTCATCCTCGTGGGAGTCATCGCCGGAGTCCGTTATTCACCCCTCCTATATCTGCTGATCCTCCCCTCCATCTACTTCCTATGGTCGGCTTATGGTTGGAGTAGGGGAGGCTACCTGGAGGAGAGGCTGCGCATCAGGGAGGAGTTTATCAGGGCCGGAGTTGGAGACGGTGAACGAATCCTCGACGTTGGAACGGGGTCGGGCTTCCTCGCCATAGGCTTCGCAAAGGCGATGAGGGAGGGGGAGGTGGTCGGCATAGACATCTGGATGCTGATGGGAGGCGGAACAACCATGGAGAACGCCTTGAGGAACGCTGAGATCGAGGGGGTCTCAGACAGGGTGGAGTTCAGGAGAGCCGATGCGAGAGAGATACCATACCCAGACGGCCACTTCGATAGGGTTGTCTCCAGCTTCACAATCCACATCATAAGGGATTGGCCGAGGGCGCTGAGGGAGATGGTTAGGGTTCTCAAGCCGGGGGGAGTCCTCGCCCTCTTAGAGCCTGGAAGGGGATGGGCATCTGGATGGAGGGTTGAGAGGGTTGTGGAGCATCTCAAGGAGATCGGCCTGAAGGAGGTGGAGCTCCAACCTCTCACGATCCATTATCCAAAGCGGAGGACGGTCTACCTCATCAAGGGTGTGAAATCGATTTAGGATACTTAGTATCTCCTTAAGTCTTCTGTTGGTATCTCCTCATCCTCCAATAATCTTCTATCTGTCGTCACTAATTTTAGGTTATGTGTGATTGCGGCAGCGGCATAGAAGGAGTCGAAATATGTGTATTTTCCACCATATCCTCTGTATAATCTTAGATGCTCCTTGAAGATATCTCCATCTATCATTATCAGCCCTATACGTGGATTTTCCAAGATATCTAAGATGAAGGATTGCCATGCTCTCTCATCCACCCTCACTCTTCCGGTTAGGTATAGGTGTTCAGCCTCCAGGATGAGGATATCCAGCACATGAAGCTTGAACACACCTCTCTGAGCAGATTCATAGAGTCGAGCAGCATTCTCATGATACCGTTCTCCCCTGAAGGCTGCGGAGATTATCGTGGTTAAATCCAGCAATAATTCCTTCATCCGTAAAATTTAATTCAGCGGATAAAAATTAGTTTTTCGGATATGGTTGAGAGAACCGTCGTCCAGAGGAGGTTTACGGTCACAATCCCGAAGGAGATCAGGGAGAGACTTGGAATTAGGGAGGGGATGGAACTTCTATGGGATGTCGAGGGTGATAGGATCATATTGAAGCCCGTCTCCCTCATGGATCTGGTTGCGAGATTTGAGGGGACCGTGGATTATACGGGGGAGGTTAAGGAGGAGGTGGAGAGACTCTTCCTCCAACGACATGAGGAGACGAAGTAGAGCATAGAGATTTAACGCTTAGAATCCATATCATCGTGGTGGAAGCCTTGGAGATATATGAGATTCTCAGAGACCTGATGGAGGCTCCAGCCGTCACGGGCTTCGAGGATCAACGTCGCCGAAGGATAATTGAGTATTATAAGCGGTTCTGCGACTCGGTTTCGGTTGATGTCATCGGAAACGTCATCGGAACCCTCGGCGAAGGCGATAGGGCTGTGATGATCGCAGGCCACTACGACCAGATAGGGTTCATGGTCAGATACATCGATGATAAGGGCTACATACACTTCTCACCCGTCGGAGGCTGGGATCAAAGGGTTGTCTACGGCATCAGGGTTAGGGTCTGGATAGGCGATGGATTGGATGACTACCTCATAGGGGTCGTCGGAGCCAAGCCTGCTCACCTGGCTGAGCCTAAGGAGAGGGAGAAGGTTGTTGAGTTGAAGGATATGCGCATAGACATCGGCGTTGGAAGCAGAGAGGAGGCTGAGAAACTCGGCGTAAAGCCTGGATGCCCAATCACACCGGATTCGACGCTGACGAGGCTGGGTAAGGGCGACGGAGACCTATTGGTCGGCCCAGCCTTCGACGACGTATGCGCCGTAGCCTCCATGATCAAGGCCTTGGAGCTCCTCGACGGCGAGGCCCCAGAAGGCTTGAAGGTGCATATGGTGGCGACGGTTCAGGAGGAGATAGGGCTGAGGGGTGCAACGGTCTCAGGATACAACCTGAAGCCCTGGTGCGCCATAGCCTGCGACGTAACCCACGCAGTGGCCCCAGGCGTCGAAGCTGAGAGGGTTGGGGGCGTGGAGCTGGGGAAGGGCCCCGTCATCGCCGTGGGAGCAAACTTCACCAGACCCCTATGGGAGTTGATGATGAAGGTGGCTGAGGAGAAGGGGATTCCATATCAACGTGAGGGGATACCAGGCCGAAGCGGAACAGATGCCTGGGCCCTGCAGGTTGTGAGGGGTGGAACCATAACGGGGCTGATATCCATACCAAATAGGTATATGCATACGCCAAACGAGGTCATCTCCCTCAGCGACTTGGAGAATGTGGCCAAGCTGATGGCTGAAACCCTGAAGGCGCTGCCCGAGAGCAACCTGAGGCATGTCGTCGAGGTCTATAGGAGGGGTTAACCCTCTTTTTTGCCCTGATCCTCCAGAATCCTCCTTATGGCCCTGAGCTCCTCCAGCATCTGCTCCTCAACGCTGCGCCTCTCCCTCCCAGTGAGAACTCCGATGCGTCTCAGGGCCTCATCCCTCAGCTCCACACCCCTCCCAGCGTCGATGTGGAGGAAGGAGACCTCCGCCCTGGCTCCAGCCTGCCCTCCAAGGGCTGCCGTGTGAAAATCCAGGTTTGCAAGGCCGAGGCGCCTCTGGAGGGGGCCCTGCCTCAGGAGGATGTCACTCACCCTGTAGTAGGGGACTTGACTCTCCCTCCTCCACCAGACCCCCCTCCTACACCTGACGTAATCCTCCTCCAACTCGTAGGTGATGCTCTCATAGTATCTCTCGATCCAGTAGAGGATGAAGAGGGCTGTGATGAGCGTTGGGAGATAGACGACGGCGAGGATTAACCTCGGCCGGAGCAGGAGGAGGGGGATGCTCCAGCTTACGACTCCAAAGATGACGACGATCAACAGATACAGCCTATAAAGGGTCTTCATCTTAGGGCTCGGCCTAAGCCTCATATACATCGATGATGGGGGTTCAGGGTGGCGCATAAAATCCTTTCGATCCCCTCTTCAGCTCCCCCGCCAGCCTATGCGCCCACCTAACAGGTTCGGGAAGCCTATCACGTAGAGTTCTCAAGGCCAACTCAACAGCCGTCTGAAGTGAAACCCTATGACCTACGGAGACATAGACCCCACGACCATTCCGCTTCAACACCGCTCCAACAACCCTATCTCTATGGATCAGCGGAGTCCAACCATCTCTCGGTTCACCTTCACGCCCCACGAGTCTTCGGGCTGCGATGCCTATCGTCGGCAGGTTCAGCTCGACGCCGACGTGGGTCGCCAGGCCGCAGCGCCTTGGATGGGCTAAGCCGTGGCCATTCACCATCAACACATCGAGGGCTGACACACCCCTAACAGCCTCCTCAACAGCCGGAGCCTCCCTGAAGGCGAGATACCCAGGGATATATGGGAAGGAGACCTCCACAACGGCCTCGGAGGACTCGATGGGCCTCAAATCTGCGTCCAGGACGACGCAGACAGCATAGGCCACGTCACCCCTATATGCGACGTCGGCGCCGCCGATGAGCTCAGCCCTCTCAAAGTCGTCGAACTCCACAACCCTCGATGAGAGCTCCATCTGCAGCCTCCTCAGGGCCTCAAGGGGTCGGGAGGACTCGAAGTCGCCGTAGGGGTTCTCAGCCCCAGCGTCGACGAGGCCCCTCGCCCACTGAAACTCCTCACGTTTCAACGCCTCCAGGACGGCTCTCACGGCTCTGGCGTCTCCGAGGGCCTCAGCCAAAAGCCTCGGCGTCGTCACCCTACCAGGGGGAATCTGCTCCAGAAGTCTTCTAAGCTCATCGTAGAAGTTTATGGTCATCGATAGGGGATTGCCCTCGACGCTTTAACGCCTTTCCCTCAGGGCTATGAGGGCTATTAGGGCTGAGATGGCCATAGCCGAAGCCTGTATGTAGAGGGGGAGCTGGAAGCATCTCCCGTAGAGGGCTCCACCTATTAGGTTTCCGACAGCCCCTATGATGGAGCCTGGCTGAGCCCAGGGGGTTAGGCTCTGAACAACGCCGAGGGCTCCGAGGATGGCGTTTATCCTCCCCCTATGCTCCCTCGGCGAATAGTCGACGAAGAGGGCTTGACTTGCAGCCGTTGAGAGGCTGCTCGATACAGCGCCCATGATCCCTATGAGGAGGACGTGGAGGAAGCTTCTGCTATATATGAAGCCGAGGAGGATGAAGGGGTTTAGGGTGAGGGAGATTAGAACGAGGCGGATCCGCCCCCATCTATCGGCCGCTATGGCGAAGGGGAAAACCAGGATGAGGGCGACAACCCTTATGGCCGTTGAGACCAATCCCCACTCAGCCTTCGATAGGCCTATGACGTCTTCAGTCGCATAGTTTACCCAGAAGGGGCCTCCGACGGCCACTCCAAAGCTGAAGGAGGATGCCACGGCGATTAGCACCCATAGCTCCCTCGGCATGATCCTCAGCGTCTCACCCATCCCCCTCAGGGTGTCCCTGAGGATCGTCGATGCCTTGACGCTTCTCCTCTCCTCCGCTGGGAGGGTCTCCTTCAGGAGTAGAAGCCTAAGCGTTGAGGCTGTGAAGGAGGAGGCGAAGAGGAGGAGGTAGCCGAGCCTCAGTGCCCTGACGACGCCTACTCTGTCGATGTAGAGGCCCATCAAGTAGGGTGAGGCAAGGCCGAAGAGGGGTGGAATTATGCTGAGGAGGGCGTAGGCCTCAGCTCGATCCTCATCCCTCGTCGAGTCAGCTATGATGGCGTTGAAGGCGGGCCCCCTGAAGCCTACGGCTATGGAGGAGAGGATCGAAGAGGCGATGAGCCACCTCCAATCTGGGGCGAAGGCGTTTATCAGGGCGCTGGAGGAGAGGACGAAGCTGAGCGTATAGACCATACGCTTACGCCCGAGGGCATCAGCCATATATCCGCCGAGGAGGAAGGGGACGACGCCGCAGAGGGAGCCGACAGCCGATATGAGGCCTATATCGAAGTATCCACCCCCAAGCCCCAGGACATAAAGCGGCCAGAAGGGCCAGACAAGCTGACCCATAAGAGTCCAGAGGCCGGAGGTGAAGGCCATCACGCCGACGTTACCCCTCAACAGCTCCCTATAGTTAGCCCTCATCCCGATGCGACTCCATCCTTCACGAGCCGAGTAGAAAAACCTATCGCTCAGACACCTTTAACAGCTAATCAAGGAGGAGATGAAGCTGATGATTGAGAGGGCTTCAAGCAATGATCTCAATAAAATACTTGATGTAATCAACATCAGCAACCGTGAAGCCTTCAGTAAAATCATTCCAAAGGAGTATTTCAAAAGCCCAATCTTAACAATTGAAGAACTTAAGCACGATTTTGAAATCATGGAGTTCTATGTTTATAGATTGAATAGTGAAATAGTCGGCGTTGCAGCTCTCCACATCGAATCTAAGAATTCAGGTAGGATTAGATGGGTTTATGTCCTACCAGAATATCAGAGGAGAGGCATCGGCACGGCTTTAATCAAGTTTATTCAGGATAGGACTAAGAGAATTGGATTGAAAAGATTGTGGCTGGTTACACCTGAGAGAGCTTATTGGGCGATCAACTTCTATAAGAAGCTGGGTTTTGAAATGAAGGATAGAATCGAAAGGCCCTGGGGATTTGACGCTGTAATGTATAAGGAATTAAAGTAAAATGACAAATGAGTGGATTTCTGGGCTTTCGATGTGAGAGGGAGGCCATTTTTAAGTTTCGATCCTCCATCTCGTCCCCTTAGGTGTGTCTTCGAGGATTATGCCTACGCCCTGGAGCTCCTCCCTGATCCAGTCTGATAGGTCGTAGCGCCTCTCAGCCCTCAGCCTCTCCCTAACTCCAATCAAGACGCTTAGGGCCTTCCCGAGGAGCTCTGAAGCCTCAGCCCTCCGCTCCAGTAGGCCGAGGGCGTTCAATAGCCCCCTATAGGTTTCATAGCCTTTTAGGAGGACACCCTTGTTTGGTCTTCCCTCCGCATAGGTGTTTAGGGTTCTGGACATGGCATGCAGCGCATCGAGGGCGCCGTGAGTGTCGAGATCATCATCCATAGAGGCCTCGAATCTCAGCCTGAGGGCCTTAACCTCCCTAAGGAATCGCTCCTCCTCGGCGCCGTAGCCGAGCTTCACATCCGGCTGCCTGAGGGCGTCCTCAACGATGCTTAGGGTGTTCCCCAATCGTTTGACCGCCGCCTCAGCCCCCTCCATCACCTCATCTGTGTAGTCGATCTGTCTTCGATAGTGGGCTGAGAGGTAGAAGTATCTCAGCGCATCTGGGCTATACTCTCTCAGGGCCTCGCTGATCCTTATGATGTTGCCGAGGCTCTTACTCATCTTCTCACCCCTGATCCTGAGGAAGGCGACGTGAAGCCAATATCTGACGAAGGGCTTACCGGTTAGCCCCTCACTCTGGGCGATCTCATTCTCATGATGCGGAAAGATGAGGTCCTCACCCCCCATATGTATGTCGAGGGTCTCTCCGAGATACTTCTGGGACATCACGCTGCACTCGATGTGCCACCCTGGGCGTCCAGGCCCCCAGGGCGAGTCGTAGTATATGCCCCTCTCCAGCTCCTCCGGAGTCGAACGCTTCCATAGGGCGAAGTCCTGTGGAGACTCCTTATCATACTCATCAGCCAGCATCCTCTCAGTCTTACGCACCTTTGAGAGGTCGATGCGGCTCAGCTTCCCATACCCTGGAAACTTGTCGATGTCATAGTAGACGCCGTCCGACGCCACGTAGGCCAACCCCTTCTTGAGCAGCCCCTCTATAAACCTGATCATGTCGTCGATATGCTCCGTCGCCTTCGGGTAGAGGGTCGCCCTTTTGATGTTCATCCTGTCCAGGCCCTGTAGGAAGATCCTCGTATAGCGCTCCGTGAACTCCTTTAGGGATACGCCCTCCCGACCTGAGTCCCTTATGGTCTTGTCGTCTATGTCGGTGATGTTCATCACATAGAAGACGTCGTATCCTCTATACTCCAGCCATCGGCGGACGATGTCGCCCATGACGAAGAGCCTGAAGTTCCCTATGTGGGGCTCGGCATACACCGTTGGGCCGCAGACATACATCCGAACCTTCCCAGGCTCCAGGGGGACGAAGGGCCTCTTCTCCCTGGTCAGGGTGTCATATAGCTTCAACAATCCAGAACACCTCCACAAAGAACATAATAAGGGCTGGGCTAATCTTCGAAGGCCGACATCTCAGCCTTGGAGGATACAACACAATATTCTCAGCCTCCAGCCCAGCCGGATAACACTCCCCCCAGCAGAGATTTAAGCCTTTTTCCGGTTTTTCACTCCATCTTAAGCCTCGATTCCACCCTCCTGATCGATTCGAAATGCCTATCCCTAGTTTTCAAGGTCATCTTGTTATTCACGGCTATGGCGGCGATGAGGATGTCTATCGCTGGGACTGGCTCCCCCCTCTTAAGCAGATTCATCGACAGCTTGACCGCCAATTTATAGTCGTCATAGGTTGGATAGATTATCCTCAGCCCCCGCATATCCAGTGCCTTTGGGAACTCTATTATGTTGAGAATGGTTGTGAAGGCCTTCAGCTCCTTAACTCCAGATCTGGCCTCCTCGATCAGGCTGCTCGTATCGTAGAGAACCTCTCCCATCCCCTCTCCCTCATCATCTCATAATGCCTTATAGCCCTCTCAAGACTTATCTCCGATAGGGCCCTGGCGAACTCCTCCCCAAGCTCCTCGAGGAGCTCCTCGGAGGAGACCATCCTCGGCTCCTCAATCCGCTTTAGATACTCGATGATGGCCCTACGAGCCACCTCACTCCACTTGACCTCGGGATGCCCCTTCATACGCCTATATAGGTCTTCTGGTATGGATAGTGTAATACTTGGCATATGTGAATTTACATAATCAACATATTTAAGGATAATTATGGATAAACTCTTAACTCCATGAGAGGGGAGTGTTACCTGGAGGTGTTCTGGTGTTCAGGCTTGAGGGGATCATGCCTCCGATGCTGACGCCCTTCGACGACCGTGAAGAGATCGATGAGGAGGCTCTGCGAAGCGAGGTTCGATACCTGTTGGAGGTGGGCGTCCACGGCCTCGTCGTCTGCGGTAGCACCGGTGAGGGCTACTCGATGACTCCAGCGGAGGTGGGGAGGGTCACCGAGATCGTTAGAGACGAAGCCGGTAAGGATGTCCCCCTGATAACGGGGGTGATAGCCAACTCGGCCAACGTCGCAATAGCCCTCGGCCTCGCAGCCAAGGCTGCTGGAGCCGACGGCCTGATGGTTACGCCGGTTCACTACGTCTTCAAGCCGACGGATGAGGGGAACATCGACTACTATAGGCGTATAGCCGACGCTGTGGGCCTGCCCATAGTCATCTACAACGTCATACCCTGGAACACCATCTCCGTTGAGCTGGCTGTTAGACTCGTCGATGAGGTCGATGCGATCAAGGGGATTAAGCAGAGCGGAGGCGACATCCACGGCCTCGCAGACATGATCAAAGCCTTAGGGCATCGAATACCCATAATGTCAGCCCTCGATGATGTGCTGCTGGTCAGCTTCATCCTCGGAGCCAGAGGAGCCATAGCGGCCATCTGCACCATCGCCCCAGAGCTATGCCTCGACCTATGGGAGGCAGCCAAAGACGGAGACCTGAAACGGGGAGTGGAGCTCCATAGACGGTTGCTGCCCATCTGGAGGGCCGTGGGGAGAGGAGACATGCCAGCGAGGGCCAAGGAGGCGTTGAGAATGCTGGGCCGAAAAGCCGGAAGGGCGAGAAGCCCACTGATCCCCGTCGACGAGGAGGCGAGACAGGAGATAGAGGCAGCCCTGAAAGAGGCTGGACTCCTCTAACCCCTTTTTCCTCCATGGAAGAGCCTTTTAGGACGTGGGTGTATCATTGGTTGGGTTAGTTGATGGAGATCGTTAGGGTTCTCTCCATGGCCGTTGAGTCGGCTGGGAGGGCTAGGGGTATAAAGCCTAGCGATGAGATTCATCTCTCAGCCCTTAGATGGGAGACCTATTCGGCCCTCCAGAATCTGCTCGACGCCCTCTCGATGTTGGCTTCAACCCTTGGGTTGAGGAAGCCCAGCTCCTACGCCGAGCTTGGAATCATCCTGAGGGAGGGGGGAATCCTAGATGAGGGGGATGCTGAGCTTGTAGGGAGGGTCGCAAGGTCTAGGAATCTCCTAGCCCACGCATATAGGAGGATGAGCGGGGAGGAGTTGATGGAGATGGTTGAGGCTCTACTCCCAGGCGTCGAGGATATGGCTGGGAGGTTGATGGGGGAGGTTGAGAGGAGGGGCATAGACCCTGAGGGAGAGTTTGAAGGGCTTAAATCCCTCAGGGAGCTCTTCGAATCCGAGGGGATTCTCCTCGCATATCTCTACGGCAGCAGAGCCAGGGGAGACGCCGATGAGGATAGCGACTACGATATAGCCCTCCTCTACGGAAGACCGATAGGCGTTATGGAGGAGGTGGAGATGGCAGTGAGGATCGCTGACAGGCTGAAAATCCCAGCCGACAGGGTTGACCTCCTCATCCTAAATAAGGCTGGAGTCGACCTAGCTATGAGGGTCATCAGAGAGGGGAAGCCCATCTACGTCGCCGATGAGGATTTCAGACATCGATACGAGGCCCACATCACAATAGAATACCTAGACCTAAACGACCTAATGGACATCTACCTCTCAAGAGCGATGAAGAAAAGTTAGGGAAATAGATTAGAGGATAAAAAGGGTGGTTTTTAGCTTGGTGATGTCCAGTCTGGCCGTGGGAAGACTGCCTCCCTCTGCGCTCCGGCCATAGGCCAGACGAGATAGGCCTCACCCTCTATGACCTGGTATACGACGGCTCCACCATAGGCGTTGTCCCCAACCTCGTCGAACTCTATGTGGCCCGTCGGGTAGAGGTCGGCGGCCGGCCCAGAGGTGATCTCAACAGCCATGAAGGCCTCCCTTAGATGGTCTGGGTCGAGGGTCTCATCCTCTGGGAACATCTCCCCGTAGAGCTCCAGGACCTCCTTTATCGTCCAGAGGCTGTAGGAGACTATGCCCCCCGCCTCCGTTGGCTTCTTGCCATATCGCTTCTCGAACTCCGAGACGAACCAGTTGTTGTAGGCCGTGTTCCTCGCCCAGGAGTAGCTGTAGGTCTGCGTTATATACTCAACCGTCTCACCGCCCGACTCTATGGACTCTGGGTCTGCGAATCCGCAGGCTCCCTGACCTGCGATGAACATCGGCTTCCAGCCGAG
>Ga0209410_1000569_pt1 | contig 17292 bp, 18 predicted proteins | sample Mar14436cmmetaG_FD_184135 | JGI IMG/M metagenome (GOLD analysis project Ga0209410, IMG submission 184135) | Marine hydrothermal vent microbial communities from Guaymas Basin, Gulf of California to study Microbial Dark Matter (Phase II) - Marker... ... | reverse complement strand
TTTCCACGCTTCGTTATCACTCACAAACTCTTTGAGATTACCTCCAATGTCGGGTCTAAGATTTAAAAGGCCGCTTGAAAGTGTTCCAGCTCCACCTACACCACACATTATTTTACATGGTTTACATTTACTACAGTAAGAGTACATTATGACTGGACATTTTCTTTTTGGTACATCGGGCCCCCAGTCGATTACCGTGATTTTTAGATTTGATTTTGCCGCTAATTCGTGAGCTGCGAACATACCTGCAGGTCCTGCTCCCACTATTACTACATCGGTTTTCATGCTTATCCCTCATGGAAGTTAAAAGCCCTAATATCAGTAGGTTAATGTGATTTAACTGTTACGTAACATAGGTATGAACAAGTTATTTGTCATTAAGTGTTTTGCCGCACAGAACTTTTTAGGCGATTTATACGTTTATAAAGTTTTGAACCATGTTATTAACAAAATAAGACATATTGTGATTTATTCGTTTTTTAATGAAGCTAATTTTCCAAGATACGTCCCGTCTAATAGGTATATTTCCATATTTGAAGGAAGTACACAGTTTGTTTTAAGTAGGGGTCCAAGCAGTTTTTGTGTAGTGTTTATTGGAATTCCTCCTAACATTTTGTTGTATGCTGGCATAATTATGATTTTTGTCTCTGAAACCTCTATTCCAAATAATTCTTTGATTTGCTGAACAGGATTCTCTGTTGTTTTTATTTTAACGTACTTCAAGTAGGCTCTTGCTATACAATTTGCATTCCAGGTTGCTTTAATCCATATTGGATATGTTACCTTAAATCCTGTCCCAGTAGTTAACTGGATTAATGGGTGTATGTGAGCCATAATTAAGTAGTGTGCCCCTAGAAGTTTTACATCTGGCCACGCATGACCATGTATAAGACCGACAACTTCCTTTTCTTCTTTTATAACGATACCTCTGGGTGAATGTACTTTTACTTCGGGCGGAACTATAGCCTCTATTTGCCCGTCGTGATTCCCTGGTACTATCTCTGTTTGTACCTTCTTGGAGAGGGCTACAAGAAAGTCGTATACGTCGATAACTTCTTGGTATCGGGGAGTTGTAATTTCGTGCTTTACATCTCCAAGTATAATTAATTTTGATGGGTTTATTTTTTCCAACAGTTGTTGGATGGATTTTAAGATGCTAGGTGTTTGAGGTGGTATTTTGATTCCTGATTTTTCTAGTTCTTTTTCAAATCCTATGTGTAAATCTGCTATGCAAAGTATTTTTTCATTTTTTAATTGTATTTGAAGAGCTGGAAGATTTGGAATAATTCTTATTTTTACCATTTCACTACTATTATGTGAGAACTAAATTATAAGTTGTGATGCAGTTTCTGGGAGTGCTGTAGAAGTGTGGAAAGAGGATTCACTTTTTAAAGAACTTGAGGAAAAGGGGGTTTTATCTGAAGATTTATTAGAAAAGTTTGTTTTAAAATATGGTGAATTATTTTTGCGAGCAATTAAAGCTGTTGAAGAAAAACGTGTTAAAAAATACGTGTTTAAGCCTAGTGGGAAGTCTTTATGGATTGTCATAGGTAAAACCAGAAAATATCTAGTTATACCAGATTTTTACTGCAGTTGCGATGATTTCTATTTTAATGTAGTTACTAGGAAAAAAAGGCAAATATGTTACCATATACTTGCTAGAAAGTTAGCTGAAGCATTAAACCTATATCAAGTAGTTAAACTTGAAGATGACTTGTTCAGAGATGTTTTAGATGAAATTAAATTGTACAAGGCAAATAGGTAAAAAATACTGCATTTTAAGTAATGAAGAAAGACCTCTCACTTCTAAAAATTTAAATAAGTGTTGATGTCGTTAGTTTTAAAAGTATTTTTCAGAGCAATGATAAAGTTTGAGGGAAAAGTGATGAAAGCAAATATGATGGAAGTCTTATTGGATCTAAATGTCGCTCTTGGAATATTAATCTTAATACTTATATTGGCATATATTATTCTTGCGAAAGAAGAACAACCATAGTGATTAACAATGAACAACCTCTTAGGGTACCTTATCAATACGACCCTTGAGGACGTTATACCATATATTTCAGAAATAAAATGGACACGAGAAAAAATAGAAGAAATATCAAAAAGAGCAAACAAAATAGAAGAGTTTATAGCAGCATTAGAAGAGGAAATAGAGAGAACATCTTACACAAGAAAAACCGACTTAAAGATTTTTCTCACGTATTTTCGCAAGAGAGTGAAGAGTATTGCAAGTAAAGGAAAGTAATGTTGATCCCTTTAGTCTTTTACATAAAAAGATTAGAGAGAGGTTAAGAGAATTCGGACTAGTTGAGGCTACTGAACCGCAGAGAAAAACTATTCCACATATTTTAAACGGGAAAAATGTGCTTTTGATTTCTCCTACTGGTTCAGGTAAAACCGAAGCCGCTTTATTACCAGTATTTAGTTTATATTTGAATGAAAAGGAAAAGAAAGCAGTTAAACCTATATCGATATTATATATAACACCTTTAAGAGCCCTGAATAGAGACATTTTTCGAAGAGTGATAAATCTCGCTGAAAGTTTAGGTATTAGGGTTGAGATCAGGCACGGTGACACTACTCCCTCCGTTAGAAGAAGACAGTCATTACATCCGCCAGATATGTTAATAACTACTCCTGAGACATTACAGGCAATTTTACCCGGAGCAAGGCTGAGAGAATGGCTTAAAAATGTCAGATGGGTTATTGTAGATGAAATTCATGAACTTGTAACTGAGAAGAGGGGCGTTCAATTAGCAATTGCCCTTGAAAGACTAAAAGAACTAACTAAAAGGGAACTTCAACGTATAGGTCTCTCTGCTACAATTGGAAGTCCTGAGGTTGTGGGTAGGTTTCTTGTTGGTAATGGAAGACATGTAGAGATAGTTAGGGTTCCAATTGTTAAAGAGTTTGAATTGAAAGTTTTATGTCCTTCTCCCCAAGCGGAAGACGTAAAGATAAGTAAAAAAATATTTAGTACTCCTGAAACTGCTGCAAGAATTCGAGTATTAGTTGAATTATTGAAAATGAGCCAATCTGTACTTACCTTTGTGAACACCCGTGAGATAGCTGAAATTCTAGCTTCAAGACTTCACCTATATGACCCTTCTCTTAGCGTTGATGTGCATCACGGATCGCTGGGCAGAGATATACGTATAGAAGTTGAAAGACTCTTTAAGGACGGAAAATTGAAGTGTATTATTTGTACATCATCTATGGAATTGGGTATTGACATAGGGACCGTTGATCTAGTTGTTCAGTATATGTCTCCAAGACAAGTTACTCGTTTGGTTCAGAGAGTTGGAAGGAGTGGCCATAGAGTTGGAAGAGTTTCAAGAGGTGTTATAATAGCTCTGGATGATATGGATGATATCTTAGAGTCTGCTGTTATAGCTTTTAAGACCGTAAGAGAAGAACTTGAACCCATAATTATACATGAAAAAGCTTTTGACGTTTTATGTCACCAAATTGCCGGAATAATTCTCGATAAGGGAATATAACGGTGAATGATCTATTTAATATTGTTAAGTGTGCATTCCCCTATAGAGGTTTAAATAAAGAAGAGTTGCTAAAACTATTGGAATTAATGGATTATCTAGGGATAATAAGAGTTGTTGAAAATGTGGTTGTTAAAAAGACTAGGAAGACAAGGAAATACTATTATGAGAGTATTTCTACTATTCCAGATGTAAGGAAGTTTGAGGTTGTTGATTCCGCAACAAAGAAGAAAATTGGTACGTTAGATGAGAAATTTGTAATTAAACACGGCGATGTTAACACTACTTTTATAATGAAGGGATCTGCATGGAAAATTCTTCAAATAAATGAGGGAAAAGTTTTTGTATCCTGCGTGGATGACCCTAAAGGTGCTATCCCAAGTTGGGAGGGTGAACAGATACCAGTTTTATACTATGTAGCCTCTGAAGTAGGTAAAATAAGAGGAAAAATTGCTGAAGCGATGAAAAGCGGTAGGTCGCCTTTACCATTTTTGTTAAACGATCTATTTCTCGATATTGAAGCTGCTCAGAAGGTCGAGGAAACCTTAAAGAAACAACTTGACAGAGGGATCCCTGTTCCAACCGACCGATTGATGTTAATCGAAGTTTTAGATGATGTTTTGGTTATTCATGCCTGTTTTGGAAATTTAGTTAATGAAACTTTGGGCAGAGTACTTGCAGCCCTCTTAAGTGCTAGATTAGGGATTGATATTAGTTTAAATGTTGATCCTTATCGGATAATACTTAAAACATCAGCAAAAATATCTCCCAGGGATGTTTTAGACATTCTAGAAAGAGAAATAGATGTTAAAAACCTAGAGAGTTTGCTTAAAGTGGTTTTGCGTAATTCTAGTTTGTTAGCTTGGAGAATGTTCCATGTTGCAAGGAGATTTGGTGTTATAAGTAGAGATGTGGACTTTAACCTTCATTTAGCATGGAGGCTTCTTGATGCCTATCGAGACACTTTGATTTTTGAAGAAGCCGTACGGGAAACATTAATCACGGATTTTAACATCATACTCGCTAAGAAAGTATTAAATAATATAAGAAGAGGAAAAATAGCTCTTGTAGTCAAATCGTTAACTGATCCTTCTCCTATTGCTCTTAATGCATTAACTAGGTTTTATCCCTCTGATTATGTTCTTATGGGTAAACCTAAAGTTGAATTAGCTAGAATAGTCAAGGAAAGACTTCTTAACGAAAGAGTAAGGCTTGTCTGTATGAATTGCGCTTCTTGGGAAACTGTCAGAACTATTAAAACCCTGCCAGATAGAGTCGAATGCCCAAAATGCGGGTCAGTATTGATTGGCATCACATATCCTCATCAAACTAACATTACAAAAATATTAAAGAAATATAAATTTGGCCAGAAATTAACAGCTGATGAAGAAAAAACTGTTAAAAAACTTTGGAAAACAGCTAATTTACTTGTTGCAAGTGGTAAGCAAGCTTTAATAGTTTTAGCAGCTAGAGGTGTAGGCCCAGAAGTCGCAGCAAAAATATTGAGTAAGAAATACGATGATGAAAACGATTTTTACATAGAGATTTTAAATGCTGAAAGAGAATATATACGAACTCGAGCCTTTTGGGATTAAACTTTGGTTAAATTACACAGATAAATAAAGGAATTTACTTTCGTTTTTATAAAGTTTAAACCAGTTTTATGAAGTATCACAGAATATTGTATTTTCACGTAGCTAAAAACCATTTTTGAGATAACTTCCTTGGCGACTTCCATATTTAATACTATAGAATACTTCATATTTTTCGAAGTTTGAAAACTTATATATTGAAGTAGAATTATAAAGGCTGAGAAATTAAGTTAAAATAATACTGTTGTTAAGGTTTTCTCTTGGAAGTGGAGATATGGTTGACTTAAGTTTTGAGGAAATTGTTGAGAAAGTTATAATCGAGAAAAAGATACCTAGATGGAAATTACTAGAATTAATTGAAAAGAAAAAGGAAGAATTAGGTGGATTAATTACAGATAAGAGTGCTGCTATGCTTGTTGCAAAGGAATTAGGTTTAAACTTCTTTGATAAGTTTGTATCGGAGGGAAAAATAGATATAAATAAATTAAAACCCGGTATGAGGAATGTTACTCTTATTGGAAGAGTTTTACATATTTTCCCGATAAGAGAATTCATGGTAGATAATAGAAAGAATGAAGTTGTGTCACTAATTCTTGGCGACGAGACCGGAGAAATACGAGTTGTATTCTGGAATAGCAGCCATATAAAATTGATAAAGGAAGGAGAAATAAAGAGAAATGATATATTACGTATAATTGGCGCAGATGTTCGTGAGGGTCGAGATGGAAATGCAGAGGTACACGTAGGAAGTAAAGGGAAGATCGTTGTAAACCCCGAAGATGTCGACTCTGAAAAAATTCCTAAAGTATCAGGGAAGCGTTTAAAAATAGAAGAATTGCGTGTAAATATGTATAATATAGTTTTACGTGGCATTATAAAGAAAAAGAGTAGCTTAACAAGTTTTGAAAAGGGTGAGAAACAAGGAAAACTTTTGACCGCGATTCTTGGCGACGAGACCGGAGAAATACGAGTTGTATTCTGGAATGAAAAGGCTGAAGAAGCCGAAAAACTAAATGAAGGGAATATTGTTGAATTGGAGGGGGTCTATACTAGATCTGGGAGAATGGAGAGTTTAGAGGTGCATGTTGACTCCGAAAGTATAATTAGGGTCCTTCAGCCTGAAGATGTGGATGAAAAATTGCTGGCATCTGCTTCTGCTCCGAAAATTCAGTTTACGTCGATTGAAGACTTAGCAGCTGGAGTTAAAACTCCATACGTAAATGTTAAGGGTATTGTCTCAAGGATTGAGTCTTTAAGAGAATTTGTTCGCGGAGATGGAAGTATAGGGAAGAGATTAGTTTTTATGCTTTCTGATGAAGATGGAAATGCAGTAAGGGTTGTGGCGTGGGATAATGAGGCCGAACGGCTTAGCAATATTTCGGAGGGAGATATTATTCAAATACTTCATGGATATGTTAGGAAAGGGATATCTGGAGATTTAGAGATACATATAAGCAAGCTATCAACTACAGAGATACTAGGGAAAAAATATTTAGCCCCCCCTGTTCAAATACAAGGACCTACCCATATAGCTGATTTCCGTAGAGTTAAGCTTAAAGATGTAAATGAAAATGAGAGGGTAGAGATTAGGGCTTCAGTAGTATATTTTTTTGATAGACCTTTGTTATACAACGCTTGTCCAGATTGTTTCAAAAAGGTTGAATTAAGAGATGATAAATGGTTTTGTTCAAATTGTGGCAGAGAAGTAAATAGTCCTGTGCAGAGATTAACATTAACTTGCGTTATTGACGATGGTTCTGATACCATTGTTGCTAAATGTTGGGACGATGTCGCGGTTAAACTTCTAGATCTTAAGATCCGATTAGATCAGATTACTCGTGATGAACTTCTGTCGAGACTCGATGAAATTACGGGGAAAGATTTCATTTTTCGCGGAACTATTACATATAACGAGGTTTCGGATAGATTGGAACTAAATGTGCTTGATGTGGAACAAGTTGATCCGATTATGGAGGCAGAGAAATTAATAAATAAAGTGAAGAAAATTCTCTAATTTTATTTCAGTATTTGCTAATTTACCAAGATTTTTTCAAGTTCTTCTAATATTTCATTTTCGCTCTTTTCTGTTTCTAATAGTTGGTACGTCGCAAATCCTGGTTTTTTGTCTTTTAGTTCTTTACAGAAAAGTTCTACAGCTCGTTTTTGAGGATGTGTTTTGGTGGTTATGTAAGCCCTAACTATGTTTGCAATTGTCGCTTCGTGAAAAATCAAAATTTTGCCGTCTTTTAGCTCAATCACACATCTATGATGTTTATGTCCCTTTGGAACGCCCATGAGAACTCTTTTTACATCTCTATTTCGGATTATAAAGATGTTCTCCACCCTATACCACCTGTTTCTCGGCTTCTTTCAATGTGGTAAATTTAAATTAGAAATATTTGAGAGTTACCTAGAATTAGTAAAGTGGTGAGAAAATATGGGAAGGAGAAGAAAAAGAAGAAAGGTTGTAAGAAGGGTTATAAGAAGGCTTCCAACAATATTTGAGTGCCCAAGTTGTGGAGCTCAAGCTGTTAGAATAGAAATGAAAAAAGAAGAAGGCATAGCTATTGTACAATGCGGTAATTGCGGGTTATCAGACACTATTAAGATAACCCCGCTTTCGGAACCAGTGGATGTTTACGGCGAGTTTATAGATAGATATTATGCCACCATAGAAAGTGAATAGTATTGTGAGATTACACCGATTCAGTTAGTTTAAAAGATGCAAAGATTTTAAGGCCTATTCTCCCGTGCACTTAAATGTTTAAATATAGAAGCATGGCTATTAATGCACCCAAAGCAGTTGATATGAAATTAACTGTGTTATTTTCTATAAGTTCATAACCCCTTATGTGTTTTGTTTTTTGTCCACAGTGAATACGTTTTTCAGTTATTTTTCCGCATACTTGACATCGATAAACCGCTTGAACTGTTGCTCCAAGGATACTATCGAATGTACAGCCTAGAAAACCGGCGACAACACTTATAAATAATATTTTACTCCCCCAGTTCACATCAAGAAAACCGGCGACTTGGAGAAGAAACGCTACTAGCCCAATTATGAGCGCTCCTGCAAATGTGGCAAATTCGCCTAAGGGAGTTATTCCACCTGAAGTTCCTGGTTCAACTTTTTTCTTAAGATTCACTATTAGTCGCGGATTCCCTGGACTTAAAAGACCTATTTCCGTAGCCAAAGTGTCAGCGGTAGCTGTACTTATTGCACCTAAAAAACCAGCAAAAAATACATCACCACCGAATTTTCCGTACCCTTCAAGAATCGCCAAAAGCATAGCTATGCCACCGTTAGCAAATACATTGTACCATGCGCGTGCACCACCCTTCTCCTCAGCTGCTCCTCTACTTCTTTTAAGCTCGTATTTATATTTTGTAAACTGTGCAGCTATTAGATGAAAAACTAATATTATTAGGAACCACTGCCAACCACCAAGTATCCAAACTGACAATCCAACGGCAAATCCGGCAATTAACCCAGTCTTATCAACAGCTTTCTTTTTTACAGAAAGTACGCCAAACAGACCGACGACAATGACTCCTGAAATTATTTGAAATAAATTAAGCAATATTTCCCACCACCAGCGTTTTACTACAACAACCTACTTCTCATACAAGATGCTCAAATATTTTATCGACAAATAATAGGTTCCTTTGATCCATGTTTGAGTATATCTCGCTTCACGACACTCATAAAAATATTACTATGAAGTTGACCACAATTATTCGGCAATTGACGAAAAATAGTACCTTTGCTTTCACAATAAAATAAGAGATTAACCAGTTTTCTTTGATCCCCATACCTTATAGGCCAGAAAAGATGCAATGCCAAAAATTAACATTACACTTCCTGTTATAGTAAAGTAGTTTGACACGTCGATTGGACTAGGAAGGGGAGTTAGCCATTTAATTATATTAAGCCACAGCACTTTATTGTCCTCTACATCTATCCACGATTTTTCAAGACCTTTTACATTTAGATCGCTGAACATTACGGTAGATCCGCAAAGGGCTACTTTAAATTTGCCATCAGCGTATATAGCTAGCCACGAAGGCTTTGTACCGTTTTGAAATGTGTAGTTGCCATTTAGCATTATTGCATAGGACGTGTTATCCCCCGTTGCGACAATACACTTGTTATCCTTGACAACTATACTGGAAGAAAATGTTAAAACCCTCTTAATATTATCAGATATGCTTGTTTCGTTACTAAACTCGGTTCTGTTTACGTATACAAAATATGGGTGTTGAACCACGCTATGATTATCATTAAATATAGCGTCACCAAGAGAATCATTACAAGAAAACCAAACCGAAGAAATATTTAATGCCGATAGTATTTTATTTAATTCCATTGGATTACCCATCTCACTGTATACAGATTCGTTAAGCTGAGGATCGCACATTAGAAACAAGCTTCCACCGCGTTCTGTAAAGTTTACTAATGAAGAAAGCTCACCTTCACTAAAAGATGCATTTTGACCGGGATTACCAATAATTACTATGTCAACTTCCTCAAGCGTTGAGTAATTAAGGGTGGCATTAGGAGGTAGTATATGTACAAAATATTTTGCATATCTACCCGGTTTATATTCTAATACGGATCCGTTAAGGGCATCAATAGCTTTTGTGAAATTCCCAAGAGTATACGTCAAGTTTTGGCCGTGAGATTCGTCAAAAAGAACTATAACTTCTTCTTCAAGTATTGCTGCACTTTTGGGCACAGATGCAAATACTACTGTTAGAAGTATTAAAGTTATTAGAATAACATAAGCACGACGCATATCCCTCACCACTAGGTTTTGTTCTTTATGATTTTACTTTTAGCTTGATTTTTACTTTTAGCTTGATCTTGGATAAAGCTTACTTTAATGTATTGATTTCATTATTTTAGAGACCACCATCACTGTTTGTGAAACCATTCTTGCGGGCCCGTATTCCCGAACTTTTTGACACTTATTTGACGTTCGTGACATTAGTTTATTTTATCTTTATTCAGAATTTAAAACAGTTTCGATAAGCATTTATGTTTTTAGATTATTCCTTTTAATGAAGAAGATTATATATTATGTCGGCTGGGATTTTCAATGCTGGAAGAGGTAGACTACATAGATCCCCTTGCACGATTGTCAAAAATCAGGAACATGAAGCGCGGCTTAATTGTACGAACTGTTATCTTAAAGTGTCTTAGAGAGGCAGAAGGTTCTGGAAGAACTATAAAAGAAATAAGTGATAAAACTAATCTCAGCTACGGGGTTATTTTACATCATTTAAGAAAGTTGGAGCAGGAAAAGATTGTGTCAAGGAAGGGAAAGAAACCTTACAAATGGTTATTGACGGGTCTTGGCCAACGGCTAATAGATAAATACCTAGAAGTCAGGTTTCCAGCAACACCTTGAGGAGATTTACATCCGTAATCATTCCAACCAGGTCTCCCTTAGCATTAACCACTGGGAATTGGTCGATATCGTATTTTCTCATCATTTTTGCACATTCACTTACCGATATTTGTTCAGCTACTTTGATAACGTTGGTTACCATAACTTCGCTAACTGGTTTTTTTGGTAATTTTAGTTTCTTTTTTGCTATATAGATGTATGTAGACGCGTCCCATGACCATTTAGTTCCCTCACTAGCTGCAGATACTTCGGAAACTTTACTTTCATCAACAACCTCGCTAAGAGAGATGAAGTCAGTATCAGTAATTATTCCTACGAGCTGACCCTCATTACCTAGAACTGGTAATGCTTGAACATCAGCAAGCCGCATAACTATATATGCAACAGGTAAAGGAGTGCCTTCCCATACGGCAGTTATTTTCTTCTGCACATATGGTTTAATCGGTTTATCGATATTCATACGGGAAATTGCTTTCCAAACGATGTCTGCAACTGTTACAATACCAACAAGTTCGCCATTTTCAACGACGGGTAGCCTACGGATGTTTTTCTCGAGTAGTATCTTCGCAACATCTTTAATATCCGTATCTGGAGTAGTTACTATGGGGTCTCGTGTCATAAGCATGGCTATTTGCTCTTCATCAGGTTTTTGCATTAAATCAGTACGAGTAACTATTCCAACAACTTCCTTTGTTCCTTTCTTCATCACAGGTAGTCCCATTACTCCGTGTTTATTCATTAATTCCAATAGATGTTCCCTGTTCCCTGGAACCTCAACATACACTACGTTTCTAGTCATGATATTACTGACTTTCATAGCTCCGCCTCCTCAAATGGTGTTTAAGAACACCAATTATGATGTGTAAAACTCTCATTAAAACTCCACAAAAATAAGTGAACTAACACTTATAAAACTTTAACTCTTGACAAACATATTGTATGCAGCAAGTCTCTTGACACTTCATAACTAATGAGTTTAAAAAGCTGATTTCCACTAAATTCACAAGTTACTACTCAGTCGAACATCGACACGGTTTTTCTCCACATTTAGGGCAAACTCCATGATATTTGCTTACCGCAGATTCTTCTAAGTCTATGTTCAAAATATTGCATAGACTGGCAAGCCAAGCAAAAACATCCCCGACTTCTTCCTTTAACCCTTCTCTGTCATTATCTAGCAGTGCTCTACCTAATTCTCCTATTTCTTGAACCAACCAAGTAAATGTTTTAAATATTCCACGTTTAGAATCTCTATGATAGTATAATTCTTTCATTAAGTTTTGAAATTCCCTAATATGCACTAGACATCCTCCAAATATTTTATTCATTTTTATTGAATATCTCAGCGTTACTATTTAACAAAACCTACTCATGATATTTGATGTTTATCACAAAAAATATTGTAGGAAATTTTGGTTTATTTCTTAAGGTTAAAGTACTCTCTAATGTTAATGTACTCATAGGCATCAGTCAGGTTATCGAAGCAATAATGAACCTTTTGGAAGTCTTTTCTGAAGTCGGCAACATCTTTAGCAACCTTTTTCGGATCTTCTTGATCCAAAACAACTCTTTTAATTAATTCAGCTACCTCAACCATATCAGATTCTCTCATCCCTAGTCTAGTTATCTCACTAACGCCTAAACGTATACCTCCGGGTCTCCTATAATCTCTTCCAACTCTTTTGTCCCACGGAAGCAGATTCCGATTAACAATGATATTAGCTTCCTCTAATTTTTTCTCAACCGTCATACCATCCTTCAATGGCGTTTCACTAATATCTACTAGAATCGTGTGCGACTCGGTAAACCCTTTGTGTTCGGCGAGAACCTTGAATCCCCTCTCATATAAGGCCTGACCTAGTGCCTTCGCGTTTCTGATAATCTGCTCTGCATATTCCCTACCGAAAGCAAGCATCTCTGCAAAAGCTACTGCTCTTGGTAGCAGCAGCCTTAGCTGCTGCTATTCCCAGCAACCAGATGCAAATGGTGATTGCTCATCGTAGATGGGAAAGCTGCCATTTTTAGAACCTCCGCATACTTGTTATGCGAAAAGACCGCTCCTCCTTGTGGTCCCGGTAATGTTTTGTGAGTGCTGATTGTAAATACATCTGCACCTTCTCTTAAGGGGTCTTGGAATTTCCCGCCAGCAATTAGACCTGCGACATGTGCACCATCAAAGTGTATATACGCGTCAATCTCGTCTGCAATTTCTCTGATCTCCTTTACTGGTTCTGGGAAGAGAAATACACTAGCTCCCATTATGAAAAGTTTTATTCGCTTTCCTTGTTTCTCAAGTCTTTTAACCCTTTTAGCCGTTCCATCAACATCAATATTCATTTCTTTTTCGTCGAAATCAAAATAATGTACTTTCAGTCCTCTAACTTTCCCGGCTGTGCCCCAAAGCTTTTTCTTCGCATAACTTATGTGACCACCCGATGGGATAGATATACTCATGATGTGGTCTCCAGGTTCGGTAAAAGCCGTATATACTATTAAGTTTGCAATTACACCGCTAATGGCGCGAACGTCGGCGAACTCTGCATTAAATAGTTTTTTAGCTAATTGAATGGCAATTTCTTCTACTTGATCTATATAGACACAACCTGCGTATACACGTTCACCTGGCCAACCTTACCGGTCCCCTATAGGTCAGGGACTTTCGGCGTATCTATTTCCGAAATCGCTACATAGACACTCTCTGACTGCCGGGCTTGGGATGTTTTTCCGACCCAGCAGTTATGCTGGGTTTTCGGAAGCAATTAACGGAATTGCGCTGCGAAACCATTCATGGTGCTTCTTTAACAACTTAAATATTTTATCGTAGTATTCTCTTGCTTCTGTTTCTTTCATGACTCCTATCCCTCCTATTTCAGGTATATTAAATTTATCTTTTGAACTTATCAATATGTCTATTAGCTATTTACAGTTACTTTAATAATTCTACACCAATAATTCTAACTCTTTTCTGAGGTCAAGTACAATCTTGTGAAGAGATAATTGTAGACTCGGAGTCGCATGTCAACTGTTAAAATTCTTAGATGTGAAGTTCTTAACAAAATGATGCCCGATTAGGGTTTCATTGTCTAAGAATGATTATACCGTATTATCTATTATTTGTGAATACTTATTTTACGCCTATGGAAATTGTCGCATTTTGCTAGGAAAAGTTAATATTTTGTTCTTTAAACTAATTTTTTAGATAACTCGGAGGGTGTTACTTGCCTCGTAAATCTAAAAAAAAGAAAAAGGAAGGACCGATGCCTGTAACTGGTGCTGGATTAATTAGATTCTTTCAGGACGAGACTAGAGGGATAAAAGTTGGACCAGTGGCTGTCGTTTTACTCTCGCTTTTCCTGATTATTCTAGTGGGGATTGCTTGGCTCAGATCCTATGGATTAATACCATTCCCGTAGGTATCATTGTCGCTGTTGCGTTTTAACGAAACGGAAGGTATTATTAATAAACCAGTTTTCATTTTCTTAATTTCTTTTTGTGAAAGTTTTTCCATTACTACTTTGTCTTTTTGTGAGTGAACTATTGCGCTGTTCCCAAGTGGATCTTCAATTATAATTGTGATTTTTTCTTTTCCGCTTTTCACTTCTTCAATTGTACTTAGAATTTTATCACATCTTTTTTGTTTTCTCTTGTTTTTTGTCCATCGCTTAGCCATTTCAACGATGTCTTTCACTCTTTCTAGTATTCCTTCAACATTTGTTATAAATGCCGTTGAACTCGATCCTGGCTCCACTTTAATGCCTAACTCAGGTATCCTTATGGTTGCTGTTGAAGACCTAATCACCTTTGCATAGAGGTCTTGAGATGTTTCCACTTTAAGAGAATACCGCGAGGGGATCCTTTCTGCTGTGCAAATTATATCACTGTGTTTGAAACCGCATTTTTCACATTGGAGAATTAGTAGTAAAACTTCTCCGAAGTGAGGAATAACAACTGTCGTCATTTTTTCCATTAACGTTTCACTGCCGCAGATTGGACATTTAGAAACAGTAACTTTAAGTGTGTTTTTCTTCATCTACTTTACACACCCATCCAAATTCTAATTTCTATTGAGCACTTGGAGGCTGACAGTTTTGAGTAGGATAGAGAGAGCTGTAAGAATTTACAGTAAACTTTTCGCCCTGCCAAGTACAAAGATACTTCTGATTGTCAGTTTACTGTTAAGCCTTTTTATGGCGTTTCTATCCAACATTTCGTTCTACCTTAGAACCTTAGATTTAATAATATTTCCCTATATTATTTGCGAAGGTGTTGTTGGAATCTGGGGTTCTCTAATTGTTTCAGCCATCCTGAGTTTAATGATGATTAAGGGGAAAACTAAAGTTCTAAATTTCAGAAGACTTATAGCGCTGAACACTTTTTCTGTTATTCTTCTATATGCAGTATATGGTTTACCAGCCTTAGTATCAATCGGTAATTATGAAGTTGTCGTGTTTTCACTTATAATTGGTATAGCTATAATGACGTCATTCAGAATTATCGCTTGTTATTCTATTTCGCAAGTATCTGTACTAGAGGTAATTACCATATCTACGATTCAGCCTTTTCTCCTAATACTTTTAAGAGAAGTGATATTAAACTTTCTTTTTCCTAGAGAGATTCCAATACCCTCAGTAAAACAGTATGTTATTCCTTTGATTTTGATTTTGTTAATCTTTCTATTTTCTACATCAATATACCTTAAAACCGTGAATAGCAGTATAAAATCATCTCTGGGCGTTGGCGGCTTAGATCTTTTTAAAGCCTTTATTGCTGAATGGACAGAGCAGGAAGACACGCCCCTAGAGACGCTTCTAACTAGAATTGGTGAGGAAAGAACTTTGCCCGTGGCAGTTATATGCTTCAAAAATATAAAGGGACACATAAAAGCTATTTTGGTAATTCCAACCATCCATCCGGGTCCCTTTAAAACCATTGGGAGCAGTTTGTTACCTCATTTTCTAGCTAAAGAGCTAAAGCAGAAAACAGGGGCGGAAGTTATAGTACTCCATGGACCATGTGATCACTCTCTTAATTTAACATCAAAGAATCAACTCCAATACGTACTAAATGAAATTATCAGAAACATAAACAATATCAGCTATGTTGATGGAGCTACCTCAATAACTTACGCTAAAGAGGGTGCCATGACGGTAAAAACTCAGACTCTCGGCGATCTTACATTGATTATTGCAACCCGCTCACCTTTACCGATGGATGACATCTCTCTTGGTGTGGGACTCTTGACCACCAAAATAATTGAAAAGGAAGGAAGCAAGAAGGCATTCTTTGTTGATGCCCACAATTGTATAGGTGAAACATTTGAAGATGTATTAATAGGTTCTGAAACTGCTAAGGAACTTATTTTGGCAGCGCAAAAAAGTTTTAAACAATTATTGAATATGCCCATAAGGCCGCTTAAAATAGGAGTTGCCAAAGGTAGAGATATTAATATCCCGTTGGAGAAGGGCTTGGGAAGTGACGGTATTTCCGTTTTGCTTATGGAAATTGGCAGCGAATACTATGCATATGTTGTTTTTGATAGTAATAATTTGGATTTTGGCCTTAGAGAACAAATAATTGATCGACTGAGGAAAGAGCTTGGAATAAAAGATGCTGAGGTCATGACTACGGATACTCATGAAGTAAATGCGGTATCTCCAAGTAAAGGCGGATATGTTCCCCTTGGAAGAGGAATTAATCATGAGGAATTAATTTCATATGTGGTTGATCTAACTAAACAAGCAGAAAAAAACATGGAACCAGTAAAAGTGGGGTCTAAAATAGTAGAGATACCTAAATTAAAAGTTATGGGAGAACAACAAGTATCTATATTAACATCCGCTGTTCTGATCGGATATTCAATTGCAAAAAATACCGCAATTGCCACGTTTATTCCAACACTCGTTGCCTCTATACTATTCTTACTACTTTTTATTTAAAACACCAGATATTCATGTTTTTCACGACTTCTCAAATAGAGGTAGTATTTGTAGGAAGCGTAAAGCGCATCAACCGCTCTTTCAGGCGTTGGATAGCAAGGTATCCCCAGTTCCTCAACTTTTTGTATATCACCAATTACATATTCTCCCAATGGAACACAAAAAACTAAGGGCTTAGTATTCTGATCTTGCAATACTTCAGCAACTGCTTTACCCACTTCAACTACTTTAAGTGCTGGCACAATGAGAGAAATCCCATTGATTTGTTCTGCTTTCATAAAGATTCTAGTGCTTTCAACGTACTGTTCTGTTGTAACTAGAAAGCTTAAATCAAGTGGATTAAAGCTGCTTGTCCATGGAAAAGCTATTCCTTTGAGCTTCTTCAGCACAGTGCTTGAAAGTTCAGCTATTTCCAATCCAAGTGAAACAGCTCTGTCAACAGATAATACTCCCATAGATCCAGCATAGGTTACAACAGCGATTTTATTTCCTTTCATTAAGGGTTGCAAGGCAAAGAATCTAACAAAATCGAATAATTGCTCAAGATTTTCAGCCTTTATCGCTCCACATTGTTTAAAGGCAGCATCATAAATCTCTGCATTTCCAGCTAGACTTGCGGTATGAGAACTAACAGCTTTTTTGCCTTCCTCGGTTCTCCCACCCTTTAATATTACAACAGGTTTCTTTAAAACAGTTTTTTTAAGCGCTGATAAAAACTTTCTACCATCACTTACACCCTCAAGATACATGCCCACAACTTTTGTCTCTGGGTCTTCTGCAAGATATTCTAACATATCTGCCTCATCTACATCGGCCTTATTTCCAATGGTGATAACCTTACTAATTCCCC
>Ga0209410_1000568_pt1 | contig 17317 bp, 19 predicted proteins | sample Mar14436cmmetaG_FD_184135 | JGI IMG/M metagenome (GOLD analysis project Ga0209410, IMG submission 184135) | Marine hydrothermal vent microbial communities from Guaymas Basin, Gulf of California to study Microbial Dark Matter (Phase II) - Marker... ... | reverse complement strand
GGGTGAAGTTCGAGAAAGACCTGCTGCAGCTTCGCAAGGACTGCAAGTATAAGACAGTTGTTGTGGACAGCACAACGACCATGACAGACCTTGCAATGGAACGAGCCCTCATGCTTGACCCCAAGCGGTCGCCGACAGGCGGGCCAATCTGGAATGTCCACTACCAGATGGTTCGCAATCTGGTAGAGGGCAAGCTGCGGCAGATAGTGTCCTTGCCAGCAAACGTCATTGTGCTTTCACACATTGACATCAAGCGTGATGAGTCAACTGGGGCCATCATAGATATCGGTCCGCTGCTCACGGGCCAGTTGTCTGAGAAGGTCCCAGGCTACTTTGACGAGGTCTACTACGCAACGACTCGTCGAGAGAAGAGCGTTACACAGTGGTATCTTCAAACGGTGCCTATCGGTCTGACAAAGGCCCGCTCAATTTTGTCAGGTAAAGAGCACCGCCTGCCAGACTTTGTCCCTAACGACTGGCAGGCAATAATGAAGTATATTGAAAAAGGAGGACAAAATGGAAAATGAAGTTTACATCCCAGGGAGTTTTGACGTAGAAGAAGAGTTCAAGCCCGAGCCCCTTGTTCCACAAGGCACATATCATGGGCACGTAACAGCGGTGTCATACGACCCCGACCAGAACGCGGTCGTGTGGCAGATAACGTTGAACGAGAATGGCGGGGTTAAGAGCGACGGTGAAACCCCTATTGACGGGAGCATTCTCTACTATCGTAACTTTCTCCCTCGAGAGGGTGATGAGAATGAGTTGACTAGAGATGGGCGGATGACGAAGAGGCAAGCCAAAATCAATATGTTGCGTCGCTTCTGTGATGCTATGGGTATTGATATGTCCACACCAGCAAGAATTGCCGAGGCAATCCGCAACACTGAATGGGTCGGCCTGCAAGTGGACGTGCAAGTCGGAGTCAGGGAGTTCGAAGGTCAGGTGACAAACGAGATTAGAAGGATGACTGCCGTCGGAGAAGGGAAGTGAAACTTCTTGAGATGCACAAGCCTTTCATGGAAATGACCCCAGAGGAGCGGGAGCAGTTCATCCGCTCCTATCGGGGCCAGCGTGAAAAGGACCTTTCGACTGTGAAGCCAAAACGGAGCCCTCTTCTCTCCAAGGAGGAGAGGGCTCTTCTCAAGAAGATTGGCATTAGGCTGAGCGACCTAGCGTCACTGAAAGGAGGCTAAAGATGACTGACAGAGTCAGGAGACAAGCCGAGTGGCTGATAGGCGAGTTGCTCCGAGAAGCATCGGAAGGCACTGTTATCTCTGTAATGTGCAGAAGGAATACAGTCAGAGTTTTCCTGAACAGTGAGGAGGTTGCTTCCCTCTCAGAGGACACTGCCTGCTTTGGCTCGGTGCTGTCAAGGGAGCAAGTAGAGAGACTGTATGACATTCACAGGTGCTGCCCAAAAGCGAGGAGCAGGAGGGAAAGAGATGAAGAAAGGTGGTAATGGTAATGGAGGAAGCGGGCCGCAGGCCATAGGCCAGCCCGTGAGGGTTGACTTGTCAAAGTGCCCAAGTGTGGAGTGCCCCGAGTGCGGAAGCACTTATTTCACAACTGTCTTCGTTTTGAAAAAGGTTTCCGCGGTGCTGTCGCATACTGGGCGAGAGGAGCTTATCGCAATTGAGCTATTTCGCTGTGCTGACTGCGGTCATGTAACATCTATCGTTAGACGCAGTTAAGGGAGGTCGAGATGCTCTGGATGCTTCTTCTCTTAATTTGTGTGGTCTTAGCTGTTCATTTTGGCAGGCAGAAGGACAAGGACCACTTTACCTTTCTTTGTATTGTGTGTGCTATTATGCCCACCGCTTGCACAATAATGTTTGTATCCAGTGGTATGACAACTTACCCCCAGTTAGTAGAGCAGCTGCACGTAGTGCGGGCGCTCCGACAACGAGTTGACGACATTAGGGCTGCTGTCTATCCAGAACGGTCTGGCAAGCTAATCGGCGGTAGCTTGACGAATTTGCAGCAGTCTTCCAAGCTAAGCGATTACTTGAGCCGCCTGGCGGAGGCTGAAGCGGGATACAGTGCTTCGCTTGCTAAAGCCAGGTCTTACAAGAGGAGTGTTGCATGGGTGGTGCTTGGACACGGGCTCTTCATATCGAGTAAGGTGTTCCAGTTGCCTGACTTGGGCACAGTGAAAAAGTCAAATTTTGACTCTTCTGGAGGCTAGAAATGTCTTACTTCAACAAGAAGGAAATCTTCGAGGTTGACCCCGACGACGTCGTCCTTGACGAAGACCTTCCGAGGTATCGGAAGGAGGTTGACCAGCGGAAGCTGAAGAAGCTTCTTCACTCTATGGAGAAATACGGGCAGTTTGTCCCCATCATTGTAACTCGTGACATGCGACTTGTCGCAGGTGGACGTCGCCTAGCGGCGTGTAAGATGGGACAGCGGAAAGTCCGCTGTATTTACATAGATGCAGTCGACCCACTGGTCCTGCGGGAAATCGAGCTCGAAGAGAACCTACAGCGAGAGAACCTCACGCCCGCTGAAGAGGCCCTTGCTATACGAGACCTTCACAGCATAAAGCAGAAGCTTTATGGTGAGTCGCAAAGAGGTCGAGAAGGCGGGTGGACACTTGACAAGACGGCTGAGAGCCTTGGTGTTAGCAAAGCTAAGGTCATTGAGCATATTCAGATAGCAGAGGCGGTGGAAACGTTCCCCGAGCTTGCAAAGCTCAAGAAGAAATCGGCTATCAAGAGGGCAGCGAAGAGCATCGACGTTGCACTGCGACGAGCTGAGCTCGCTCGTCAAGCTCGCTCGGAGTGGGATTTACACCTTGCGGATGCAAGGGAGTGGATGCCCACTATACCAGACAGGTCTGTTGACCTGCTGTTGACAGACCCGCCTTACGGCATTGATATAGACGAAGTCGCTATGCACATAGGTCGGAAGACTGGCGGCGTCAGCACAGCTGGCTACAAGTTCGAGGACAAGCCTGACAAGGCCTTTGAGCTCTACACAGTGCTCGCACGTGAAAGCTTTCGCTTTTGCAAGGGCACGGCTCACGCCTGGATATTCGTAGCACCTGAATACTTCCACGCCGTCAGGACAATCTTCGAGGCCGTAGGCTGGCTTCCGCACGTCCGACCCATTATATGGGTCAAGCGAGCTGTAGGTCAGTGCAACGCACCGAAGTGCTGGCCAGCCAGCTGCTACGACATGCTGCTATACTGCCGAAGGCCAGATAGTGAGCTTGTTCTGCAAGGACGTCCTGATTGGATACAGGTCCCACCTGTAGAGCCGAGCAAACGCATCCATCCAACGGAGAAGCCCGTTGAGCTCCTGCGTGAGCTCATTCAGCGAACGGTGATGCCCAACAGCGTCGTTTGTGACCCGTTTGCTGGCTCTGCCAGCACTTTCCGTGCAGCTCTGTCATTGAAAATGCGGCCTATTGGCTGTGAAATAGACAAGGCAGCATACGCTGCTGCCCTCGAGGCCCTGTCAAAGGAGGTGAGGTCATGACTTTTGTCCCCACAGAGGGCCCGCCAACCGCCAATATCATGCTCGTCGGTGAAGCCCCAGGGAAGGAAGAGGATATGACAGGGCGTCCTTTTGTGGGACGGGCGGGAAAGACGCTCAACTCCCTGCTATCGTATGCAGGGATAAACCGAGCAGAATGCCTTATTGCGAATGTGGCTCGTGAGAGACCGCCTGCCAATGACATAAAATATTACTTTCATGATGCGTCCTGCACCAAGCCGAAGTCCCAGCTCGTTGAGTGGGTCAATCTCCTTAAAGAGGAGATTGAGCAGTATCGCCCGAACATCGTTGTTGCCCTTGGGCGGACAGCTCTGTGGGCCCTGACGGGCAAGACGGGCATAGCCTCGTATAGAGGCTATGTGATGGAGTCCACACTCGTGAAGGGACAGAAAGTCCTTGCGACCTACCATCCACAAGCGGTGAACTACGAGTGGGAGCTAGCAACGACGTTCATCCTTGACATGCGTAAGGCTCTCTATCACAGTAAGTTTCCGCAAATCCCAGAAGACAAACGGGTCTTCCAGACCCGCCCAACTCTGCAAGAGTTCATGGATTTCTGCGACAGTGCCAAAGGCCCTGTGGCCCTTGACCTCGAGGCTACCAAGACTCACGTCTCGTGGATTGGCTTGTCAGCCGACCCGAACTTTGCTATTTCCATCCAGTTGCTGGACGGCAAGTATCCAAAGTGGCCCGAACGAGATGAAATCGCTATCTGGTCGGCAGTAGCCCGTCTATGCGAACGCTGCCCAATCGTGATGCACAACGCAGTCTACGACGCAGCTATGCTGTGGTATCGCTACCACATCTTCCCAAGGAAGATGTATATGGACACACTGCTCGCAGCCCATGTCGTGTGGCCTGAACTGCCGAGAGACCTTGGCTATCTCGCAAGCATCTGTCTGGACATTCCTGTCTGGAAGCCCTACTCCAGCAGAGACATGGGCCTCTACAACGCCCAGGATGCAGCCGCCACGATTGCCCTTGTTCCAATTCTGGAACGGGAAATTCGGAATGCTGGTCAACAGCACATCTTTGATATGGAGATGAGGCAACTCGAGCTTGCCATTTACATGCAGCTGCGAGGCATAGACGTCGACACGCAGAAGCGTGACACGCTTCTCAAGGAGTGCGACGAGAAGCTCAGAGAGCTTGACGAGAAGCTTGTCGCTGCTTGTGGCCGTGAAATAAATTTCAACTCACCAGACCAGGTGAAACGCTTGCTCTACGTCGACCTTGGTCTGCCATTGCAGTTCAAGCGACGCAAGTCCAAAGAGCAGGAACGCAAGGTCACAACCGACGAGCAAGCCCTGAAAAGGCTTGCGAAGGTGCACCCAGTTCCTGGGCTCATCCTCGAACGGCGGGCTGTCGCCAAGAAAAAGTCGTCTTTTGTGGACATTACTGTCAGCCCTGAAGGGAAGGTGCACACTTGCTATAATATAGCAGGGACATCGTTCGGTGGTCGCTGGAGCTCCAGCAAGAGTATCATCTTGCCATATGGCAGTGGCAACTTGCAGAACATTCCCGAAGATGCTCGTGTGCTCTATCGAGCACCGAAAGGGAAGGTGTTCATTGGAGCAGACTACGTCCAGGCGGAAGCCGTCGTGGTGGCTTACTTGTGTCTTGACACCGTCCTGATGAAGATGTTCAAGGATAGCTTTGGAATGCCTCCTTCCTTGAGGAAGAAGAACTACGACATTCATCGCTACACAGCAAGCATCATGTATGAAATACCTGTGGATGAGGTCACGCCAGCACAGCGACGTGTAGGCAAGACGCTTCGCCATGCTTGCAACTATGCCGCAGGTCCTGCAACTGTCGCCGAGCGTCTCGGCGTTACGCTGTCGCAGGCGAGAGCCTTGCTCGACCGCTACTACGAGAAGAACCATCTTTTGAAAAGCTGGCACATGCGAATACAGCAGCAGCTCCGCCAGAACAGGACGCTCATCAACCTCTTCGGTCGAAGACACCGCTTTCTTGGAAGATGGGGCGACGCTCTCTTTCGAGAGGCGTATGCCTACATCCCGCAGTCCTCAGTCGGAGACCTGCTCAACATATCAGCAGAGAGCTTCTACCAAGCTCACGGCAGCGAGTTTGATGTTTGCATCCAGCTCCATGACGCAATCTATGTAGCAGCCGAACCTGAGAGGGTCGACAGATGCATCCGCCTGATGCGTGAACATATGATAAGAGAAATCCCTGTCAATAACGAGACGATGATAATCGATGTGGACTTCAAGGTTGGAGAGTATTGGGGCGATATGGAAGAGCTTGACATTGACTGGAGACAATAACGATGGGGAGAATGTTAAATGACTGGATTGAAACATACCTTCGGTATATGCAGAACACAGAAAGTGCAACTATCTTTCACAGGTGGGTAGCTATGTCTGTGATTGCAGCCGTGCTTCGCAAGAAAGTGAAGCTCTCGCTTGGCAGGATAAACGTATATCCTAATATGTATGTCGTGCTGGTCGCACCGCCAGGTGCAGCTCGGAAGAGCCAGGCCATTTCCTTCGGAATAAAGTTCCTGTCGGAGATACCAGATGTCATCTTGAGTGCTGATGCAGTCACACCACAGGCGTTGATTCAAGATTTGGAAAACAGTGCAGTTGACGAGCAAATGCCAGACGGCTCACGCTTTCAGCACAGTAGCTTGACGGTCACCTCGAAAGAGTTTGAGAGCTTCCTCGGCCAGAAGGGCGACAACACGAAGATGATTGTTATGCTAACAGACCTGTTTGATGCCCAGGAGATACCCTGGAAGTATCGAACGAAACATACTGGGACGAATGTCGTCCCGTCTGTGTTCCTCAACGTGCTTGCTGCAACAACGCCCGAGAGTATTGCATCTTCACTGCCAAGCAGTGCCATCGGCAGCGGACTGACGTCAAGAATCATATTCGTCTGGGCCACACGGCGGGCAAAGCCTGTGCCAATCCCTATCGAGGATGAAGAAGAGCGAGAGCTCTGCAAAGCTCTCAAGAACGACCTCTATATTATCTCTCGCATAGCGGGAACGTATACGTTCTCGCCTGAGTGCAGGCAACGCTGGATTGAGTGGTATAACGACTATGACAGAACAGCACAGCTGTGTCCAGACCCAGTCTTTGATGGCTGGTATGAGCGGAAACCTCTTTATCTGCTGAAGCTTGCGATTGTTCATGCTGCAGCGAGGTCGAACGACCTCGTCGTAGACTGGCCCCACATCGAGGCTTCGCTTCAAGACCTCGAAGAGGTGGAAACCCAGATGCACAACGTGTTCAAGGCCGTAGGCCGCAGCCTGGTAGCTGCAGATGTTAATCTTGTTGTCGAGATTGTCAAATCTCGGAAATGGATAACAGAGCGAGAGCTCATGCGTCTCGTTTGGCGAGACATCGACAGCAAGAAGTTTGATAACGTCATGGACACTGTCTTGCGACAGCGTCTCGTGAAGCGAGTATATAATGGACCAGATGGAAAGCCGACAGGCGACATCTGGTATGTTTATGGAGGGTAAGACAATGGGAGACATAAGTAGCTTTGTGGACGAGTTCTGCAAGCGTTTCGAGGAGGCCCTTAAAGAAAAGACATCTTGGGGAAGGAACGAGGTGATGAACCTTGTGCACACAACAGTGATAAGGACACTACTCTCCTTGGAGAGCAGTAAAGGGCTGCCTCATGACAAGAGCGATAAGGAGGTAAGACAATGAAATTTAAAGTGGGAGACAAGGTAAGGGTTAGGCAATGGGAAGCGATGATGAGACAGGGCGAGCCACTCAGTGGTGACATTAGCTTTCCTGGAAAGCCATGGCTTTTTCTCAAAATAAACAAGAAGTTTTGTAGGCAGGTCGTAACTATCAAGGAAGTCATGGGTGTCTGCTATCGCATCAAAGAAGACAACGGAAGTTACCACTGGATAGATGAAATGTTCGAAGGCTATGCCTTCGAGTATGGCGAGATTGCTGAGTTCAGCGATGATGGTGAACAGTGGAACAAAGGAATTTATGTGAGTTATATTGACGGAGCAAACTATCCTTACATATCCGCAGATTTAGCTGACGTGGCCGAGTTTAGGGAAGGTGCAAGTTTTGACTGTATGCACTGGAAGCATGCTCGTCCTGTCCAGCACACAATAATCATTGACGGTATAGAGATTGGAGTATCCGACAGCGTCTATAGAGCCCTGAAAGAGCATCTGTGTGGAGGACGGAGATGAACGGAAGAGTTGCTAGGCAACTGAGACGAGAGGTGTATGGCAGGACGTATAGCCCTCGCTTCAGGTCTTACCAGCTGGCTGGCGGGCGACTGGTCGCAGATGTCAGGCGACAAGCCTACCAGAGCTTGAAGAAGGGATACAAGGAAATCTTGAGGAGAGGAGGGCGATATGCCAAGAGACAGACGAGGGAATAAACTCGAGGTGTGGCTCTCCGATAGGGAAGCACAGGAGCTGTTTGCTCTTGTGGACTCGCTCGGAGGGCCTCTATACGAGAAGTTGAAGGCAGCCATTGCATCTGCAGTAAGCGGGCACTATAAAGGGTCGTTTCTCTGGAACGTCATGATGACATACGGCTGTGACAGGGAACTTGCGAGGACAATGCTGCGAGAGCAGTATTGGGAGCGAGGCTCAACCTGGATGCAGAAGCACTGGGGATTTACGTCATGCTCCATTTATAAAGGACTGCGGGAGCTTGGCATCAGAACAAAGTCGAAGCTCTATAATAATGCTCCATATGGCCTCAGTTGTGAAGCCTTTGCCAGGTATGGCGGTATTGAAAATGTGCTTCGCATGTTTCGGACTATGCATCGGTTCAGCTCTGTTTGCAAAATACATCCCTCCACTCTCGGAAGCTACCTCCGCAAGAAGGGCTATCGCTACAACAGAAACACTGGGAGGTGGGAGAAATGTCAAAATTTGACATTATAGCTTTGTTAATTGCATTAGCATTGCTGATGTTGACCTTCCTAGTGGTAAGGGGGTGACAAGATGGCAGAAGACACTTTTCTGCAAGTAGTGGTAAACACCCTGGGTGAGAACATGAAGGCCATCTTGGAACATCAATACAAGACGATTGGTGTAGCTGGGATGGTCAGGTATTGGGGCTTTTCGCCGAACTGCATCAGGACAAACCTGCGGAGGCTCGGTATCAAGCTGAAAGACAAGCGGCGGAGCAACGCTCCGCATGGCTTCGCTTCCGAGGCTTTCGCTGAGTATGGCGGCGTCGAGCGAGTGCTTCACACCTTTGGGTCAATGAGGTCTTTCAGCATGGAATGTGGAGTAAGTGCAAATGCACTCTGTGTGTGCTTACGCAAGGTAGGATACAAATATAACAGGGAGGAAGGAAGATGGGAACGAGAAAGGGAGTGATGTTGGCTGTTCCTTTTGAGGAACGCAGGCTTTTCAAATGGCCAAAGCCGTGGCTTTGTCAGCCAAAGATAAATGGCAATCGCTGCCTTGCGGTCTGCGAGAACGACAGGGTCACGTTGCTGTCAAGCCAAGGCAACAAAATTGTCAGTGTTCCTCACATCAACGAGGAGCTTGCCTCTTGGAAATACGAGGGTGTCTTCGACGGGGAACTCTGGGTGCCTGGTAAAAAGCTCCAGGACATTCGGAGCATCGTCTCACGGCAGAACAGCCTGCATCCTGACTATTCACAGATAGTGTATAGTATCTTTGATGTCAAGGTCCCTTGGACAGCACAGAAGCAGCGTATTGCAACACTAGCTTTGCTAGTCAATCTTGCTACACCTAGTGTCTGGATAGTTCCCACCTTTCAGGCTCTCAGCTTGACAGATGTGCATGAGCTGCTTGATATGTTTTTAGCCGATGGCTACGAGGGTATCATTGTAAGAAACAGAGACGCCTTCTACGAAGAGAAGCGGAGCACGAATATTATGAAGCTGAAGCCATCGAAGACCGACACCTATGAGATAATCGGCGTTAAAGAAGAAAAGACCATAGATGGCATCCCAAAGGGCACTCTTGGTGCTTTCATATGCAAAGGTGACGGTGGCATCTTTAGTGTCGGCTCTGGCCTTACGGAAGTGCAGAGGGACCACTACTGGAAGCGGCGTGATGAGCTGAAAGGGAAGAAGCTCTTGGTCAAATACCAAGAGCTCACAAAAGATGGAATTCCCTTTCACCCTGTGGTGCTATCTCTACTCGAGAGTGGGGACACTGAATAGATATGCCAGCCGTCTGTCACGATATATCTCAGGGATGTCATCCTTGCTCAAGCGAGCAAGCTTCACGAAAGTGGCTGGGAGAGGCAAGCCTCTGTTTGCCCTCCCAAACCACTCGTTGAAGAACCTCGAGACGATGAATTCTTCCTCCTTCAGCTCCTCAGGAGCCATTAAGGCTCTGACAGTGGCTCCCACCAGCGGGCTGGCGCCAATTGCGACTTCACGTCTGTGCACTCGCACAAACGGCGGGTGCAAGAAATGATGAGCAAGCTCGACGTCCCAAGCATGCTTCCCAATCTCAATCGCCGTTCCCACGAGAAGCATCTCCGTCAAAGCTTGCTTTAGCACAGGCGTCCCGAAGATATCCCGCTCTCTCGAAAGAGCGTCTTTTATCATAGCCCACTTGAACCGCATCTCGCCCTCACGTATGTCCTTTGCGAGCTGTTTCACAACCTCAAGCAACGCTCCGCCAGCTCTGCTATATAGCATGGCCCGTTGTTCCATTATCTTATACGGCGTCCCTTGGAAGGTCATGACCAGCCTGATTTTTGGGTCTCGCAGCCATGCAGGGTTCAGTGGCCCAGCCAGGAAGTTAGCTTTCAGTATGGTATCAAAGACACCATAGGTGGCTTGCCACGGTGTCATCCCTTTCTTTGCAGCCATTCGCAAAGCCGTCACCACGCTAAGTGCCCTGTCGAAGCGTTCCACTGCAGACACAGGCAACGAGCCCATTTCGTTAAATCTGCGTAGCAGCTTTGCTGCCTGACTTTCAGTCGCCGTGAACGGCGATATCTCTGCTATCATGCGATAAAGTTTGCCTGTCTCAGTGAGAGCTTCAACTGCTTCATCCATCAGGTCTAGCGACCATCCCATCTTCTTCAGCCAGGCTTCGCCTCCTTGACGCTTGATGGCGACCTTTACGGTTGACACCAACGCCTTTGGCGTGGCCTTCACAGCCTCAAGGCCAAAGGTCCGATAGCCAGCGAGCACTTTGAAAAGGTGCTTCAGTGCAACCGACGGGCTCATCCAGAGCAGCCTCGCTACCTCGAAAGCATACAACTTGTTGGACAAGTCGTTCAAGGGCGTTGATTCAACGGGCTTGAACCCTCGGGCGAAAGCTCGAAATGCTCGCACCAGCCCCTCGGGGGCTATCCCAGGATTGGCTTCTATGGCCTGCTGAAAAGCCCACCATCCGTCAGGCTTGCCCTTCCGCCAGAAATTCATTGCTTCCAACCGAAGATTGATGTCTTGTATGTATCGAGTAGTGCAGTATTCAGCGTCTGGAACCATCGGCAGGAAACCTGCCTTACGGCTGAACATCCTTGCCAGCGGCGGTGTCGGCACAACACCTCTGCCAAAACGCTTTATAGCAGCCTCCACTCGCTCAAAGTTAGCGTCTGGATGTGGAGCATGATGCATGTAAGGCCGATGCGTGATAATCTCCTCTCCTGCTTCCAGCAGCCTAGCCCCGTAGTGCTCCATCATGGCTTTCAGCCTTGCAACTGCCACTTGCTCGTCGAAGCTCAACCGTCCCTTCAGCCAAGGATAGTGGACGAAGTCCGCTGTGTCTTCAGCTGCAAGAAACACCCGCAGCCCAATGTGTTGGGGCTGCAGTGACATCGGCTGGACGATACGTCGCCAGGCCTCATGATATTCATCTACGATGTGGGCAGTCTTCTCCAGCTCCCTGGCATGAGCTCTATATTGCTCTTCAAGAGCCTCTATTATGCTAAGAGCCTTCTCTTTCTCTTCACCCACGAGCTTCCGCTTGGTGGCTCTTGCCCACTCCTTGTCGATAGCTTTCTTCAGCTTGTCAGCCATATATGCATGATAGCCTCGGATTTGCATCGGCTCGTAGTATTTCTGCATCAGTGGCCTCATAGCCTCGATGAGCTCGTTGGCTGAGCTCCTGTATCCAGGAATTTCGTTCAAGATACGAAGCAGCGTCTTCTGACCGACAGTTGTGTTGTATATTGCTGCTGTTTGAGCACTTGCCCACTGAACCGCAGGGTTTGCCATCAGTTCCTGGCCCTCTTTCACACCAAAGTAATACCAGAAATAGCTGTGTGGTGTTGCCAACCCCTGCAAAGGCATGTTTGCCTTCTTCTGAATCAGGTCTAACGACGGCACGAGCCTGATGGCTCGCATCGGCTCTGGTAGCGTAAAAGGGTCTGTCTGCGGAGGTGGTATAATATGTGCTTCACGCAATGCTTTCAGCATCTTTTGTAAGGTCTTCGGGCCTTCTCGACGGGCTCCCTTGAGAACTGCTCCAGCGAGCTCCGTCACCACAGCCTCTGGCCCAGCAGCCTCGGCTTCCGTCGGGCCAAGCACCTCAGCCAGTGGCACTAACGTGGATGCTGCAACAATCCCAAGCAGCAGCTTGTCTGCTCCTTTGAGCTTTCGAGCATGCTCCGCAGCTTTAGCAGGCTTTAGCTTGCCGTCAGGCCCAGGGACTGTTCCGTCTATGTTTCCAAGGGACTGAAGGAACTCTTCACTCTCTTTGAGCTCTTCGGGTGTAGGTTCACGCTCCAGCGAAGGCTCTGTCTCTGGCAGCTTCGCTTTTGCTTTCTCTTCCGCAGCTATCTTCTTCGCCACGCTGTGAGGCAGCTTGCCCCGCTCTACGAGGTCATATCGCTCTTGCGGTGACAGGCCCTTTGCCCACTCGTAGAGTTCTTTGGTGCTTGCACCAGGTGGCGGCTCAATCTTGGGCTTCTCCACACCAACTACGTCAGCGAGCTCCTTCATGACCTTGTTCATGTCTTCGCCTTTCTTCTTTGCCTCCACTAAGCGTGTGATAACCCGCACACCTTCTGGTGTCATCTGCTTTATATCTTGCGATGTGTAGCCCATCCTCTTGAGCTCGTAACGCACCTCCTTCGAGATGCGGGGCCGTTCCGCTTGTTTCTTTAGCAGAGCCTCGGCCTTGCCGACTTCTTGCAAGGCCTCCTCTTTGCTCTTACCTTGAGCAATCTTCTTGAAGACCTCTTCTACATTCGTGATGTTCTTGAACGTGTAACGCCTTGGCTCCTCGCCAGGACCTGCGAAAGCATACTTAGCGAACTGACGTCCCGTCTTACTGACGCCGTAAGGCGATATCAGCACAGGACCTGATGGCCCTTTGGGCGGTTCCAATGGAACAGGGAGCTTCGGCCGTCTAGCCTCTATGGCTTCAGCTAGCATGTCTAACAGCGGAGCTCGGGCCTTTGGCGGTCCGAGAACACGAGCAGCAAGCTCGCCTTCCTCGAAGAGCTTCTTCTTTGCCCTGTCATGCTTGAGCAGGTTTTCGACTGTAGGGCTGACGGCTACCCTCTCAGCTGCCTCATCGGCTACACGAGTGGCCTTTTCAAGCCTACCAAACAGGCCTCTGGCAGCCTGCTTGCCTATCCTCGGACCGAAGACGAGGAGGCCAGTTCCAAGTGCTAACGTAGCTGCAGTTGCTTGATGAGGATGTCTCTTCGCCCACTCCGTGGAGCGAATAGCTTCTTCCAGCTTGTCCCAGACATAGAACTCTGGGATAGCCATCCCTGCAGCTATCAGCGTAGCTGGGACACTAATCCCTGGAACAACAGCTGCAGCACCAGCAGCCACTGCACGCTTAGCAAGCCATCTACGGAACAGTTGGCCAGCAAGGCTAAAACCTCCGCCAATTGCAGCACTGACTTCAGCAGGCGTGCGTGGCCGTTCGGTCCGCTGTTGCTCCCACGCCTCCTGGTCAGGTAGCGGAGCCACGGGCTCTGCTCCGATGACAGGCCAGTTCCTGAAAGTCCCCCGCTTCTGCTTCCACGTATGCTCATGCACAGCTTCTCGCCGCTTGCCAAGCTCCACTTCGTGAGCTGCAGCAATTAGCTCAGGTGGTGAGTAGTCCCTGAACTCAGGATTAACCATCATCTTATTGTATGTCTCCCAGATAGCTCGCCCCATCCCTCGCCGAGGGTCGCTTCGTGGGATGGCAGCTTCCACAGCCTCCAACACCGTAGGATACTTCCTCTTCCTTATTTTCCGCTCAGGAGGAACGTGCTGTGTCATTATGGCTGCAATGAGCTTCTGGGCCTTAGTTGGGTCAGCAAGATATTGCTCTCGCAGTCTCCTGACACGTTCTTCCCTGCTCAGCTCACCACGCCTCTTAGCCAATATCAGCGATACTACATCTATCATGGTATTCCTCCAGCTCTCTTGATGGCCTCGTCGACAAGTCGTTTGGCCCACTCAGGAGCTTCTTTGTATTGCGCGGGCCAAAATACCTTCGCTTGAAAGGTATTTGCAAGCACTTCGTGTGGGTCAGGCATCGACCGCCCCATTGAAGCTTCAAAGTTTACAACCTGCCCGAAGTATTTCTTATACAGTCCCCAGAGGCGGTCCTCTACATCTCTACTTACACCAAGTGCAGACTCGAGCTCATGCCCCGCTTCGTGAAATGCTACCTCTGGACCTTCCTCTAAGACGAGCCTCGCAGCAGGTGCTCGCTTCACAAACCTCCTCCTTCCCAAGAGTTTCCTCTGGACCGCCTTCGAGAAACGCTTGACGGACCAGCTCGGATATATGTATCCTCCCCACCTAGGCTCCACTTCAGGCAGTATGACCCTCACTCTCTTCATCCTTCGCACTACGCTCTTTGGTATCTTTTTGACCAGAGCCATTACTTCAGGCGGGACCCTTTCTGCCCCCGCTATCTTACCACCGAACAGCGGCATTATAGTCCTAGCGAACTGCCTGTATGTCAACATAGGCATTGGCCCAGCAAAAGGAGCATAAGGCTCATCAAAGCCAAGCTTCTTCATCAGCCGGCCGTATGTTCCTGTCAACTTTGGTTTCGCTATAACTGGCATTATGGCACTCCTCCAGCTCTCTTGATGGCCTCTTCAACGGCCCACTTTGCCCACTCAGGGGCATACTCGTAAGGCCATCCGTATCGTCCCCAGCCAGCTTTCTTAAAGACACGCCTTGCAGCGGTCTCCGCAAGCACTTCATGAGGGCTGTGCATACGGACATTTGTTGCCTTCTGGAATGCTGCGACAGCATGAGGGTCATCTTTAAAGAGCCTCCATATGAGGTCCTTCATCTGCTTGTCACGGAGCAAAACAGTCTCAAGTTCATGTCCTGCTTCGTGAAACGGAGTTTTTACAGTTGCCTGGATAGCTCCACCTCTGAAGAGGTTAACAAACGGAGCTCTTCTTACGTATCTCGCCCTTTGCAAATAATGTCTCTGTCCCGACTTGGGAAGGGCTTTGACCCACCAGCTCGGTGCTATCTCTCCTCCCAGACCAACAGTCTTAGGGGTGTGAGGCACAACACGCACTCTCTTTATGCTTCGCACTACGCTCTTAGGTATCCGCTTGACCAGGGCCATTACCTTAGGTGGAATCTTCACGCTTCGCTCAGCCACCCCTTCGCCAAACAATGGCAATATCGCCCTCGCAAACTGCCTGTGTGTCATCAAGGGCACGGGCGTGAACGGCTCCGCAAAGCCAAAGAAATTCGCTACTCGGCCATACCATCCCTGTGGTCTCGGTCTTGCTATGACAGGCATCTATGCTCTCCCTTTCTTTCTCTTCTTGGCTATCCGACGGAACGTCCTGGCCAAGTTGGCTTGCTTAGCGACTGTGCCTCCAGCCGCAAGGCCCTTCACAATGCACGCTTCCGTAACACCACCGTAGCCCTGTGCTTCGCACCATCTCGTGAAAGCACCCTCCTTAAGGTCTCTCGGTATCCATTTCTTTTTCCTTGGTCGTGCAACAGCCATTTTCACCTCCAAGAAAAGTCAAAATTTGACTTTTACACTGTCCTTCTATGAGAAGGCTTGATAGCCTTCTTGCCAAGAGCACCAACACAGCGTTTCCACGCTTCGCTCTTGGAAAGTCCCTTCTTCAGATATTCTATGACACACCTGTGTGCCATAACAGTGTGAATGCCTTTCCCTTTGGGTGGTGTCAGTCCAGCCGCTCGATACATCTTCCGTATTTGCTTGCTCATGGTGCACCTCCCTCAGGAACACACATCCCATACTCTTCGTCCCATACTGTCCCCGCTGGGCAGGTTGGCGGAAACCACTCGTTGACACCCTCCATCTGGCGATATTTATCAACTATCTTCTGTATTCGCTCCCGAGGAGAGCGTCCTGTCTCAGGAGGTCGCTCCTCCGCCAGGAGCCTCTGCATGAGCTCCCGCTGCCATTGACCACGGGCTCTCTCAGCTCCTATCTGCCCCAAGGCAGATTGCCTTGCAGCTTCAGCTGTAGCTCCTGCTCCCACACGTGCTGCTTCGACAGTGCCCATCCTGCCAATGTCAGCAACCTTCACAGCTTGCTCTCCAGCCAATCTCTGCCTACGCAGGCCATATTCGCCCTCCAGAGCAGCTCTCCGAGTGGCAGCCTGCTCTATGAGGTCTTGCAGTGCTGCAGCCTCCTTCGCAGCCTCCCTCTGCTCATACCACTTCAGGAGGTCCTCTTCAGGCATGAAATGCCCAAAGTATGGATGACCCACTGGAGCTCGAGCCACTCTCCTCTCCTCCTTCCTTATTGGATAAGGAAACGGTAATATCATTTCACCCTCCTACGGATAGTAGTGATAATAGTAGCCAATGTCTGTTGCTTGGCTGACACTATATCCACCTCTGTAACTCATATTTGCTCCTGCAGCCACAGACGACAATGCTGACGCAGCCATCTGTGCTGTCACTGTAGCACCAGCCTTTACTGCATTTGTCTGCACTTCGTGCAACCGCAGTGCAGCGTTGAGATTTATCTCCGCCTGTGCAAGTGCTTGTCGCACAGTGGCATCAATATGTCTGGTTCGAGCTGTGTAGCTTGCTATATCGCCATCTATCTTTGTCCTGGCAAGGCCAACATCGGCAGCATACATGCTGACATCATAACCGTAGGCTCTTGCCTTTGTCTCCACCTCACCGAGCAGGCTCGCAATCCTCGCCCGATACTGGTCGATGTCAGCTCTATACTTCTCTATCTTCAGACGGTTTGCATCCAGCCTTGCAGACGCTTCGGCTATCTTGATAGAGCTCTTCGCCCGAGCTGCTTCCACCTTTCCAAGATATGCCCTGACCTGCTCACCATACATTTGCACCTTTGCGGCTTCACCTGCTATTGCAGCCTGATAGGCATTATATCTTGCAGTGTTAGCAGCAATTGTAGACGTGTAAACACGCACCTTTTCGCCGAAGGCGAACAGCCTCATACGACTAACGTCAAGACGCAGTCTCGCTGCATCCATCTCTGTAGCATACAGCCTCATCAGTGTTTCCACTGCACCGACTTGCGTCCTATATAGCTCGACTTGTGTCCTTTGTATATCAGCTTGCAGCCGTGATGCCGTCAGGCGAAGCCTATACTGCTCTAGCAAAGCTAGTCCTGCACGAATCTTGGACTCGTATACAGCTGCTGCCGAGCGATATCGCTCCAGCAATAGCTGATGCTTTGCAATCTCCGCTCTGAACAGGTCTAGCGACGCTTGCTGCACGTATTGTGCCGCTTGCAGCGACCTCCGAGCCATACCATCTTCATACTGCATTATTTGCTGCTCATACTGCAATGCAGCAGTTATCATGAATTGTGTGTTTCGCTGTGCAAGTCGTGCTTGCTCAATGCTAATCTCATAGTTGAGCTGCTGCTCGCTCCTTGCAATTTCTTGCTGCACCTGTGCAAGAC
>Ga0209410_1000567_pt1 | contig 17338 bp, 16 predicted proteins | sample Mar14436cmmetaG_FD_184135 | JGI IMG/M metagenome (GOLD analysis project Ga0209410, IMG submission 184135) | Marine hydrothermal vent microbial communities from Guaymas Basin, Gulf of California to study Microbial Dark Matter (Phase II) - Marker... ... | reverse complement strand
ATAAAAGCTTAATAAAGCTCCCCCACGTCAAGATTATTAGAATGTTTGATTACGGTGGAGCTAGCAGAATAGTTAGGAATGCCGTTAAGCTCGGCATGGGGTACGCAGACGCCGCTCAGGTGTATATTAGAAATTTCGAATACGCATATAGAGCATATTCAATGGAGTTTAACTCCTTTAGCAACGTATTCACCTACGTTAGACTATGGAAGAATGGCGTTTGGAGAATCTTTTCCTGTAACAGCGATAAATTCTCGGATATGTACGGTAAGGCTGATGTTTCGAGCAGCACCTATATTTCGGGCTTAAACGTTGATATGACCGAACAGAAGCCTGTTAGAGGCACGTACCTTGTTGGAGACGAGGAATTTCCTAGCGAAGAATCCGTTAAGGAGATCTTCTCGGATATCGTTAACGCCTTAAAGATTTTTGAGAAGAATGGAAGGCTTGAAGTTATTCTAAACTGTATATCTGAAAACAAGTTTATGTATAATAGTGATGGAAGCTCATTTATACACAGTAAAACCACGTATGAACTGTACTCCTATGTTGTCGTAGGCAATAGGTCAATTGGAGAATACGTGGCCTACACGAACATCGATAGCCTGAGATCATCCATAAATAGGATCCTGGACTCCATAGCGGAGAAGCTTAATGCATTGAAGAAAACCAGGTATTTAAATCCATTCTACAAGCACAGTAGGTTTGACGTGATTCTGGATCCCTACTGTTCTGGAGCATTATTCCATGAAGTCGTACACATGCTTGAAGCGGATCGAGTGTATTTATCGGGCGGCAGGTCGCCTGTCGGCAGTAGAGTCTTTCCACGTAGTATAACTGTCATCGACGATCCATACGTGCCATCTGCTGTAGGCTCCTTCATAGTTGATGATGAAGGCGTTAAAGCCTCGCCTAGGAAGCTTATTGAGGACGGAGTTATCGTGGATTTGCTTCACAATAGGTGGACTGCAAAGCTGTTTAAATCAGAGAAGGCTGGTAATGCTAGAGGTCTCTCGATTCCTCCTAGACCTATGCAGAGCAACCTCGTAGTTAAGCCTGGAGACTGGAGGGTCGATGAAATTATAGAGGAGACTAAGGAGGGATTTCTATTGATTGGGCTGGAGAGAGGAGAGCTACGGAGAAACTCTATAGCCATATACCCTGAATTGACACTATATATTAAAGATGGAGAAACGAGAGAGAATGTAATATTGGAGAGAATACTTATACCCATCCCAGGCTCCCTTAGAAAGATAGATGCCGTTAGCAGAAATAGGGGATATAGATCGTCGGTGGAGAAGGGGTTTCCGATGAGCGAAGTAGCGCCCTACATAAGGATTAGGCGGGCTGTCGTCGAGTAGCTATATTAGCTTATAGAAGAGCATAGTAACCTCTTTGGCGTAGCTCCAGAAACTGGGTGATATACTCCATATCTTCTCCTCCAGTTGCTTTAGGGTTAAGGCTATAGGTATATAGCTCTTCAGAATTACCAGGTGTCCCGTGTATGTTTCACCTTTCTCCTCGTATAGTCTCCTGAGAGCCTTTAAGTAGTCTATGAGATAGTAGCTTTCATCCAGCGCCCTCCTTACGTCATTTGGGTTGAGATAGTCTATCTCAGACTTTATAATCTCATATTCAATGCTGAGATCTTTAACCTGCTTAAGAAGTTCCCTTAGCTCGGCTAGGTCCTCATCTTTTAACTCGTTCTTTAACGGTATGTATGCTTCAAAGTATGCTTCCTTAAGTATGCTCCTATAGTATTTATCGAAGAAGGATTCGAAGTCGTATAGATACCTTATCGGAGGTACGCCCTTCTCCACCAGACTTTTAACGCTTCTAGTAACCTCTTCGCCATAATATTCACGTATGCATTCAATTAGAAGCTTCTCATCGTACAGGTAGTGGAGGAACAGTATTCCACCGTAGTTGGCTGGTATCGCCGATAATCGTTCGCATCTTGATAAGTCTTCGTCGACAAGCGACTTATCCATGAATATTACTTCCCAGCCTCCATTGTACGCCTGTACCTCGTCGATAACATCTAGTAGGTCTATAAGCTTCATGGACTTTATCTTATCCGTAAAGAGGATTTCATACAATTACTTCTCCTCTTCCTCAGTCTTTAATACTGCTAAGGGGCATATCGACCTGTAGTGGCAGTACTGACACTCCCAATCATATCTAGGTGAAACCTTGTCTATGAAGAAGGATCTAGCTATCCCGGCTATCTCCTCGTCCGTTAACGCCTCCTCCCTATCGTATAGGAACTCCCTAACGCCGTTGGGGGTGAAATATATTAGCCTGCCGTTAAGCCCCGACTGGTTCATGTACATCTTAACCTGATATACGTGGTGCTCTAGAGGCAGGTTCTCCAGGGGCATGGATGTATACTTTAGCTCTACTACTTCATCGCCCATGACTAGGTCTGGGTCGCCGTATATTACGTACTCGTTGCCCTCATCATCCACGTATTTCTTAGAATACCTCTTCTCCTCAAACCCCTTATCCTTAAGCAGATTCTTCACGGTGTAGTCGAATATTATACCTAGCACAGTGCTAAACCTAGTCGGTATCATCTCTATCCTCCTAAACCTCACATCATACTCTATTTTAGTATAGCACCTTAGAACCGTAGTTACTGTAGCTGAATACGGTGGTTTAAAGCTCAGTACACCATATATGTTATCGATTATATCCTTCTCCATCTCAAATATCCTGTCCATTATAAGCCTCCAAATCTTCAAATCGTTCCTCAAACGATCACCAAGTAATCTTAATATTATATTATTGATATATTTTCACGATGATGAGAAGAGCTCGGCCGATTTGATGCGGATGTGACAGGCCTCTGAGCTAACCCCTTATAAGGCTGTAAAATCAACTATTATCCGTAGGTGATTGTTTGATATCTTTAGCTAGAAGCGACGGGCACTACGATGGAGTATCTAAAGTACTTGAGCTACTAAGGGATGAGATAAGCAGTAAATTGGCTGAAGCTAGGAATATTCTCGTTAAACCGAACTTCGTATCCGTTAGACATCCGCTCTCCGCCACTCACGTCGATGCGGTTAAGGCAGTCCTAGACTTCATATACTCGCATAATTCGAAGGCTAGGGTTATTATTGGAGAAGGACCCGCTATGGGCTCGTTTAGCGATGGATTAAGAAACTACGGTTACCTTGATTTAAAGCGTAAATATAACGTGGAATTCATCGACCTAAATCACAGCGACTACGTGTACTTTGACGTATACGATTCTAAGCTAAGTAAAAGTATAAGGGTTAGGGTTTCTAAGGTCGTCTTAGACTCGGATTTCAGGATATCCGTCTGTAGGCCTAAGACCCACGATACCGTTGTAGTTACGCTTACCATAAAGAATCTGGTTATGGGCGCTGTCCAAGGGAGGGATAAGCCCAAAGTACACGCTGGATACGGTGCTATAAACATGTCTATTGCCGAACTTTACACTAAGATGCCTCTAAGTTTAGCGGTAATCGACGGGTATGTGGGAATGCAAGGAGACGGGCCTGTTGGCGGCAGGGAGATAGACTCCAGGTTTGCCGTTGCGGGAGTTAACGCCGTTGAGGTAGACGCGCTCACTGCATGGCTTATGGGGTTTAGCCCTCTTGACGTGGGCTATCTATACCTACTGTGGAAGTGGGGGTATGGGGAAATAAACGTAGATAGAATGAGGATAGTTGGTGGTAAGCCTGAGGATTTAAGGAGAATATTTGAGCCGCATAGAAACTTTATAAGACAACTTAACTGGAAAAAAGATCTTAGCGTTTAAGCTTTAGTAGTAGCCTCTTTACATCATGCACAGCTCTTCCCGCAGCCAATACTATTCCTAGAGCTAGGATCGGTATAGAGGTTTTATAGGCAATTTCACTGGGTAGTATTATGGCGTATACGTTAACTCTCGATGCATAGCGGAATTGGGGGGCATCTCTATCCGGATTTACGGTTGCTACAACTATTCCCCCTATATCCTTCGATTCATAGCTAAACTTATGGTAGTTGCCTGTAGCGGCATAAACTGCTGTCATATTCATCGACTCCAGTGCATCCTTTAACTCTTCAAGCGTCGTACAGTTAGCTACTGCCTCAACTATGGCGGAATAGTTTATCATCATTTCCACGTCTATGAGTGGATAGGTTCTGGTATAGTTTGGAATATATATGCACGCTACCAAGTGGCAGCTTTTCGATAATTCAACCTCTACATCGTATCTATAAAATCTATCAAGATGAATTATTTCTATGGCGAAGTACTCTCTAGACATTTCATTATAATCCGTTCCGTAGGGCATTGGGAACCTCAGCGCTGTAGCTAGCAGTATTGCTAGCGCTATGGAAATAACTACGTAGCCTATTCTTCCAGCCTTTATGTATAGCCTCATCATGGCTCAAACCTCCTCATGAAGTATGCTATTATTATGGCTAGCAGAACGATGTTTATCGCATAGTGTCCCAGTAAAACTAGAACCATTTCTGTGAAGGTAGGCTCTACGACAATACCGCCGGGTAGCACGCTTGAGCCCTTAGCATAGTATGCATTTACAATATTCGTGGGGTTAAGTAGAGCTGATAGATAGAAGAACTCCTTAATACCACTGAAGTATACGAATAGTGAGAATATTGAAATAGCTATGGATAGAATGAACCATAGGGCTATGCTTATACCAAGCGCTAATCCTCCCTTCTTTATGAGGAGCGATATAGTGAGGAATACTAGAGCAAACATCACTAGCTGTCCAAGCGAAGCCAGTATTGAGAAGAATAGTTCGTCGAGCGAGAAACCCACTACACTGAAGGCCATGTACGTTACGATAGCTTCTGCGAGCGCTAGGAGCGTGATGGGAACGCCCAATCCTACCAGGATTTTTATGAGTATGAAATCGGCCCTCTTCACAGGATATGTTATGTAGGTCTGCGTTAGCCCCGACTCGATTTCACTTGCAACACTATACGCCAAATTCACTAGTATTAGAATTTGCGTCAGGAACACAGGTAGTCCAAAAGCATAGCTTACAAACTGGCATACATACGGCGCCCTAATTAGGGGGGCGAAAACAATCGGGAAGAATAAGTAGAGGAACGCGAGTCCCTCAAGTAATGGAAACCTGTAGCTTGACGAAAGACATATTTCAAGAATGTTTAAATCAGCCCTTAACCTGCTATACCGCCTACCCACTTCTAACCGCCCTCCTAAATAGCTCCTCTAAACCAACCACACTGCTTTCAATACTTTCAACTTTAACTCTAATTTCCTTAGCTATCTCGCCGATAGCTATGAACAAATTAGGTCCAGGATCCTCATCAAAGTATACTCGGATAAGCCTCTCATCGTATTCTAGATCCTTAACTCTAAGCCTATCCTTAAGCATTGAAGCCACCTGGGGAGCCTTGCCACATATTATCCTGTATACATATCCTCCAAGCTTGCTGGATATATCGCTTATATCGCCCTGATAGTATACCCTTCCCTTGTGAATAAATGCCACGTCTCTACATACCAGTGCGAGCTCTGGGAGAATGTGGGATGATATCACAAATGTTACGCCTAGCTCTCTATGTAGATCCCTTATCAGCTCCAGCACTTTCCTCCTCATTAGTGGATCCAAGTTTGCTGTCGGTTCATCAGCTATAACTAGCTCAGGATCGTGCACTATGGCCTGTGCTAGACCCAGCTTTTGTAGCATTCCCGCAGATAAGCCCTTTATTGCCCTATTCTTGGCATTAACTAGATCTACTAACTTGAGTACTTCAAGCGCCCTCTTCTCTGCATCGCTTACTCCGTAGATGTTGGCTACTCTAGTAAGGAAGTCCAGAACCTTAAGGTTTTTAGGATACGATACTCTCTCATGTAAGACCCCTATTCTGCTCTTAACCTCTATGTTATCCCATGGGTTTTCGCCAAAGACCTCTACCAGCCCGCTATCGCACCTAATTATCCCTGCCGTAATCCTCACAGTTGTAGTCTTTCCTGCACCATTCGGACCTATGAGACCAAATATTGTCCCAGGCTTTACCTGAAGTGATAAGCCGTTTAACGCTTGAACCCTTCCAAATCTTTTATAGACATTTTCAAGATTTATTACTGGATTCATCGATTTCTAAACTCGTCAATTATACATAAATTTATCGTTAAAGCCTCTTTAGCCAATTTTATAGAACATATTAATCTATTTTACAACACAATCACATACTTCGTGCTTATTTTTACTCTTTCTGCTCAATTTTTAATATATAAGATATAATTTTATGCAGCTTCTATCGTCTTTTTAAGAGCATTGATACGGGAGCTATTACTGTAATTAGAATAAGTGATACCGCCACAAAAGCCATCTTATACCCGAATATTGCCGATACTATTCCTGATATTATTGGCCCTGATGCTTGACCTACGTCTTTTATTGTCTCCATGACTCCTATTGCAGAACCATATCTTTCGCCGGGGGTTAGTTCAGAAACAAGCGGTGCTGTTGATGCCGTTATCGCCGATACTCCGATCGAGAATATTGCTATTGATACAATTATTAGGTCTACGTTGTAGGACATTGATAGAGCTACTATGCCCATTACCGATAGGAGGATTCCTAAAAGCATAGATCTTACTCTCCCAGCCTTATCGGATAAGGTGCCCATTACTGGCTTAGTTGCAGCGATTATCCCCACCTGAATCGTCGGTATGAGGCCGATAATCCATACTTCAATCCTCATCTCGCTTAATAGAAGAGGTAGGAAAGTTTCTATTGACTGCATCGCATAGTACGTCACGGCTTGAACTAGGCTTACAACAAGTATCCTTACATCTGACAGTATTTGAAGTACTCCTCTGAGAGAAGCGGCCTCTACCTTTCGCTGACCTTCTCCCATATTCGGCATTCTTAATATTAATGCTAATGCTATTACTCCGCTTACACCGCAGGCTATATATGCTAGCTTAAAGCCGGAAAATGCTATCAGTATACCAGCTAAGGACGGAGCTACGAGTCTTCCAACTAAGGTAGATGACGAATACAGGCCCATTTTTAATCCCCTGCTCTCACGGTATAGGTCTGCGACTACAGCTATTGATACAGGAGTAAATATTGCTGTTGCTAGACCGTGATATGCTCTAACTAGTGTTAGCTGCATTGAATTATTTACGAGGAGGTACATGAAAGGAGCTGATGCAAAGAATATCCCACTGGCTATTAACAGCCTCCTGCGACCATATATGTCGGATAGTGCTCCAGCCGTTATGTTAGTAACTATTCCGACTATCGTTGAAGCTGCAGCCACAAACCCTATTTCTATATCTGATAGCCCTAAACTCCTTGCGAATAAGGGTAGTGTCGGGGATTTAGACATCGTTGAACTTAGTATTGCGAAGAAGCCGATTATACAGAGTAGTAAAAATGTTCCTCTAGTATTCATAGGTACACCGAGAAGCTACTTTATCCTTTCTACGGCCTCAGATACTCTATCTCTTAAGAAAGCAATCCTACCTATTCTATCCATACTTTTAAGTTCTTCGGAATATCTCTCCATTATCTCTAGAATTTTAAAGTGTGCATAAAGTGCATCCCATATCTTAATTCCCTCCTCCAGTACTTTGTAGTCGTCTTTATACATGTATCTTAATCCGTTAAGTATCGCCTTTATCCCCCTAGCTAGAGGAGACTTATCTATATCCTCCTCTATATCGGCCGCGTGCACTACCTCGGCTATCTTCTTAACTATCGGGTCAACTATCTTATACTTCTCTACTATGACCTCAAACGTGCACTTGCCGTCCCTGTGCCCTAGCTCCACCCCCCTAATGTCAAAGGGTATTCCGAGAGATGGATCGGGCTTTTCTCTGGGCCACTTTATGAATACGAACTCAGCATTCTTGTCTATAAACCTCTTTATCAGCCAGGCACTAGCAGTCCTATCCACGTAGGGGCAGGTTCTAGTAACCCACCTCATTTAAACACCGCTCTACATTGAATTTTATTAATATAAAAGCCTTATTAGGTATCGTATACTAGCGTAAAAGCTTATTTGACATCATTTGTATTATTTGAGGAAGTTTGGGTAGTGGTTGTAGGGCCATGAATAAAGAGTCTAGACCGAGTATACTGAAGAGAACCAGTAGAAACTTTAGGGCTATGATTTTCAGGGGTAGCTACTATGCGTTTTTTGATGGATTATCAAGGGATTACGGCTCACTATACCTTTTTTCCCATGGATTAAATGTTATACAGATAGGTATTGTTAGGAGTATGGGCATGCTAGCTACAGCATTTACCTCAGCTTTTCTCGGGGTGCTTGCCGACGTGAGGGGGAGGAGGAAGGCATTTATTGTTATAATTCTCCTGGAAATACTTGGAGCTCTCCTTTATGCTGTAGCTTGGAATGGATGCGTTGCAGCGCTAGCCTCCATGGTATATTCCTCAAGCTCTCTTGGGGCTATGATTATAGGAAACATAGCGCTTGCAGATTCCCTCCCAATGGATCTGAGAGCAACGGGCTTGGGAGTATCCTCCACAGTTACTCAGGTTAGCTCTCTAGCCAGCCCCATTATTGCGGGTATAATTGTTAGCATGTATGGAGGTATATCTATTGAGGGCATTAGGCCTCTTTACGTAATTCAGCTAGCAGGCTTAGCCCTAATGGCAGTACCGTTTATTCACATGTTTAGGGAGGAGGTTAAAATTGAGGAGAAGATGAGCTTTAAGGATGGGTTCACATCGGCAATTAATCTTCTAAGAAGTACACCTTGGCTTCAAAGGTGGGTTTTAATAGAGATACTGGGCGGTTACGTATGGTCCACAACCATGCCCTACTACATGATATATATTTCAGAGATAGATGGAGCCGACCCCATTACCATAGGCCTGATGGGCTTCGCCCTTAACCTGGCTCTTATTCTAGGGTCTATTCCAATAGGCAGGCTTGCCGACAGAATAGGTAGAGTAAAAACCATTCTTCTACTGAGACCTCTCTTCTACCTATCGACCCTCATGATTCTATATTTCAAGGAGCCGTATCTATTGATTCTCGCATGGGCTTTAAGGGGGCTTTTTAGGACTACTAGCTCTGCTTTCGGTGCACTTACAATGGAGCTTGTTCCTGAGAACATGAGGGGGAGATGGACAAGCATCAGGAGCTTTATAAGGTTTCTTACTAGGCTTCCAGCGCCTGTACTCGGAGGCTATCTTTGGACTATGCTCAGTCCTCAGTCGCCGTTTCTCCTGGCCATAGCTGTAGATTTATTCTTAAGAGTTCCTCTAATATACATGACACCTGAAACTCTGAGGCATGAATAAAGTTAGGCTTCCCTTGTATACGGCTGGCCTAGACACGCTGGTGCCCCTATCCTTCTACGCAGTTTCTCTCTTGAGGCTATAAACAAAGTAACTATAGTTAGGATGTATGGGGTCATAGCTAATATGTTGGGTGGAATTCCCATAGGCTGTAAGTTGTACTGTAACACCTCTATTCCACCGAACAGATATGCTCCAATTAAAGCCTTTAACGGATCCCACATAGCGAATATTGTTAATGCTATCGCTATCCACCCTCTACCTCCAGTCATACCTTCAACCCATGCTGGAACGTAGGATAGGGATAGATATGCCCCGCTTAATCCTGCTAGCATGCCTCCTAGGATCGTACATATGTACCTTACAAGATACACGTTTACTCCCTGAGAGTCGGCTACTGAAGGATTTTCACCAACCGATCTTACTATTATACCTATTTTCGTCCTGTACAGGGTGAACCAGAGTATGAAGGTTAGGATCAGGGATGCATATACTATTGGATCATATTTGAACAGTATTTCGCCTATATAGGGTATGGCTGATAGTGGGTAGATGGGTATTTCAGGCAGTTTTACTCCAACTTTACCTACGTAGTCCCTGCCTATGTAGCTGCTTAGCCCTACTCCTATCATCGTTAAAGCTAAACCGCTAATTATCTGGTTTGACCTAAGGGTTATAGATAGAAATGCATGAATCAAAGCCATTGCTCCACTAATACATATTGCCGTTAGAATACCTAATATTGGATTGCCTGTATGATATGCAACTACATATGCTACGGATGCCCCTACAATCATCATACCCTCAAGGCCGAGATTTATAATTCCCGATCTCTCCGTGTATATTTCCCCGAGGGTAGCTAGCAGTAGGGGTGTGCCAGCCCTAATCATTGTCCTTAGGAAAGCTACGATAACGTCCATTCGTTCACCTCCTAACGATTATCTCGTATTCTGAGAGGAAGTAGTTTAGAAGCAGGAAGATTAGGATGGTTCCATTGAATAGGTTTATGAAAGCACTCGATAAGCCTATTGAGATCTGTATTGCATCCCCTCCGACTAGGATAGATGCTATGAGAAGTGATGATGCTATTACTAGAAGCGGATTGAGGTTTCCAAGCCATGCAACAATTATTGCCGTGAATCCGTATCCAGGTGAGATACCCTTTCTAAGCATGTGTTGTATTCCAGCAACTTCGCCTGCTCCAGCTAACCCGGCGAGCCCGCCACTTATAATCATTACTAGGATGACTATTTTAGAGTATTCTATTCCAGCGTAGTTCGAAGCTCTGATACTTTCGCCGATAACCCTTACTTTAAAGCCTATAGTCGTTCTACTGAGCATGAAGAATAATAGGACTGCTGATACGAGACCTATTATTAAGGTTGGATAATGTATCCTTGTTCCAGGTACTACTGGTAGCCTAGCATATGATGGTATTCTCGATGTAAACGGAAATCCCCAAACCTCCTTGCCTCTCCACGGGCCGTAGACTAGATATAGCAGGATTCTCTCGGCGATATAATTCATCATAAGAGTCGTTATAACCTCATTTACCTGAAACTTAGCTTTAAGTACTGCAGGTATAAGTGCCCACAATGCTCCACCAATGAATCCACCTAGGAATATTATTGGAATAGCTAGCTGAGGAGGTAGTGGAGTGAATAGCGCTAATCCACCCGAGACAATTGCGCCCATTAGAAGCTGGCCTTCAGCTCCTATGTTCCAGACCTTAGCTTTGTAGGCTACTGCTAGGCCAACGCCGCAGAGAAGTAGAGGTATTGATTTTGTGATTGTTTCCGATATACCGTAGTAGCTTCCAAGCGATGCCATATATATCCTGTTAAATGCATACAGTGGATCTACCCCGAGAACATGAAACATTAGTACTATCGCTACAACTGCAGCTAACGTCGATAAGGATGCAGATACGATCTTCACCTTTAAGCTTGTCCTTACGCGCCTCCTAACATAGATTCTTATTTTAACCACCTCCTATGCCAGCCATAAGTAGGCCTATTGTATGTGGTTCAAAAGATTCCCTAGAGAACTCCCCAACTATCCTACCCTCAAACATAACCATTATTCTATCGCATATCTCGATGAGTTCATCTAAATCCTCGGAAACAAGCAGTACGCCTGCACCCTTGTTTCCCGCATCTATTATCATTCTCCTGATATAGCTTGAAGCCGCTATATCGAGTCCGTATGTTGGATGTACAGCTACAATAATTTTTGGGTTTTTAGATAATTCTCTCCCCACTATCAACTTCTGTATATTTCCGCCTGAAAGAGTGGATGCTGGCATAGATATATCTGAAGCCTTCACGTTAAATCTACTAATTACTTCCCGAGTAGCTTCCCTAATCTTTCCGTAGTTAATGATAATACTATTTAAGGTAAATGTCTTCTCGAAGTACCTAGTTAGCAGAATGTTATCGACTATACTTAATCTAGGCACTACTCCAGCGCCAATTCTATCTTCAGGTATATGTGCTAGGCCAAGCTTTAGACGATCGAGTACGCTTGCTTTAGTTACGTCTCTATTCAATATCCTAATCCTCCCCCTTACAGCCCTTCTCAAACCTACTATTGCCTCAACTAATTCACGCTGTCCATTACCAGCTACCCCGGCGATACCTACTATTTCACCGGATCTAACCTTAAAATTAACTCCCTTAACTGCAGTAACTCCTTTATCATTTAACACGTGTAGATCCTCTACCTCCAGCACAACTCCATTGCCGGAATAGTTGGATTTATTGGAGTTTATCCCATTGACAACTATTTCCCCTATCATAAGCCTAGCTAACTCTTCCTCGCAGGTCTCTGACGTCTCCTTAGTTACTATAACTCTACCTTTTCTAAGCACTGTGACTCTATCGCTTATCTGAAATACCTCCTTAAGCTTGTGGGTTACGAAAAGTATGGTTTTTCCTGAATCCCTTATCCTCCTCAGTACTTCGAACAGCTTCTCAACTTCATTAGGCGTTAGAATTGATGTGGGCTCATCCAGTATAAGTATCCTTACGTCATCAATTAATGCCCTAAGTATCTCAACCCTCTGCTTTTCGCCAGCTGAAAGCTGCCAAATATAGTCGTCTGGATCGACCTTGAGCCCATAGCTATCCGATACCTCCCTAATTCTCCTTTTTACCTCCTTAAGTGGATTTACTATACTTGTCCGCATTCCTAACGCTATGTTCTCGGCAACAGTGTGGTTTTCTATAAGCATAAAATGCTGATGAACCATTCTAATACCGTATTTCATAGCGTCCCTCGGCGACCTAAACGTCACCTTCCTGCCATCAATATATATTTCGCCCTCATCCGGCTGAAGCATACCATAGAGAATCTTCATCAACGTTGATTTTCCAGCCCCGTTCTCACCTAGAATAGCGTGTATCTCGCCTACATTAACCTCTAAGTTGATATGATCGTTAGCTAGAATATTGGGTGGAAAAAATTTTGTGATATTTTTAAGCTTAACTAGAGGCATGGAGACACCGGAGGTTATCCGGGTATTTGCCCCACTACTCCCTGAACGAACCACATCATGTTCCAAAGATCATCATGCGATGCTCTTACACCCGGAGGTATCTTCAATTTGCCGTCTTGATCGTATATAGGCCCCGTAAATGGATCGAAGACTACGGTATCCTCGCTCATCTGCCTTAACCTGATAAATACCAGGTCGTATACGCTGACATTACCGAGTATCGGATCGATCACGAACTTCGATTTAAGTATTGGTACAAACTTGGGGTTAATAGGCATTCCATAGTCGCATCCAAGCTCGACAGCGCCCTCTCTAAGCATCCACCAGTAGTCGACGTTTTCAAGGTTAGTGCTATTGTAGATCCCCGTGTAGATCTTGGATAAAATATCCAAGTATATTACCTCCCAGTGGACAAGCTGCCCGCTTACACATGAGTTCTTCCCGTACTGATACATTGGGCTATAGTGTGCGAAGGTATATACTGGCTTGCCCTTATTTGTATACTCCTCACCAACCTCCACTACGGTCGGCGAATCCTCGGTGAAAGCTAATACGTCACACCCCTCATTAATTAAAGCCTCTGCGGCAGCTCTAGCTCCCGCCGGATCATACCATTTAAATAGCCATCGCACATAAACTGTAGCATTAGGATTAACCTCCCTTACGCCGAGAGTAAAGGCATTAATGTGCCTAATGACCTCGGGTATTGGATGGGCTGCAATATATCCTATTTTACCTGTTTTAGTGAGCGCGCCAGCCATTAGTCCGTTTAGGTAGTATAGCTGGTAGAACTCTGCGAAGTATGTTCCAACGTTAGGTCTCCTCATGTATCCCGAACAGTGGAAAAATATTACATCCGGGTGTTTTTCGCCAGCCTCTATCGTTGCGGTCATAAATCCGAAGCTTGTAGTAAAGATAACATTATATCCCTCGCTTATAAACATATCAATATACCTTTCAACATCCGCCTCCGAAACTGATTCGGCATACGCTGTTTCAAGCCATGGGAAAGTTGCTTCACATATCCTTCTCCCTACATCGTGTGCATGGGTCCATCCGTAGTCTCCTATAGGCCCTACGTAGATCCATGCTGCTTTGATCTTCTTTTCCTCGATGATAGACTTGAGCTGAGTATAGTTCTGGAGAAGCTCATTGTAGGCTTCCTGTAGCTCGGTGAAGTTGCCCGTAAGCAGTCTGTTATATTCTTCCTTCAGCTCCAGGTATTCGGAGTTAAGTTTATTATACTCGTTTACCATGTAGAAGTATCCAGCTCCGAAGCCGACGGCAAAGAATAGAATAGCAATTATAAGGAGCGATAGGTAACCCTTCAACGCCATGCTCCCACATAATGTTTAATATGCATAAAAATATAAAGTTTGCCTGATATTATTATGTAATTTTAACATATTTTTGTAACAGCTATAAGTATTTCGTCGATTGTCGAAAAATTCATCGATTTTCGGCGTAAAGCTTAAGTATCTAAATGATCCTATATGATTACAATTACACATATATTTGGTGATATTTTGTCAAACATAGCCGGCAGTAAGGGCGAAAGGGTACTTCTAACGGGCGATGAAGCCATTGCTAGAGGTATCCTCGAATCCGGCATTAAGTTTATAACTGGATACCCCGGTACGCCCGCGTCGGAGATAGTTGACGAGCTTGCATCAATTGCTAGGCAATACGGACTCTACGTTGAGTGGAGCGTTAACGAGAAGGTGGGGTTTGAAGTTGCGTACGCCTCCTCTCTAGCTGGCGTTGGCTCGGCTTTCGTATGTAAGCATCTGGGTTTAAACTGGATAATGGATCCATGGATCGTCGCCTCAGAGACGGGTGTTAATGCTCCTCTACTGATAGTTACTGGTGATGATGTTCATCCCTACGCTTCACAGAATGCTCAGGATACTAGGTTTCTGGCTAGAGTTGCTAAAAGTCCTATGGTTGAGCCTTCAACTATTCAGGAGGCTAAGGATATCGTTAAGCTGGCTGCAGATGTCTCCAGAAGACTTGAGCTTCCAGTTGTTGTTCGCGCTACCCTCAGGATATGTCATAGCAGGGGCGTTGTTGAGCTTGGAGATGTTCCGGGCGGTACGTTTAAGGGATTCTTTAAGCCTGATAAGGAAAGATATGTTATGATTGCTTCTAAAGTTAGAAGAAGACTTCCGCTGTTAAATAGGAAGTTTTACTATGATGCTGTTAAGATTGCTGAGGAGTTTCCCCTCAATAAGGTTATTTATAGCGATAACGCCGAGCTGGGAGTAATAGCTGTAGGCCTCTCATTCGCCTATGCCTGGGAAGCAGTTGAAATGCTTGGTTTAAGGGATAAAGTTTCTTTCCTGAAGCTTGCATGGCATCTACCTCCACCGAGGGAGCTTATCTCAAAGTTTCTCTCGGATCACAGCAGGGTACTAGTGCTTGAGGAAGTTGATCCATTTCTAGAGAATGAGGTTAAATCTATTGCATACGATGTAGGAGCTAGGGTTAGGATCTTCGGCAAGTACAGTGGACACATACCCTTTGAGGGGGAGCTTAATACAGGAATTGTTGCTAGGGCTATAGCTAGAATCACTGGCTGCTATAGGGAAGTTGAGATGTTTGCCCTAAGTAACGGCGGTGCTCCCGTAAATAATTTAAGTGATCTAGTTATTAGGAGGATACCCTACCTCTGCCCCGGATGTCCCCATAGGGCATCCTACTACTCCATTAAGCAGGCCGTTAAATCCCTTGGTTTGAAGGCTATAGTTACGGGCGATAGAGGCTGCTATAATCAGGGCGTTCATCCGCCTCTTGAGGCTATAGATACATGTATCTGTATGGGTGCTAGTATTGCTATGGCCCACGGCTTCTCTAAGAGCCGCGTCGATGACGTAGTTATAGCTGTTATAGGCGATTCAACGTTCTTCCACGCCGGGCTTCCAGCGCTAGTTAACGCCGTATATAATGGCTCCAAGATACTGGTGGCTGTTTTCGATAATAGGTGGACTGCTATGACGGGGCTTCAACCTAATCCATCAACTGGAGTAAACGCTATGCGTGAGCCTGCTAGGAGGTTTTATCCCGAGGAGCTAGCTAAGGCTATTGGCGTGGATTATGTTAGAACGGTTGATCCTTATGATGTTAAGGCTTCCGTTGACGAGGTTGTTAAGGCTATAGAATATATTAGGTCGGAGGGTAAGCCAGCTGTTCTAGTTTTTAGGAGACCATGTATTATCCAGGAGGCTAGGGAGTGGAGGAGGAAGGGGGTTAAGCCTACGCCCTATATAGTTAATTGGGATAGGTGTACCGGATGTAGATACTGTATAGTTAGCTTAGGCTGTCCAGCACTGGAGTTTAACGAGGAAAGGAGGAAGGTTTCGATTAATGAGGATAAATGTGTCGGATGTGGTGTTTGTGCACAGGTATGTCCTGCTGACGCTATAGCTCCTAAGAGGGGTGAATGAGTTGTCTATGGGTAGCTATAATGTTTTGATAATAGGTGTTGGAGGTCAGGGCGTCATCTTTGCCTCCTCGGTTCTGGGTAGGGCTGCACTCAACTCCGGATTGAACGTCGTTATAGGCGAGACTAAGGGGCTGGCTAGGAGGGGAGGCACCGTTGAGGCGCACGTTAAGATAGGTTATTCAGAGAATTTATCGCCACTTATACCTCCGGGCTACGTTGACCTCCTGTTATCCTTCGAGTTTATGGAGGGGCTCAGGTATCTCAATAGGGTTAGGCGCGGCGGGATAGCCGTTATCTCCACGGAGTCGATTAAGCCTATTAATTCGTACATATACAGAGGTGAGAAGTATCCTAAAGTAGATAGCTCGATCGATATTCTGTCTGAATACGCTGGAATTAACAATGTGAAGATAATACTGTTTGATCCTAAGCCTATTGTTTCGAAGCTTAAGCTACCTCAGGTAGCTAACATGGCTATGCTCGGCTTCGCATACGGGGTATCTGGGGTAAATGTAGGTAAAGTGGAGTTTATCAAAGCTATTAGGGATGTCGCTAGAGGACGGTATGTAAAGGAAAATATAGAGGCATTTAATGAGGGCTTAAGGTGCTCGGAGAACGTGAAGGCTAAAATTAGTAAGCCAGGTTTAGTTGTTTTCCCCTAGCTCCCTCCTTATTTCCTCCCTAAGTATCGTTGATACTTCCTCTCCCTCCCAGCGGTCTAGCGTTCTCCTATATCTTACCATTTTGGAGTTTCTATAGTAGGGTATTACGTGGAAGTGCAGATGAAATATCACTTGACCGGCAAGGGAGCCGTTGTTCTGTACGATTCTTATTCCGTCAGCTCCAAATTTATCTCTAATAATTTTTGCAACGATTCTTGCTAGCTTTATTATCCGACAGAGGGATTCGTCATCGGCCTCAAATATATTACTGTAGTGTCTAATCGGAGCTATTAGAGTATGTGCCTTAGATACAGGGTATTTATCCAGAAAAACTATAACCTTATCGTCCATGTAGGGGATGAATGCGTGCTCTATGCCCTTAATTATTCTACAGAATATACAGTCCTCCACCTCCTCCCTCCCCGCGGCTATAGGCTATATC
>Ga0209410_1000565_pt1 | contig 17366 bp, 17 predicted proteins | sample Mar14436cmmetaG_FD_184135 | JGI IMG/M metagenome (GOLD analysis project Ga0209410, IMG submission 184135) | Marine hydrothermal vent microbial communities from Guaymas Basin, Gulf of California to study Microbial Dark Matter (Phase II) - Marker... ... | reverse complement strand
GTATTTGAAATATCTTATGAATCTGAAAAGACTAGACTGAGAAAAATTTTCATCAAGTGTCAAAATTTATCATTATAACTCCTAGGATAAGCCATAAAGTATTCTCGTAAGACAGATGACTGAGGACCCCATGAGTAAATAATTTAACTGTTCTAATAGCCTTATATGCAGATAGTTTAACACTCTTAAACGTCAATAAGCATGTAGTTGGCATTGTTTTTCGCCTCAGAGCGCTTGGCGCATGATTCATTTCATAAACCTCGCGTACACTATACTTTTAACACCCGGATATGGTCTAAATATATAATTCACCCTAAAGCCATACTCAAGGAGCATTTTAAGAATATATTCAAGAGGATTAATATCTTCGTGAACCTCAATAATTATCTTATCTACCATTCCTTTAGTTAGCGTATTTTTACCACCTTGCAGAATATCTGCCTCCGCACCTTCAGCATCGATTTTTAAAATATCTATTCTATCCATATTAAGCTTCACATATAAATTTCGGATAAAATAGTCAAGTGTCATCGAAGGAACGCGTATTCGCTTTATTTCTTTAGCCCATTTTTTAACGTGGGCATAATGAAATGATGAAGCCCCAATGTTCCCGCTTTTAATAATGTAGAAATCGAGATAATCATTCTTATTACTCAAGGCTACAGGGAATGCGATAATGTTATGAATGTTATTTATATTAATATTCTGTAGCAAGAAATAGAAACAATAAGGGTTAGGTTCGCAGGCTATAACAAATCCCTTATCACCTACTTTCTTAGCAGCCCGTAGAGCGTATAGACCCACATATGAGCCGACATCAAATACTATATCGTATCTTGATGGCAGATATTCAGGTAATTTACTATACTCTCTCAACACAAATTCATCATATACGTTTACGTATAGTGTAGCAGGATGATTAACTATTACCTTAATATTTTCGGGCAATATGACTAATCTAGGATATAATATAGGCCAAAATTTAAGAGGAATTATGTACGTTAAAGCAAGCTGAGGTGAAAAACAGCCTCTTATCAAGTTTGTGACAGCTTCTCTATACCTATTAATGTAACTTTTTATATATGTGATTATTCTTTTAATCATACTATCTCAGTTTTTTTGTAAGTCCATTACTTTATCAATATATTTAGTATGTGACAAATATCCTGTAATAGACCCTAAATAAAATAACATTTTGTAAGGAAAGAACATGGCCTCTTTAGTCATGAGCGATATAAAGAGTGCCTTTAAAGCAACAATAGATGATACTTTAATCCATTTACTTAGCGTTGTTGGAGCCCACAAATATTTAGGGGGAATTATCTTATAGTAAGCTAATATTCTTGTTGACGCTCCCTCAATTATGCCTCGGCCATAAGTCTCCTTAAGGTTTTTAAATGCATAGTGTAACGCAACAGGTTTTTCTACGACTCCCCAGTAAAGACCTTTCTCTAAAACATGTAGCATGAGATGATGATCCTCACCAATAGATAATATTTTAGGAGGTTTCCAATCCTTTAAGGCCTCACGAAGAACAATGGTATTATGTGTGAGACCTCTTACTTTTTCACGAGATAGAGTTTCAAGGCTTATAAATTTAACATAATTATGTTTCTTCACACGTCTATAGTAATTCAACAATTTTCCCAAGATTTTTCGTTCTGCCTGCTCATATTTAAATAAATAAGGATTTACATATACATCTTTTCCATGAACACCTGCTATGCTTGCATATTCTTTAAGTATAGATGTCATTATTTTCCCCCATCCTGGTAAAAGCTGTATATCGCTGTCTATAAAGGCAATATATTCTGTATCTGCATGTTGTATTCCTATCCATCTAGACTTAGCTAGACCATAATTACACCTTATTATCGTTGCATCAGGGAAAATCTCCTTTATTATCTCTATGGTTCCATCCCTGGAGTATTTATCAACAACGATAAGTTTATTTACAAAGTTTTCGGCCTTAATAGACTTAAGACACTTCTTAAACCATGGCTTTTCAGAATTCCAAGTCAACATTATAACATCGAACTTCATAATCTAATACCCACTATACGGTTTATACGTAACAGTATCTTTCTCAAAATGAGATTGTGAACTTTAATCTCCGTTGAAGAGTTCGTATTCATACAAATAGTTTGAATGTATGGATATATCTTTTTGATTAATAGATAAGTTTTCTGCCAGTTGGTGAAGTAATTTTTTGGTTCTGGAACCTTATTATGCAACAACGCTCTTTCTTTTGAAACGTCGTAAGAGCAACTTAGGTAAATTAGTATTATATTTCTGGGTAACATAGCTAGATTTAATTTGATCAAGAATTTTGTAAGTCTACTTTTTCGAAGCATAGAAGATAAGTAATCATTAATTCGGCCCGGTATGTACTCATCAACTATAACCACCTTTCCCAGAGTTGCAGGAATTCTTACGGAAAAAATATCCAGTAGTAAAAAACTAAGCTCTTCAAAAAGCGAAAAAGTTTTTATAAGTAGTTTCTTTTTTACTAGTTGTGGCTTCAGTAAAAATAAGGCAAACATCGGGTTAAGCTTTAATAGCGTGCTTATTTGTTTCTTGTTACACGGAATAAGAATAAGCATTAATTTGAGTAATTGATATACTGGGGTGTGAAATGATTTTAAATATCTATATATTCCTGGAATCTTTAAGTACCTAAGAGAATTATATAGTAAAACTGCCTGAGTAGACTTTCCACATTTCGAGGGCCCCATGAAACAAATAATGGGATACTTTACCATATTCTCCACTAAGGTTGATTCATATCCATGCGGGAATTAGACACTTATTGCTAATGAGCCATTCAAGCGTTTTCTCTAAGCCTTTTCTTAATGTTACCTGTGGAACATTACCTAAAAGTGCTATCATTTTTGTTATATCAGCATAACCCCCAAGCGGATCACCTTTGGGCCTATAATTCAACACATCAATATTTACTTTAATTCCGAGTTTATTTCTAAAGAGATCGCTGATCACGTATGCAAGGTCTATTATTCTAGTGGGGCTACCTGTACCTACATTAATAGCTTCACCTTCAATGCCATTAACTTCTGCCGCTCTTACTGTAGCCTCTGCTATGTCTTCTACATACGTGAAGTCCCTAACTTGATTGCCTCCATACACTGTTAGCGGTTTACCTTTAAGAGCTTTCATTAAGAATATCGCGACAACCCAACTATGACTTTTAGGCTTAGGTATCTGCATCGGTCCGTAAACGCTAAAATATCTGAGTGAAACTGTTTTCAATCCATATAATTTGTAGAATAAGAGTGCCTCGTTTTCACCCCACAACTTGGAATTAGCGTATGTGGATAGAGGATTAGGCTTCATACCCTCCCTAAATCTAGGTGGTTCATTGTTTTTCCAGGGCTTATCTCCATAGATAGCAGCGGATGAGGCAAATATAAATTTCTCAACACCATTATCTAAGGATGCTTTCAGCACATTATATGTACCTATAACATTTGTGCGGAAATCTTCATCAGGGTTTTGTATTGTAGCTGCAACATCAGCATATGCCGCTAAGTGAAAAACTAAATCAATATCTTTCATTACTTCATAAACTAATTTCTCATCACATACGTCACCTTTTATTATTTCAATATTATCAAGATCTCTAATGTCTCTACAGAACACGGTAAGCTGATCAAATGGATATGCGCTCATATTGTCAAGTATTATTATTCGATGAGCCTTCCTTTCAATTAATTTGCGCACAACAAAACTACCTATATGGCCACAACCACCAGTTACTAGTGCTTTCTTATGATTCCAATTCATATTCATCACCTTATTCCAATATTAGATTCTGTTTATTATGTCCCAAATCATCCCAGAGTAGGGAACCATGTATTTTTTCACCTGTCTATCAGTAACCTTTCTCAGGGATTGAACCTGCTCCCTCTTTTTAGCTATATATTTAAGATTTTTAAATACTTTGCAAATAGCCAGAAAGATATCTCGCGAATATTCTTTCTGGCTTGTCAACATAAAATATAAGATTGTTAATAGATATTCCAGTAATATTATAGATAAGGCTACTAGCATATTAGAAATCGAGTAATTCTTTATTATAGTTATCAGCCTGTTCCTCTTATTAAGATAATAGAATCCGGGCTTAGGTCTACGAGAAGTAGCTCGTGTAGTACCGCCACTTTTATGATATATAGCAGACCATGGAACGTACATAATCTTATAACCCATGAGGTAAAGCCTCCATCCTAAATCTATATCTTCATAGCCGAAGATAAAGTATGAATCAAATCCTCCACATTTTATAAGCACATTCTTCCTAAGAAGTGTAAGTGCAGCAATAATATATACCGGCCTATCATATTGACCCAAGTCGACTTCGTTAACACCCCGCGTATAGTTGTTACCAAAGTAATCTATCCATCTACCAGCTGCTGCACTATCTTCAAACCTATCCCGGTAAAAATAGCTCCTGAACTTAGGATCAGCTGCGGCAATATGTGGAAATTTTTCTAGGTATTCAACTAAAGGATTCAACCAGTTAGGATCCACTTCAACATCGTTATTCAATATAGCAACATACTTTCCATTAGCGTTCAAAATTCCCATCATGTATCCTATCGCAGTTCCATAATTCTTCTTAAGAGCAACAATTCTGACATTAGGATAGTTTTTCTTTATGTATTTAATACTACCATCATCAGATCCATTATCCACAACTATGATCTCAAAATTCGGATACCGCGTTTTAAGTACACTATCTAAAGCCGTCTTTAAATGACCTAGTCTAAGCCCATTATAATTCAGTATGATTATACTAACTAAAGGTAAATCCGACATGCCCTCTATCTGCACTAGCTATGACATATCCTAAGGAATATAAGAGTGATCTTGGGGTTTATTATGAAATAGTCGTGGTGAATAACGATTGTGTTGAAGATAATATATGCATTTCGTTTCTTAATGGACTAGTTAGCTTAATAGCAGTTATACATAACCATATATGGCAAAAAGGCATTCTTATCTTCTTTACTTTCCGAGGTATAAAGCCTGCTGACTTTAGTAAAGTAATCACCTCTTTCTCCCGATAGTACCTTGTAAGAGAAGAATTGGTGCCTACGCTCAGCAAACTTTCTATGCATGCTCGGGGAAGCGAGAACCATAGGAAAGTGAAGCCTATTAAGCTTAGGTGTTCTGGGAACTTGAAGCCAGAACTTACCCCCAAGTCTCAGAGTTCTTAAAATTTCTATCAAAGTTTTTTCCCATAATATCCTTCGGTAAGTGCTGGAATGTCAGTATAGAATACGCAATGTCGAAGTATGAATTCGGTAAAGGTAATGTCTTACCCATCACTGATTAGAAATATTAAATTCGGACCTCTTTATTAAATTCTCTAGCTAAAGGCTATCATTGTAGGTGAGATATCAACCCCAACCACTAAGTAGCCTTTGCTAGCAATATATCTAGCGACCCTTCCTACGCCGCATCCTATCTCCAATATTTTAGATTTTGGAATGGGTTTTGTATCCTGCAGGATCATGCACGCAATCTGCTTGCCACGTTGCCAGAAAGATTCGATAGATTTTGCATCAGAATTTATAGCGCTAAATGGATTAGCTTTGGCATATCTGTCCTATTCTTCAAGCAGCTTCAATGTTGATCACAAGCCTCCGTAAGTTGTACGTAAAGCTTAAAATATTTTGCCGCCGCGGATTCTATCGAAAAATTTCTTAATACTCTATCGACACTTCTAGAAGCTAATTTACTCCTTAAGTAATCATTTGTTAAAAGTGTTATTGTTTTCTCAGCTAAGTCATTGGGATCCTTAGGCTTAAAAAAGAGTCCTGCATTACTTATAACCTCACGTGCTGTAGGAATATCACTTGCCACTATTGGCACACCACATGCCATACTTTCTATAAAGCCTAGACCGAAATTCTCGTGCAATGAAGTACGTATAAAGATATCTGCTGCTCTGTAAAGCATAGGTAATTTTTCATGAAATATCCATCCAATATGTATTCTTACTTTAGATATTGCCTTAACCTTTTCAAAAATTCTTCTAATATTTTTAAAGTATTTTCTATCGACAGCTCTTCCCTTAATGTAGAAGTATATTTCATGCACCTCCTTAGCAATTAAAGGAATGGCTTTAAACATAGTCTTTAAATCCTTCTCAGGGCTTATTCTGTCATTCCACAAAACTACCTTAGAATTCAGCGGTATTCTAAGAATCCTTCTAGCAACTTCTTTAGAGATGAATGGATTAAATAATTTGGTATTAACACCGTGATGAATAACGATAGGCTTACTCCCAATTTTCTTCATCTCGTTTTTAGCGGTAAATTCTGAAGGAGCTACGAATACATCGATAAAGTCTGCTATCTCATCATATATAGTCTCGGGAAGCGGTGCCTGGTGAAGCACGAGTATTTTTGGTCTATTAGACAGCCTTACTATTTTCCTAACCAAACTAGACCGTGCTGAATTCAAATGTAATACGTTAAACCTGTTAAAATACTTCCTTAAAAGATCTTGCGAAATAAGTTTCTGAAACGTGCTGACAAAACATAGATTAGGTTTATAGCCATGAAAAATTTTCTCCCGAATAAGAAATAGCCTAGTTAAGTTAACCTCTGCATCAATGTACATATTTAATCCTAAACTACTAAGTGCTTTAGGCAATTCAACATTATATGATGTAAGAACTCCTATGCTGTTAAAGTAGATTTTCGCTTTCATAAGTTAAAGTGTGTACTCTTAACTATGAAGGTTAGTGAATAGATAGTTTAGGATATCATTAACATTAATAGCTTTGATTATACTGAATTAAAATGTCAATTGAAGGTCTCATGTTTTTATTATCCCGTAATAAGATCTGCACCTATATATGACATTAAGATTGTTTAGATCGTCAAGGATGTAGCTTGGATTGCTATTGAAGTATCTCTTGAAGAAATCTACATTTCTAGGGTACCTACTCATAGCGTGGAGACCTATACTATCTTTACTTATAATAATTGTTATAACCTGACCGGTATTAAGACCTTCACCTAATAATGGAGGTGGTGTAAGAGAGCTTATCGGCACTCCTATCCTTGGATCTAGCCAAATCTTAATTTCCGGCTTAATATATGGAGCTAATCCTATTGCTACTTCCCAGCTCGTTCTATCCGCCCAACCTATATAGTTTCCATATGTATTAGCACTTAAGGTTGGATCCTGCACCCCATAGAATGAAACTGCGGAAATTAAAACTATACAAAGAATTAAGCCTATTAACTTCCTAGAGGCTTTCCTTACAATTAATGCCGATAAGGGAAGCATTAATATGTAGAGCCAGTAAAAGTACCTTCCACCAAAGGTTGATAGAGTACGCAAGATGTAATTGAGAACTGTTCCTCCTAACCCAACGAGACCTAACATTTCTATACCGCTCCAAAACCTGATGTCTCTTTTAGCCTTTAAAACTGGAGAAAGGATTGCATATGACGCTACTATGCTTGGAATAAGTGTCCATGAGATGAAGAATATCGATATCTCTGATGTATACCATGGTTTCGCTGTCCCTTGAAACGTGGAATAAATTGCGCGTCCAGTCAATAAATCTATTAACCTTTCTACAGCATTAACTGAGGGTCTTACGATCAAATCTAGCACATAGGTGTAGATCCAGTAGACCAGGCTTATCGAGATCAGAAGTGTGAGAAGCTTTGCGATAAGGCTCATGGAATTCTTAACCCATCTTTCACTTGCCATTATAAACGGTATAATGAATGCCATGACCATAATAATATAGGTTGCATGGGCAACTATTCCCGTTATCATTAATGGAAATGTAGCTAAGATTTTGGTAATTAGCTTTTGATTATCTTTAAACCCTTGCAAGAACAAGAGAGCTGTGGCCAAAAAGAGAACGATTGCGTATGTTTGATGAACTACCTGAGTTAAAGCAAGCGGTGGAGTTATTGATGAGAGAAGCATAGCGATTAAGGAGCTGGGCTTATCGCCAGTAAGATTCTTTACGACAAGGTATATTAAACTTAGGTATAAAAAGTAAAGGCATAGTTTTAAAACTAAATAGTAGATGGTAATATTTTCTAAATCAACACCGAAGATCGAGGCTAGAAAATACTCTAGATATGGAATTAAGTGGAAGAATTGATAGTAAGAGTTCTCTGAATACTTATAGGGGATCCAGCGCCCATCCTTATCTATAGCATTAGCAAATCCTATGAAGCGAGCATCATCTCCTAACGGGAAAGGATGTTTAGTCGATATCATAACAAGTACGGGCATTAAGGCAACAACAAACGTAATGAAAAACGTAAGTTTCGTGCGTTTTCGGGAATACGAGACCATCATAAGTGTGAGGACAAGCATTAATGCATGTAGATAGAGGAAGCAGCTCACATTTACATTTATGAATAAAACTGTCAGAAGCAAGTAAACAACAAATATAGTAAATGCTAGATAGCCGTTGATGTTTAAAACAAGCTTTTTAGAGCTAATTCTTGAAGCAATTTGCACGAAAATCCAAGCAATAGTTAAGGTTATTGTATAGAGGACTATTGGCGCTTGCAGGAATGATATTATCGAAATCATAATTAAACACAGCTTACAAGAATAATATTTGCAGCAGTACTAGCTTTCATGTCAAAACTTATCTAAAGAATAAATTAGATACATCAACCCCCTTACTCCAGTCTTTGAGAAAACCTGCGAGTAATAACTTGCGTCACACCAAATGGATATCTATATCACATTTCTTGCTTGGAAGTCTCATATGATTGAGTACAGACTGAGGAACAAAGACTTTAGGGTTCATTTGCGACTTGTTCGGCTGCATATCTAACTGCCGTTGAGCTATTCATACGCGGCTTAAACTCGAGCTCCTTCAACTTTGTTATATCAAGCGCTATCTTCTTTACGTCTCCCAGCCAGCCTACTCCGTATAGAAGTGGTTTATACACGTACTTCACGTTTTTGAGCCTGAGTGTTTTTACGACTATATCTGCTACTTCTTTCACCATTATCCAGTCTTCTGACGCTATATTGTATACCGAGAAGCTACTAGTGTTCTTTTTCCATGTTAATAATGTGGCCTCTACAGCATCGTCCACGTATATATAGCTCCTTACTTGTTTTCCATCGCCAAGTATTTCTAGCTCATTCGGATTTCTACGTAGTTTGACTATGAAATCCCATATCACTCCATGTCTTAATCTTGGGCCGATCACATTCGCATACCGCAAAACAACTGCTTTGATTCCATATAGCTTTGAGTATGCATGGATCAAGTTTTCACACGCTGCCTTGCTAGCACCGTAAACCGAGACAGGTCTGATTGGAGCATCTTCTTTAACCGGGATTTTCTCCGGTTCGCCGTAAATGCTGCTTGAAGAGGCGAAGACGAGTCCTCTGACATCATTCTTTCTCATGGCTTCTAAAAGGTTGAATGTCACCACTATATTCTCGTTGAAGTGTATCTCAGGGGTTGTAGTGCTGACCCTGACCTCAGGGTTAGCGGCGTAATGAAAAACTACGTCAACGTTCTTGGTTACTTTTAGGCATGTTTCTGGATTTTTTAAGTCTCCGATTACTATCTCGACATTTGGGTTATTTTTGTGGTGAACGAGATTTTCCATGCGGCCGCTACTCAGATTATCAACTACTCTTGCCTTCCAGCCTTCAACTATAAGCCTATCAACAAGGTGACTACCTATAAATCCAGCTCCACCGGTGACTAATGCTTTCACAGCGCATACACCTCTAGAGATTTCCTTGCGATTTCCTCCCATGAAAATACTTCGCTTAACCCCGTCTCACCCATTCTTTTAGCTAGACCCTCATTACTAGCGATTATCATAATAAGCTTTGCTAATTCTCGTGCATCTGCGGGTTTAAATAAGAATCCATTAACTCCGTGTTTCACTCTGTAAGGCACTCCACCTACTGCTGATGCTATCACGGGCTTTCCGCGAGCCCAAGCCTCTGAGATAACCATTGGGTAAACCTCAACATAGTTGCATACACTCGGAAGAATCAGTGCTATTGACGCGTCCAGTGCCCCAATCTTGGTATCTTCATCAACGAACCCTAAGAATGTAGCATTTTTCTCGATACCTAATTTATGGACCAATTCTCTAAATGGTCTTTGGTCGCCAGGACCAATAATAACCGCCTTAAGCTCTGGCATCTCTTTACTGACGATGCTCATGGCTTTAATAAGCACGTTAACCCCCTTCAGTATATGTAGCCTACCTATGTAGACTACGAAGGGTTCATGAATCCCATGCTTAGTCCTGAACTCGTTAGCCATGTCAGGCTTTTTTAGCAGCTCCTCAGAAACCCCGTCAGGGACATACACAGTATTGACCCTATATTTCCTCTCTAGAATTTCTTGGTCCCTACGACTCCTAACTAACTTAACATCGCTAGCCTCAATAGCTCTCTGCAGCATCCACTTACCGTAGTACGGAGCAAGAAGTCTAATCAACGGGTTTGGATGATCGTTGAATGCATCTACAGCCATAAAGTACATTACAGTCTTAACACCTAGTTTCTTAGCCTCCTCAATAATCTTAACAGTGAATAAGCTATTTTGGCTATGGCCATGAACAACATCAGCGTTCCTTAAGACGCTTTCAGGATGGTCTAGCGGATATGTCAGGTCTGGGTACCCCAGTCTCATTGCTTTAACCCTATGTACGTAGACACCGTTAACCATTTCCTCCTTAGGTCTACCCTCTGCGCCGTAGGTGCTTGCCACTACATGTACTTCATGACCTAGCCCAGCCATACTCTCAGCTAGTGCCTTAACCACATTCTCTAAGCCACCAACCACAGGCCAGTAATGGTGGCAGACGTGCACTATCCTCATAAGCTCAACTTCTCATACAGTTTCTCGTACTTAGGCAATATTCGATTCCACGTATGCATTTTAGCCCATTTTCTGGCTTGTTGACCGAGCTTCTCACGTAATTTCCTGTCTGTTAAAAGCATGGCTATCGCCTTTGCGTAGTTTTTGGGATTGGGCTTTGCCCACAGGCTTGCCTTGTTTGGCGGCGCCGCATATAGTTGACCACCCACGCCTGTTATCACCGAGGGTGTTGCATGTATTCCAGCTTCGAGAAGTGTTATTCCGAATGGCTCATACAGTGAAGGCAGGGCGTAGACAGAGCTTTCAAGGTAGAGCCTATGCTTTTGCTTCTCGTAAACTTCACCTAAGTACTTAGCTTTAACATCTTTCTTCTTAGCGTACCTTAGTAAGTCTCCTACTAGGCCCTCGTCGGGTCCAGCCAGCACCAGCTCTACCTTAGAAACGTCTTTCGCTACGTAGCTCATGGCTTTTATTAGCAGGTCTAGGTTCTTAGACATGCTTATCCTTCCCAAGTAAAGGACTTGATGTTCCTTCTTAACTGCTGGATCTACTATACAGTCATCTTCTGATATTCCATTAGGCACTACTATCACCTTAATCCCGTCGAGACCTATGTCCGTCACCCTCTTGGCCTCATAGGGTGTTAACGCGACATACAGGTCATACATTCTTAGGTAACCTCTACCGAAGAGATCCGCAAGTCTGTGGTAGATCCAGGTGATTGTTCTGAGCTGGCTAATCTTATGGAATGGTGCATGTCCGTGGAGGATAGCTTTAAGTCTCATCACTCTCTTCAGCTTAGCTATCTGAAAGACGTGTGGGTGTCTCCAGACATGTACGTGCACTAGGTCTGGTTTGATAGACTTAATTACTCGAGGTAGTTCAGAGCTGTATGAGCCGTGAGCCCATATGAAGTCGGGTTTCAGTCTGATCACATGGATCCCATTGACAACTTCCTCCCTAGATAAGGCGTCAAGACCACCTCTCCTCAGCCTATTATATGTGATCACGTAGACCTCGTGGCCCCTCTCCGCCATGTGCTCAGCTATTCTCTTAACCACTCCCTCCACTCCGCCGATAACTGGATAATAGAATGGGGCTACATGAACTATCCTCATAGAGCTACCATGGAGTGCCTTAAGGATTTTATTATCCAGTAGCTGACTTCTTAAGAAATGTTTCCGGTAGCTTCTTCACCACTACGTAACTCGATCATTGACTTCGGTTTTGAACGCTTAGATATGTCAACGTGTCTCCTATGTACTCTTAACGCCATAATTTATCTACTTGACTTGCTTGCTCCAAGCTATTTCCTTGGACCACAAGTTCCTTAAACCCGCTACTATGAGGTGGAACTGCTGGACGATCAATGTCCTATATTGCTTTATGGCTAACAATACGGCTCCCAATGCCAGAATGCTCAAGGCAGTAAGGGAATGGGTGATCACCGCGCTCGCTATCAACAGGACAGTAGATGTCAGTAGTAGGAATGGATTTGCTAAGTGTAGAAACGATTCGACGGCGAGAACTACTCTGAATTCCTTTGGTGCCTGCCCTATCCTCTTGAGCGTTCTAGCGAAATGCTGTATTAAATGCTGACCCCTTCGAACTCTCCACCAGAAATAGCCTTTATTAGGAACAGCCTCCTCCACCCAAAGCCCCTCGGGGATTATAGCTCTATATCCCATCAAGGCTATCCTTGAAGCCGTGTGGCTGTCGTCCGCCCCGATATCGGTAGGAAAACCATTTAGATTTTCTAAGAGGTATCTCCTAAACGCCGCCAGCTCTCCGTGGAATATCGGCGTTGACCACGCCTTGCTCTCCGCGAGCCTAAGCACATTGTAATATCGCCTATACCCCTCTTCGATCCCCGCTACGCCTGCATCCGCCGGCTTCTTCAGACAGGAAACCGCCCCCACCACCGGATCAACAAACCACTTCATAACCTCTTTCAATGTCTCTCTAGAAGGCCACCAAGCATCAGCATCAGCTATAATCACGATATCTCCATGAGCCTGCTTCAGGGCCAGGTTCAGCGCCAAAGCCTTCCCTCTTCTCTCGGCTTCCTCTATAAGCTTCAAATTCACATTCGGATACTCGCTAGCCCATTTCCGCACTAGCTCAGGTGTCCCATCATCGCTGGCCGAATCGACTATGATGACTTCCAGCTTGTCTTTCGGATATTCTTGTTCGTAGATGTTGTCAAGCTTCTTCTCGATGAACCTTGCCTCGTTATAGGTCGGTATTATCACTGTTACCTTCGGTCTATAGTTTCCATTTACTCTTATGCTCCATGGCTTTGGAAGCCATCGAGTCTTCGCATGCCAATAATAGGCTAGTGGCGTTCCAAAATGTATTGCTATCAGTACTAAAGCTGTCATTAAGAATGGATCCGTTAAGTCTTGAAATAGTTGATTTAATATCAAGCTTTCAATCATTGTTCATTCCAGTCTTTTACGATACCTTTCAAAGACAGAGATCGACATTCATCTCATCAGTATTCTTAACGGCTTCGATGGAGATCTATTATTCTTCTCTCCATCCTCTTTAAGAGCAGTGATATTATCGCGATCGTGAACGCCTGTAGCCCTATAACTAGGAGGACTAGGCCCAGCCACGCCCAGCCCCAAGACCACGCCTCCGCGCCATAGAGATATCTCATATAGAGTTGCCAGAGGAGTATGATTATGCCTGCTAGCCCGAAGAGTGATGCTGTTGAGGAGAAGAGGAGGACTGGGTTGTAGAGCCACGCCACCTTCACGGCGGTCAACAGTATTCTGAGCCCAGTTCTCCAAGTCTTTAGCTTGCTCTGGCCAGTCCGCCTCCTATAGCTTATCGGGACCTCGGCCACTGTTCCAAGTGAGGCTACTTGAGAGGCTATCTCGACCTCTATGTCGAATCCTGTGGCAGTTAGTTCAAGATTCTCTACGGCATTTCTCCTCAAGAGATACATTCCGCTGCATGGATCCTTTATCCTCCGCCCTAGGAGGAGGCTTAGGAGCGTGCTTATGATCCTGTTTCCAAGCCTATGGATGAGCGGGATATTCTCCCGATCCCTTCTATATCCTATAACCTCGTCATATCCTCCATCAACCGCCGTTCTCAGCAGTCTCTCGATATCCTTTGGATCATAGGTTCCATCTCCATCCATGACTAGGGCGAATTGGGTCTTAATCCTCTCCAAACCTGTCTTTATGGCGGCGGCCTTCCCATGCCCAACCTGGTAGACGACCTCAGCTCCATTCTCCCTCGCTATCTCGACCGTCTTGTCCTTTGAATAGCCGTCGACGACTAAGATGTTCCGGTATCCATGGCTCTTAAGCTCCTGGATCACCTCACCTATGGCCTCCTCCTCATTGAGAGTCGGTATCAAGACGGTCACATCATCAACACCCACAACGCCTCCGTCAGCAGAATCATTACCTATAGATGTAGACATTCCATTTTGGGGAATGACCTCTGGGCTAGACGCCTTCCGGGGAGAGGTTAATGAGATCTCGCGATAAGGGAGATGTGTCGAATAGATCACGGAGATGCTGATCAAAAGAAGTGATATTATGAAGCCGATGTCCGTGAAGATGGGGACATCCATGCTATGGAAGGGGGCGAAGTTCACGGGTTTACTCTCAATCGAAAATGCTGGCTGGAAAATGATTCCATTAGAGATGGTCACGAAGAGCTTTGGGGAGACGTGGTAGGAATCATGCGATAGTGGGTAAAGCACAGGTGTTGGGGATTGGAATAAGTCGAGTAATGGATGGCTTAAAAGACCTAAACCGGAGACCGTAGCAAACTTCACTCCTCTCCCAACTTTATAAGAGATAAGGATGGAGGCTGCCGCGATAATCGATAAGAGGATGATGGAGTGAGACATGGATCTATGGATGTGGAATAGTACATCGAGATCTGGTAATAGAGAGATGAGGCCGACTATCAGCGCCCGCCTAATACCTAGGATCGGGGCAGATAGGGCGAAGGCTATTGAAAAATGTAGAAGCGGCTCAGGCATCCGGCTTCCTGAGATCCTCGATAAGCGCTCTCGCGGCCAGCCTAACGGCCTCCTCGCTACCGTATCTCGGCCTCCATCCAAGGCTCTTCAGCTTCCTAATATCTAGGAGCATGGTCTTGACATCTCCGGGCCATCCCCTCCCACCATCAACACCGCCCGTGAGCTTGAATCTCACATCCCTTAATCCCATCTCTTCCACGACTATCTCGGCAATCCTCTTAACGTTCACCCAATCCTCCGATCCTATGTTGAAGATCTCCACCTCAGAGGCATTAGATTCTGCGGCTAATAACATCGCCCTCACACAGTCCTCGACATAGAGATATGATTTCGTCTGGGATCCGTCTCCAAGTATCTCAAGCTCCCTCGGATTTCTCATAAGCTTATTAACGAAATCATAGATGACGCCGTGACGGCTTCTAGGGCCAACGATATTCGCCAACCGAAGAATTATTGCCTTAAATCCATAGAGATGAGCATAAGATGATATCAACGCCTCGCATGCGAGCTTTGACGCACCATAAACAGAGATAGGCTTTAACGGAGAATAATCCTCTGGAGTTGGAATCTTTGAAGGTTCACCATAAACCGTGGACGAAGAGGTGAATATCAACATCTTCACGTCACCCGTTTTCCTAAGCTCTTCCAACAATCTGAAGGTCGCCTCAACATTCTGCCTATAATGTAGCTCAGGATCCATGCTTCCTCTCCTTACCTCCGGATCCGCCGCGAGATGGTAAACAACCTCACATCCCGTCAATGCCTTTCTAAGACTCTCATGATCAAGTAGATCTCCATGAATAAAGTTGAACGTGGGATCGTTGATCCATCGGCGAATATTGTCCAAGCTTCCGCTACTGAGATTATCCAACACAGTGACAGGATTTCCGCTCGTCATTAACGCATCGGCTAGATGGCTGCCGATGAACCCTGCGCCACCCGTAACTAAAATCCTGCTAGCAGACATCGATTCGCTTATACGAGAATTGAGAACACGCCAAGCTCTTCAGCCTTCTTTGCCTGCTTCACATCAGAAGTTATTAGTTCCGTCTTTAGTTCCTTCGCAAGCACTATGTAAATTGCATCATAGATTGGTAAAGAGATATTAGTTGAGAGTTTCAATGCTTCCACCAGCAAGGGTTCTTGTGGATAAACTCTAACGATTCTTCTCCTTAAAATAGTGTTCATCAACTTTGTTGCCAAGCTCTCATCTAACTCCTTTCTCATAACTCGTTTCCATAGAGCGTTACCGAGCTCTTTCAGCGCGAGATCCACAGTGATGCAGCCAGCCGAGATAAACTCCTGCACCTTCTTCCAGCCGGGCTCCTTGACGATATATTTTATAAGGGCTGAAGCATCAATGACTTTCACGATCTTCCCTCACGCTCCTAACAGAGAAGCCCTCTTCGGCCGGGGGCACTTCTTCTAAAAGTTTAGAAATCTCCTTAACTGCTTCCTGAAGCTCGATCTTCCAGGCAAGCTCCTCAAGGTATCTCTTGACCTCTTTCGATATGTTTATACCAGCTCGCTCTAACGTCTTTTTAATCTTCTCGTCTATCCTGATGCTTACGACCGTCATACAAAATGTAAACACAACATCATATTTATGGATTACGACCTTCCTTGCCTCTCCTACGGCTTCTCAAAACCTCCATCCATGGATTATCTATGGCGGCATCCGGTAGGCTTGGCTTCACCTGTGTCTTCGTGTCGGTTGTGGCGGCTTTCACTACCTCTACATGAGCCTCTTCGCGCTTCTCCGGTTCGAGGATCTTTGGAGGTTGAACGGCTATGGGTCTCGCGTAAACCGCCGTCCTGCTCATCATGGACTCCCTAAGCTCCTCAACCCTCTTCAGGAGGATGTCTAGATGCCGCTTCAACTCCTCCTCTCCGCGCTCGTGGAGTGGCGCTGAGATCTGCTCAATCTTCTTCGAGATGCTCTCTAGGAGCGTGATCATCCTCCTAGTCTCCGCGATCTCGATCTGCCTCCTCCTCTCCTGGCTCCTCAACAATAGTTGGAGCGCCGGCCTCGTGGCGAGCATGATGACGCATGCGAAGAAGATCTCATTGAAGCCCACCTTGATCCCGCCTATCCTAGCCATTCTGGCCGGATCGAGTATCGGCAACAAGATCCCAAAGTGTATTATTCCTAGCGCTCCGAGCATTAGGAGGACGTCAAAGAAGGCGTAGACCAGTGATGCCGCTCCAAGCCCCCTACCGTAATAATTTTCAGCCCTGAGGTAGAGGAGTGACAGCGACGCCGCCGTGGCTATCCCATATAGTTGGATATATGCCTGCGCGTTCCAGGCTATCCAATGCTTAACTAGATCTGAGATCAGGATCGCGAGTAGAGCGGTTAATCCGGCTATGAAGCCCAGCCACGCCAATATTGTCAGAAGTCTCCTAAACCCGCCTCGTCTCTCGCTCATCTGGACTAAAGATATAGCCAGCCCTCCCTATTGTCCCAATCCCATGTATAGT
>Ga0209410_1000564_pt1 | contig 17368 bp, 16 predicted proteins | sample Mar14436cmmetaG_FD_184135 | JGI IMG/M metagenome (GOLD analysis project Ga0209410, IMG submission 184135) | Marine hydrothermal vent microbial communities from Guaymas Basin, Gulf of California to study Microbial Dark Matter (Phase II) - Marker... ... | reverse complement strand
ACTTAAAGCATTCCTCACAGTTTCTCTAACAAACCATACACCAACAGGCAAAATATATCCTGGATGAGCTTCACGAAGCACAACAACAGTTGCCTGTCTACCCTCTCGGGCAAGCTTCTCAGTTACGGAAAGCCTTGCAGCATAGTAGCATCCTCCCATCTTCGCGTAAGTAGTTCTACCCTTGTATCCTTCCCAATCCCCAATCATAAAAATGTTCTCAGTAGTCGGGTTCCAAAGAGTCCCTGGATACCAAGCTTCAATACTTTCATAACTCCACGCTGAGGGAAGCATAATAACCAGAAAACGATTATCCAAATATTCTGCCTCATAAACACGATACTCGTTTATCAAAGGAAACCTACGAACCTTCTCAATAAGTTCATTGGAAATCATGCTATCAACAGCGGTTATACTCCAACGAGTAGGAACCAGTGTCCTCTGATATCTTAAACCAAAAATACCAACGCTTAAAGCCTTCTGAATCCTAGAAACAGGAACACCCCTAACATACAATTCTTTGACAGCTTCAGAAGCTTTAGCATCTGTATCGTAATAAAATTTCTCAATTAAATGATCAGTCCTATAACTACCAATATCTAAATCTACCATGGGAGCGGAGGGACCTAGAGGTTGAACCTCATCATCCAAAACAAAAGTCTTCTTTGGAGCATCCTTTAACTCTAGTTCTGTTTCAATGGGAGTTTTAGATAAAGCAATTTCCCTAGTTAACTCTAGGAACTTACCACCTTTCTCTGGACGCTTAACATTCACCTTAAAATTGCCCCTAATAAGCTTCATACGAAAATCAACAATGTTTTCGATAGGTAAGCCAAACCACTTCTCGGGGAAATCGTAAAGAGAGGTATCTCCTGTTTCAGGTGGAACGAGAGGACCAACATAAACATTAGGGTAACCAAACCTACCAACAAAAACACCTGGAGGAGAAGAGCCCTCAACCCTCTTGTCTAAAAGAGGTTTGACTTTTAAGAAGGAGTAAAATTTAACAACAATAGGACATTTCTCCTTGCCGCAAAGCATTTTAGAACCGCGACAAGCGGGACAAAAACTTTTCCTTGGAACCTTAAAACTTACCGTATCTTGTACATTTAAGTCGGAAGCAACTCGAGGATCATCAACTAAATGAGAAATCCAAGGAACCTTTTTCTTAACCATACGAACAATCTTCAAATCCTTATCTTTTAAAGAGGAGATTTTCAAAATTCACACCAAATAAGTCTAACTTTCAACATAATCTTCTGTAAATTTAATTTAACATTTTCTTTCACTTAAAATTTTAGTGTCAAGATTTACTATTGAGTTAAGTAATCACTTTTCTCATGGAATTACTTTAATGTTCTTTAATACTTCTATTAAACCTTATAGCATAGTGTGGTTTGAAGAACAGTAGTGTTTTGAAGCAAAATGTCTCCAAACTTTTACTTCAGAAAACAAACTCTATTAGGTTAAAATTGCCGCTATAGAAACTTGAGAAGATTAGTGGAGATGACTTATTTAATTATGCTACGTACATCTTGACTGTGATTTTACTAAGTTAAACTCGAAATGTCGGAAACTTTACCGTACTTATAATGTTCTCGGAGACATTTTTACCGGAAAATTTTTATTTTTCTCATATACCTTTTTTTTCGGTGATAGCGTTGATTTCGGAAATTATTGTTAAGGTTGGTAAGAAGGGCGAAATATATTTCCCTATTAAGTTTAGGAAGATGATTGGTCTTAGACCTGGCGATAGAGTTAGGGTTAGAGTTGAAGGAGATAAAATTATTTTGGAAAAGGAAAAAGATGTTGAAGATCTTCTTGGGGATTATGTTTTGAAAGTAAGTGTGGAGGAAGTTGAGAAGATCAGTGAGGAAATTCAAAAGGAGGCAGGAATAATTGACTGAAAAGGCAGCGAAGCTTCTACTAGACACCACATATCTATTGCCACTTCTAGGCTTACAGGTCCCTCAATTAAAAGATTACGAGAAAATTTTCCCAAAATTGTTGACAAAATTTGAAACATTTTTTAGCCCTTTGTCTTTAGTGGAGTCGAAATGGGTGCTTTTAAAATTATTAAAAGATAGAGAACTTGAATATAAACGTGCTGCATTAAGAAGGTTTCGTTTAGGAGTAAAAGCCATAGTTAAAAGTGAGAAACTCAACCAAACAATACTTACAAGCTATGAAATTGAAAAGTATGCAGATCTTCTCTTAGACTTGGTGAAAGACTACTTTGATAGAATGATTGTTTCAACTGCAAAAGCGTACAATGCAACACTTTTAACCGAAGACATAACGCTCAAAAAAATTCTGAAGAGAGTTGATGAACTTACCGAACTAAAAATATTAACATGGAACCAAGTAATTTCAACACTCTAACTAAAAAACTATAAGGCTTTGCAGTATATAATGTTGGAACACGGTTTTCCCACCCTACACTTATTTAAAATCGATTGTAACAAAATTTCTAAAATTTCTTTAGTAGGAGAGATGGGAGACTCTGACCAACCACTTTCACTTAGGAAATAGTTATCCTATTGCTTCTTTTCCAACCATTGCTATTAATATTTTCCAATCTTCTTCGGTCTTGGCGAAAACATGGCAATTTCCAAGTTTAACGTTTTTAAGATAATTTTTGACAGTGAAATAAGCTTTTAACATTTCATGCAATGTTGGAGATCTCACGTGCTTTAGTTTGTAGGCTGGGAAAAAGGCTAAAAGCGTAAAAGGAATATTTGGATCCACATCAGCTAGATGTGACGCTATTTTTTCAAGCTCATCAATTTCAACCCACCCCGGAATATATAAACTTAAAACTTCTAAAACAAATCCCCTATCCAAAATCTCAGCCGGAGAATTCAAAACAGTTTTATTAGACGTCCCACACAACTTTCTATAAACACTCTCACTATATGCTTTAATATCTAACCAAAATCCGTCTACTTCAGCAGCTTTAAGCACATCTAGATTCTCAGGTGTCAATGCAAACCCATTTGTTTCAAAAAGCACCCACATGTTCTTACATTGCTCTTTTATTTTCTCTGTTAACTGAGCGTAGAATTCTGTGCAACATGCAAGATCTCCACCAGTATATGCACAAATATTCCTTGCAGGGCCAAAACCTTGAGGGCTCAAAACAACTTGTTCAACACTTAACTTATTCGGGCACAGAGGGCCTCTTGTGCCCCGAAGAATACAAGAACCACATGAACGGCATAGATCTGTTGCATGCCACATAGTTACCCTTTCCCTAGGCTCCCAAACAGTTACATTTTTTTCGTATTCAGCAACCATCTCGGCAATTTCCTCAGTTGACATCCAATGTCCATTAAAGCGTTGGGAAAACTCTGCTGAATGACATTTTAAACAATTATGGTTGCAGCCACTCATATAAATACTAAAATAGTGTTCAGGCCTACTTAGATGAGCTGCCTTAATAACACGATACCACAAGCCCTTTTCCTTTTTCAAAACAGCCTTACAAGCAGGTTTAATGCTTCCATCAGGCATTATGGTTGCACATTTACCCGGCTGATAGCCTTGTTCAACCATTTTACACTTCATAGCTTCTCAAGCTAAATTTAAATAAAATTATGAAAATATGTCTTCCGCTAATGTTTTAAAGATGGAAGCATAACATTCAACAACAGATTGATGGAGGATGCAGGGCATGAGCACCGTATTTGAATCTTTTCAAAAAATGAAATACCCCGTTTCATTTGGACTTCTTACAAGAAATGTGATAAAAGCAGATAGATGTTGTCTTTGTGGAACATGCGTCGCCTCCTGTTCTTTACAGGCAATCGACATTGTTAACGGGGTTCCAAAACTCGTAGGACCATGTTATGCATGTGGCGCATGTTACTCAGGTTGCCCCCAGACAGTTGAAGCTTTAACAAATCGCAAAGAAATGGAACTAGCTATCTTCGGAAGGACTAGAAATGAAGATGAGTCAAGCGGTATATTTAAGGCTTCATATGCAGCAAGAACAAAAATTGGAACGATAAAGGATAAATGTCAGGATGGCGGTGTAGTAACAACCTTACTTTTTGCAGCGTTTGAGGAAGGACTTATAGATTCTGCAATAGTTTCTGCAATGAGCGATAAAGAACCTTGGAAACCTATACCCAAGATTGCCACTACACCAGATGAAATTGTTAACGCTGCTGGAACAAAGTATGCAGCCTCACCGAACATTTCACTCTTAGGACAAGCTCACTGGGGGCGTTCCCTAAACGGAATAGCTGTCGTAGGGGTTCCATGTCAAGTTTACGGTGTTAGAAGGATGCAATTCTTCCCGGGAGCAGCTACAAGATACGCTGAAAAAGTAAAGTATGTGATAGGGCTCTTCTGTATGGAGGACTACCCTTACGAGAAACTCTTCCTAAAATACATCAAAGAAGAAAAGGGATTAAATCTTGCAGAAATAACCAAGTTCGACATTAAGAAAGGTAAGTTCCTTGCATACAAAGGTAAAGAACTCGTACTGGAAGTTCCAGTATCAGAAACAAAAGACTACACCTTAGGCTCTTGTCATACATGCCCAGATCTGACAGCGGAATTCGCTGACATATCAGTTGGCTCCATAGGTTCCCCAGCAGGATGGTCCACAGTTCTCGTAAGAACCGACAAAGGTGAAGAACTATTAAATACAGCTATCAAAAAAGATTACCTAGAAATAAAAGATCTAAAGGACGTAGAACCCGGAATCAAACTAGTTCATAAACTTTCCAAAGCAAAAGCAAAACAGATCGAAAAGCTAAAAACTTAAATTCCGCAACTCCCATCCAATATCGTTCTTTTATTTCTTTTCAGCATCTCATTACCAAATCTATCCAAATATGTTTTACATTCTTCTTAGACGGTACATCAAGATATTTATTAATTTCAATTTTGTAGCTTATTGTTAAAACATTAAAAGTAGGAGAATATTCTTGAAGATCAGAGAAATAGCTGTGAAATCCATCCTTAGTAAGAGCAGAATTTATGGCGTAACATATGCAGTTAATCCCTACGTTGGATGTGGTCACGGCTGTGCTTACTGCTATGCACGTTTTATGAAAAGATATACAGGTCATGAAAAAGACAGGTGGGGAGAGTTTGTAGATATTAAAATTAACGCGCCTACAGTTCTCGCCAAAGAAACTAAAAAAGCAAGACCCGGCCCAATACTAATAAGTAGTGTAACCGACGCCTATCAACCCCTCGAAAGAAGATATGAAATTACAAGAAAAATATTGGAGGTTTTAACGCGTAGAAAATTCCCAGTTATAATATTAACAAAGTCCTCCCTCGTAACTAGAGACATAGACCTACTTAAAAAACTGAAGCACTGCGAAGTCGGTTTTACAATAGTTACCTTGGACGACTCTATTAGAGAAAAGTTTGAGCCAAGAGCTTCTCCAATCAAAGACAGGTTAGAAGCGCTCTGGGAACTACACCAAGAAAACATACCCACATATGGTTTTATTGGACCAATATTACCCTTTCTATCCGATGAAACCATTGAAGACCTTATTTTGAAGCTTAAAGAAGTCGGATGCAGTAGCATAATGGTAGATAGATTAAACATAAAGTATGGAAACTGGAAAAGCATAAAGGAAACACTCCAGGAAAACTATCCGAGTCTTCTCAAAAAATATGAAGAAATTTTATTTTCAAAGTCCGATTACTTTGAAAAACTAAAAAACAAAATAATTGATATCGTAAAGAAGTACAATATTGATGTTGATTTTTGCTATTAGCGGACACTAACCTGATATCTCTAAACGAAGAGAGGTTTAGGGGATTTTAATCAAAATGGAAGCTGTAAGTACATGTTTCCCGCTTTTGTTTAATCCACCAAAAGTTCTAAATATTTTCATTAATCCGTTAAATCGTTTTCTTAATACTCTGGCAGCCATTTCAGCAAACTTTAAACTACCTATCCAAACATCTACCCCACTACCAGTGGCTTCTACGTTAGCGATGTAAGCTTTAGGATCCCTACTTTTTTCAGCTAACTCTCTCAAAAGATCAATAATTTTCTCCCTTTCCTTGTAACTCAATTTCCCTCTTTCTTTTCTAATTTGAATAATAGCCTCAGAAACACCCTTTTCTTTCCTTTTACATAGGGGGCATTTCTCAGCGTAAACTTCGATCTCTAAGGTAAAACTTTCAGCTACATCTTCCTCCACATGCTTCGTTTCGACAATAACGGGAATCAAGAAACGATTTTTCACAAAGTTTTTAGGAGCCTTAAAATCCACTATAGTAAGCTTTGAGTAGAATGGAAGCTTGACCATTTTATTTACAGAGTCCTCAATGAGAGCTTTAATGGCTTCACTAAAACTTAGTCCTCTACCACGGGCAAAATTACGTCTAACAGCATAAGAATGACACATAGGACATAATTTAACCTTTATTCTTCTATTTTTAACTTCATAGAGAGGATATTTACGTAAAAAACAATCTACGCAAAGCATCTTACTAGTAAGTTTAACTTCATGTTCAGTTCTACCACACTCAATACAAAACCGCTCACGACCCAGAGATATCCCTCCACGCACCTGAAATACTTATCAACAAAATATTCCTTGTAAGTTGATAATTGATAGTTAGGTTAGTTACGATATAAAATATTGAGAAAATTGATATGTCACCCAGTTGTTCCCACAAATTTCACCGAATTTACTTTAATTGACGGCGCCGTTATAAATCCTCTTCTCACAACCATGCTTCTTAAATCTTTTCCCAAAATGCTTAATGAGTTTAGAATTCTGTGATAACTATCCGTAAACCTCATGTTTTTAATAGAATATTTTAATTCTCCATTCTCTATTTTGAATGTTCCTGCCCTAGTCATAGCTGTAATAATTCCTCTTCTAGGGTCAACGGTATTACTGTAGTGTAAACGTGAAACCAAAATGCCATTCTTAGTATCTTCTATTAAATCATCGAGTTTAGAATTACCAGGCTCAAACACCAAGTTAGATGGAAATGGTGAAGCATGTCTCCAAAAACTGGCATGACCAGTACTTTTCTTTCCTTCTTTACCAGCATAATAACTATCATAAACGAAATTTTTAAATACTCCGTGGTCAAACAACACCAACCTTTTTTTAGGCACCCCTTCTCCATCAAAAAGTAATGGTACAGGTGTCTTTTCGCTTCTAGGGTCATCTACAACACTTATATCCTCATGTAAAACTTTTTTGTTCTCTTTGTTAATCAGACTGCTCACTTCAAGATCCTTCGATCTAGCAGAAGTATCAATAGCCAAATGGAACATTAAGGTAGCTGTTGCATAAGGTAAAAACACAACCTCATAATCTCCAGGCTCAATTTTCTTTGCGTCAAGCCCGCTGGAAGCCCTTTCACCGGCTTCAAAACCAACCTCTTCAGCATTAATTTCTTTCAAATTTCCAGAAACACGGTAAGCAAAACCTTCAGCTTCACTTTGCATATTCTTCGCGGTAACTAACACATTTAAAGAAGCAAAGCTATATGCTTGAAAAACATTAACGCCTAGACTGTTAGCAACGGCTTGTAGTCTTAGAACCGTAGATAAAGCCCCGTTAACAGCACTAACGTGTTTACCAGCTTCGTGAGCGGCATCTATCACCTTGCCAACAATTTCAGCTCTGTCAAAAGGAGTAAGTCTGATCATTTCCTCGAAAAACATCTTTCTGTCTGTTGGTAATATTCTATCAGGTTCTGGGAGACTTTTAAAGAAAGGATCCGGCTTAGAAGCTTTAGCTATTTTAAGGGCTTGATCAGCCGCTTTCAAAATCTCATCTATATCTCTACTGATAATTGTAACACACCCAAACCTTTTGTCGCGGAGAAAAACCCTTAAGAAAGCTTTTGTATATGTTTCTCCAACATTTTGATGAATTTGAGAATTCGCAAACCTTGTAAGATAATTTTCACCGTATTCAATTCTAACATCAGCCTGCCAAGCACCGTTTTCGATAACATGTTTAATAACTGTCTGAGCGGTATCAATTATCCAACTTTTAGTTTCATCTAATTCTTTCAATTTCTTTCACCTCCCACTGAAAACCATAACGTTTCTAAACCTAGCAGTGGAAGCACCGTGGGAAACCCACATTATTTGTTGAGGTTCGCCCTTACCACAATTTGGAATACCCCAAATGAAGAAATCTTTGCCAATAGCATCGCAGTTACCCCAGAACTCTGGGGTAATTCCTTGATAAACAGGGTTCTTTAAAAGTTCTTTCTTTTCGCCTTTCTCTATTTTCCAAGCAAGTTCACAGCCAAACTGAAAGTTCAACCTTTTATCGTCAATAGACCAACTTCTATTTGTCTCCATATAAATACCATCCTTGGTATCCTCAATTATTTCTTCAGACTTCCAGTCTCCTGGCTCCAAACTAATTAAACTCATCCTAATGAGGGGTATCCTATTCCAATTATCAGCTCTCATTGCACCATTACTTTCCTCAAACCCAAGTTCAACGGCAGTCTCCCTACTAAGCTGATAACCAGTAAAAACCCCTTCTTTAACTATGTAAGTTCTTTTAACTGGTACGCCTTCGTCGTCATATTTATAGCTACCTAAAGCCTCTGGATATTTCTCTGGCGAGGGATCCATAACAATATTTACGATTTCTGAGCCATACTTCAATTTTCCAAGCTTATCAGGAGTTAAAAAGCTTGTACCTGCGTAAGATGCTTCAGTACCCAAAACTCTATCTGCTTCACTTGGATGACCACAACTTTCATGAATTTGCAAAGCTAACTGACTGGAGTCAAGTATTAACGTTGTTTTCCCAGATGGACAAGACTTGGCGTCAAGTAGCATAGTTGCCTCCTTACCAACTCTTTCGGCAAGTTCAACAAGATTTAATGATTGGACATATTCCCATCCTCTTTTCACATAGTTTCCACCGAAACTAGTTGGTAAACTCCTCCTTTGAACATCTCCATTTTTAGTGGCTAATGCTGAAACACCAACACCGCAAAAAACGATCTCAGCCTCAATTTTTGACCCTTCACTACTAACAAACCACTTATGAATTTTCCGAGCCTCATAACTAACCATACTAACTTTAACGTAGTCACTTTGTTCTCTTATTGTTTCGTCAGCTTCCAAGAAAAGTTCCAGCTTATCCTTAAAAGGAACATCAAAAGGATCTTTAATCCAAGGTGTGCGCCATTTGTCTTTAATAGTTTTAACCGGGGCTAATTTAACAGGTTTTTTACTACGTGTAGCGCTTGCTTCTGCAATTTTAACGGCAGTTTCAACAACTTGATCAAGAGTATGTTTATCTATTTTGTTGCTGCTATGAAAACCCCATGCACCGTTCTTTAATACTCTTACACCGAAACCAGAATCTGTTTTAATAGTGGCTTCTTCAACAGCACCGTTTTTAATTTTAATTTCTTCAGAAGCGTTTTTAACAACTCTTATATCAATATAGGTTGCACCCAGTAGTAAACCTTTTTCAACAGCTTTTTCCATTAAATCAAACATGAAAAACCCTCAGTATCCTGTTCAATTACTAACATTTCACACAGTATAATCTGAGTTATGTAAAAAATAGCATAAACATTAATTTAGTTTTCACTCCTAACTTTGTGGTTACTGACTCTCTCCAGTTTAACCTGACATTTTTAAATAAATTTATATAGATAGCAAAAGCAGTTAAACTTAAGTTTAACGGGAACTAGGTTAATGTTTTACCTTTTAGATGAGGGAGAGAGTTGATAAATAATGAATCCACATCTTACATTCGAATTCTCGGAAATAGCTGGAGCAATATATGCAGTTGAAAGGTTATCAGAGTCTCATCTAGTTAAGTGGCGGATAAATCATCTAAAATCTTCCGAAACATTACTTAGTTCCTTTAAGAAACTTCAAAAGCAGGTCTTACCGCGTACAAAAATTAATAAATGGCTTTAAAGCCTACAAAGTACTGGATGAATTGGTAGAACAGCTTGTCGAAGCGGTGAAAGGAAAACTAAACTAAGAATTGATAAGTGTTAGTTTATCTTCAGACAAAAAATGATGTATGGTCTATAAGTTCTTGGATGGGAATTTTAAATCTTGCAAGAAATAGTTTCGAACGTTAGAAGTTAAAATCCTAATCACGGAATATTACCAATCAAATTTTATTTTCAAAATTATTTGTTAACATAAAATTTATCTTTAAAAACACCGTTTTAAGTTAAGAAATAATCTATTGTGAGGTTCTGTTAATGGCTTTAGCTCTTGAGCCCGCTGTAATTCTCTCTAACGTTGTTAAGCGTTATGGTAATATTGTAGCTGTGGATGACCTCAGCTTGCAGATAGGAAGTGGAGAAGTCTTCGGTCTTCTCGGTCCTAATGGATCGGGGAAATCTACAATTCTTAAGATGATTCTAGGCTTAGTTAAACCAGATGAAGGACACGTAGAAGTTTTTGGGATGAATGTACAAGAACATCCCGTAGAGGTTAAACAGCTTATAGGTTATGTACCTGAATCTCCAAGAATATACGAGTTTCTCACGGGCTTAGAGTTCCTAGATCTCACAGGAGACATCTACGGCATGGATCCAGACGATAAAAAAAGAGAAATTGAAAAATATCTTGAAGCGTTTGAGCTAAAAGGGCGAGAAGGCGATTTAATAAGTAGTTATTCGCATGGAATGAAACAAAAATTAATTATTATTTCAGCTTTAATGCATCGACCAAAACTTCTTTTGTTAGACGAACCTTTATCTGGTCTGGACCCCAGGTCTGCAAGAATTGTAAAAGATTTGATCCGCGAATTAGCGGTGGAAGGAATAACAACAATAATGTCTACACATATTTTGGAGATAGCTCAAGCTATGTGCGACCGCATAGCCATAATGTCTCAAGGAAAACTACTAGCACTGGGTACAATGGAAGAGCTAAGAAAAAAAGCAGAAGCATCTAACTCAAATCTGGAAGAAATATTTCTTAAACTGACTGGAACAAGCGACGTTAAACCAATTATAGAGGCGCTCTTAGAATGAACTTTAAAAAAGTTTTCCTGCTTGTTAAAGCTGAAATAAAATCTTACAGGTTAGTTAGTAGTGAAAGGTTCAGAAAATTTCGTGAAAACAAGTTTTTCATACATTTTCTTTACATCAGCGCATGTATCCTTGGGTTTCTAGCTGGATGGATGATTGGAAACTTCTATAGCAAAATACCTGATCCAAGTGTAAAAGACATGTTTCTTCAAGGAGTTATTCTCTTTTTCATATCTCTTCCAATGGTTGTCATTCTTACCAGCTTGATACTTACTCAGATAAACCAGTTTCAACGTTTAGGAGCTAAGCTTTCAACTCAACCACTCTACTGGTTTCCAATATCTTGGGAAGAACATACGTTAGCATCTATAATCGCAAGTATTCTAGGTGTACCATTAGCTTTTACTCTCTTCCTTTCCCTTAGCATACTTGTTGCATCCATATTCCTTAATATCGTTCCTCTTGCTGTTTTGACGGTTTTCTCTCTATTTTTAAGCGACTTTGTTGCCAGTGTTACCACTGAAATATTAAAAAACATTCAAAAGAGAATATATGGAGCTTTAACTAAAGTAGGGGGGAGAAAAACAATATGGTTAAGGTTCATCGGCTCCATACTTTTTTTAACTATATTCTACTTTTTTTATTTCTCTATGTACTACCAAGTAAAACCAACCATTCTTCTAAAAACAGTAGTCAGTGGATTGAAAAATTTATGGTTCATTCCTTATACATGGCCTTCAATACTTCTTTCTCTCTTTATTAACGGCTACATTTATGAAACTATTATTCTCTTAATCATGTCTATGTTTTTTGCGTACCTTCTATTCCTAGCTGCAACCAAATTAAACATTAAGTATGGATTGTACGAAACACCTGCAATAACCATATCCAGAGGGATTTATGTTTCAAAGCCAGGTTTACTTCGAAAACTTGGCTTGTCCGCACCTGAAGTGGCATTGGTTAAAAAAGATTTTAAAGGCTTAATACGACGACAAGAGCTTGCATCTATTCTCATATTTCCCATAATATCTACCGTTGTTGTGTTTGTTGTAATAGTGATGAGAATTGGAGGAGAATCTTCAACACGTTTATTATATCTTTTTGTTTTTACTTACTTAACATTAGTTCCTGGAGTTTTGATGGCTATAGGAACTGGGATAAGGGCAATAGGCTTAGAGGGCACACGTATTTCATACATTTTTTCCATGCCGATAGATGCAAAAACCCTTGTCAGAGCAAAATACACATTTACAGTTCTTCTATCCCTCACCACGGCCTTAATATGTTCGCTCATAGGGGTTCTTGTTTGCAAACCTTCCTTAAAAACATTACTTTTAAGTGTTTCCGAAACAGTTTTTCTAATATTTTCCTTAGGAATGATTTCCATTAGCTTTAGCATAAAGGGTCCGGATTTCCGAGAACTTCCAAGGCCAAGAATGATACAGCCCATCTGGGGTATTATATCTTTTTTGACATGTTTCTTCATAGGATTAATCGAAACTTTACCGGTTATACCTTTTCTGCTAATTCGTTTTCTAGAGTTATCTGAATTTAATTTTCCTTTCTGGACGTTTTCATCAGTTCCAGAAATCTATTTTTACATAGGTCTATCAATAAGCGGAGTAATAGCCTTTGCCGTAACTCATTCATTTTATAGATTTGCCTTAGAAAACGCTAAAAAATTTCTGGTTCACGCGGAAAAGGTTCTGGCTTATATCGAAAAATAATTCAAACAATGATAACAGTATTTTAGTAGTTGCACGATTCAAAACATAAAACTGCAGTATAACTTCATTTAATGATTCAACCATTTTAAGGAAAGTTAAATCAAAATTAAAGTTGTCGATAAAATATAGCAATTATATCATCGAAGCATCGTTCAACAATTAAAACACCAGAAAATAGATGTCTATCTCTAGCAGATTCAATAATACTTGCAACTGGTTTTATTGGGAAGCTTTCGGGGGGAACGGAGCTCCCCACACATATATCTGTTTTAAACCTCTCAACCTAATGTTCCAAGAACCTATAACGTCTCTATCAGCATTAAACCACATTTCTTACATTTCAAAGTTCCGTGCCCATTCAGACTTAGCTTTGCCCCGCATATCGGGCACAAACTACTCGTACCCTTAGCATCAACATAAACTATAGAAATTCCACTCAGCCTAGCCTTATATTCAATTATTTTTGAAGTTTGCGAAAACTCCACCTATGCAACCTACTATTCATTTGCGGTTTTACCGTATTCGATGCAAAATCGTTCATGTTGCAGAGTCTTACCTTCAATACACATAATTTTTAAAGTATTGCCCAATCTTTATAACTTTTGCTTCGAACTTCTTAGAGTTAATCTATCTACTTTCTGAGGTAATTTACTTTTCATTTATTCTTACTTTAGGTTTTGAGAGGTTTTACACACTACAAAACTTTTATATAGTAGTAATAGTTATTATAACTAAAATAGAACCTTAGCGACTTAAACAAGGAGTAAGAAAAGAAATGGCTGTTAAACTAAATCCACTAGAAATAGTAAACAAGAAAGTAAATATTGTCCTTTTAAAATCATATTTAATAGGTGTCACAACATACCTGCTAGAAAATAACGTTCCTCCAGCTCAAGTAAATGAGCTACTAAAAAAGTTTGGGAGAGAAGCGGGTAGATATCTATTAATTTTAGAAAAAAGTGATAAGACAATTATTCCAAAAAATATTATTAAACCTAGTTTTTTGGATCAAAAAACTTACATCCGTACAACTTTAAACCTAATCACCAATTACTTATTTGGCAAAAGCTTTGATAACATTTCAGATACTCTGGAAAAAGAAAATAATCACCTAGAATTTCGAATGGTTCTATTGGACAACCCTCTATGTAAAGATCTAATAAGCCCTCTGCCTGAGGTAAAATTTTCATCAATCCTTGCTGGAATAATCGAAGAAATCATAGGGGATAAAATAGGATCTAAAAATGTATTTTGCGACGAAACTAGATGCATCTCCACAGGAGATTCTCTATGCGAATTTGTTCTAAAAATAAAATTAGACAAAATTTAGGAGGATAACTAATGGGAATAAGGGGATTCATAGCTTGGAAGTTTATAGCGAAAAAAACTAGAAGAATATTATTTCAGTCACTAGTCGTTTCAACAATAGAATACTTAGAAAATTTAGGGAAAAAGCCCTCAGAAATCTATAAAGATTTGAAAGAAATAGGAAAGAAAATGGGGATGTGGATTTATTCCGAATATCTCTCCAAAGCAGGTTCAGCTTCAAAGAGTATTTGGGACCATGGAGCAAACTTTAACTTAGGATTTAAGTTTTTTACGGGAAAGACATTTGACAACATTTATTACAATATTTCGGAAAATGGAAAAGACGTTAAAATTCATTATATAATCAAAGATAACCCTATCTGTAAAGGAATTAAGCCGCCAGCCCCAGAAATTAAGCCATCAGCCATTGTGGCTGGAGTTTTTGAATGGATTGAGGAAAATAGAAAAGAGGATTGGAGTGCAACTTCTGTTACATGCGATGAAGTAAAATGTATAGCATCTGGCGACGAATTTTGCGAAATCGTTTTCCATTTCAAGTTAAATGAAAAAGGAGCGGAGGAAGTTCTTAAAAAGATTGGCGGTAAACCTCAAGAAAGCTGCATTATAAAAGTTAAATAACTGAAACAAGGGAAGTACAATGAATAGCAAAGTGCTCAACAAAACAGTAAATCCAGCCATTGTAATGATATTAACGGAAGGAGGAGGACCAGTAGCCACCATACCACCTATGGGAGATTATCGATACCTATTATCACCGCTCATATTTTCAGTAATTGCTATCTTAGAAAACTTTGCAGGAGAAAATGTAAATGAAGTAAAGTTAGTAGCTGGTGGAAATAAAATCTTATTCATTAAAAAAGCAGGGTTATACTTTTTTGCTATCATAGTAGATAAAGAAATGGAACCACATGCGAAGGAGTTTTTAAATCAAATTATAACGTCTTTTAAAGAAAGATTTCCAGTAGAAAAGGAATTATTAGTAGTAGAAACAAAAGAACTGAGAGAATTTGAAAAACAAGTTATGGAGGAAATACTTAAGCTTACCAACATAAAGAAAAGTGATTATTTTACGTCATTAAGAACAATTTCGCAGAAAGTTTTTGAAGAAGTAAAGCAAAGAGGACTAATACCATTAAGTGTTCAAAAGAGGGTAAAGAGTACAATGTATCCCGAACTAACAGATCTATCTGTACTCTTTAAGGAAAAAGATCCAACCATGAGAAAAATCCTAGAGATGTGCAACGGGACGATTCCAATGGACGAAATAGCTAAAAAAATAAATATCTCAGAAGCAAAGCTTCTCATACTACTCTCAAAATATGTTAAAAAGAAATCCATAACAATGAAAAGCGGAATCTATATAATTGAAGAAACGTAATTCGCATTTTAGCCTTGCGTAACAGTTAAATATTTGATAGATGAAGATGGAACGGTTATACACTATGAAGGAAGCATCGAAGCTACTTGGGACTCATATTAGGACTATTCAGAAGTGAGATAAGCAAGAAAAGATTAAACGCGTTAGAATTGTTAGTGGAAAAGAAGAGTCCCAGAATCGGAGATAAAGAGGATTTTAGGAATTCATGAAGAGAGGAAAATCATAGGTTATGTCAGGTTTTCATTTAAATAATATTTTAGATCAATTTTAGCATAGTTGAGGGAGGTTAATAAATAATGAGGCCACGATTCACCTTTAAATTTTCATACATAGTTGGAGCAATATATGCAATCGAAATGATGATGGAAGCACATCTAGTCAAAACAAAAGTTAAACATAATATTCAAGTTTTTAGCCAAGAACTACTTGAAAGTTATCGCCGAGAATTTTCATTATCTTCCTTCCTATGGCACCTAAGACCACTTATTGCAACAACTCAAGATATTATGAAGGCCTTAAATCTTTATTACAGTAAAGAGATAGCTCCTCTACTATATAAGGCAATAGAGTCATATAAGCCTCACTAGCAAAAAATCCTTCCAAAAATAAAGGAAAACACTAGATATTTAACGGATTTCTGGAAAAAACACGGCAATGTCATCCTGAATGAAATATCGAATATCAGTAGGCATCCATGGAAAGTGGAGGAGATAAAAGCTTTCATTGTAGAGCCTATCGCTGAGGGACATGGAGATGCTTTCCCAAGGGAAGGAATAATAACATTTGAAGGAATCAAGCTAACTACTCCAGAATCCATTGTAGGATTTGTTCACGAGGTAGCTCATATCAATACATTACCTCCTTTCATAGAAACTCTTGAGCAAAAAGATATCCGCAGCAAAGTTCTCTACGAAATAGCTAACGAATACGTTGCAGAACAAGCCCTAGTGAACATAAAAGTTTTACCCTCACTTAATTCCCCTAGGCTTCAAAGAATTTTCACAGAGTCCGTAGAAGCTTGGATGACCGAATCCGAGTTAAAATTCACTTACGACCCTGAAAAATTGAAACGAATAGTTGACAAATGGTGGATAAATCATCTAAAATCTTCCGAAACATTACTTAGTTCCTTCAAGAAACTTGAAAAGAAAGCTTTGCCACACATGAAAATAAAACGCCCAACCAGAAATTTAAGGATCAAATAGACACATAGATATTTGAGGGAAAAGGATAATGTCTTTCATATTTGATGATGTTCACCTAGAAGTAAAATTTTATGAAGATAAGCTTAATGTAAAATTTATTGGTAGAAAAGATAGAGGTTTCGAAGACGTATTTATACCATTTAATCCTGGGTTTAAAGTTAAAAGTGTAAAACAAGTAGAAAAATATGAAACAGGAAGCATAGAACTAGAAAAAACACCAATCTCCATCAGTGCAATGTACGTACGAGACTTTTCTCGAACAATCGAAATAAAACTTGAAGGCAACGTAAAACCTTTGTTTTTCGAGTTTTGGGGATCTAAAAACAAAAATGCACATTACTTAAAACAGGAGACTCTTTGGTATCCATTTATACTTCTAAACCGAAAAACGTTAAGTCTCTACGAAGTCGGTATGATGTTGACAAATAGGCATAAAGAAGTAGAAGTTAATATTCACGACAAAAATAAAGAGTGTAAGACAGTTGTCTCCGCAGAACCTAAAGATGATAATACTTGGTATGGCTTCGATTTAGAGCCTATTTCCCTTATAAGAGACAAGTTTAGCCGTACGAAAATGTACAACACAATGAACTATCACTGCAAGATTTACGTTAAAGATAATTTTGAACGATTGGAGATCAACGACATAGCTGAAATATTCGATGAAGCCCTATACTCCCTTAACAAGCTACTACGTCTCAAACCAAAGCATAAAACACTATACCTAATAGTTCTCAAAGGTGGAGGAG
>Ga0209410_1000562_pt1 | contig 17372 bp, 33 predicted proteins | sample Mar14436cmmetaG_FD_184135 | JGI IMG/M metagenome (GOLD analysis project Ga0209410, IMG submission 184135) | Marine hydrothermal vent microbial communities from Guaymas Basin, Gulf of California to study Microbial Dark Matter (Phase II) - Marker... ... | reverse complement strand
AATGTGCTGAGAGTTGTACAGCTTTTGGCAGATATTGGATAAAGCAGGCTATTGAAGAGGCAGAAAATAAAGGATTTACAGTAATTTACGCAGATACTGATTCTTTATTTTTAAAGACAAAAAATGGTGATATAGAGAAAGTTACTGAAAGTTTTTTAGATTATATCAATAAAAAATTTCCAGGTATTTTGGAGCTTGATCTTCAAGGCTATTATGAAAGAGGTATTTTTATTCCAAAAGGGGCAGCACCAGGAACAGCTAAAAAAAGGTATGCTTTAATTGATAAAAAAGGAGAACTTTTAATTAGAGGACTTGAGACTGTAAGAAGGGATTGGTGCAATCTGGCAAAGGAAGTACAAAGAAAAGTGCTTGAGTTTGTTTTAAAGGAAAAAGATGTGGAGAAGGCAAAAGATTATGTTAAAGAAATAGTGGCAAAGGTAAAGGGGAAAGAAATTTTATTAAGAGATTTAATTATTTATGAAGAATTAACTAAACCACTTGAAAGTTATAAGCAAATTGGGCCACATGTAATGGCAGCAAGAAAGATAAAGGAGAGAGGTGGAGAAGTAGGAGAGGGAATGCTTATAATGTTTGTTATTACAAAAGGAGCTGGTTCTATTTCAGAAAGAGCAGAGCCAGTAGAGTTTGCATCTTTAGAACAAATAGATAGCGATTATTATATATATCATCAAATAATACCTGCTGCTTTAAGAATACTTCAAGTTTTAGGGGTAAGAGAAACAGATTTTAATATATATGGAGAAGGTAAAATCATTTGAAGGCTATTTTCAATTAGATGATTGGTTTAAAGAACCTGTTTTATGTGTATTTTATTTATATCTTCTTTTTAATTTTTTCTTTGCTCTATTTGAAATAAGTCGAAATACCCTTCTAGGACAATATTATTTATACATGAATTTTCGAGGTTATTTATTTCAATTTATTTTACAAAGCCATTGGTTTAAATGGTCATTAATTATTATTAGTATGTTGTTAATCTTAGAATCCTTCTTTAAGGAGAGATTATATTATTTCCTTCCACATAAATGGAAAGTTAATATTCTTGTCAATTGGTTTAAATGGGTAATTCCATTTTTATTTGTTATTCAAATTTATTTCACCCTTAAAGTTTACGGAAGTATCTATAATCATCATGTACCCTTATGGAAATGGGAAAAAGGTTTTTGGATTTTAATACATCCTATTTTTTCCTCTTTACCAACTTGGTTATATCGCTTTTTAGATATTGTTTATGTTCCTGGTTGGGCATTTGCCCATTGGCTTTTCCTTTTAGGACTGATCTCCTCAAATGAAACTTTTAAAAAAAGACTATTTGGTGTGTATGGTCTTAGCCTTATGTTAGGAGGTATATTACATTATCTTTTCCCAGCTATTTCTCCAATTTATGTTGATCGAAATTATTTTAATTATTTGCCTTCAGGACTTACAAGTTGGCATTATCATAACTATTGTCTTGAACAACAAACATTATTTCTTAAAAAAGGTATAGAGGCATTTAATCTACTTAAAGGTAAAGCTATTATACCTATTGCTGCATTTCCTAGCTTCCATGTAGGTTATGCTTTACAAATATTTTTATTAGCTCGAGACTTTTGCAAAAAATGGATTGTTATAATTTCCTTTTTATTTCTTTGGCTTATTATAATAGGTAGTTTAATTTTGGGTTATCACTATTTAATTGATGATATTGCTGGTGCTCTTATTGTTTATTTGATATACAGCTTAGTAAAAAATTAAATTTGGCTTAACAATTCTTTAACTTTCTCACTTACTACCTTTCCATCTGCACGTCCAGCAAGACGTCTCATAGCTACCTTCATAACCTTTCCCATATCCTGAGGCCCAGTAGCACCTACTTCGGCAATAATAGATTTGAGTGTCTCTAAAAGTTCTTCTTTAGAGATTGGCGGTGGCATAAATTGTTTAAGTACTTCTATTTCTTTTTCTTCTTTTTCAACTAAGTCAGGGCGATCACCTTTTTTATATAAGGCAATCGCCTCTTCTCTTTGTTTAATTTGTTTGGCAACAAGTTGAATGATTTCACTATCTTCAAGTTTACGTCGTAGCTCTATCTCTCTATTTTTAATAACAGTACGTAAGCTACGTAAAGCATTTAAAGCTATTGTATTCTTTGCTTTCATAGCTTCTTTGAGATGTGCATCAATGTCTTCATAAAGTGGCATTTTTAGACCTCTAATCTTTTTGTAAAAGCCCTAGGCGCTTTAAGCGCTTCATCAATCTTTTACGAGCAGCCATTGCTTTCTTTTTCCTACGCACACTAGGTTTTTCATAAAACTGCCTTTTTTTTAATTCTGAAAGAATGCCTTCCTTTTCTACTTCCTTCTTGAAGCGCTTAAGAGCTAACTCAAAGGGCTCATCTGGCTCTACCCTCACACCTGCCATCTAACTTCCCTCCTCTCTCATCCAAATTTTCTAAAGGCATTATAGTTTCTGCCTCCTTATAAGTCAAGGAATTACTGGATATAAGATATTTTTAAAAATTTCACTTAGTTTCTGCTTTTTTAACTAATTCTATAAGAGCAGTAGGGGCTCCATCACCTCGTCTTATACCAAGTTTTATAATACGTGTATATCCTCCATTAACTTCTCTATATCTTGTTGCTATTTCATCAAATAATCTTTTTACTATTTTTTTATCTCTTACTACCTCCAATACCTGACGCCTGGCATGAAGATCCCCTCTTTTTGCCAGAGTAATCATTTTTTCTGCCAATTTTCTTAATTCCTTAGCTTTAGCTTCTGTTGTCTCAATCCTTTCATGTTGAAACAAAGAAGTAACCATATTTCTTAACATAGCCCAGCGATGGCTAGCTACGCGACTTAATTTTCTTCCTACTTTCCTATGCCTCATGATGCTCTCCTTTTATTTTTTCAAGCATTTGTGGATCAGGAAAATTTTCTAACTTCATTCCTAAAGTTAAACCCATTTGTTGAAGAAGTGTTTTTATTTCATTTAGTGATTTACGACCAAAATTCTTTGTCTTCAACAATTCATCTTCTGTTTTTTGGACTAATTCTCCTATTAATTTAATATTGGCATTTTTTAAACAATTTAATGCCCTTACAGAAAGATCAAGCTCATCAATCGTGCGATAGAGTATTTCTGGATGAGTTTCCTCTTCTTTTGTTTCTGGTTCAGGAGGTGGAATATGTGCTTCTTTTTCTTCAGGCAATAAGAATATTTCCAGTTGCTCTCTTAATATTCTAGCTGCTTGTGAAACAGCTTCTTCTGGAGTAACAGTCCCATCTGTCCATACTTCCAAAATTAATTTATCATAATCAGTCATCCGTCCTACACGAGCACTACGAACAGTAAAGTTTACCTTTTTTATAGGAGAAAAAATTGCATCAATTGGAATAGTTCCTATTGGTTGTCCTTCTTCTTTATTTCTTTCTGCAGGTACATAACCTTTACCTAATTTTACTACCATTTCCATAGAAAGTTTTGTTTCTGAAGTAAGAGTAGCAATATGTTGTTCAGGGTTAATGACTTCTACTGTGCCATCTGTAATAATATCCTTTGCCTTTACTTCTCCTATACCTTCTTTTTCAATCCGGATGATACGAGGTGGTGTATCATGAAGTTTTAATCTTACTTGTTTTAAATTTAAAATAATCTCTGTAACATCTTCTAATACGCCAGGAATTGTTGAGAATTCATGATAAATTCCTTCTATTCTTACTGCAGTAATAGCAGCACCTTGAATAGAAGAAAGTAAAACCCTTCTCAATGCATTACCTAAAGTAATGCCATATCCCTTCTCTAAAGGTTCATAGGCAAATTTGCCATAATAAGGGGAATACGTTTTTTCATCTTTTTCTACTTTATTAGGTTTAATCAAACCTATCCACCCAGTTTTTTCCATGGTACACCCTCTTTTAAATTTATTTAGAATAGAATTCTACAATGAGTTGTTCTTGAACAGGAATAGCAATTTCATCACGAGTAGGTAGGGCTTTAACCCTACCTTCTAAACGTTCTTTATCCACTTCTAACCAAGAGGGAACACCTCTCCTTGCAACAGCTTCTAATGCTTCTTTAATAAAAGGAATATCTTTGCTTTTTTCACGAATTTTTATAATGTCTCCTACTTCCACTAAATAAGAAGGAATGTCTACCTTTTCATCATTGACTAAGACATGACCATGTCTTACAAGTTGTCTTGCCTGACGTCTTGAGTTAGCAAATCCCATGCGATAAACAACATTATCTAATCTTCTTTCTAATAACATTAATAGATTTTCACCTGTAATACCTTTAAGTCTAACAGCCTCCTCAAAATAACGATGAAATTGTTTTTCAAGAATTCCATAAATTCTTTTCAATTTTTGCTTTTCTCTTAAAAGTATACCATAATCTGTCTTTTTTATCCTCATTTGTCCATGCTGTCCTGGTGGATATGGACGCCTTTCTAAAGCACACTTATCTGTATAACATCTTTCGCCTTTAAGAAATAATTTTACTCCCTCCCGACGACATAAACGACAAACAGGCCCTGTGTATCTAGCCAAAGCTAACCTCCTATTAAATTAATTAAACCCTTCTTCTTTTTGGTGGACGACACCCATTATGAGGAATGGGTGTTACATCCTTAATTAAGGTTATTTTTAGACCTGCTGCTTGAATGGCTCTGATAGCAGGTTCTCTTCCAGCTCCAGGCCCTTTAACATAAACTTCTACTCTTTTCATACCATGTTCTATTGCCTTTTTAGCTGCATCTTCAGCTGCTACTTGAGCAGCAAAAGGTGTTCCTTTTCTTGAACCTTTAAACCCTTTTACTCCAGCACTTGACCAGACAATGGTATTTCCTTGTTTATCAGTAATAGTGACAATAGTATTATTAAAAGTAGCTTGAATATGAGCAATTCCTTCTTCAACAATCTTTTTTTCTTTTTTCCTTGCTCTAACCCTTCTTCTTGCCATTTATTGACTCCTTACGATTTTTCTTTCCTCTTTCTCTTACCTAAAACAGAACCACGTGGTCCCTTTCTTGTTCGCGCATTTGAACGGGTGCGTTGTCCACGAACAGGAAGTCCTCTAACATGTCTCATTCCTCGATAACATCCTATATCTATTAACCTTTTAATATTTGCTGCTATTTCTCTTTTTAAATCACCTTCAACTTTATATTCTTTATCAATAATTTCTCTAATTTTAGTCAATTCTTCATCAGTAAGCTCTTCTACTTTTTTATCAAAATCCACCCCTGCTTTTTGTAATATTTTTTGAGAAGAACTGCGCCCGATTCCAAAGATATAAGTTAAAGCAATTTCAATCCTTTTCCCTTTAGGCATTTCCACTCCAGCAATCCTTGCCACTGTCTACCTCCTTATCCCTGTCTTTGTTTATGTTTTGGATTTTCACAAATTATTCTAATTATGCCTTTTCTTTTAATGACCTTACACTTTTTACACATTTTTTTTACCGAAGACCTTACCTTCATCTTTTATATCCTTTTGGCGCACTTTTTGCTATTTAATCCTATAAACTATTCTGCCTCGCGTCAAGTCATAGGGAGAAAGTTCTACTTTTACTCTATCACCAGGCAGAATTTTAATAAAATGCACACGCAACTTTCCTGCCACATGTGCCAATACTCTATGACCATTATCTAGCTCTACCCTAAACATTGCGTTGGGTAGGGCTTCTATAACTTTTCCTTCTACTTCAATTGGTTCTTCTTTTGGCATATTTACTTATATTTTAGATAAAATTTCTGGTCCATTTTTTGTAATAGCTACAGTATGTTCAAAATGGGCAGATAATTTACGATCTTTAGTTACTGCTGTCCAACCATCTGGCAAAATTTCAACTTCATATGTGCCTTCATTTACCATAGGTTCAATTGCTAAAACCATCCCTACCTTTAATTTTGCCCCCTTTCCAGGTTTACCAAAATTTGGCACTTGAGGGTCTTCATGTAATGAACGACCAATCCCATGACCAACAAATTGTCTAACAACAGAATAACCATGTGATTCTACATAAGTTTGAATAGCTGCTGAAATGTCCGAAACCCGCCGCCCTTCTCTTGCTTGTTCAATTCCTTTATAAAGGGCATTTTCTGTAACTTCTAATAAGCGTTTTGCATTAGCAGAAATTTTTCCTACAGGTACAGTAATGGCTGCATCCCCATAATAGCCATCGTAAAATACACCAAAATCTAAACTAACAATATCTCCTTCTTGTAAATAACGTTTTTTTGACGGTAAACCATGTACAACTTCTTCATTAATAGAAACACAAAGGCTATAAGGGTAATTGCGATAACCTTTAAAAGCAGGTCGTGCTCCTTTTTTTATACAAATTTCTTCTGCCAATTCATTTAATTCCATTGTTGTAATTCCTGGTTTTACTGCTTCTTTTAAAATAGCCAAAATTTCAGCTACAATTGCATTACTTCGTCGCATTTTTTCAATTTCCCAAGGAGCTTTCAAAATGATCATTTAGCTTTCTAATAACTTTAATATACGTTCAAAAATCTCCTGAATACTTCCAGTGCCATCAATACGGCGTAAAAGCCCTTTCTTTTCATAGAAGTCAATTAATGGTTTAGTTTGATTATTATATACCTCTAAACGTGATTTTACTGTTTCTTCATTATCATCTGCTCGCTGATAAAGCTCACCACCACACTTATCACAGACACCTTCCTGTTTAGGTGGATTAAAAATTATATGATACATAGCCCCACATTTTTTACAAGTCCTTCTACCAGTAAGACGTTTGATTAAATCTTCTTCTGGTACTTCAATACTGATAACATGATCTAATTTTTTCCCAAGTTTCTCTAATACTTTTTCTAATGCTTCAGCTTGGGCTACAGTGCGAGGGAAACCATCCAAAATAAATCCTTTTTCACAATCTGGCTCTTTTAATCTTTCTTCAATTAATCCAATAACAACTTCATCTGGCACAAGTTGTCCTTTTTTCATATATTCTTCAGCCTTTTTCCCCAACTCAGTACCTGCTGCTACTGCTGCTCTAAGCATATCACCTGTAGAGATTTGGGGGATACTGTATTTTTCAATTAACATTTTTGCCTGTGTCCCTTTACCTGCCCCTGGTGCTCCTAAAAAGATCAAATTCATCTTTACCTCCTTATTTTTTAATTTAATATCTAACCCCTTTAAATTTGCTTTTCTTTAAAAATCCTTCATAATATCTAGCAATTAAATGAGTTTCAATTTGAGCAATTGTCTCAATTCCTACTCCGATAACGATTAATAAGGCTGTTCCTCCAAAATAAAATGGTACATGAAATTTTTTAATCAAAATAGTAGGTAAAACACATACTAATGATACATAAAGAGCACCAACAAATGTTAAGCGGGTAAGGACTTTGTCAATATAATCTGCTGTTCTTTTACCAGGTCTTATTCCTGGAATATAACCTCCATATTTTCGCATATTATCAGCAACATCTTCAGGATTAAAAATGATAGCTGTATAAAAATAACAAAAGAAAATAATTAAAATTACATAAAGAATAAGATAAAGAGGAGTACCCCAACCAAATAAGTGACTTACTTTTTCTATGGCAGGTATTTTTAAAAACTGAGCAATTGTTGCAGGAAACATAAGTATAGAAGAAGCAAAAATAGGAGGTATTACACCTGATGTATTAAGTCTCAATGGTAAATGAGTACTTTGACCACCATAAATACGTCTTCCTACCACTCGTCTGGCATATTGAATAGGAATTCGACGTTGTGCTCTTTCCATAAAGACAATAAAAGCTACTGTAGCTATCATAAGAAAAATAAGAAATATAAATTGAAAAACACTCATTTCACCTGTACGTAATAATCTAAAAGTATTTATTGTTGCTGGTGGCATATCTGCTACAATACCTGCAAAAATAATAAGAGAAATTCCATTCCCTATACCTTTTTCTGTAATCTGTTCTCCTAACCACATCAAAAAAACTGTTCCTGAAGCAAGTGTTATCATAGTAAGCAATCTAAATCCCCAACCTGGATGAGGTACTACTGGTACATCGCCAATTACCATATTTTCTAATCCCATTGAAATTAAAAAACCTTGAAATAAGCTTAAACCAACTGTAGCATAACGTGTATATTGTATAATTTTTCGTCTTCCTAATTCACCTTCTTTTTTTAAATTTTCTAAATAAGGGACTACAGCAGTTAATAATTCAAAAATAATGGCAGCACTTATATATGGCATAATACCAAGTGCAAAGATAGAGAGACGCCTTAGTGCACCACCTGAAAACATATCTATCATACCAAAGAGAGTTCCTCGTGTTTTCATAAAAAAAGCTGTAAGTGCTGCTGTATCTACACCTGGGGTAGGAATATGAACACCTAGACGATAAACTGCTAACATTAAAATAGTAAAACCAATCCGTCTCTTTAATTCTGGAATTTTAGGAATATTTTGAAAACCTTGAATCACCTAAATTACCTCTACCCTTCCTCCTGCGGCTTCTATTTTTTCCCTTGCCTGTTTGCTTATTTTATGTACTTTTATTATTAAAGGAAAATTAATCTCACCATCTCCTAAAATTTTTACTTTTAACTTTTTCTTTTTCACCAAACCTACTTCTAAAAGCCTTTCAGGTGTAACTTCCTCATTTTCTTTAAATTTTTTAACAAGATCCCTGATATTTACAATTTCATATTCTTCTTTAAAAATGTTTTTGAATCCACGTTTAGGTAAGCGTCTATAAAGTGGCATCTGTCCACCTTCAAAATATGGTGGTACATTACCACTTCTTGCCTTTTGTCCTTTTTGTCCACGACCAGAGGTATTACCATGACCAGAGCTATCTCCACGCCCTAATCTTTTTTTCTTTTTTATAGCACCCTGAGGTGGCTTTAATTGACTTAAAGAAATCATTATTTCCCCCTATTCAATTACCTGAACAAGATGAGATACCTTTCTAATCATCCCTCTTATTTGAGGTTTATCAGGTAATTCAACTACTTTATTTAATTTAGTTAAGCGTAAACTTTTAAGGGTTGCCTTTTGTTTTTTAGACCATCCATTTTTACTTTTTATCAACTTTACTTTAATAGTTCCCATCATGCAGCCTCTTTAATCCCTTTTCTTTTAGCTACCTCTTCTGGGCTTTTCATTTCCTGAAAAGCCTTTATTACTGCCTTAACTACATTATGTGGATTTCTTGAACCTATACACTTTGTTAACACATCTTTTACACCAACTGCTTCCATAATTGCTCTTACAGCACCACCTGCCTTTATACCTGTACCTTTTGAAGCTGGTTTTAATACTACCTTTGCTGCTCCAAATTTAGCTAAAGCTTCATGAGGAATGGTTGAACCTCTAAGTGGTACTTTTATCATACTCTTTTTTGCCTTTTCTAAAGCCTTTCTAATTGCATCTGGCACTTCCTGTGCTTTTCCTAATCCATATCCTACCATTCCAGCACCATCTCCTACTACAACCAACGCACTAAATTTAAAACGTTTTCCACCTTTTACAACTTTGGTTACTCGTCTAATACTGACAACTTTATCTATTAATTCAATTTTAACATCTTTTTCTTCCTCTAAAACCATTTTTCCTCCTTTAAAAATCTAATCCACCTTCCCTTGCACCTTCTGCTACAGCCTTAACTCGTCCGTGATAAAGAAAGCCATTACGGTCAAAAACTACTTTTTTTATCCCTTTTTCTAATGCTCTTTTTGCAATTAATTTTCCAACAACTTCTGCCTTTGCAATTTTGCCTTTTAATTCTTTTACTTTATCCCTTATTTCAGGATCAAGGGTAGAAGCAGCAGCTAAGGTAATACCTTTAGTATCATCTATTATCTGAGCATACATATGCTTTAAACTTCTATAAACACAAAGTCTAGGTCTTTCTGATGTGCCAAAAATCTTTTTACGTATACGTCGCTTACGCCGCAATCTAGCAAGCCGTTTTTCCTTTGGCGTCATTTATTTTCCTCCTGCCTTCCCTGCCTTCCGTCGCACTTGTTCGTCTATATATCGGATTCCTTTACCTTTATATGGTTCAGGTGGTTTAAAACGGCGAATAATAGCTGCTACTTGTCCTACCTGCTCTTTATCTATACCTTCTACAATAATTTTATTTCCATCTACTGCAAGCTTTATGTCTGATGGGGGTTCATATTCTACAGGATGAGAAAAACCTAAAGATAAAATAAGTTTTTTTCCTTTTAAATCAGCCTTATATCCTAAGCCTTCAACTACTAATGTTTTTTTAAAACCTTCAGTTACACCCACAACCATATTAGCAATAAGCTGTCTCATTAATCCATGCAGTGCTTTTAGTTTTTTTGTATCATTTTCTCTCATTACTTTTAAAACATTACCTTCTCTTTCCACTTTAATACCAGGCACTATATTTCTTTTAAGCTCTCCTTTTGGCCCCTTTACTTGTATTTCTCCATTATTAATAATTACCTTAACATTTTCAGGAATAACTATTGGTTTTTTCCCTATTCGGGACATACATAACCTCCTACCATATTGAACAGAGCCACTCACCACCAATACCTAATTTTCTTGCTTCTTTATCAGTCATTACACCTTTAGATGTAGAAATAATGGCGATTCCTAATCCATTTAATACATAAGGGAGTTTGTCTTTTTTAACATAAATACGTCTTCCAGGTTTACTTACTCGCTTAAGTCCACTAATTACACTTTTTTTATTTTCATCATATTTTAAAGTAATTTTTATAATTCCTTGTTTACCATCCTTAATCAATTTATATTGTTGAATGAAACCTTCTTCTTTAAGAATACGAGCAATATTTAATTTCATCTTTGAAGCTGGAATTTCTACTTCTGTTTTATGAGCCTTTGTAGCATTCCTTATACGAGTTAACATATCAGCAATGGGATCCGTAATACCAGACATGATTCCCCCTCTTTACCAACTTGCTTTCCTTATTCCAGGGATTTCACCCTTTAAAGCTAAATTACGAAAACATATACGACACACACCAAATTTTCTTAAAAAAGCCCTAGCCCGTCCACATAATGGGCATCTATTATATTTTCTTACTTTAAATTTTTGAGGTTTTTGTGCTTTTATCATAAGTGCCTTCCTAGCCATATTTATCTCCTAAAAGGTAGTCCTAATTTTTCTAAAAGAGCTTTTGCTTCTTCATCAGTCTTTGCTGTTGTAACAAAAGTAATATTCATTCCTTTAATTTTATCTATTTTATCATAATCTATTTCAGGAAAAACAATTTGTTCTCGAATGCCTAAAGTATAATTACCTCTTCCATCAAAAGATTTGTCTGAAACACCTTTAAAATCTCTTACTCTTGGAAGGGCAAAATGAACCAATTTATCAAAGAAATCATACATTTTTGTTCTGCGTAAAGTCACCTTACATCCAATAGGCATTCCTGCCCGCAATTTAAAAGCAGCAATAGATTTCTTTGCCCTGCAGATAACAGGGCGCTGTCCTGTGATAAGAGCTAATTCTTCCACAGCAGAATCTAAAATTTTTATATTTTGTGTTGCTTCCCCCAAACCCATATTAATAACAATCTTTTCCAATTTAGGTACTTGCATAGGATTTTTATAACCAAATTCCTTGATCAACTGTGGCACTACTTCCTTTTCGTAATATTCCTGCAACCTCGCCTTCATATCTAACCTCAAATTTTATCAATCAATTCTCCACATTTTTTACAATATCTTACTTTCCTTCCGTCTTCTAAAATTTTTCTACCCACCCTTGTTGGATTCATACATTTATCACACATAATCATAACATTTGAAACATGAATTGGAGCTTCTTTTTCAATAATTCCCCCTTGACCTGTTGTAGGACTTGGAGGAGTATGACGTTTAACAATATTTACTTTTTCTACAATAACTCGTTGTGTTTTTGGAAAAACACGTAATACACGCCCAATTTTACCCTTTTCTTTTCCTGCAATAACCATTACTTTATCATTCTTTTTAACATGTAACTTTATACGTGCCATTACACTACCTCAGGTGCTAAAGAAATAATTTTCATAAAATTTTTTGCCCTTAATTCCCTTGCTACAGGACCAAATATACGTGTGCCAATTGGATCTCCAAATTGATTTATTAAAACAACTGCATTATCGTCAAAACGCACATATGTACCATCTGGACGTCCTACTTCTTTTTTTGTTCTAACCACTACGGCTCGTAAAACTGTTCCTTTTTCTACCTTTGAATCAGGTAAAGCATCTTTTACTGAAACAACTATTGTATCGCCAACCTCAGCATATTTTTTCCCTGAACCTCCAATAATACCAATACAAGCCACTTTTTTTGCTCCAGAATTATCAGCCACTTCTAGTTTTGTCTGTACCTGAATCATGGCTTGCTCCTATTTCGCTTTTTCTAAGATTTTTAAAACTCTCCAATGCTTATGTCTGCTAATAGGTCTAGATTCAATTATTTGCACTTTGTCTCCTATTTTACATTCATTTCTTTCATCATGAGCCATAAATTTTTTCCGTCGCCGAATATATTTTGCTGTCCTTGGATGTTTTATTAATCTTTCTACCATTACCACTACAGTTTTATCCATTTTATCACTCACAACAATACCTTCAAATGTTTTCTTTATTCCTCTTCCCATAGATTTTATCTCTCCTGTTCATTCAAAATCGTTAATATCCTTGCAATATCCTTTTTTACTGCTGAAATCCTTTTCACATTTTCTAGTTGACCAGTACTATGTTGAAGACGTAATTTAAAAAGCTCTTCCCTAAGCTCATTTAATTTTATTTGAAGTTCTTCTTTACTAAATTTACGCCATTCACTAGCCCGCATGCAATGCACTCCGTACAACAATCTTTGTCGGTATAGGTAATTTATGTGATGCTAAACGTAATGCCTCTATAGCAACATCTTCTGGTACTCCTTTTATTTCATAAAGCATACGACCAGGTTTTATGACTGCTACCCAACCTTCAGGTGAACCTTTACCTGAACCCATTCTTGTTTCTGCTGGTTTTCTAGTAATAGGTTTATCTGGAAATACTCTAATCCAAATTTTTCCTCCTTTTTTTAAATGACGCGTAATAGCTACACGTGCTGCTTCTATTTGTTGTGCAGTTAACCAGCAACGTCCTAAAGCCTTAAGTCCAAAGTCACCAAATGCCAAAGTATTACCTCGTGTAGCTATTCCCCTTAATCTGCCTTTTTGTTGTTTTCTATATTTTACTTTTTTTGGTGCTAACATTTTCTTCTCCCATTATGTAGATATAGGTTTTCTCTCAATTATTTCACCCTTAAATATCCAAACTTTTACACCAATCACACCATAAATTGTATAAGCTTCAGCAAATCCATAATCTATATCTGCTCTTAATGTATGTAAAGGTACTCTACCTTCACGATACCACTCTGTTCTAGCCATTTCTGCACCACCAAGTCGTCCAGAACATTCCACTTTAATACCTTGAGCACCGAATTTTAAACTCGTTGCTACTGCTCTTTTCATTGCACGTCTAAATGCTACACGTCTTTCTAGTTGTAAAGCAATGTTTTCTGCTACTAATTGTGCGTCAAGTTCTGGTCTTTTTACTTCAACAATATCTATTAAACTTTCTCTTTTTATATGTTTCTCTAATTCTCTTCTTAATTTTTCTATCTCTACTCCTTTCTTTCCAATAACAATTCCTGGTCGAGCAGTATGGATCCTTATTCTTACCCTATTAGCTGCACGCTCAATTTCTATTTTTGAAATACCAGCATGATAAAGTTGTTTTTTAATAAAATCTCTAATTTTTTTATCTTCAACTACAAACTTTGGGAATTCCTTTTCTGCATACCACCTAGAATCCCAAGTTTTTGTGATACCTAATCTAAATCCTATTGGATGTACTTTCTGTCCCAAGGCATTCCTCCTTAAGTCAATTCATCCAGAATTACAGTAATATGGCTAGTTCTTTTTCTAATTAAATAAGCTCGCCCAAATGCTCTTGGCCTAATCCTTTTTAATGTTGGGCCTTCATCAGCATAAATGCGTTTTATGTATAAATTATCTATATCAACATCTGGATTCTGCTCAGCATTAGCTACTGCTGATTTAATTAACTTCATTACTACACGCGATGCCCTTTTTGGTGTAAATTGTAAGATAGCTAAAGCCTCATCTACTTTTTTCCCCCTCACTAAATCTATTACTAATCTTACTTTACGCGGTGCAATCCTTACATATCTTGCAACTGCTTTTGCCTCCATTACTTTTTCCCCTTTACTCTACCCTTTTTATCACCAGCATGGCCATAAAATACACGCGTAGGAGCAAACTCTCCTAATTTATGCCCTACCATATTCTCTGTAACATAAACAGGTATGAATTTTCGTCCATTATGGACAGCAAAAGTAAATCCAACAAATTCAGGAATAATTGTTGAACGTCTAGACCAAGTTTTAATAACCTTTTTTTCTCCACTTTCTTTTAATTTTAACACTTTTTTTAACAACTTTGGATCAACATATGGCCCTTTTTTCTTTGAGCGTCCCAACTAAATCCCTCCTATCTCCTTCTTTTAATAATATATTTATCACTAGGTTTTTTCCCTCTAGTTTTATAACCTTTTGTCGGTTTACCCCATGGTGTACAAGGATGCCTTCCACCAGAAGATCTGCCTTCACCTCCACCTAAAGGATGGTCAACAGGATTCATAGCTACTCCTCTTACAGTAGGTCGAATTCCCAACCAACGTGAACGTCCTGCCTTACCAATATTTATATGCATATGATCAAGATTCCCAACTTGGCCGATTGTAGCTCGACATTCAAGTCGTATAAGTCTTACTTCACCAGAAGGTAAACGTAAATGGGCATAAGGTTCCTCTTTAGCAAGTATTTGTGCATAAGCACCTGCACTTCTAGCAATTTGCCCTCCCTTTCCTGGTCTTAATTCTACATTATGAACAATTGTACCTACAGGAATATTTCTTAAAGGTAAACAATTGCCAGGTTTTATATCTACATTTTCTCCTGAAATTACCGTATCACCTACAGATAAACCAACTGGTGCTAAAATATATCTTTTTTCTCCATCTGCATAATGAAGCAAGGCAATTCTTGCTGAACGGTTAGGATCATATTCTATAGCTGCTACTTTAGCTGGTATACCATCTTTATCCCTTTTAAAATCAATAATGCGATAAAGCCTCTTATGGCCACCTCCCTTATGTCGGCATGTAATACGACCGTAGACATTTCGCCCAGCGTGTCTTTTTAAAGGTACAACTAGACTTTTTTCTGGTTCAGTCTTTGTAATTTCTTCAAATGTCGAATATGTTTGAAAACGCCTTCCAGGAGAAGTAGGTTTACACTTACGAATAGGCATATTTTAAACTCCTTCAAAAAATTCTATTCGATCACCAGGTCGTAAAGTAACAATTGCTTTTTTTATATCTTTTTTCTTTCCCTCCCAACGGCCAAGTCTTTTCTTTTTTCCTTTTATTTTAATAGTGTGTACTTTTAATACTTTTACATTAAAAAGTTTTTCAACTGCTTCTTTTATTTCATGTTTATTTGCCCTTGGGTCTACTTCAAACGCCACCTTATTCATTGTTTCTTTCATAGTAGTGCTTTTTTCAGTAATTATTGGTCTTTTTATTATTTGATAAATATCCTTCATTTGTTTAACCGCTCCTCAATTTTAGGTATAGCATTTTGCAAAAGTACAAGGTGTTTATAACGTAAAATATCATAAACATTTAACCCTTCTACTGGTAATACTAAAAATGCCTTTACATTACGTGAAGCTAATTTAAGAGCTTCTTCTTTTCCATTAGTAACAATCAATGCACCATCGATATTTAAATTACGCATTATTTCTAAAAATTTTTTTGTTTTAATTTCCTCTAAAACAATATTATCTACAACTTTTAAGTAATTGCTTTTAAGTTTTGAAGTAAGTGCAATTTTTAATGCTTGTCTCCTTACTTTTTTAGGTAAACAATAGGAATAATCTCTAGGTTTAGGGCCAAATACTACTCCTCCACCTACCCAATGAGGTGCACGAATACTGCCTTGTCTTGCTCTGCCAGTACCTTTTTGACGCCAAGGTTTTCTCCCTCCACCTCTTACTTCACCTCTTGTTTTTGTAGAAGCAGTACCAGCTCTACGACATGCAAGCTGCCATTTTACTACTTCATAAATTAAGTATGGTTTTATTGGTACATTAAATATATTTTCCGCCAATTCAATTTTTCCTATCTCCTGTCCTTGCTGATTATAAAGAGGCACTTCTGGCATCTTAACTCTTTGCCCCCACTTTCTTAATAATTACTAGACTATTACGACTACCTGGCACAGCTCCTTTTACTAAAAGCAAATTGTGTTTAGGACGAACATCAATAATCTCTAAGTTCTTAATAGTTACACGTACATTTCCCATATGACCTGGCATTCTCTTACCTTTAATAACTCTGCCTGGAAACTCACAACATCCAATAGATTTTGGACCACGTTGATTCCTGCTACCATGTGTTTCTGGTCCTCTTTTAAAACCATGTCTTTTAATAACACCAGCAAATCCCCTTCCTTTACTAGTTCCAGTAATATTTACTAAATCACCAGGTTGGAACTCTTCTACTGTCACCCTTTGACCCACTTTAATATCACTTACATCTTCTACTCTAATTTCACGCAAATAATAAAAGCAGGGAGTACCTGCTTTAGCAAAATGTCCTAAAAGTGGTTTTGATACTCGCTTTTTTTTCTTTTCTAAAAAACCAAGTTGAATAGCAGTATAACCATCCTTTTCTATTGTTTTCTTTTGAACAACAGTACATGGGCCTGCTTGTAATACTGTTACAGGCACTACCTGACCATCTTTAGTAAAAACACGAGTCATTCCTATCTTTTTTCCTAATATACCACCTATCATTATTTACCTCTTATAATTTGATTTCTACATCTACTCCGGATGCTAATTCTAAATTCATCAAAGCATCAATTGTTTGATGAGTAGGTTCTACAATATCGATTAACCGTTTATGTGTCCTTATTTCAAACTGCTCTCGTGATTTTTTATCTATATGTGGAGATCTCAATACAGTCCAACGACTGATCTTTGTCGGCAAAGGAATAGGGCCTACTACTTTAGCCCCAGTTCTCTTTGCTGTTTCTACAATTTGCATAACAGCTTGATCCAATAATCTATAATCAAAGGCCTTTAATTTTATACGTATCCTTTGATTTTCAATCATAGTTTAGCTCTACTCCAATATCTTAGTTACTACTCCTGCACCTACGGTACGTCCACCTTCTCTTATAGCAAAGCGCAATCCTTCCTCCATTGCAATTGGTTCAAGTAGGCTTACTTCTAAATTTACATTATCTCCAG
>Ga0209410_1000561_pt1 | contig 17393 bp, 15 predicted proteins | sample Mar14436cmmetaG_FD_184135 | JGI IMG/M metagenome (GOLD analysis project Ga0209410, IMG submission 184135) | Marine hydrothermal vent microbial communities from Guaymas Basin, Gulf of California to study Microbial Dark Matter (Phase II) - Marker... ... | reverse complement strand
GCTTAAGGAAATCTCTGAAGTAAATTATATCACCGAGACAAGAGACGAACAGGCCGCATTAGCACTCGTACACATTTATGTTTTCTCTAATTTAATCTTCGAAATATTAGAGGAGATGAAAGGTGACGATGTTCTTAAAATTACTGACGCTATAAACATTATGATAGAAGATGGAAAAAGAGTCTATGCGTATATATTAAGAGGAGAAGAAGTAGTGGATATAAATGTTCCAGAAGTATATTGGGAGGTTTTACGCTTACTCTAATGTGATCTTCTCATCTAATACCCTTCCACTAAATATCTAGCTCTCCCTACTATTTGTCGAACTTCACGAGGGCTTATTCCTAAGATCAAGGATAACAATTTATGATCCGTGTTTACGAATTCTCTCAGCAACACAATACCGCTTTTCAGCAATCTAAGTCTCATCTCATCGTTTAAGTCAAAAAGTATAGTCACTGGATAAAGTTTCTTTCTCTCTATAATTTTTTCGAGGCTTTCATTATAGGGATAATGCCATGCAGTCACTTTCATATTCACACATTTTGCGTAATCTATTGCATCTAAGGAAAGTTTTGTATTCGTAGCTATCCAAGCTCTATCAAAGTACTCTTCAAGATCTAAAAATCTTGCATAGACGTATAACGCCACCTTTACATCCGTTTTAGTTCCGAAATTATTGTGGTACTTGCATTCAACTAGATATTTTTTATCGTCTTTAACGGCAACTATATCTATCTCATGGGAGATGCATTTCCCTCTAATTACTCTGTTAGTTTTAGCCGTATAGCCATAATTTTCTAGAATCTTAGCAAAATATTGTTCGAATGGGTAACCCTCGGGTCCTAGTCTCATAATCGCTTCTCTAAGCGTGTATTTCTGGGCATAGCTCATTTCTCTTTCTCTTAAAAGCCTTATAGTATGTTGGTAGATTTGTCTAGTTGTCATACCATTTTTCACAAATTTTGAAACATCTGATACTATATCTCTAGCCGTGCTCTCATCAACTCCTGTCCGAATCAAAGAATGGTATATTTTTTCTGGTTTATATTCCTCAATCTTACCCGATGCTTTGATAATATAAACTTTCTTATCTTTCATAATAATACAGAAAAACTAAATAAATTGAAGAAGATGTTCAACATCTTTCTTGATAATAGATCTCCTATCCTCGGCCTTGAATTTTCCCATTGATTCATCTTCAATTGTCAAGTCTTTATCGTAACCTGCTTTATCTAGGATGCTTATAACCTTTCCTAGGTCGATATCACCCTCATATAATGGTGTCATTTCGACTTCTCCAGGTTTACGAGTTTTTTCCCGAGCATCTACTGGAACCTTTGCATTCTTTATATGAGTATGCTTTACACGGTCGGCAAACATTTCAATAATTTCATAAACCTTGGATAGCGGATGACCATACCAGTAAAAGTTGCCCGTATCAAGGGTCAATCCGAGGAATTCCACATTGTAATGCTGAAAAAGTTTCTTGAGAAATTCTGGACGATTCCCTATCACACCGTGATTCTCGATAGCGAGCGTTATCTTATATTCACTCTTAATTATATTTAGAGCTAGGCTAGTAGTTCTCACGTAGTCTTCTATCTTAAAACCCTTTATTTCATGCATGGGACCGTTTATCCTTACCACATCGACGCCTAATTCTTTCGCCATCTTACAGCAACTCAGAACATACCTAACTTCTTCTTCAAGTATACCGGGCATAAAATCGTTCTCAGCTAATATCGCAGAAATAACATAACCCTCTCTTTCCAAGCATTTTCTAAGCATTGAAAGATTATAGACTTCCTTTATACCAAATTTTCTCTCAAAGCTGGCTTCAACCTCCTTAGGGAATTTTAATTTCTTATTAATCCTTAATTCGAAGCTTTTAACGTTCAGATCATCCAGCATCTCAAAAAGACCACTAAATCCGTAACTTTCCGGTATGTCACGCACACCTACGAACATTTTCGACACAAGTAACAGTAAGTACAAGCACATTAAAATAATCTTTTCTAAACGAAGAACTGGAGGCGTCTTCTAACATTCTTTAATTGTAAACAGAAGCTTACTTAAAACATTTTTATGGATAAAGTTATATTCACTTGCGCTGTATAAGAATACCGGTGGTGAACGAATTGAAAAAAATATCATTAATAGTTGTATTAGCTACCGTTCTCTTAGCGTCATTAGTATATTCTCAGTCGCACGTCCCTATAAAAGGTGCCGTTATCCAAGTGTATGGTGATAACGGAGAAGCATACGCAACTACAGGTGCTGATGGAAGCTTTATGATTTCGTCCGGTTTAGGTGAAGGAACATATACTGTTGAGGTTTACGCAAAGGGGTACATTGGCAAGGTACTGAGCAATGTAAAGATAGAGGCCGGTAAAGTTAAGGATCTAGGAGATATAATACTGGAGGCTTCAGGAGTGATAAAGGGTAAGGTGGTTAGCCCTGATGGTAATCCTGTTAAAGGAGTGCTGGTAACGCTGATGAAAGGTAACAAACCTATCAATAGCACAACAACATCCTCCGACGGAGCTTTCGTATTTGATACAAATTTGGACACGGGAACATATAGTATCATAGTCCTGCCAGCCGGCTACTCAAGCATTGAGTTTAAAACAGTAAACATCGGCATGGCGACGATTCAAATTCCTGTTGTGAAGGAGGGTGGTGCCTTTGCTCAGGGGTACGTTACAACGAAAAAAGATGGTATCAAAGTAACAAAAGGAAAAGTAACAGAAACTAAAATAACCCTTGGTTTGTCTGGTATTATTTCTGGGAAGGTTACTGACAAACAAGGTAATCCGATAAAGGGTGTTGTTGTTCTCGCCTTCAATGTTGAGAAGAAGGATGTGTTTGAGGGGTTCTGGGCAGTAACAAATGATAATGGCGAATACCGTATAGCGAATAATCTCGGAACTGGGAAGTATAATGTAACTCTCTTTAATCCTAAGGGGTATGTATGGAAGTATACGATGGGTAAGCAAGTAAATGTTGTCGCTGGAAAAGAGACGCCTAATGTGAACTTCCAGCTTGAGAAATCAGGGATAATTTCAGGGAAAGTGCAATGGAGCGATGGTTCACCTGTCCCCTATGCGGTTGTTTTTGCATCATCGAAAGATGGAAAGTACTTTGGATATGCTCAAACAGATATCAAGGGGAACTTCAGAATCGATTCAGGATTGGGTACAGGTGACTATTTTGTCGTTGCATCCAAGGGTACGGCTTTCACAATGCAACCAGTACAGGTGCGTGTCGTAGCGGGCCAAGAGACAAAAAATGTTATAGTAAAAATTAAGGGGAACGTTGTCGTACAGGCAGTGATTAAGGGCAAAGTAACAGACAAACAGGGTAAGCCGTTAGCTGGTGCAGAGGTTTCTGGTGGAGGTAACACGACCGTTACCGACGCCGATGGAAATTATATGTTAGTAGTCACTCTCTATGGAAAATCTAGTTCTGAAATGGAAATCACAGCGTTAAAGAGAGGATATAAAAAGCAAGAGAAGAAAATAAAGGTAGAAGCTGGAGGAACATATACTCTTGATTTTCAACTTGAAGCTCTACCTTCAGGAATTCTAAAGGGTAGAGTGTTAGGTGTTTCAGCAGTAGCCAAGAAGAAGGCACAACTTTCACTCGTGCTATCGTCTACTAACGTGCAGGTTAGCTCGAGTATTACTATAAGTGGTCAATTAACTCCTGCAAGACCTGGAAAAGTGACTATCTATTACTCATTTAACGGTAGCAGTTATACGGAGCTAGCATCCGTATCTCTCTCAAACGGAAAATATTCGTATCAATTTAAACCAAACAAAAATGGTGTATATAAGTTCAAGGCGGTATGGCCTGGAGACAGTGAATATGAGCAGGCTACATCAGATATAAAGACGCTAACAGTCATAAAAGCTACCGGAAAGGTTACGCCAACTGTCTCGATAAGTTTATCAAAGACGACCGCTACAGTCGGAGATTCAATAACTGTTAGTGGAAGCATCACTCCGTTCAAGGGTCCAACTAAAGTCATAATAGTTGTCATAGGCCCAGGCGGTCCAAAGCAATATGAGGTCACTTCCACTAACGGTAAGTTCAGCTATAGTTTTAAAGTCGGTGCAAAGGGTGTATGGAAGGTTAAAGCATTGATACCGGTCAGTGAGAGATACAATAAGGCGTCATCGAATGAAGTTACAGTAAATGTACAGGAGGCGGCACAAAAGAAGAAATGTATAATAGCTACTGTAACATTTGGCTCTGAAGTTTCACCGGAAGTAAACTTCCTAAGAGGTTTCAGAGACAACTTAATCCTCGAGACATTCTCAGGGAGAAGGTTCTATGTAGCCTTCGACACATTCTACTATTCTTGGAGTACACCTGTAGCCATGTATATTGAAGGGCATCCCTACTTAAAAGGCATGGTCAAGCTACTATTATATCCACTACTAGGAGTACTCAAGATAACAGTTATGACAGTCATGCCCTGGTTCAATATGGCTCCGGAGATAGCTACCATTACCGCTGGCTTCATAGCTTCCTCACTACTAGGTCTTGTTTACGTACTTCCAATAGCTCTACTCGTACATTTGATAAGAGCCAAGTACGGCAAAGCCAAACCAGTTCCCGGAAAAGTAGTTAAAACAAACGGGTACCTTTCACTGATCTCTCTCATAGCCCTTGGTATAGGAGTTCTCATACTAAATCCATGGCTTACAACGCTCTCGTCATCACTCTTTGTCCTATCAAATATTTCATTAGCTAGCGTCGCTACACTATACTTCCTTGAGAGGAAAAAGATCATAAAATAAGGATATTTTTACAAAAACATAACTTTTTTGTTTCTGAATGATTCCAACGCAGCTAAAGCTATTTCTAAGGCCTTTTTACCGTCTACGCCTGTAACGGGCGGCTCCCTATCCTCAATAATAGACTCAACAAAATTGTTTACCTGGACTAAAAACCTATCTTTGTCATCTCCCAGAACGATTTTTCTTATCTCGTCACCTTTAACTATTTCGGCCTCATTACCCTCCATGATTACCACTCCTTCGGTTCCAACGACATGAAACTCCGTGATACTCTTTTTACCATAAGCCCAACTATGTTCGATGTAACCTGTAACACCATTTCTCATATTCAATAGAACAAAGACATTATCGGGGTAAACGATGTCTCTCTTCGAAAAGTATCCTGTAGCATATACGCTTAAAGCTTCACTTCCACTATACCATCTTAGAAGATCAAAATCGTGGATTGCGGCATCGATCAGAGGACCGCCGCCTCTATTAATCATCCACAAATACCTTTCTATGCCTCCCCATATTGGCCCACCCCAGTTTGAGATTTGCTTAATAAATCTTAACTCTCCTATCTCGCTACTGTCGACAAGCTCCTTTATCTTAATGTATCTTTTAGAGGAACGTTTTGTGAATCCTATCATAAACTTAACATTATTCTCTCTTGTCACCTTAATCATCTCCTCAGCTTCTTCCAAGCTAAGAGAGATGGGTTTCTCACAGAGAATATGCTTTTTCATCTTAGCCGCATCGGAGACTATTTTACAGTGGGTAAACGTAGGCGTCGCAACTATAACGGCGTCAATATCATTTCTCTTTAAAAGATCAATATATTCGGTATAGGTGTCGACACCATATTTTTCTCCCATTTCTCCTAAACGCTTAGCATTGACGTCTGCTAAAGCTACTAATTCGGCTTTTTCAGAGTTTACCACTGCCGGAATGTGACCATAACCTGCGACAGTCCCGCAACCTATCACTCCAAACCTAACTTTATCCATATCCTTCACTACAAGTTAATTAGCTCTCACTCTCATTATAAAGTATTTTCTTCAGTATCTTATATTTCTAAAGGGATGGGGAATATCATTCTTGAGTTTTGATGCTAACATATTACTAGCAATTAGTCGTTTATAACTAGCTATAAATAAGAGGAAAGGTATATAGAATCTTCGTCAGGTGGATTAAATGTTTAATGTCCATGAATATATCGAGCGTAGATTACCAGTGCAATGTGTGGCTCATAGGGGATATTCTGGGATGTATCCCGAAAACACTTTGCTTGCTTTCAGAGAAGCTATAAAAATTGGTGCCGACATGATCGAGTTTGATGTTCGTGTTTCTGGGGATGGTGTTCCTGTTGTTATTCATGACCCTAGTGTTGACCGTACGACTAATGGACATGGTCTTGTGAAGGATTTGACGCTTGAAGAGCTTAAAAAGCTAGATGCAGGACTAGGAGAAAAAATACCAACACTACAAGAAACGCTGAATGAGGTTGCTGGAAAAATAGGTCTCAATATACACGTGAAGGTTACTGGAAAGGTTCTAGACAAGGTCATTAGAATGTTATACGAATATGATATAGTTGAAACTGCTTTCCTAGCGATAGAAGATAAAGATGATATTTTAAGAATAAAAAAGCAATACTCCGATATTCACGTATGCTCTTTATGGCACCAGACACAGGAAGATTATCTTGAGGCATCCAAACCATTAGGGGTACGTATACTCCAGCCAATGATAACTTCAAAATATTTTTCTAAAGAATGGATTGATAAGGTTCATAGTAACAGTATTGTTACATGCGTCTTCTGGGCTAATACATTCTCAGAGGTAAGAAACATTATAAAAGCTGGAGCGGATGCTATTCTCACAGATTTTCCAACAGTTTGTCTTAAATACAGGGATGTTATAAGACGATAAAAAGTCAGTAAAGAATCGAAAGTCTTTAGTTTAAGGAAGCTTATAGTCTCACTGATATGAATGAGTTAGTGACCTCATAATTCTGATAGTCTCTTCCAGTTTCCTACATTTTTCTTCTAGTTTCTTTATTTCTTTTAGATGTTTATCTTTATCTTCTAGTGCTTGGTAGATTATGGCTCCTTCACAGTCTTTTGGGACTGGTAGGTTAGCTAAATAGCAGAGTGTTGGGACGAGATCAGCGATATTCACTACTCGTTCGAGTACGTAGCCCTTCTTGATACCGGGACCATATAATATCATCAGCCCCTTCATAGACCCTATAGAGTACTCCCCAGAAGCTATTTTTCTACCATGTTCTCCAGGAGTGTTTGGATACATACCAAAAACTATATCTCCTATAAGATTCCCGCTAAGATATAAGAGCATGGCTTCCTCTCTACGTAATACAAATGCAAACGGACATTTACCAGTTGATGGATCTCTATAGCTGTATAAAGCGTTAATTACCTCCCATCGGACTTTTTCATAATCCTTTTCGTCTACAATCCCGTCTGGATATCTTTTCTTCAAGTTTATCCAAATGTATACTGAACGGTCTTGGAATGCTTTTGTTTTTGACCAATCTATGATCCTGTTCTCTTTATCCGAGTATTTCAAAAGACCTGCTTTTTCGAGGATATCATTTATGCTAATACCCTTATAGCCAGGCTCCGAGGGACATGCTCCATGATCTGATACGATTGCTACAATAGTGTCTTCATCCAAAGCGCTCAGTATCCTCCCAATCATCTTATCGAGAGAGATATACATTTTCCTCTCTAATTCTGCTAGTTTTTGCCTTATTTCTGGGTCTGGGTCATGGTCAAGTCTATTTAAGATGAGGTGATATGTATGGTCTGTGGCATGCGCATGCATATAGAAGATATCCCATTCCTTTGTAGTAAGCAAATAATAGGCAGCTTCTCCAAGCCACGTATTCTCCATATCTAGTATTTCTAAGTAAGTATCGTAATCGACCCATCCTAATGCTACAGCGTCTTCCATAGCCCTTATAGGTAATCCCTTATCAACTTTTTCTTCCAGCTCTGTTGCAATTTCAGGTGGATATGTTGCACCGTACAAGGAGCAAAATGTTGTAAAATACAGTCTAAACTGTTTTCCATTCTCAGAAAGTTCAAGCAACTTTACCTTAAAAAACGCTCTTCTATCACCTTTATCTGTCTTAAAAACTAATGAAACAGTATCACTCCATTCACCGACCCTAACTGTAAAAACGGGTTTATCATCCTCCTTTGACAAAAAGCCGGAAGCTATTTTCTCAGAAGGTCTAATGAGTAGAAAGAGTTTAACGGGTTCAACCCTATCAAGCGTATTGTATCTTCCAACTTCAACTTCAGTCTCTAACGCACTGCCGTCGGGAAAACATCTCCAATCTTTACATGGCTTAAGTTTAACAACATCAGCTAATGGAATATCCTCTGTTGTAACAAGTTGATGATCTGCAAGATTGATAAGCCAACGCCACCCAGTAAGTAGCTTGCCTTCGCGTGTCATACGCCAGTCGGTAACATGTAACCCAAACCCGCCGACTTGTATACCATTTTTCATCCTAGGCGGCCATGTCGTAGGATAATTAAGTACAATCGCTTTCTTGCCTATTTTTTCAGCAGATTCCCAGATGTATTCTGCCTTAACATCTCCTGAATGGAAAGCCTGATAACTGACTTCAGATGCACCTGGACGTTTACCTTTAACTGGTAGATGAAAACAGGTTATTCCATGAGTTCCAGGGTATGCACCGGTTGCTAGTGTAGTCCAATTAGGCGGAGTAATTGTTGGATGAGGCACTATACAGTTCTGTGCCCAGACGCCATTTTCGATCAGAAACTTCAAATTTTGCAAACAGCCTTCCTGAACATATTTCCACAATGACTTTACGATGGGGGCATCCAAACCAATAACAGCAATTTTTGTCATTTCAAACACCAAAGGTTTTTACCAAATTCATAGAGACATCAAGATCCTATTTATTGTTTGTCGTCTATAACGGATAGTTCTGATAAAAACTAGACATTCTTATGACATTGTATATAGAAATGACGTTACATGAGACTTGAAAAGGTTCATCCAAGTAAGCTTGCTGAGATCCTAGAAAAATTCCTGTTATCTGCGTTCCTTGAGGTGCTATGGAATGGCATGGTGAACATCTACCCCTAGGACAGGACGTACTCAAAGTTGAAAAATTTGCGAAATTATTTCTGAAAATAAGAGACGTTGTCCGCCCGACAATATATTGTCGGGCCATTTAACTCTACAGCAGAGCGGCATCTACATACATTAGAGTATAGTAGGAGTATTGTATAAAATTTGGCTTTAGAACTTTTACAATAATTGGAGAAAGCAGGTTTTAAGATGATTGTTATCCTAATGGGACAACTGATGGGCGATGAAATATAAAAGAGCCGCTTAAAAGAACTGTTGATTTTAAGGTTTAAAAGCTGAATTATATAATATCAGAGAAGACTCCGTAGAAATATTCAATGTCGCGTCGGATGAAAAGGATGAAATAGAGGAGTTACTAGAGAGGCTAAACCAGTGGGTGAGTAGCAACGTGCCGGAGAATCCTATGGATAGAATCCCATACTTTACGACACCACAACCAATAGAATATCAAAGAAATAAATTTTTATTTAAACTCTTTTATTAGCTTCAATGCGCGTTTCCTTAATTTTTCGCCTGAACCTTTTGATAGTATTGTCACAGGATACCTTGTTTCGTATCCTCCTTCACCGTATGCTTTTTTAGTAGGTATATACCCGAAGTAATCATCTGAGTAAGCTATTACGAGTGTCTTACTGAATGGAGATTTTTCTTTTATATACAGCTGGTGTTCAACAAAAACTTCGCTTGGCAGGAAAAGAGTAACTATGTCATTTATAGAAAACGCTGACAATCTGACAGTAATAAACTTTCTCCTAGCAAGTCTTTTAGCTAGCAGGTAAGAGTTTCGCGCCATATAATAGTTCCACCTATTTTCTAACGTATCGTTCTCCTCTAATTTCCTCTTTGCTTCCTGAAATCTTTCCTCCAATATATCCAGAGGCGGAATGTCTATTCTTCTCAACTTTTCTGTGCATGATTTAAACTTTAACGTTTCTACTTTCTTGTATTCTGCGAGCCTTGAATGTTTAGCTGCTTCAAAAGCTAGTATAGAACCCATCCATTCAACGTCATCAAATGTTCCTACATTTCTATCATAGACCTTTTCAAGGTCTGTACCGGGAGTATAGGGATTAATGTTTGCACAGGCACCATTGAAGAATGTTGAAGTATGCCCAGTAGCTTTTTCATACCATTTCATAAAGGCGCCTGGATAATCCGCGCTTATAAGATAATTATTGGATCCGAGCACTACTGCATGGCATGTGAAGTTTAAAAATGCGATGATACTTCCATCCTCAGATTTGAACTCAATAACATGTATTCTTGGATCGACAGGGCCCTTATAGGGATCCCTACGGTTTACTATGGTTTCTCTTGCGTATCCTTCAGAATAAGAGACTCCCAGCAGTTTTTTCCGATTTTTGTATGCTGCGATGATAACTCCCGCCACTTTTCTGGAGAGTATTTTTAAATATTCTTTAGAAGCTTCTGAGAAATAACCCCTTAGTACGGGGCCAGAGTGAGTGTGTGTTGCTGATAAAACAATATTTTCTTCAGGAATATCCACCCTACTTTTAACAATTTTAACAATGTCTTCTCGTAAATTCCTATCAATACCTAAAACATCTGATGATACCAGAACAATATGTTGATCGTCGCTACCAAGATATAGTGCTCTCGTATATAGGTGATCGTGAATGCCTTCGGATCCATGGGTTCTAGCGGCATATCCGGCCAGATAAGTACCTATAGGTGGAGTTATAACATCTTTATAAAAACCTATTTGGTATGTCATATGTTTTCGGTAGATACTATGTTTTCTGGCGTAAATATGGTTTATTTAAGTCGTATTAGGATATCAGGACGATTCGTAGCGATGCCGTCGGCACCATCATCTTTTAACCTCCTAGCTATCTCAACATCATCGATTATCCAGGGTACGACAATCATTTTTACTCTATGCGCAAAGGCGATAGCTTTCTTAGTGGCCAGTCTATAGTAGGGTAGTACCGCGAATGAACCAATATTAATAGCTGTAACGATGCCGCCGCTTTTAGGGTTTATGTATATGAAGCCTGTGTAAGCTAAGTCTCTGTACTCGCGTATCTTTAGTAGATGATCTTTATTGAACGAGATAAACATAACATCATCCCATAAATTAAACCTTTCAACACATTCGGCAATAAGCGGAACGGCCTCATCAGTTTTTATCTCGATAAAAATGTTCACTTTACCTTTCAGGAATTCTAGCGTTTCTTGTAGTGTTGGTATTTTTTCTCCTAGTCCTGCATCTAGCTTTTTAAGCTCTTCAAGCGTCAAATCCTTCACAAGACCATGTCCATTAGTCGTACGGTCAACACTAGGGTCATGAATAACAACAGGAACACCATCCCCAGAAACACGAACATCAAACTCAATAACATCAGCACTCATCTCTAACGCTCTCTTAAATGCTCTTATAGTATTTTCAGGCTCGTAATAGCTGGCTCCTCTATGAGCTACGATAAAAAACTTCTTTTTTAAATCCTTGATAGGCATAAATATCACTGAACCCAATATAAACTCCAGTAATCTGGTATTAAATTGGTACGGTGTTTAAATTTGCATGAATGGGCTTTAGCTGAAGCAATTATTAAGACAATAGACAACGTTGCTAAAGAAAAAGGTGAAAAAATCTTTCGAGTAATTGTAAAAGTAGGAGAGCTTCAACAAATTGAGAACGACATACTCGAGTTTGCACTTAACGAGTTAAAGAAGGAGTATACTTTGAATGACGTAGAGATTGTATTAGAAGAAGAGCCGGCCGTTCTCAGATGTAGGGTTTGTGGATACGAATGGAAGTTTAGAGACAACTTAGCCAACCTCGACCCTCTCATAGCAGAATCTATTCATTTCATTCCAGAATCCGTCCATGCCTTTATCAAATGTCCCTCCTGTGGTAGCCCGGATTTTGAAATAGTTAAGGGTAGAGGTGTTTGGATCGAAGAAATAGAGTTTGAAGGTGAATAGAATGGATCCGAGATTGGCTATAATAAATGAAAGGTTACGAAACATAGGTAGGATTATTGCCGTTGGTAGTGGTAAAGGAGGAGTTGGAAAAAGCGTAGTCTCTGCGACATTATCCCTTATACTCTCGAGGAAGAATTTTAAAGTAGGACTATTCGATCTCGATTTTAAGGGGCCATCTTGCCATTTAATACTCGGCTCTACTAAAGAGCTTCCAAAAGAGGAAAAGGGCATAATTCCTCCATTAATAAATGGTGTCTATTTTATGACCATCTACTATTATACTGGAGACAATCCGCTACCTCTTAGAGGAGAAGAAGCTGTAAACGTCTTTAGAGAACTACTTTCAATCACAAGATGGGGAGAGCTAGATTATCTAATAATCGATATGCCTCCTGGAGTAGGCGATGAAACATTAGAATTGCTTAAACTAATCAAAAGGAGAGAAATACTGCTCGTGACGACTCCCTCAATACTATCTCTCAATACTGTAGACAAGCTAGTAAAGTTACTAAAAGAACTTAAGATAACAATACTAGGCATGATAGAAAATATGCGAACAAAGCCCAGCGACATAGTAGAGAAGTATGCGCAAAGGAATAGTATAAGATACCTAGGCTATATACCGTTCGACAATACTCTTGAAGATAATATTGGTAAGATAGAAAGCTTCCTCGACACAGACTTTTCAAAAATGCTACAGAAAAATGTTGAAAAAATTCTTTAAGCCTCTTCCAGGTTTATATTCTCCAGCTATAGGTATCTCATATCCGCATCTGGGACACCTATATCCTTTTCCATTTTTGTCAAGGTTGAAATATGTAATACGATATCTTTCTCTCTTTATTAAAAGCTTCCCACAGTTAGGACAATATGTGTTTTCATATGATGTTGTATGAATATTTCCGACATATACGAATTCGATCCCCTCTTTTATCGCTCTTTCCCTAGCTTCCAAAAGTAAAGATAGAGAAGTTGCAGGCTTATTCCACTTGAACGCAGGATAATAACGATTGATATGCAGAGGAGTTTTAGGGCCTAAATATTCGAGATGTTTATCTATAATCCATTCAACACACTGATCATTAAACCCGGTAACAATTAAGTAAACCATTTCCACGTGACCTCCCAAGTCTAAAACATATTTAGCATTCCGGAATATTATCTCGTGATCTATAATGCCCAAGACTCCAGCTTTCCCTTTAACCTCGGGACAGCCTTTAATATCGATACTCCAACCATCGCATCCAACTTCGATCAACTTTTCTATAGCTTTAAGTGTTTGAAAACCGTTTGTGACCACAGTCAAGTAAAGTCCATAGTTTTTACCAAGGGAAAAAACATCTAGGAGATACTCAAAATTTACTGTAGGCTCGTTGAAGCTTGCGCATAGCCCTTCTACTCCACTACTTACCGCGAGATTCACTAGGTTCTCAGGATGAAAATATTCGTCATCTTCGAAGGGAATTCTAAAACTTAAATGATGGTTCTGGCACCAAAGGCAGTGAAAGTTGCATCCCCAGCTGGAAAAGGTTAATGCTAGGCTGTTAGGCCAGTAATGGAAGAATGGTTTGATTTCTATAGGTCTAACCTCGACAGCGCTGAGTTTTCCATATCCTATATGGTAAAGTTTTCCATTGATGTTTTTGTAATTACCACAAACTCCTCTTCGGTTATTTCTTATAATACAATGGTGCTCGCATATGTTACATCTTACACGTTCACTAATAGTCTCAAAAAGCAATGCTTCCTTATACATAGAACCTGAGAATATCTACGACAAAAAATAATTTTTATTTTTCTGCAAGAGATAATTCCTTATATATTATCTCTTTAAACATCTCCTTCATCTTCATAAGTTTCTCTTCACTTAAGTAACCGTGGGGTGTTGGGGTCTCAAATATTCTCTTGGGAAACTTATATTCATCAAGATTAAAGCCCTCACGTATCTTAAACCTGTATTTTTCCAAGTGAATCCTCTTTCCGAGCTCGAAGAGGTCATCAACGGTAGCTTCTACTCCTAATGGTTTAAATGCTTCAACCACGACTTCTGGCTTATATACGCCTCTCGCGAATAAGCATATGACGAGACTCGTCAATACTTGCCTCCATCTTTCCTCTTTCAGCAACTTTTCAACTATTTCCTCTGCGGAAAGCTCTTTCCCAATAGTCTTCTCATCTAAACTATATCCAGCGGAGTCTAGATGACTATGACGAGCACCAACCATAAAGCTATATGGTGCTGCCGGACCAGTATGATATCCAGGCATCTCATTACCGCCAAAGGATAATGCGAAATCTTCACCACCATATATTTTAGAAGCATATGAGACGCCTCTTCCTAGTGCTTTATAGAAATCATTAGGCTGGTTAACAAGATTCTCAACCATTTTAAGGTATTCTTCGTGATCACCCCACTTTGGCTTTATTCCTAATAACTCCTTTTCACCGATAATACCCTTTTCATAAGCTTCAGTCGCCCAGGCTAGAACCACTCCAGTACTCATAGCATCAAGACCATAGGTTTCGATGCGATCTAAGAGCTTCAAGAACCCTTCAACAGATTTGGCGCCAAGCATCGTACCAAGAGCAAATATGGGTTCATAGTCGTAACTTACGAAAGTAGTCTTATAGAAGTAAGGTTCGTCAACATATGGTTCTCTTAAGGCCGCGAGATGGATACATGCAACGGGACAGTGACTACAGGCCATTCTTCTTGCTAAGTAACCCTCAGCAAGGTTTTCTCCAGACAATAGCTTAGCATTTTCAAACTGTGAGGATTTAAGGTTCCTTGTCGGTAATGCTTTAATCTCGTTCAACCGTAGTACGTTAACAGGAGTGCCCAGATCATGGTACTTTTTCATAGCTGGCGACTTAACTATGGTGTCATAAAGTTCTTTATAGATTCTTCTATATTCTCTTTTATTTAAGATAGGTAGACTTCCTCTTCCAGAAACTACAAATGCTTTTAGCTTCTTGCTTCCAAAGACAGCACCTAGACCGAGTCTGCCGAAGTGTCTGTAGGTTTCCGTTATAACCCCTGCATACGTTATAAGCTTCTCACCTGCCCTACCGATCCTCATTATCGTCCTAAATCCTGGATTCGGTTCGTTTTCACGAATTATTCTTCCTACTGTGAAGCTACTTCTCATGCCCCATAATGCTCTAGCATCATTAAACTTTACAGTTTTTCCTCTAACGGAGACCCATACTGGAACATCACTCACACCTTTTATCACAATTGCACCATATCCCGCAAGTCTGATCGCTATGCTACTTCTGCCTCCTGCATGGCTCTCGCCCAGATTCCCAGTATGTGGCGATTTGAACATAGCTACGGTTTTAGAGACTGCTGGGTAAATCCCATTAAAAGGTCCAACAGCAAAGATGATTACATTTTCTGGGCCTAAAGGATCAACGTTTTTAGGAACTTCTTCTTCTAACAATTTTATAGCAACACCAGTACCACCCATAAATTCTTCGAAGAGGTCGCTCCTATCTTCTACCCAATATTTCTTGAGGGTCAAATCTATGTATAGAACGTTCTTTAATGGATCATGCTTTGGCAGCCACATGCATATCACCTTTTTCTTTTATATCTATTAGTTCCAAAACACCGTGAGGACAATAATCCACACAATATCCACAATGTGTGCATATGATGGGCTTGTTGAGCTCGACATCCCATTGAACTGCACCTATAGGGCATGCATCTGCACAATTACCACAACCTATACAGAAGCTGGGCCTAAGCATTACACCACCGCCTCTTCTGCGTATAAGCGCATTAGTTGGACACACACTTGCACATGGAGGGTCAGAGCACGCCCTACAGACTTGTATCCTGTACCCAGTCTCAACACCCCCTACACTTGATACTCTTATAGCAGCTTTAGCGACACCTGATTCGCCGAATCTCCTAGCACAGGCGAAGACGCATAGCATACATCCTACGCATCGATTTACATCAATTATGGACAACTTCTTCAATTTTATCACTAAGAAGGATATACTGGCCAAAGATATAAGAGTTATGAGTCAATGTAGACTATATGTTCTATAACTAGGTGATATCGTTATTAATTACGAGGAGGATAATTAAATGGTAATTGTATATGAAGTTCTATATTTGCACAGTAAGCGACCATTTGTTGATCAACCCTGACAAGGATAGAGTAAAGCCTTTTTTAAAAAACTTTTTTGGAGCAAGAAAAATTGAGTATAGTTATGAAATCGTTCCAAACGAGAAATACGAGATACTAAGAGCTGTTAGTACGGCTGTTAACAAGTACGAGGTTATTCTAGTACTAGGTGGAACGGGTATAGGCGACACCGACCTTACCGTAGAGGCGCTTAGGCCTGTTATCGATAAAGAATTGCATGGGTTCGGCGAAGTTTTACGAAGTCTTTCTTACAAGGATGTTGGCCCTAAAGCTCTTCTTTCTCGGGCTTTTGCAGGAAGAATGGGATCCTCGTTAGTCTTTGTCCTTCCCGGAAACCCATCAGCTATCAAGTTGGTTCTTGACAAGGTGATCGTTCCTTTAGCAGAACATGGAATAGAGGTCATTAAGGGAAAACTTGAATGGGGTGATGTTTTTTCATCTGTTGTTGAAAGGATCGATGAAAATGTTCTCAAGGGTCTCTTTGTAAGGGTGTGGAGAGATAAGAGGCCAGCTACTGGGATATACATAGGTAAAGTGAAATTTCAGGTAAACGGTAGGAGGGTTCTCTATATGGAAAACATCATCAAACAGAGAGACTTAGAGGAGATATCAAATAAAGTCGCTAAAGAGTACAACGTCAATGTGACAACCATTGCTGCTAGAGGAAAATTGAAACCTGGCGAACCGATATTTATCGCGGTTATTTCTGCTACTAACAGGAATACGGTGAATAGAGCGCTCAGAAAAATTGTTGAATTATACAAGGAGAGAGTATATCACAGGGATATCTTTATTTCTTAGCTTTTCTAATCACTCGTATATCTGACATCAAGGTAGTTGGATACTCGCCCTTTTCGTTCTTCTCGTATTTTTTAACCATATCCCAAATGTTTAAGAGAGCAACTGCTACACCACTCAATGCTTCCATTTCGACGCCAGTCTTACCCGAAGACTTGACCTTTACACTTACCTCGATGAAGTTATCGTATATCTCCATATTCACATCAACGTGCGTTATAGGTATAGGATGACACAGGGGTAATAGTTCGCTTGTCTTCTTTACAACTTGTATGGCCGCAATCTTTGAAACAGTAAGTACATCTCCCTTTTCAACCTTGTTTTGCTTTATCATTTCTATCGTAGATTTCTTTAAATATATTTTTCCAACAGCGACAGCTTCCCTATAACTTATCTCCTTTTCGGTAATATCTACCATCGATACTGACACAACTATTACCTCTAAACTGAAAATATGGTGCTCTCTTCTTATTTGTTTCTATAATCTTCTTGACAATTAAATCGATCTTCTCTCGGTATGAGAGATTTGACCTTAGGATAT
>Ga0209410_1000559_pt1 | contig 17441 bp, 14 predicted proteins | sample Mar14436cmmetaG_FD_184135 | JGI IMG/M metagenome (GOLD analysis project Ga0209410, IMG submission 184135) | Marine hydrothermal vent microbial communities from Guaymas Basin, Gulf of California to study Microbial Dark Matter (Phase II) - Marker... ... | reverse complement strand
TTATCTCTTTATATTTTTCTGTTATCTCTATTATTCTTTTTGCCATGATCAATTGTCTGTATTGTTTGCTGAATCCATGCTTGTTTTTTGCTATTTCTCTTATTTCTCCAATTAGCTCCTGATATGTTGTCATATTTATCACAATATTATTATACATTCTGTATATAAAAAGATTTCTAATGATTCTTTTTATGTATATATAATATAATCGTTTTTTTGTTTTCTATATTGATTAAGTAATATAAGCGTTATTGATAATGGATTTTAGGATTCACGAGAAATTTTTTGGCAAATGGGTATAGTGTCATCCCTCACTATTTTCTGGTATTTTTCGCATTCGCAATTTGTATCCCATAAAATATATATTTCAATCTACTATTTTCCCCCCAAACGGTCAAACAGCCTATAAAATAAATATTGCATTCGTTATTTTCAAATATTGCGTTCGCTATTTGTAAAACGTTTGCTATTTACCGCCAAGCGCCGCATTTATCCCAAATTATTGCACTTTTTTTCTGCGAGTGCCTCTGCAAAACGTTTGCTGCTTGCGCTGGCAATGATTATTGCAACGATGGCTGGCAAAAAAAGCCATGTCCGTGCTGAAGCGTTCTCCCTCACCGCAACCTTTACAATAAATTGCCTTCGCGGTATCTATGGAGAGAGCGAGTCAGGCATGTTGATCTGTCATCGCAATATTTTTATATTTTTAAAACATATTTTTGTATCATGTATATAAAAAGAAAAGTTACTGAAAGAGAGGTTGTTTGGACGAGCAAGGGAAGAGTGAAAAGAATGTTCGCCAGAGTCGTGAACATACCGAGATATTTCATAGGAAAGAGATTGAAGGTCAAGGTCGGCGACAAATGGGTCGAGAGAAAGGTCTATAAATCCAGGATTGGGTTGATTTATTTGGGAAAGGGATTTCACGACGATTATGCCGTTATCAAGATCGACAAAGAGATGGTTCTCGATTATTTGAAAGAGAAACTTGGGTTGGTGGCAGATTATGAGGACGATGGAGCAAATATTGAAGGGAGACAGCATTAACGCGTTTTATCTGCGCGGAAAGAAGGATCCGGCCTTCTGGATAGAGAGAGTGTTTGGATGGTACATCAAGCCTTGCCACAGGGAGTGGATAGATTTGTGGCGCAAGCACGACAGGGTTTGCATAGTTGCGCCGACCGGCTTCGGAAAGACGTGCATATTCGGAGTCGGGATTCCGCTGTGGATACTGTATTATAAACCGGGAGCCGAGGTTCTGGTTATATCGAAGATCATGGAGCATGCGACGAAGCTGCTTGAGAGAAACAGGGATATGATATTGAACAACGAGCTGCTGAGGTCGCTGGAGCCGGAGGAGAGGCTCAAGGTCACGTGGACTAAGACCAAGATAGAAACGGCGAACGGGTCGAGGCTGTTTTGCCGACCTTATACGGAGAGCATAAAGGGGTTTCATTTGAATTATGTCGTGGCGGACGAGATAGCGTCTTATACTAATCACGACATCTTTTTCAGATACGTTTTGACGAGGGTCACGGCAAAGAAGGGCAAGCTCGTGGGGATAACGACGCCCGAATCGGAGACGGACATTCCTCACAAGCTTTTGGAGAATAAAGAATTTATCACGCGATTCTATCCGGCGATGAAGAGCAGGAAGTACGAGGGAAGGAAGGGTTTCGACAGCCCGATTTACAAGAAAATGAAATACGGGGAATCGATATTTCCCGAGCTATATCCCCCGGAAAGGCTTGCCACGATAAGGGATTCGATGGGAAGCATAAAATTTGACAGGGAGTATATGGTCGATACGCTGGCGGTCGAGGATGCGCTGTTTCCTCCGAATATGGTGATTGAGTGCTGGGACGATAAAATAGATTTCTCGGAGAATGTGGAGGGGGCGTGCTACATAGGCTGCGATCTGGCGTACTCGACCGGCAAGGACGCGGACTACACGGTGTTTGTCGTTGTCGATAATTTGGGCGCGACGTCGGTTGTGAGGAAGATCGTCAGAATGAGGGGGGTTGCCATTCCCATCCAGAGAAGGGAGTTGATAAAATTGAGCGAAACGTTTCATCCGAAGGCGATTCTCATCGACGAGAGCTTGTTCGGATCGAACTTCATACAGGATTTGAGGATGCAGGGGCTTCGGGCCATCGGCTGCAGGTTCGATTATAAACGAAGAATCAACTATCTTTTGAATCTGAGGCGAATAATAGAGGAAAAGAAGATCATATTTCCTCACAAGCCCGGTTCGTATGCGGAGCATTTGACCGACGAGCTCTACAAGGAGCTCACGGCAATGAAGAAGGTCAAGACCCAGTCGGGAATCACGAGTTATCAGTCGAGCGCAGCTCACGACGACATGGTGATGGCGCTCGCGTTGGCGGTCAGTTCGGTTTCCGCGAAGGTGCAGGCAAAAGGCGATTTGCTGGTGGGGACCAAAAAGGGCAACGTTCCCGAGACTAAAACTTTAAATACTAAAGCGATAATAATATAATTATGAAAACGCTCGATTCTTTACGCAGGTTTTTGAAAAAACATTCCGATTCGGTCGACGTCATCAAGAACTTCATCCTGTATTCTTTGGCGTATGGTTTCGTTTTGAACGTGATACTTTCGGCATTTGTCGATTTCAGGTTCGACATCGTGAGCGTGTTCGCGTGCGGATTCTTATACTACTTTTGCTTCGAGGAATTTCCCGCACTGGTAAAGAAGTTGAGGCAGAAATAGGTGGTTGAATGCTGTTGTCGGATTTGTTTGGAGGCAAGAGGTCGTTCAGTCTGGCTTCGGCCGTTCCCAAGATTTCTCCGGTCCCGGTCGCCAAGAAAGCCACGCCCGAACTGGAGAGAATGGTTCCGGGGCAGCTGAAGGAGCTCGAGCAATGCTACACGAAAAACGGGATCATACACAATTCGATAAACGTGCTGACCCAGATCATCATGAGCGCGGGATATTCCTTGAAGGGCAGCGACGAAGCGGTTGAATATTTTTCGGAGTTTTTCAACAATGTCGGATACACGGGCGGGGAAACGAACTGGCGGAACATTCTCACCAAAACGTTTCAGTATCAGTTCATCTACGGGTTCTGTCCCTGGGAGATAATCTACGGCACGATCCAGAAGGGAAGCTTGAAAAAGAGCGCGATAGTCGATCTGGACATCATAGATCCGAAAAGATTCGACTACGCGAAGAACAGCTCGGACAGAATCGTGCTGGACGCTTACGGGAACCCGGTCGGATACACGCAATCGGTCCCGTCGATGGAAAGCGTGAACAACAAGATAACTCCTCCGCCCCAGGTTTCTCTGCAAGGCAACAAGATTTTTCTGCCTCCCGAAAGGGTCGCCCATTTCAAGCTATACGAGGTCGGAGACGGTTTCTACGGAATCGGCTTGATCGAGCCCATTTACAAATCTTATTTGAGGCAGCTCGCGGTCGAAGACGGCTTCGCCAACGCCAGTTACAGGGTTGGCTTTCCGCTGATCGACGCGTCGGTGGGAGACGAGACCCACGACGCCACGCCGGAGCAGATAACCAAGGTCGCCGAGCAATTGAAGGACATCAACAGTTTGACCGCTTTCTCCCATCCCAGCTGGTTGAAGCTCGGGCTCTTGGAATCGAAGCAGTCCGCCAAAATAAGAAACTTTTTGGACTACTGGATGGACGTCATGATCACCGGCATGGGCATACCGAAAGCGTTTGCGACCGGGCTTGGGGAAACGACTAACCGATCCACTCTCAACAGGCAGGAATACATCTTTAAAATAAGGCTCAAGGACATAATAGAGAGAACGGTCGGAGTTCTCGAATCCAAAGTGATAAGAAGGATATCCCAGGTCAACCATGTCCCGGCCGTGAAGATACAATGGGGAGAGATTTCTTTGGAAGAGCTCGACTCGAAGATGGAGAGAATAGCGAGGTGCGCGAAGCACGGCCTGATAACTCCAAACCCTGAAACCGAAGAATACATCAGGGAAATCGAAGGCATGCCCAAAATTCGGGGAGATCGCGAATGAAAGTAGTTGTGCTGGGCTCGGGTCCGACTCAATTAGTTGAAGGAAGAGGAAGAAACAGGCGCACGAATAGTTCTGTTTACATAGAAAAAGCAGGGAAGTCGTTCATAATCGATGTTACCAAGCACTTCAAGGAGCAGGTGGAAAAGAACGGCATCGAGAAGATAGACTTTTGCCTGCTCACGCACGCCCACGAGGACTGCATCGGCGGTCTTTCCGATATGGATAAATGGCTGAGCGAGCCCGTAAACGTTTACGCTCCGCCTAAGGTTCTGGCAAACGAAAGGCTGCAAAAGAAGTTCAAAAACATCGTTTTTAAACCGATAACTCCTCACCAAACGAACAAAATAATGGGATTCAAGATAATTCCGTTCAGGGTGATTCACGCGGAACCTTTTCCGACCGGCAAGAAGTTTCCCTGCTACGGATACAGAATCGACGGCTTGGTTTACGCCGAGGATATGGAATCGGTTCCGGCCGAAAACGAGCAGTATCTTAAAAACGCGGACACGATGATTCTCGACGCCGCCATTTACAATCTGGAAGAAAAGGGAGGCGAGATAGTTGCCACGGGCAAGATGCTAAGGGGGCATTTGAATGTTGCCGATTCGTTGGCATACGCTCAAATATACAATCCAGACAAATTCGTGCTGATACAAGCGGGACGCTCCTATCCCGATTATTACAAGGCCGAAAAACAGATTCAGCGATACTGGAACCAGATAAAGGGGAAATCGAGCAGCGAAATCATTTTGTCTTACGACAGCATGGTATTGTATCAGGATCACGAACTTATGCAGCAAGCGTTCGGCAGTCCGGGCGGCAAGAGCAGGGTCGCGGAAAAGTTAATCAGGATGATGCCTCAGCACAAAATTTATTGCGAACCGTTTGCGGGCGGGGCAGCCGTGTTCTGGAGAAAGAGCCCGAGCGAAGTCGAAGTTTTAAACGATCTCGATTCCGAAATCGCGTTCGCGTACAGGTTCATACAAAACACGAGCGCGGAGGAAGCTCAAAAGCTCAAGCAATACGAATGGAAAAACGACAAACCGACTTTCTTCAAGATCAAAGAATTGAAGCCGAAGAACGATATCGAAAGATTTGCCAAATTTTTGTATCTCACGAGATATTCTTATGGAATAGACAGGGAAACATACGGCTGGTTCAACAAAAAAAAGCTGCTCGGAATTTTGAGTAGATGGGATGCATTGAGGGAGAGATTAAAGAACGTGAAGATATACAATCGCGATTATAAGCCGATCATAAAGGAATTCGATTCTCCGCAAACGTTTTTCTTTGTCGATCCCCCTTATCCCGACGAGTGGGAGTTCGAAAGCGACGGTTTGAAATTTACGAAAGAAAACTTGGAGGAGCTTCGGGACATTTTGAAATCGATAAAGGGAAAGTTTCTTTTAACATTGAACAATGCCGACTGGATAAGGGATTTGTTCAAAGATTTTCGCATGAAAAAGATGCTTCATAAAAGAACATTCGCCAAGGACGACAAGCCCGAATACGAACTGGTATTCAGCAATTACGATCCCGATTCAATCGATCTGAGTCAAAGTCGCGTGGAGTTGCAGCTTTTCGAGCAGAGAGAGGGAATTTATTTACCGTCGCCTCATGCCAAATGGCTGTGGGGCGGAAAGAAATCGCTGATAATAAAAACGAGACCGTATCCCGAGATGGTAGATAAGGCTCTTTACGTTGTGGATAAGGAATTCGTTTACGGCGTCATCAGGCTTCACGCGCCAAACAGAATTACGAAGAAGCAGTTCGACGAGAGGGCAAATCTTCATTTGATCAGCGACAACGATATCGAAAAGTGGGGATGGAAAGACAAAAAGTATTTTTACGAATTCTCATTCGAATGGATCACGAAGTTTGCAACCCCTCGAAGATGGAAGTTCAAAAAGGGCACGCAAACCTTCGTAAAGGATATCGAATTTTTGAATTCGGACTATGCGCCGAAAATGAATTCGCCGACATTTGCATACTACGCGGTATACAACAAAATGCCGCCGGGAGGCTGGTTAAGCGGTCGCACAAACGGTCCGAAAAAATCGTGGAACGGTTTCAACGACATCGATATTCATATAAAGGACGAATGGCTTGAGCGACTGAACGGAATCAAGGAGATAGAAATAAGGGCAAGCGACGAGGGAAAGTCGCCCGAGAGGGTCGCTTTCATAGTATTCAGGATGGCGAACCCGGCCGACGACGACAAGGCCGAAGACATCAGCAAGGAACTGGACAAGCAGGACGGATTGTATTCCAAATGCGACATCGGCGCCGAGAACAGACCAAGAGTTGTCGTTGCGGGCAAGGTATGGTACGGCGAAAAAGGCTGGGAAAGCTGGTGGGATTCGCTTGCCGAAAAAATCGAAAGCGTATTGGAAAAATTTGAGTTTCAGAACATCGAAGCGAATTTGATACAGAACCCGGAGACTTATGACCCTCAAAAGCTGGATACCGATGTTTTGAAAGACGATTACAGGATCGTGTGCGCTCATTACAGCAAACTCAAAAGGGGCGAGAAAACGCCGTATTCGGAAGAAACCCTTGTCAATCTTGCCAAAATGATATACGAGGAGCTTAAGAAAAGGGGCATCGAGTTTCACCCGGAAACCTACAAGAAATGGTCGCTGGATTTGTATAAGCGAATAACCGGGAAAAAAGAGATGATACACAAGAAAGTTGACTTGACGAATCTCGATTTTCTGGACGCATTCAAGGATTTCAAGATAGTCAAGGATTGCATTTCCCTGGTCGGTTCTACCGTGAAAAGGCCGAAAGGGCACATACCGAACGACGTGGACTTGCAGATCAGATTGCGAGCGGAGAAGAACTCGTATATAAGAAGGGCGATCGAGGTCAGGCTGCTGAAAATGCTCGAAGAAAACGGCTATGTCGAATTGATACCGAAAATTCACATGATATGGGGAGATTCGGAAGGCAGCCACGACTCGTTCATTCCGCTTTACGATTTGAAACTGGAGCGCATCAAACCGACCAAAATAGTGGAAATGAACGAAATAATTCTCGGAGACTCGGTTCGGCTGTTCGAGCCTTATCTTCCTCAAAAACCCTTCGGTTCGGCTTACTATAAAATCGATGACATAATGGCAAAGATAAGGAACGATGTCGAATATTCCGTAGAAAAAAAGATAAACGGATTTCATGTGTGCTGCCACAAGAAGGGAAGCGAAGTGAAGATATTTTCGGAGCAAAAAAAAGAGCTAACATTTGCGTTCCCGACTTTGTGCGATGCGATATCGAAGATGAGCGATGGCAATTTCATAGTGGACGGGGAAATAGTTCCTTTCGATGACGGCAAGCAGCTTGGAAGAAACGCATTGATGAAATTCATAGGAGCAATCGAAAGCGGAAAAAAAGTGGACGACAAAAACATCAAAATAGTCATATGGGACATCGTTTATTTCGATAACGATATCACGAACCTGAGCTTGCGTGAGCGCATCAAATATTTGAATAAATTGAATTTCGGTCCCAGGACCCTGCTCATCCAGAGAAAGTTTGCGAAAGGGGTCGATGAAGTTGAAAAAGCGATAAAGTGGGCAAAGGATTTGCCTTACTCGGAAGGGGCCGTGATCAAAGATCTGTCGGCGAAATACCATTTCGGAGAGCATAGGTCGTGGTTGAAGTATCGCAATCTTGTCGATATAGACGCGGTAATACTGGAACGCATTCCAAAGGAAAAGAATCTTTACAACTATCTCGTGGGAGTTTATTTAAGAGAAAAAGATTCTGGCATCAATCCCGACAAGATAACCGAATTCAAAGGAAAAAAGGTGCTGGTTTTGGGCAAAACATTCAATACGTCCGAAAAATACGAAGTCGGAGACATATTGAGCATCTTGGTCGAGGAAGTCTGGAGGCACGAATCGGACAAAGGCAGATGGTATTCGATACATAAGCCGAGAGTCAATCATATCACGGAAAAAAAGGAAACTTCGACAATAGACGAACTCGAGGACATAGTCACTTCGATTGGCGTTGCGGTGAAACACGAAGAATTGAAAAAAGAGCCGGAGGAAGCCAAAGAAGTCAAAATAATCAGGGACTTTCCGAAGAGGATGCAGAGGAATTTCAAAAAAATCATGAACAACAAACTGTGGATGCCCTATGTCATACACTTGCACAGCATAGGGCGCAAGACGCACCGGGATGTCAGATTGTTTGTTCCCGACAAGATAACCCACAAAGTTTTGACATACGACGATGCGCTGGCATTGTTCAAGAAGGGCGATCTTAAAGGATGTCTCGAAGGAATAACGTTGTTCACTCCCGCAACGATAGAAGAATCGAACTATGCCGACAGTTCGCATGTCAGAGGAACGATTAAGCTGACCGAGCCGGTGGATTGGCTGTTCTTTGACGGGGTTACCCATAGAATCGGCACGGCTAAAACGCATTATCCCGGAGTGTTCATCATAATTTCCAGAGGCGTATACACCATCCACGAAGTAACGGATCATAAAATAAGAATAGAGTTCAGATCGGACAAGGGCGATGTTAACCTGAAGCCCTTGCAAATGGCGAAAAAAGAGGGAGCTCCAACATTGATTAAACCGCCCAAAAAGCTGATCGATATGACGGGCGAATATTCGTTCCACATCGCTCATATCGGGCCTCAAACTTGGATAATGCTTTTTGACAAAATCAAAAAAGCCGGTCAGCCGGTAAAAGTCACGGGCAAGATATTGAAGCAGATAATCGAGCTCACGGCAAAAAACGAGTCCAGAAGAAGCATCAGTCTGGCGACCGGATTGTCAAAAAACACCGTTTATCGGTATCAAAAGGTTCTCAAACTCATTTGAAAGTGTAATAATTAATATATAAGTTCGATAATCTAATAACTAAATTATGGATTCTAAAATCAAAAATACCAGATTTGAATTCAAAAATATAAATGGTGTGAAAACATTGGTTATCAAAGACTGCAAACTGATGAGCCCGGGTATATGGAACAACCTTTATTATGACAGCGAGACTATCAGGCAAGGATACATAAATACCGATTGGGACGATGAAACGAATACTTATCTTTATTGGGATCACAACGATGACGCCGCATGGCAATGGGCGGGAATGGCTAAAAACATTCGCATAGAAAAAAACAACCTGGTCGGAGATTTATACGTGGTTGACGACAAAGCCCAGAAATCGCTACTGGTTGGCGTAAAGTGGGGCATCAGCCCGAAAATAGTGGGGAGGCAGGTTGGCAACAGCGTCAGAGACATAGTGTATAAGAATTTCTCGTTCGTCACCAATCCCGCATGCAAAACCACTTATCTCAATCGAAGCAATGCTTCGGATGGCGGCAAGTTTTTGTTTCCCAACCAATTTTATACTCTTAATGAGAGCGGAACCAGCGTAGCTGATTCCGTTGATTCACGAGTGAAAGGTGAGTCTATGGCAGATGAAGAAAAGCAGCCGGAAAACAAACCGGAAAATGATGAACCAGCAAAAGCAGAGTCTTCGGAAGAGCAAAATTCTTCGGAAGAACAAAACAAAGACCAAAAAGAGGAAAACCTCGAAGAAAAAATAACGCTGACAAAGCAGGAGCTCGAGGAAATAATAGCGAAATCCGTCGAGCAGGCATTGAAAAAGAAAAAGTATCCTTATCCTGAAACCGAAAAGGCAAAAGAGAAAGACAAAAAGTATCCGTATCCTGAAGACGAAGAAATGAAAAAGAAGAAATATCCTTATCCTGAAAAACTAACCGAACAGGAAATGAAGGCTATTTCAAAACAGGATCTTGAGGAAGCGAAGGAAAAAGAACTGAGCGAATACACCGAATTCATCAAGAAATTCCTCAAAAAGAACCCAGGAAAGACGATATCGGACGCGGCCAAGGCATGGAAAAAGGAAAAATCCATGACTGCGGAAGAAAAATTGTCCGAACTAAGAGAAGAAATCGAGGCATTGAAAGCCGAGAAATTCGAACTATCGGCAAAGCCTGAAAGACTCAGCGTTAAGGCAGAATTAAACGAGGAGAAAATCGAAGACGTTGACGAAGCTATGGCTCAGTTCATACAGAAAAACTTTTTGGGATTGCCAATCGGGTGATTTAAATGGAAAATGGAATAACATATAAATTGTCGATGGTACCGCGAATGGATAAACTTGGCTTCAAGACATTCGAACTGGCAAGCACAGTAACTACCGTATCCAGCGTTCAGGGTAGCGCGGGAACCAACATCTACGGTCTTACTCCGGCGATTTATGCCAAAAAGGCCGTTGATGCTGCGAGAGAGAGATTAAGATTCTTGGACGTGGTTACCCAAGTTCAGTTAGCAGAGGGGGCAAAGGATTACTTCATGGCTAAAAGAAAGAAATACTTAGCGGATTCAAGTTGGGAAACAAGTTCAGAGGAATATTCGGCGGGCAACGAGATTTCATGGACACAGATAAATACCGCCGATTCGGTTCAGTTCACGCCAACATACTACAACTACGGCGTCGCAATTTCCAACAAAGCAATAATGACCAATGCGCTGGATCAAGTGACGTACTGTAGAGAGGAGCTGGCTTACAAATACGAAAACTCCGTCGATAGCGCGATCAGAGACGCATTGCTCGGAACATTTAAAACGGATGCGAGCGGAGAAGACGCATCCGAACCAACGCCAATGAGCAATACCGTGAACGGCGCGCAAACGATATTTGGCGGAGACGCGACGAATGCAGACGATTCTCTGGATGCCGACGACACTCTGACAACGAGCATGATTGCGAAAGCAATTAGATTGCTGACTTCCAATCACGGTTACTATTGGAGCAGCAATACATTCACCAAATCAGCGGTAACCAAAAATGCTTGGGAACCAACACCGGACGAACCGTTTGTCTTATTCATAGCGCCTGAGCAAAGACAAGCGTTGCAAGACGATTCTCAGTTTGTCAACGCATCGGAATACGGTTCGGACGAAGTGGTGCTACACGGAGAGATAGGACAGTACTTGGGAGTTAAAGTGGTATGCACCTCAAAAGTTCCAGCATTTTCAAGTGCGGGCGTAATAAGAGTGCAAGGAGCAAATGTTAGCACCGATGTTAACGGTCACATTTGCGGACTGGTAAAAGCAAAGAAATGCGGAGCAATAGTTTGGGGACGACAAGCAACGGTAAAAGTGTTTGACTGGCCTAATGCAGACCAAATAAGAATGAAACTCAGTCTCGCATACGAGGCCAAGGCGGTTCATCCAGACGCGATTGTCCGGCTCGTAGTATCTGACGGGTAGGATTTAATTTTTTGGTTGGAAACGGCATTTTTTTTAGTTTCCATTATAATTTAGTTAGGGGACTCGTCAGAGTCCCAATCCGCGGCCGCAGTTGATAAACTCGGCTCGCGGTGGTAACTAAATTTTTATTTTGTTACCTAAATTTTCACGAGCGAGGTGAATAATTTAAATGTCAAGACGATTTGGCTGGCACAGCGGAACGCTGTATTGCCGAGATATCAAAGCGCAAGGAGACCTTTACGTTCAGGATGATATTGTATTCAGCGACGTTTCCGCCGGAGCGTTAGGAGTAACTGGCGGAATAGATATGTCGGGGACAACGAGCGCAATAGGCATTGATATGGGAGGAACATACAGCACATCCGCGATTAACATAGACGGAACATGCGGAGCGGCTATAAACGAGAACGTTTCAAGCTCCAGTACCAATCCAGGCAGATTGAATTACTGGCGGTTTACCCTCACCGGCGATATGAGCGGTGGAGGAGCGACGTGCCTTGAAATACGATCAACTTTCAACGGTTCGGCAAATACTTCTAACAGCGTCATCGGAGCAGAGATCAAGGCGCGGCATACGACCGACAACTCTTATACTGTGGGGCTGCTTAAAGGAGTGGTCGGCAATGCCGATGCAAAAAACGCCACTGTCACAACGGCGTACGGAGTTGAGGCATCGATCGATGTCAGCAGCGGAGGAACGGTGACAACGGCAGCTCTTATTCACGCAAATCTAAATAACAGCGGAACTATAACCAATAGTTACGGCGCATACATAGAGGGAACGAGTTCGGTATCCATAGGAACCGGTATTTATATGCGATACATAGATAAGGGCATAGAGATCGGAGCATGTACCACGGGGATACACTTGTCTGGCGCGGTAACTACGGGAATAAATATTGCTGGAGACGCCACGGACGCAATAAAAATATCTGGCGGAACTGTTACGGATGCAATGGAAATTGGGGCTTGTACGAATGCCATTAATGTCAGCGGAAACGTTACCAACGCGATGCTGATAGGTGGAACCCAAACTGCCGCACTCAGAATCGAAGGCGCCGGAACTTACTTGCTCAGTTTTGACGCAGTCGAAGGATGTATATCCGATACACCGGGTAGTTTGACGCCCACGCATAAAATTGCGATCAACATTGACGGAGTTGGAACGAGATACATTCATGTAGGAACAGTTGCATAAAAGTAGCATATGCTGTATTTTGGTTCGTTAAGGAAGCCATAAATAGCATTATTTTTGGTGAAGGAGAATGAGAAGAATAAAGATTGAGAGATGGAAAAGCAAAGTGCCCGTTAAAAACGAGAAGGGAGAGTTTACCGGAGATTTCAAAATGCAAGACGAGGATCTGCTTATGGTTTTGAATGTGCTGATAGCCAATAAAAGACCGGAGCAGATTCCACGAGGATTGGATAAGTTCAGATTATTCAGCAGACTTAGCAAAGCCTTCGAAAAAGCGGATCGAACTGGAGTTCTGGAGCTGGAAGAAGGCGATTACGAGTTCCTGAAATCCAGCATAGAAAAGGAAATCCCTTCAACATGGGGGCTCAATCCGAATATTTCAAAAGCGATAGAAGAATTCATGAATGCCAAGCAGGAGTGATGCAGGCTAATTAATTTGCTCGGCCAGCCAAATGTTTGATGGCATGAGGTGGTAGAAATCGCAAACACAACAAAGCATTCCGATTTAAAGAAAGGTCCCGGAGGCAGATTTGAGTGCGCTCATCTAATTATACCAAGATACGCAAATGCGCCGGCAAAACCATTGGACGGCGAGATTTGGTTCGATGTAACAAACAATCAAATCAAAATTAACAAAGAAGGGACCATAAAATCGGTAAGTCTGAGTTAAGGTGAGTATCGATGGCTTTTAGAATAAAGATGGGAGGCAAACCGTTTAAGTTTGCCAATTTGCCCGAAGATGTAAAGGAAAAGATTGCGGACAGGCTCGCAGCCAAAGACAAAGTACTGGCGCAGGGACGCAAAGGCATTTTGCCCGGAATAAAAATAAACGGAAAAACGGTGGATCAGAAATTCATCGATTCGATTGATTTAACCAAGCGTTCAAAACCGGTCAAAGGTTCATCGGCGCAGAAACCGGCCCAAAGCGATTCCAAATTCACCAAAGAAGAGCTCGAAACCAAAGCTTCTTCGATGGGATTTAGAGAGTTCAGAAAATGGGCTAAAAAAACGTTTCATGTGACCGGGCGAAGCATATCGGGACTAATCAATGACATCTTAAAGTCTCAGGAAAGGTGAAACTGAATGTGCGTTAACTGGCTGAAATTGATTGGAAACGCAGGGGTGGCATTTTTTTCGACATTGTCGGGAATGTTAAGCTATGAGGCGGTTGTTTCAAGCGGTTTGGATATCAAAATGATGATCGGCGTATCGATATTCGTTGCTTCGATTCAAGCGGGATTGGCGTTTTTCAAAGAACTTTCGAGGGAGGCTGCCGACAACAACATCGCTGTAAAGCGAAAGAATCTGTCAAAAAGAATGTATCTTAAATTGGATCTAATAACATTCTGGTAAAGCAGTCTTTGCAATTAGAGCCAAAGGGTGATTATTATTAGCTATTGTAGCGTTTCTCAGGTCAGAGCGATTTCGGGGCTCACAAGCAGCAATATTTCCGACGATGATTTGAATACTTTGATCAGCATGGCGGCGTACCAATTGAACCACGATATCCAAATCAAAGTGATCAGGGAGCGGGTCAAATATATCGACAATACCAGACGCAACCTGATAGACGGATCGAATACAACTTTTTACTGCCAGAACTGGAAGGGATATTATCTTGGCGATCTGGATGACGACAGCGATGTCGATACGGATGATATAATCGTGTATTTGGTGGATCCCGACGGCACGGAAACGACGGCAACGGTCAGTTCGATAGACGACGATGATTGCAAGTTCGTATTGGCAAGCGCTCCCGACGCGGGAACAAAAATATATGTAACTTACGTATACTCTCCCGTGAGAATTGCCACTCCCGATAACTTGCTCGCTCTCGCCAATGCGTATCTGGCTGCCGCATACGCTTTTACCAAGATAGATGTCAAAAAAATACAGAAATATTCGATAGGAAAACTGAAAATCACTCAGCAGTCTCAGGGATTCAAAATATTTTACGATAAATACAAAGAGATAGTGAACCAGATACGGAACATGCCTCTTAAAATGGTTAAGGGCGAGCCCGTAACCGACATAATGAAGCCGTTTTGATCTGTATGGCAAACGAAGATATTAACAGCATATTGGAGGAACACGGAGAAACGATTACCATAAAGGATATTTCGATAAGTTTCGACGATTACGGTCATCCAACCGAATCGACGTCAAGTTACAGCGTTACCGGACTGGTTCTGATAATGAACGCGGAGAGCGACGAAGTGAAAGAGGGAGTATTGAGCGTGGGGGACGCCGTTCTGTATGTCAGCCCCAGCGATACAAATATCAGTTATGTCAAACTTAATAACCGTTTCGTTTACAACGGATCGGAATACAAAATTATCGATATTATCAAAGAGAAAGGCGTGAATCCGGGGGATACCTGGTCCCATTTCGAAGTGAGAGGACAGAGAATCAAATAATAATTAATATATAAGTTCGATAATCCTAACTAATAATCAGATGCTTGGCGGTGCCAAGGTCATAATTGCGTCTTTGTAAAAGGCGGTCTTTCTATGGCGTTTGATGATACCAAAGATAGCACTAATCTTGTGCTGTCATCTGATTGGAATGATTTGGTCGCGGACTTGAAAAATCATAGCGCAAGGCATAATCCCGGCGGAAGCGACGAGCTGGATTTTTCCTCCGGCGGAGCGGGCATTTATCCGCATAAGGTTAAAAACAAAACCGGAGCGGATTGCTCGGGAAGCAATGGGGATAAAAACAGGGTGCTTACATGCGATAATACTTCGCACGCTTCGACTATGGTTATGGTCATAAAGGACAGGGTCGTTTTGCATGAGGACAAGGATTACACCGTGTCGCACGGTCCTCCAACGACCATCACGTTTTTGGACAAGCTGGCAGACGATTCGAATTTGGAAGTGATGCTATGGATGTAAAAAAAATATTTGTTATCTTGCTGGGAATCGGGGCTTTAAGCAGCATAGTTTATGCTCTGACCGATTTCAGACCGGGAGCCGATATCGATTTGCAAAACTGGTACGGCATCAAAAATATTCTAAACATAACCGATTCGGACGGTTTTACCGTTTACGGGAATGTGAGCCTGAACGATTCTTTGAACATGCTGCAAAAAGATGTATTCAACATAACGAATGTCAATACAACGAATGTTTATGCCAGCGGAACGATAACAGACGGCACATTAACTATAGAAAGCGGTAGTATAACAGGAGCGCTGGATGTAAATTGTACGAATATTCATGCCACAAACTACAATCTTGTGGAAGATGACATACCAACGCTTTCAAGCACATGGGATAACACAATGGATGCAGACCGATTAACGGGATTGGATTACTTAAACAATCGAATAACAATCCTTTTAAACAATATTACCGGAGGCATACTCGGGATCAATATTGATTTGGGAGGTTACGATGTTTATAATGCTACAAATGTGAACGCGACTAATATTCATACAACCAATTTGTATGCCACAAATCTTGAAACCAACCTTGACGGCACCGGATACGACATTGTGGCAGAGAATATCAATGCTTCGAATTTTTACGATGATGGGACAAATCTGAACGACAAGTTCATAGACGAGAGCGGCGACACGGTTTCGGCGAGCTCCCTTTTCAACTGGGCTTTGTCAAATCTAATTAACATAACAGACCTTAATGCAACGAATGTTTATCAAAACGGAAACAAGGTTCTCGATACCAGCACAACCTTTGGCGGAGAAGTTTCGGGAACTTATAACAATATTGTAATAGACGACAATGCGTTGGATGACCAATATTTTGATTCCGAGTCTGATTTGACCGCCCTTTTGGATGACAATTACGTGGATGTTTCTGGAGATACGATGAGCGGAAATCTGAACATGAACAATTATAATATAACGGGAGCCAATTTGATAAGCGCTACAAAACTCACGGGAGATGTGGACAAGTCTGATGTCGAAGGAGACGTGAATACGTTTATAGATGTGGACGGCGACACGGCGGTTGCCAACTCGCTGTTTGACTGGTCGGATTCGAATTTCACAAACATAAACAGCGCCTGGTTAGATTATATTTACATGACGAACCCGATTAACGATGGCAACATATCCGATACTTTAACGCTTGGTTCTGGTTCGTCTGTTGATAAAGGAGCATTGGCAAATACGGGAATATTGGGATTTGATTGGGCCGATAGTGAAATTGTAGATGATATAACAGTGAATTCTACAAAGGAAATAAATACAACAAAAGGGTTTTATGCTGATGGCATAAAAATAACGAAAACATATCTGACAGTATGCGGAGATGATAGTTGTGATTACGTTACTGACGGAACTTGTGATGAAGTTGAAATCAACGAAGCGTTAAAAGATGCTTATTCAGACAGTTCAAAACCAAGCACAGTTTTCATTAAGCGGGGACACTATTACATGTGCAATCCAATAGTTTATTTCTTTAATCATAACAGTAAACCAAATTTGATTGGTGATGGTTCTGAAAGCACACTTTTAGATTGGAGTTCCGCTGGCGGAAACGGCATCTTGCTTAACAATACAAACTATGGTGGAGGACGTTATCAACCCGGGAAAATATCAGGCTTGTATCTTTATGGCAATTCCTCTGATACAACTGCGTCAGGAATCGTTGACACTAACAACGGAACTGTAAATACATGGTGTCCTAACTGTATATTTGAAAATCTACAAATAGTTAATTTTCATAATGGCATCAAGGTTAATAATTCAGGCAACACTTACGCTGTTTTCAGAGATATTTATATTTACTATGGTGCTGTTGCAATAAACATAACCAACAACGCAAGTGCAAGTCTTGAGTTCAGGCATGCGATATTTGACCATGTGTCAACTTACGGTCAATCAAACGATATCAGCTGGTATTTAGACAGAGTTTGGCACTCGCAGTTCAATGATATAGCAGTCAACACTGGTCAATTTTTCTGTGATGACTGCCAAGATAATACCTTCATTTCAATTTATAC
>Ga0209410_1000556_pt1 | contig 17463 bp, 13 predicted proteins | sample Mar14436cmmetaG_FD_184135 | JGI IMG/M metagenome (GOLD analysis project Ga0209410, IMG submission 184135) | Marine hydrothermal vent microbial communities from Guaymas Basin, Gulf of California to study Microbial Dark Matter (Phase II) - Marker... ... | reverse complement strand
AGAACATAACCACAGCCGAAGGTGGGATGGTGACAACGGACGACCCCGACATCGCCGATAAAATCAGCATACTGAGCCTACACGGGATAAGCAGGGATGCGTGGAAGAGGTATTCTTCCGAGGGGTCCTGGTACTACGAGGTCCTATACGCTGGATACAAGTACAACATGACGGACGTGCAGGCGGCCATGGGCCTGCACCAGTTGCGAAAGCTTCCGGATTTCCTTAAGGTCCGAGAGGAGTACGTCCGGATGTACGACGAGGGGTTCGGGGACATGCCCGAAGTCGTCCTTCCCCCTCGACCCCGGAACGGGAGGCACGCCTGGCACCTGTACGTGATAAGGCTGAGGCTTGAGATGCTCGAGATAGGCAGGAACGAGTTCGTAGAGGCCCTCAGGGCCGAGAACATAGGGACGAGCGTCCACTTCATCCCCCTCCACCTCCACCCATATTACAGGGAAACGTTCGGCTTCGGATGGGGGGACTTCCCCAACGCCGAGGATGCGTACAAAAGGGCCATATCCCTTCCTCTTTACCCCGAGATGACGCCCGAGGACGTGGAGGACGTGATAAGGGCTGTGAGGAAGGTGGTCATGGAGAACAGGAAACGTGGAGCCGTATACATAGGGAATCCATATGCTTAAGCGCATCTTCGACATATCGTTCGCCTCCTTCGCCCTCGTAGTTTCCTCTCCGATACTCCTTATAGTCTCCGTCCTCATAAAGCTGACCTCAAAGGGGCCCGTCCTCTTCAGGCAGGAGAGGGTGGGCAAGGACGGGAAGCTCTTTAAGATATATAAGTTCCGCACCATGGTGGAGAACGCAGAAAAAATGGGCCCTAAGATCACGGCCAAGGACGACCCCAGGATAACTTCCTTGGGAAGGATATTGAGGCTGCTCAAGGTGGACGAGCTTCCCCAGCTTCTGAACGTCATCAAGGGGGACATGAGCCTCGTGGGCCCGAGGCCTGAGGTCCCCCACATCGTCCAGCTCTACACCGAAGAGCAGAGGAAGGTCCTTTCTGTAAGGCCTGGGATAGTGGGGCCGAGCCAGATATTGGGAAGGAACGAGATGGAGAAGTTCCCCGACGACTTGGAGGATATAGAGAAATATTACGTAGAACACATACTTCCCGAAAAGCTCTCCATGGACCTGGAATATGTGGAAAAGGCGAGGTTTTTGACGGACTTAAGATACCTCCTTAAGGGCATATGGGCCACGGTAGCAGGTTCCTTCAAGACGAGGTACTTCGAGAGGGGGAAGAGGCTCGCCCTGCTGCTCTGTACGGACCTTTCGTTGGCCTGGGTTAGCTACATGGTGGCCTTCGGCCTCCGGTTCGACTGGAGGGTCCCCGAGGTGGACCAGAAGGTCATGGTCTCCATGCTTCCCTTGGTCGTTGCCGTGAGGGGGATCGTCTTCGTCCTCTCCGGCCTCTACAGGAGCCTGTGGAAGTACATAAGCGTAAGAGAGTTCTATTCGATGGTAAGAGCTTGTACCATAAGTACATTTCTCATGGCAGCTCTCTCCCTCCTTTTGGGCTTCAGGTCCCATCCCCGTTCGGTGTTCGCCATAGACTGGGCGCTTCTGGTGCTGTTCATGGGAGGGGTGAGGCTCCTCTTCAGGACCGCAAGCGAGAGGAAGGCCCTCCAGGCGAACTCCAAGGCCTGCGCTCGGAAGAATGCCCTCATATTCGGTGCGGGGGACGTTGGGGAGATGCTACTGAGGGAGATCCACAAGAACCCCAAGCTCGGGCAGTACAACGTTGTGGGCTTCATAGACGACGATCCCAAAAAGCTCGGCATGACCATACATGGTGTGAAGGTCCTCGGCAGGAGGTACGACCTTCCGAGGATAGCTTCCATATTCAATGTCGACGAGGTCCTCATAGCGATCTCGGACCTTTCGCACGAGGACATGAAGGCCATACTTAGCTTCTGCAGGAAGGCGAGGGTCAGGCACAGGATGGTGCCGGCCGTGGGCAGCCTCTTAAACGGAAGGGTGAAGCTCTTAGAGCTTAGGGACGTGGAGATATCGGACCTTCTCGGCAGGAAGCCGGTTAAGCTTAACTTCTCTGCTATACATAATTTTATCCAAGGAAAGAGGATACTTGTAACAGGGGCCGGAGGCTCCATAGGTTCGGAGCTTTGCCTCCAGATAGCGGAGTACTCCCCAGAAACCCTGGTGCTCGTGGACAGGAACGAGAACTACCTCCACGAGATACATTATAAGCTTTCCTGTAGGTTCCCTGAGCTTAAGGCGCACTTTTGCCTCTGCGACATCACGGATGAGAGGAAGATAGGCAGGATATTCGAACTCCACCGTCCCCAGATCGTATTCCACGCTGCTGCCCAGAAGCACGTCCCCTTCGGGGAGGAACATCCGGACGAGGCCGTGAAGCACAACGTGTTCGGGACGAAGGTAGTGGCCAAGCTCTCCGACAGGTTAGGTGCGGAAGAGTTCGTGATGATATCCACCGACAAAGCGGTGAACCCTACGAGCGTCATGGGCGCCACGAAGAGGGTGGCAGAGCTTTACGTACAGGCGTTCTCGAGGGTTAGCAACACGAAGTTCGTGACGGTCAGGTTCGGAAACGTGGTAGGGAGCAACGGGAGCGTCATACCTCTGTTCCTCGATCAGATAAGACGGGGAGGCCCTATAACCGTCACCCATCCCGAGGTCAAGCGTTACTTCATGAGCATATCGGAGGCGGTCCAGCTCATACTCCAGGCCGTCACTATGGGGAAGAAGGGGGAGATATTCATATTGGATATGGGGGAACAGATAAAGATCCTGGACCTCGTCAAGGAGCTTTGCTGGCTTGCGGGCCTGGAGCCAGGAAGGGACATAGAGATAAAGTTCATAGGCCTCAGGCCGGGGGAGAAGCTTTACGAGGAGCTACAGGGGGAAGGGGAGGAGCCCCTACCCACCTACCACGAAAGGATAAAGGTGCTGAGGTCTGTGCGCAACGACTTCGGAAAGATCGAAAGTCAGACCGAGGAACTCTGCCGTATGGCCGAGGATATGGATGTAGAAGGAATCATAGGGAAGCTACGGGAGATAGTTCCGGAGTACACCCCTTGGAGCAGATGGAATTTCGTACCCACCGGGTTCAAGGGCAGCTCTTCTGGGTCAGAAAAGCCTCTTAAGGCAATATAGTTTGGAGACCAAAATGATACAGATAGCCATCACAGGCTGTGCAGGATTCTTGGGGTCACATCTGACGGATGCACTGTTGGAGAGGGGCTACAGGGTGGTCGGAATAGATAACCTGTCCATGGGTAAGGTAGCGAACATAGCTCACAACCTCAGCAATCCCAACTTCCGGTTTTTCAGAACTGATGTCAGGGATTTCGCTACCTTAAGGGAACAGGTGGGTTCCTCCGATGCCATCGTCCATTTAGCCGCCTACAAGATCCCAAGGTATGGGAAGGCCATAGACACCCTTCTGATCAACAGCCAGGGGTGCCGCAACGTCTTGGAAATTGCCAAGGAGACGAAATGTAAAGTGATCTTAGCTTCCACTTCGGACGTGTACGGTAAAAATCCGGAGGTCCCGTTCCACGAGGAGTGCGACCTGGTGATGGGTCCCAGCACGATACCCCGCTGGAGCTACGCCGTTTCTAAACTTTTCGACGAACATTTAGGGCTCGCATACCAGGAGGCCTATAACTTTCCCGTGGTCATCCTGAGGTTCTTCGGTTCGTACGGCCCGAGACATCACCTCTCCTGGTGGGGTGGACCTCAGTCGGTGTTCATCACCCAGATATTGAGAAACGAGCCGGTGACCATACACGGAGATGGAAGGCAGAAGAGGAGCTTTACGTATGTAAGCGATACGATCGAAGGCATAGTAGCTGCGATCGAAAGCGAGAGGGCGAACGGGCAGATATTCAACATCGGAAGCACACAGGAAATATCCATCCTGGACCTGGCAAAGCTGATCAAGAGACTATGTAACACCCGAAATAGGCTTAAGATAAAGTTCGTCCCGTACTCCAGCTTCTCAGGAGGAAGGTACGAGGACGTGAGGAGACGGCTCCCCGACATCTCCAAGGCCAGGGACGTATTGGGAGTGGAGCCCAAGGTGAGCCTCAAGGAGGGGCTCAAGATCACTATCGCCTGGCAGAGGAAGGCCCTGGGCATAGAGCCCAAGGTGGAGAAGGTCGGAGCGATCTGAAAAGGTGGTGGAGACGATGAACATCACGTCCACAAACTGTTCTAAGGTCATCTTCGTGATCCCGGCATACAACGAAGAAGAAAACCTCCAGGTCCTGCTTCCGGACCTCTGCAGGTTTATGCAGTTCTTCGGATACGAGTTCCGGATCATCGTGGTGAACGACGGAAGCGACGATGGGACGGCGGATGTGGTCAGAAGCCTGCAGGATGATATGCCGATCACCTTGCTCAACCACGAGGTGAACCTCGGGCCGGGAATGGCCTTCCGGACGGGCCTTAAGGAGGCGCTTTCCATCGCCGGGGACGACGACATGATCGTGACGATGGAGGCCGATAACACCGGTGACTTCTACGTCCTCCACAAGATGTTGAGACGATGCGAGGAAGGGACCGACCTGGTCCTGGCTTCGGTATACGGTGAGGGAAGGGTGCTCGGTGCTCCACTGTATCGCAGGTTCTTCAGCCACTGTGCCAACAGCCTGCTGAAGTTCATATTTCGGGTCAAGGGAGTGAACACCTTCACCTCTTTCTTCAGGGTGTACAGGAGCACCATGCTGAAGGAAGCTACGAAGGTATACGGGGATAATTTGATAGAGGAGCCCGGGTTCGTCTGCATGTTGGAGCTTCTCATCAAGCTCCACGCCCTCGGGAGGTACAGGATAACCCAGGTGCCCATGCTTCTGGACTACAAGATGAGGATAGGGAACAGCAAGATGAGGACGTGGCGCAATATCAAGGATACTTTGAGGATAATTCATAAGTACAAGCTGAACCACAGGAAGATATTCTCTTAGCTCAGGAAAGCTTCATGAAGGTCGGGATCGTAGGCGGGGGAATTTTGGGCTTGACCTTAGGGTACTACCTGTCCAGGGCAGGGTATCGGGTGACGATCTTAGAGAAGGAGGAAAGGCCGGGCGGGTTGGCCGGATACATGGACATGGACGACGTCACGGTGGACAAATATTACCACGGGATATTGGTCAGCGACAGGTCCCTTCTGCGGTTGATATACGAGTTGGGCCTTGGAGATAAGTTGAAGTTCAAGAGGACGAAGATGGCCCTCTTCTACGGAGGCAGGTGCTTTCCCATGAACACTTTAAAGGATCTCCTGAATTTCCCCCATTTAACTTTCACCGACCGGTTCCGACTGGGATATACCGGAGCTTACGCCCTGCTGATCAGGGACTGGAAGCGCTTGGAGGGGATAAGCGTGGAGAAGTGGCTGACCAAGCTCAGCGGCCGTAAGGCTTACGAGAACATATGGAGGCCCCTTTTGAAGGTTAAGTTCGATGGAGATTTCGGTCAGATCCCTGCCACCTACATCTGGTCGAGGATCAGACGTATGGCCTCCACCCACGATAGGAAATTACCGAAGGAGGACATGGCCTACCTTATAGGTGGCACCAAAACTCTGATAGATGGATTAGTAAGGGCGATAAGGAGGAACGGGGGCGAGATATACCTTAAGACCCCCGTGGAGGAGGTGGGGACGGTCCACGGGGGAATTATACTGCGGACTGGGAAGGGGCAGCTAATGTTCGATAGGGTCATCTCCACCGTGCCGATCCCCCGTTTCCTCGATCTCCTTCCCCCGTTGGATGGGTACTCGCAGGCGTTGAAGAAGATGCCGTACCTTCACTTAGTGTGCCTCGTGCTGAAGTTGAAGGAGCCCCTGAGCGATTACTACTTCTACCACATCGCGGACGACGATGTCCCCTTTACGACCGTAGTTGAGACCACCAACCTGATAGATCCCCAGTACTTAAAGGGCTACCACATCGTGTACCTTCCCAAGTACGTCAAAGAGGGAAGCCCGTTTTTTGATATACCCGACCACGAAATTTACGGGGATTTCATCTCCCACCTGAGGAGGATGTTCCCGGATTTCCGGGAAAGTTCTGTGGAGGGGAAAGTAATCTTAAGGGAGAAGTACGTGGAACCCGTCCATACGATCGGCCTGGAGGATTCCGTCCCGGGAATTTCTACACCTATAGATGGCCTATATATGGCCAACACAAGCCAGGTCTATCCTTCTTTAGTGAACTGCGAGTCCGTGGTTGCCTTCGCCCGGAGGGTGGCCGAGGAGATAGGATGAAGAAGTTGGCCACGATCCAGGTGGATGTGGACTCCTTCTGGACCCTCTTGAACTTCTACGGATATGACGGTCCTCCGCACGAGACGAGGACCATATATGAAATAGCGATCCCTCGCATGTTGGAGATATTCAGAAGGTTCAAGGTTAAGGCCACTTTCTTCGTCGTAGGAAGGGACCTGTTGGACGAGCGCAATCAGGTGATATTGAGACAGATCGTGGAAGAAGGCCACGAAATAGCTAACCATACCATGAACCATCCCTTCGGATTTTCTAAGCTCAGCAGGGAGCGGAAGGAGAGGGAGATCTGTGAGGCGGAGCGTATAATAGAAAGGATGACGGGGATGCGTCCACGGGGCTTCCGGGCTCCGGGCTACGATATGGACACCGAGGCGCTCCACATTTTGGAATCGAGAGATTATGTCTACGATTCCTCGGTCTTCCCGTCCACGCTCGGTCCGCTTATGAAGTTGTTGACGAAGGATAAGGCCACTTCAATGGGAAGAAGCATAAAAAATTGTTCGGCGCCGATAACGCCTTACTATCCGAGTAGAAAGGACCTATCTAAAAAGGAGAAAAGGGGAAAAATTTTGGAGATACCGATAACCGCTGTTCCCTACGTCCGGCTGCCTTTTTATGCAAATTTCAACATCGCCACAGGCCGGAGGTTGTTCGATATATGCTATGCCCTCATAGGGGAGAGGCCTTTGAATTACCTATTCCATGCCATAGAACTTGTGGATATGAAGGATGATATAGACAGAAGGTTGATAAGACACCCTAACCTCTCCCTGCCGCTGGATAGAAAGGCGAAGTTTTACGAACACATCTTAGATAGAATAACCAGCGACTACGAAGTGGTGACGACTGAGGAGTTGGCTGGTGGATGATCTGCGATATGGAAGAAAGACACGCTGCTGTGGTGGCGGAGTTGCATTGTAGGTATCTGAGCGGCCTTCTGGCGGACTTGGGGAAGAACGTGGCTAAGATCTTCTACGAAGTTGCTTCCGCATCCGAGAAGGGTTTCGGATACGTCTACATGGAAGATGGCCGGGTTTTGGGCTTCGTCTTCGCAACTGTGGATCATCCCGGGCTTTATAGGGAGGTTATCAGGAGGGGCAACGTAAGGCTCTTATCCAGCGCATTCTTCGCTCTATTGAAAAATCCCCGTTTGATAAAGGAAGCGATATCTCACCTCAGAAGCGGTCATCGGCCCAGTTCCCCCGAGTTGAGCTACATAGCCGTCGAGGAGAGGGAAAGGGGAAGAGGGATAGGGGGAGCGCTCATAGAGAGGTTGAACGAGGGATTTAGGAGGAGGGACATCCACTATTATGAACTCAGCGTGGACAGGGATAATAGGATCGCAAGGAGGTTCTACGAGGACAGATCCTTCGTCCTGCGCTACGAGTTCTCGGAATGTGGCCTCCTCAGGTGCCGGTACTATAGGAAGCTAGAATGGGTCAACATAAGCTCGAAATCGGATACGGTCCATCGGCGTGGAAAGGGCTTAAGCTAAGTTCCACCCTCTACCAAACTATACATTGGAAAGATGTCGTAGAGTCCTCGTTCGGGCACAAGGCGCTTTACCTGTTCGCCAAGGAGGGCTACCAGATCGTGGACATCCTACCGCTGTTCCTGATAGCTAAGCCTATCTTAGGCAAAAAGCTGATCGCTACCCCTTACGAAGCCTGCTACGGAAGCTATACCTCCGACGATCCGGGGATATGGAAGGCCCTCGCCGAGGAGGCGATCCGATGTGCGAGGAAGGAAAAAGTTAAGTATTTGGAAATCAGAAGCTTCAGAAGATTGAAAGAGCTGGAGGAGATGGGCTTCATAGTAAGAAATCCCTTTTTATACTCCATCGTTCCGCTCAAAGGCGTAGAGGAAAATTGGAAGATGTTGAGCAAGAAACATCGGCGCAACGTCAGGCTCGCCGAGAAGCGGGGGGTCCTCGTAGAGAGAGCCACCAGGCTGGAAGAAGTGAAGGAATTTTACCGGATATTGGCGGAGAACTACAGGGATTTCGGCACACCCATATTCCGAAGGGGATTTCTGGAAAACATCTGGGAGCGGTTATCCCCCGAAGGACTTGTGACCCTCCTTTTAGCCAAACATAAGGGTCAGATCATCGGAGGGCATCTGCTCCTGCACAGCCGTGATACCCTCATCTCTAAATATAGCGCATGCAGGAAGCGGTTCCTGAAGCTTTACCCCTTCTACGCCCTCTATTGGTGGGCTATAAAGGTTGGGATAGAGGAAAACCTGTCCTACTTTAACTTAGGTACCACCCATAAGGAGAATACTGGCCTGATTGACTTCAAGACGAGGTGGGGGGCCGAAAATCGTCCGGTCTACTTCTACTACTATCCGATAAAGGGCAAGGTCCCTAAACTGGAGAGCTATTTCAATTCCTTCTCATTGGCCAAAGCGTTGTGGAGGAGGACGCCTCCCAATCCGATCACCTCTTTCATCGGATACAAGATAACCGAATGGATATGTTAAGGAGGAGACAGATGAAGCCCTTCGGATTGCTGCTTTCGAGCGTTTTCTTAGGAACCGTCGGTCAGCTTTGTTCCAAGAAGGGGCTGACCAGCATCGGGCCCGTGTATTTAGATTTAGCACCCTCAAAGGTCATAGGGGTCGTCCTGAAGATCTTTTCCAATCCACTGGTGTTGGTGGGAGTGTTCTCGTACCTTTTGGGCTCCATAATCTGGCTCGTGGCCCTCTCAAGGACGGAGCTGAGCTTTGCGTATCCCTTCGTCAGCTTGACCTATCTGCTGGTGTTCATCGGTTCCTGGTACCTGTTCGGAGAAAGCATAAGCTTCCTGAGGTGTCTCGGATTGGGTTTGATCCTCTGTGGCGTCATATTTATCTCGTTAAGTTGATGATTTATAGATCTCTTCTTCTGAGCCTCATGTTGATCGCAGTCTCGGCGAATTCCTGTGGGAAAGCTCAGGATACAACGGCCGAACCCAGACGACCCAAGGCGATCGTACTTTATTCCTCCGGGGACCCAGAGGCCGTGGTACCCTCACTTGATGTAGCGGTTGACGTGGTCACATCTCCCACCCCTAAGCTCGTGAACACGGAGTTCGTGGCCAGATGTATAGCACAGGCTTTGGAAGGTTCCAACGTGAGCGTAGTGTTGAAGAGGACGGAGGACCTCAAAAGCCCAAGGGAGGTGTTGGCAGCGGATATGATCGTAATAGGGAGCAGCACCCACTTCTGGAACATGGACTGGCAGACCAAGAGGCTGTTCGACGAGGTCCTCTACCCCATATATGTGCATAGAAAACGGAAGCTAAAAGATAAAATAGCCACTTGCTTCACCACGTCGGAGATAGAGCCAAGTGGACGGCAATGTCTGGAGTCCATAAACAGGGCCTTCGGAGATTTCGGGGCCCAGGTACTTCCGGGGTTGGTCATAACGAACGACGTTCCAAAGGATAAAGCAAAAGCGATGGTCAGACGTTTTGCAAAGAATATCCTGAAGATGTGGAAAAAGCACGCTGATGAAAATTAAGATACTGAAGGTAATTAACATCATAATCTATGTAGCATTCTTCCTTGGCCTGCTGCGGTACTTCGATCTCAATCCGATAGCCCTTCCACCGCCCAAGGAAAAGGAGAAACCCGGGGTGCCGATACTGAAAGATAACGAAAGCGATTTCCTGTTGCTTATAGACTTAAAAAACATTCAAAAAGCTGCCGCAGAAAATAATTTCTACCGAAACGACTGGAGCTATGCCTGGCTGAACACCTTGGAACAGGAAGTAGGATTTTACTCTGTAATGGAGCCTTCTATGCTCACGAAGGAACGTGTCCTCTCCCGACGGGTTGTGGTCATCTCTAAGAGCGCAGAGGGTACCGTTTCTTCAGAGATGATTAGTCAGTTCGTCCGCCGTGGAGGAGTGGTGATCTTGGAACTTCCTTCGGACCGTTGGCAGGATGTGACTGGGTACCAGTTAGATAGTTACCGTCTGAAGGCAAAAAAGATAACCTACATAGACCAAGATTATCTCCCTGCTCCATTCGACGAAATCCTGAAGCAGATGCCCCTCAATACTTTCCTTTATAGGATTGCTGATAAAGGACAAGATGTGAAGGTCATCATGGAGATGGACAACCATCCGGCCGTCTGCCTTAGGTCTTTGGGGAAAGGATTAGTGATAGGGATAAATTTCGACTACGGACTGCAGTTGGTCTCCATTCAGCAGGGTATACCGTCTGCCGACTACCGTGTTGTTAAAAAATATAGGAATCAACTTTATCCGGAGATACCTCAGCCTGACGATTTAGTTGGGGACGATAGATTGCTCACCAATTTTTACCCCTATGCTGATATTCTTGAAAGGATGCTGTTCGTTATAATCAATAAACACCAGCCGATCGTTAAGTGGTGGTATTTTCCTGAGATTTATGATGGTGCATTCATTATGACCCATGATGAGGACAGCTTTGGTGATAAATCCACCTATATGACAGATTATGAGGTATCGATTGACGCGACTTCAACTTTCTTTATAGTCCCAGATAGAATTACCGAACAGGGCCTCGAGAAGATGTTGTCCCAAGGGATAGACGTCCAATTACATTGGGATAGGACCCAAAGAAACAGGCGTCTTTTTGGTCTTATAGGATTGTGGAGGATAAGACCTTTCACAAGGTTATACAATTTAGAGGAACAAATACAGCAACTTTTGTTAAGACTTCCAAAGGGTTACAAAATATTAGGGAACAGGAACCATTTCCTAGTCTGGGAGGGGGATTATACTCAAACATTTAGAATCCTCTATGCTCACAACATCCTGCTCGACTCAACCTATGGGCCGGATAATCCCTATTATGGTTATCTTTTCGGAACTGGATTACCATTTTATCCCGTTGATAAAAATGGCCTAATTATCCCTGTTGTAGAGATACCTTTTCTGGATATGGATGGGAATAGGATTAAGAACAATAAGCTAATTTTTGAAGGTGGGACTATGAAAAGACTGATCAGTGATAGCAGAGAGGAATTTCACGAAACTATAGTGCTCATCTTTCACCCTCATGGCATGGCCCTTTATCCTTCAGTTGATTGGTTTAGAGGGTGGCTAAACATCTACAATTACGCTAGAAGAAATAACCATTGGGTCACTAATCTAAGGCTATATTTAAAGTTTCTTAGAGATAGAAGCCAAAGTGTTGTTCACTCAGAATTCAAAAATAATGTGCTTAGCATAATGATGGATTCTAAAAGGGATAAGTTAACACTTAGTATACCCATCTTCACTAAGACGACAGAATTGCAGGATATCAAATTGGATGGTAATAAGGTCACTCAATATAGGAAGGTCCGAAATTTAACTGAAAGAATTCTGGTCCCTATCCCTAAAGGGAGACATCTTGTTCAAGTAACCTATGGAGCGTGATGATGACATCGCTTACAATCTCTGATAGGAATAAAACTGAATTCTTCTCTCAAAAGCTCTGGTGGCTTAAGCAGTTTGTTTCTACTAAGCCTTTCATTTTCCTCCTATTCAGCTTGATGCTTCTTCTTAGGCTAATTCACCTTAACGCAGATCCCCCGGCATCTACTTTCACCTACTTCCCTATCGATGAAGGTTGGTGGGTTCACAATGCAAAGAACAAGGTTCTTTTCGGAAAGTGGATTTTGGACGATTATAACACGATGTTTTATGCCCCACTTTTTAATTACATCACTTACCTATCTTTTAAGTTCTCAGGTGTAGGAATCTCCCAAGCTCGCCTGGCCTCAGCCGTCTTCGGGTTCCTTACCTTGGTGTTTTTCTACCTCTTTGTGAAGGACCTATGGAACTTTAAGGGAGCGCTGATATCGGTTTTCCTTTTAGGTTTCAGCCATGTCTTCCTACGCTATAATCGCTCCGCGCTTCCCGAGACTTCCATGATCTTCTTCATAATCCTCAGCTTGTACTTTTGGGGGATGGCCAGAAAAAGGGAAATATATGCTCTATTCTCCGGAATGAGCATGGTTATGGCCTATTTTTGCAAGTATTACGCCATGTTTTTCTTTCCATTGATCGTCCTATTCTGGGCTTATGAGAGATTTAGAGAGGGGAGAAGAAGGAAAAAATTTGCAATCTACTATTTGTCAGGAGCAGCTTTAACGTTTGCAGGATGGCTTTGGTTCTTTATACTCCCCAATTATGCTGACATTAGAATGGCTAACAACCGTCTGTTGTCCGGGATTCCATCCCATTCCAATCTATGGATCTTTCGAAGCATAGTTCTGTTCGGCAAGGAAAGCCTTTTAAGAGAATTACCTGGTCTCTTGATTTTATCTTCCCTTTATCTTATATTTGTCGGGAGTACAATCGCTTATAAGGGCTTTAAATATCTCCTCCTAAAGATCAATTTTTTAGAATTCGTCGCTCTAAGTTGGCTTCTGTGGGGTTATATTTTCATCGTCGCCTTCCTAAAAACGCAGCCTAATCAAAGGCTTGTCGTGCTCATACCTCCAATGTGTATATTATCGGCTAAGGTTATAACAGAATGTCCATCTATCAACCTATCGGCCCTTTTAGACAAGATATTCGGGCCCGGAAGGAAGCTTAGCAGATCTGCTTTGTGGTATGGGGTATTAGTTTTTCCGATCTATGCGGTAGTAGGTTATGCTTTAGTCAGCTATATATCCCCAATCATCAGTGATAACTTTCACATACCTCATGGGAATGCGGGGTTTAGTATCTTGTCTGCCTTGGTCTTTCTTGCCTTCTATATTGGGGCTTTCATAACCTTTTTCCTCATAAGGAAGCGGACATCGAGATTCCTAAAGTCCTTAATCATCATCTTCGGTGTACTGGTCTTAGTCTTTGGGGTTGTGCTTAATCATTCTATCGTATTCTTAACTAAACACTTTGGATTTAAGGTTGGCAAAGAGCCGGGGATAGACTATATAAATGCATCCTTGTTAGCCATGTTTATCCTGTCCGTCATCACTGTCTTTGTGGTCAGAAGGTTAAAATCTGAACCCTTAAGGTCCTTAAAACTTGGGGCTAAGGTATGGCTGGGTTTGTTCGTTTTGGTGAATCTTTATAATGTGACCTCATATATGAGCAATTTATCTTTTACCTTAGTCGATACCTCAAGGAAGCTCGGTGAGAAATATTTCCATAAGGGTACACGGGTGATAGGGGAAATGAGTGATATCCTATGTCTTGAAAACAAAGCTTTTAGTTTCACCCCATTCCATGGAGGGATCAATGAGAACCCTATCGAAAGGTTCCATCCCGATTTTGCGTTGGTCACGATCTACAGGGACGGACGGAAGGTGGACAAACCGGAATATATAACGAGTACTGGGCAACTGTTGGAAAGGTTCTATCTGTGTCCCTCCGAGAATACGGAAGGATATAAATTCATAGTGGAGTTATACCGATTGTAAGTTTACAAAATGAAAAAAGTCGCTTACATATTAGATGTTTTTCCTCAGCTTTCGGAGACTTTTATTATCAACGAAATCCTTGAATTAATAAGGCATAAGGTTGATGTCGTTATACTTTCCCGGAGGAAACCGGAAGAAAACGTACTCCACCCGGGAGCGAGAGATTTAATAAAGCGGACCTATTACTTAGATAACAGAACCTCTACTGTAAGAAAATTGCTGTTACATCTACGATTCCTCCTGTTTTCTCCGGATAAGTATATGAAAACATTTCTCTTCTCATATAAAAGGAAGAGCACCGGAGCTTTTTGGTACTTTAAAGAATCGGTGATATATGCCGAGATAATAAAAAAGGTGAAGCCTGAACATATCCATTCACATTACGCAGCAAGTTCTGCCACAGAATTTGCGATGTTGGTCTCAATGCTGACAGGTATTCCTTTCACATTTACTGCTCATGGGTGGTACGATATTTTCACTTCTCCGCCTTCAGATTTCGACCTTCGGGCTGAAAAAGCAAAGGCTGTTGTAACAGTGTCTAACTTTAACAGGTCTTATATTCATAGACGTTTTCATGTTCCTTTGAGTAAGATACATGTCATTTACTGTGGTATAGATCTTTCCTTTTTCAGGCCTGATATGCTCAATAATGATAAGGGAAACATTATCCTGTCCGTAGCTCGCCTACATCCTGTCAAAGGGCTCGAATATTTGCTTAAGGCATGTGGTATACTTAAGGAGAAAGAATATAGCTTTAAGTGCATTATCGTAGGCGAAGGACCTGAAAGAGGGAAATTGGAAAGCTTAATCTCTGAGCTACAACTCTGTGATTATGTTGAACTTGTCGGTAATAAAACCCAAGATAAAGTATTAGAATACTACAGACAGGCCAAAATCTTCGTCTTGCCTAGTATATATGAAGCTATGGGTGTGGCCACTATGGAGGCGATGGCATGTAAAGTTCCAGTTGTGGCTACCCGTATCTGGGGTGTGCCCGAGTTAGTTGACCATGGGAAGAACGGTTTTTTGGTACCTCCAAAGGACCCACAACAATTGGCTGAAGCTATAGAGACTCTCCTGACGGATTCTGATCTCCGCCGCAGATTTGGAGAACAGGGACGCTTGAAAGTTGAAAGAAAGTTTAGCCTTAAAGATCAAGCTGAGGGATTGTTAAGATTATGGGAAGAAACTTAAGGACATCCTATGTCCTGGAAGACAAAAGTTGTATCACCTTTATCTCGAAAGATCAGATGGAGCGAGATTAAAGCAGTACTTTTCCACAGTGATGACTGGGGGTACTGCGGTTTTTGCCCGGATTTAGAGGCTGCTAGCAAGTTAGTTAATCATTTCCGAAAGAAATATGGTAAAAAGGCTGATCATCTGATTAAAGCAACCTTAGAAACCCCAGATGACCTGGAAAGGCTTTTCGAAGTTCTTGGGAAATATGAAGACCGCAGGGGGAAGCCCCCAGTTTTCCAGGCTGCCTACGTGCTGGGCAATCCAGACTATAAGAAAATTAAAGAAAGTGGGTTTCAGAAATACTATGATTTGCCGATCCCGGAAGTGCCCAAGCGATGGCGGAGGGGAGATTTCGTCTCTAAGGCCTTTGAAGGCATCGAAAAAGGTGTTTGGCTTCCAACATTCCATGGCCTCTCTCATTTTGACCCCGAACGTTGGATAAAAGACCTCCAAAACGATCCAGATACCCAGGCAGCCTTTATGGAAAGCTGTTACTTAAGCAGAAATGATCCTATAGCCTCTTGCTTATATGCTCCTTCAGACAAGGAAGCTATAAAACGCCAGAAAGAAGAAATTAAAATCGGGGTAGAGAGATTTCAAAGAGTTTTCGGATTCAAGCCATTTTCAGCTGTAGCTCCTTTTTATGTATGGCATCCGCAAGTGGAAGGAATGCTCGCAGAAGCGGGGATAAAGGCGATACAGGGGAAAAACCTTCAGCAAATACGAGCTAATTTCTGGCATAGAACAGAAGGGAAGATATTTAACCTGGTGGGCTACAAACACTCTTACAAGCTTTGGCAGATAAGCTCGGGAGATAGAAACGTAGGATATGGTATATACTATATAACCAGAAACGTCTACTTTGAGCCCTGGGGACGTAAAGACGATGCTATAGTTCTCAAGACCTTGGAGCAGATCAGGCAGGCTTGGGAGAAGGACGAACCTGCTGTCATCATAACCCACAGGGCAAACTATGCTCATTTGGACGAAGAAGTTGTTGAGACTAACATTAAGCATCTGGACAGATTGCTTTATATGCTCGTCACCCAAGAGGACAAAGTCACCTTTATGACCGATGAGGAGATAATAAAGCTTTGCGAGGGATGAAACCTCAGGAAACTGAATCTTTGAAGAAGAGGACCCTGAAGGGTATCATCTGGACTGCGATATCGAACTTCGGCCAGCAGGGGATTCAGTTCGTGATCACGATCATCCTCGCCCGTCTTTTGACACCGAAGGACTTCGGATTAGTGGGTATCGCTTCCATATTCATAGGGTTGGCCGCTGTGGTGAACCAGTTGGGCATAGGGGCGGCCCTTGTCCAGCGTAAGGACTTCGATGAGGGACACTTAGCTTCTGCCTTCTGGACAAATATAACTATGGGGGTCGTCCTATGTATCCTGATGATAAGCTTTGCCCCACTTATTGCTTCATATTTTAAGAATCCCCAAATCATCCCCATATTGCGGGTTTTGTCCCTAACGTTCGTCCTTGGAAGCCTGAGGATAGTACCAGGTTCCCTGCTGAGGCGGGAGCTGTTGTTCAACAAGCTGGCCTACATAAACATATCAGCTCTCGTTATATCTGGCATGGTTTCCGTTATATTGGCCTTTCTGGGGTATGGGGTTTGGAGTTTGGTATGGGGCAGAATTGTACAAGTGATAGCAGGGATTACTTTGATCTGGTTTATAGTTTCGTGGCGTCCTTCCTTAAGCTTCAGTTTGAAAAAGTTTAAGGAACTGTTCTCATTTGGAATAAGCGTCTTAGGGACGAACCTCCTTACTTATATCAAGAAAAACAGCGATCGCTTCATAATCGGGAGATTATTAGGAGCCGGCTCCTTAGGTATATACACTATGGCCTACAATATGGTGACCCTCCCCCAGAGGAAGCTCTCAACGGTCATAACAACGGTCGCCTTCCCTGCGTTTTCCAAAATTCAGGACGAAGCTGAGAAAATTCGAGAAGGATTCTTTACCATGATCTCTTCAATCTCGTTCGTCACATTTCCAATATTGGCCGGTCTTTGTGCTGTGGCACCGGAGTTTGTAAAAATAGTCTTAGGAGACAAGTGGATAAGTGCCATTAGGCCGATCCAAATCCTCTGTATCCCAGGGGCCCTGTATTCTATAGGTACCACTGTAGGCTCCGTATTCTATGCCAAAGGTAGGCCTGATCTGGAGTTCAAGTGCGATCTTATCTCGTTCGGAATTTTGCTCGGTCTACTTCTGATCGGTGTCCGTTACGGCATAATTGGGGTATCCTTAGCTGTTATGATATCTTCCATAATTAGTCTTTTCCTCTTCTTCGGAGTTTTAAGTCGCCTGATCCAGATAAATTTCTTCCAGATTTTCAGAGTGATATATGCCAACGTGGCTATAAGTGCTCTTATGTTTATAAGTGTATCACTCGTCCGTCTGCTGATGCTCAGGGCTGAACACGGTGATGTTATAGTCTTAGGAACTTCCGTATTAACCGGGCTTTTAATCTATATCATCCTAAACCTGAAGCTTAAGACAGGTTTCGACAAATTCTGTTATCCTAAGAG
>Ga0209410_1000554_pt1 | contig 17483 bp, 19 predicted proteins | sample Mar14436cmmetaG_FD_184135 | JGI IMG/M metagenome (GOLD analysis project Ga0209410, IMG submission 184135) | Marine hydrothermal vent microbial communities from Guaymas Basin, Gulf of California to study Microbial Dark Matter (Phase II) - Marker... ... | reverse complement strand
TATTGGGGATAACTAGAGGTTGTATAATCGAGCTGGCTAGAAACCTTGGATACGAGGTCGTGGAGAGGGAGCGAACACCATTCGACTTAATCACGGCGGACGAGGTCTTCTTAACCGGAACAGCGGCCGAGATAGTTCCAGTGGAGAGCGTGAACGGGAGGAAGATAGGTGAGAGGGTTCCAGGTCCGATAACTGAGAGATTGATCAAAGAGTTTGAGAAGCTTAAGGGCGACCCAGCTCAAGGAGTTAAGATATAACACCGCCTCAATTTTTAAAACATCATGTATAGAAGTTTTCATGGAATTGAGGATTAGGAAGCAGTGGGCGATAGTGTTGCTTGTATCCTGTATAGCGTTAGCGAGCTTCATCGGAGGATATCTCATAGCGAGGCTGATCATCGCCCCCTCAACCATAACCGCCGTAGAGACCTTTACGGAGACCTCGAAGGATCGTTATTGGAACGCCACCAAGGATCTACTAGACTATGTTATGAGGTGGGTTGAGGAGGATAGGGGGCTGAAGTTCAAGCGAGGCGTTGAGCTAGTGGTCTTAACGAGGGAATGGGTGGTTGAGCACTGGGGTCTCGGATATCTAAATTTGACCGAGGTCAGGATTAAGGAAGAACTCTACAAGGCATTATTCATGGTTCCGGAGAGCTACAACCTAACAAGAGTGAAGCTGGGGCAAAGCGGCTGCACGGTGGCCGCATCCGCGGACCACACGATCTACGTGGTTAAGGAGTACTTTGATCCATCTAAGAGGCTTCAAGCCGGTAGAATTTTGGCCCACGAGCTAACCCACATCCTACAAGGAGCATACTTCAAGATACCTAGGGGGAGGTTTCATGATGAGAGGCAGGCGATCAGAGCGGTCGTTGAGGGGGATGCGGACCTAGTTGCCCTAGACTATTTTCTGGAGCATGGAGGCAAGGCCGAGGCTCGAGGCCATGAGGAGGGATTCGATCCCGTGACCTCTATCTGGCTCTTCCCATACCTCTACGGGAGGGAGTTCATCCAATATCTCCGAGAGCTTGGAGGATGGGAGAAGGTGGATGAGGTATATCTCAGGATGCCTAGATCCACCGCCGAGATCCTCCATCCAGAAAAGTATGTTGAGGGATGGGAGCCGAGGAGAGTAGAATTCGCGACTGAGGTTGGGGAGGATTGGAGAATCCTATTAAGAGATAGGCTTGGAGAGTTCTTCATAAGACAGATGCTTAGAGCTCATCTACCGATGAAGATAGCCGTGAAGGCCGCTGAGGGATGGAGCGGAGATCTAATAGAATATTATGAGAGAGGTGATAGGAGATTATTGCGCTGGAAGATCGTATGGGAGAGTGGAGAGGATCTTGAAGAGTTTCTAGAGGCGTTCACCCAGCTCCTAGAAAAGATAAACGCGGAGAAGGTGGCCGAGAATAGGTGGAGGTGGGATGACCGAATCATCGATCTAAGGGTCGAGGATCTCTCAATCACCCTAACCGAGAACTTCGAGATCGAACGCTAAGCCGTCGCCAAGCCTCCAGCACCCTTAAAAATATAGGCGGCGTCAGCTACCCCAAGGCTCCCTCACAGCTTCGGGCATGAGTCCCTCATCATCGCCGCTAAAATGAGGTGGGCTCTTGGGTTAAAACCTTCCCCATTAATCTTTGAATTCCTTCAATAACTTGTTCCCGAGTTCGGTCAGCTGATATTTATAGGGCTTTCCCCGCCTGACTACGAGCCCGTCCTCGACCATCCTCTTTAAGAGCCTGGCAGTATACTCCCTGCTTAAGCCCAGTCTCTCGCTGAGCTCTCTCGCCTCCAAGCCGTTTGAAGCCGACAGCTCCTTTAAAACCCTCAAGATCGTTTGAGAGGGTCTCTCGATTATTGGAAGAGATTGCCAAGCTCTCCGAGCTTTAATCGAGCGAAGCTCCTTCCTAAGCTTTGAGAGCAGTATCGCGAAGATGGTGGATTGAGCTATGAAGAGGGCTATAAAGAGCGTCACTAACCACCATCCTAGATCTCCGCCCATCGACAATCTCTCAGCGAGCCATCAGATATTAAGGCAAATTAAAACATTATCCGATCTCGACCGCATAAACTGCGTGGCCCGCGGCTGTGGTCATCTTGTGACATCACAGAGGGTCACGGATCTCAGGACGGTCACGGCGTCGTCAACCCTTCCCATGACTAGGAGGTTGGAGGCTTCTAGGATTGAGGCCACGGCTTCGTCTCCGATAATTCCCAAGAGCCTTAAGAGCATGATCGTGTAGATGCTCTTCCTAATATTGTCGATCGCCTGCCGCTTGGTCCGCGCATAAGCTCCTTTGCTCACACCCCTAAGCCTCGCCTTCTTCTCGACGCTTAGCTTAAGGCCTAGGTTCGCGGCTCCAAGCTCGATCAATAGGGTCTCGATCTGAGGTCTCGTTAGATGGGATTCTCTCAATAATTCATCTAAAAGCTTTTGATCGGGTATTTTGAGCCCAGATCTCTTGAGAAAATCGGCTAGAACCTTCCTCACATCCGCCCCCTTCCAGTAATACAAAAAGGTAGACGCTAGAGAAATACTTGGATCGGGCTTAAAACCCTCGGTCATACGATTCGAATTCTTGAGTATATCTCCCCTCCTCCAAGATCCGCGGTTGATGTCTAATGACCCTGTACCTTATCACTCCCCCGAATCTCCTCCGCTCAAGAAATCCTCTCTCAGAGAGTCTCGCGAGATAGGTTGATGTCGTGCTGAGGCTTATCGGCTCCCTATACTCGGAGATATATGCCTCGACGGCTTCACGGGATGTGAAATAGGTCGCTGGAAAGTATTTTGAGATCACCCTGGCGAGCTTGGCCAGCTTACTACCCTCAAAGTATGGTTCTCGTCCATCGGATCCGGAGAGCCCTCCATAAAGCTCCATGAGATCCGCGACCTGCATGAGCTTCTCCCTACTAATCCTTCCCTCGAAGACCAAGATTATCTTATCTCCATCTTCATTCGTCATCTCAAACCTTATCTTACTTCTGCCTCTATGAGCAGTCAAGGCGAAATCATCATCAAAGGCTTCAGATATAATCTTTAAGTGGCCAAATCAATGGAGATGTTCCGAAATTATTAGCTTGAGAATATTGATGAATTACGTGGGCATCGAGCGGATGGTTTCTAGAATAGAGATGGCCATCCAGAGCTGAGTCCTCGTAAACACAGGCATATTCGGGTCATTAATTATCTCCTCAACCATCTCTATAGCGTTCGCAGCTCTAACAGCCGGAGCATATTTCTCGTTAAACAGCTCATCGGCGGCGGCCTTAGCAATCCTCCTAATATTTCTAGGTGTCCCGACATCATTCGCCACGGCCTCAAGTATCTGGACAGCCTTATCCCTCTTCTCCTCCCAGCTTTGAGAGCCTGACTCCTCCAAGGCTCGATCCCCTCGCAAGGCTGGACTTTCAATTATAAGCTTTTTAACTTCATTATTTACGGTTTTCTCTCTGGAGACCGCAGCCGTCTAAAGATTTAAGAAAAGAAGAACCCTAGAGTTCATCAAAGTCGGTGCTGATGAATGTCCGCCGTTCTCATAAGGGCTTCATTTTTTAGGGAAGCAGGTTAGGCTCGAAAGCTAAGGGATGTGAGCTAGATGTATTGTAAGTTACTGGGGTGTGAGTCTCCGGGCCACCACAGGGCGATGTAGGTGTTCTTCGAATGCTTTCAAAAAAGCGAAATAGCCCGTATTAGCGGAAAATTAGCGGTTTTTTCGGGGAAAGTTTTTTAAAAGGGTATTCGGCTATCCACTTGGGATGAGTAAGGTTAAGGTCGTTAATCTTGTTAAGAAATTTGACAAAACCATCGCCGTCGATGGAATAAGCTTCGATGTAAGGGATGGTGAATTTATAATTCTCCTAGGTCCATCCGGATGCGGGAAGACCACGACCCTTAGATGTATAGCCGGTCTTGAGACCCCTGATGAGGGCGAGATCTATATTGATGATAGGCTCGTAAACGATCTCCCGCCAAAGGATAGGGATGTCGCCATGGTCTTCCAGAGCTACGCCCTCTATCCCCACATGACAGTCTATGGAAACCTCGCCTTCCCATTAAAGATGAGGAAGTATCCGAAGGATGAGATCAAGAAGAGGGTGATGGAGGTCGCGAAGCTCTTAAGAATCGAGGAACTCCTAGATAGGAAGCCCAAGCAGCTCAGCGGAGGCCAGCAACAAAGAGTTGCCCTTGGAAGAGCGTTGGTGAGGAATCCTAAGGTCTGGCTAATGGACGAGCCGCTCAGCAACCTCGACGCTAAGCTCAGGGTTTACATGAGAGCTGAGCTTAAGAAGCTCCAGAGAGATCTGGGGATCACGACCATCTATGTAACCCATGACCAGGCCGAGGCGATGGCCATGGCCGATAGAATCGCCGTGATGAATAAGGGCAAGATACTCCAGTATAGCGAGCCCCATGCTGTTTATGAAAAGCCGGCGAACCTGTTCGTCGCAGGATTTATTGGAAGCCCGCCCATGAACTTCATCAAGGCCTCGATCGTCGAGAAGGATTCAAGGATAATACTCGACGCAGGATTCTTCCAATACGAGCTTGAGAGAGAGCTGGGCGAGGTCGTGAAGAGGGAAGCATCTGGAAGCGAGGTCGTCATAGGCTTTAGACCCGAACACATGATATTATCGAAGGAGAGAGGGGCGAGCTCCATATTCCAAGCCGACGTATATGTTGTAGAGCCCATGGGGTCTAATATAATCGTCGACCTCAAGGCTGGCGAATATCTGTTGAAGGCTGTCACTCCGCCGACGGTGGAGATCCCCCCACCAGGCCAGAAGGTCTGGGTAGGATTCCCCCTTGAGAGGCTACATGTATTCGACGCGAAGACCGAGAAGGCTCTGATCTAGACAGGTGGATGGAGTTTAATTGGGTCGCCGGCGGAGAGAGCTTATTAACCTTTATCTTGACCATCTTCAACCTATTTACTGAGCAATGGTTATCTACCTATACCTATTGGCTTTTGCGGCGGTCTGGCTCATAATCTACCTGGTCTTGAGGGTGGTTCTCTCGCGTGAAAGTCTCGGAAACCTCAAACTCTATCCCCTAGCATTTGTGTTGCGATCGAGGAAGGCCATAGATTTCTTCGATAGGGTGGTGGATAAATCTCCCCTCCTCTGGAGGGTTCTCTCAAATATTGGAGTGGCAATAGGATTCGGCCTCACAGCGTTCTCAATCTACTTCCTCGCAAAGAATCTTGGAACATATCTATTCGCGCCCCAGCAGGTCGGCCCCCAGAACATAGTGGTTCCGTTAATTATAGGGGTGACGATAAGGCTTGAGCATATACCATACATCCTAATAGCCCTAGGAATAGTCTTGATAACGCATGAAGGGATGCATGGGCTTGTGGCGAGGCTCGAGAAGATAAGGTTGAAGTCAACCGGCTTCTTCCTAGCATTCATATTCCCCGGAGGATTCGTTGAACCCGATGAAGAGGAGTTCAACAAGGCTCCTCCAAGGACTAAGATGAGGGTTGCGGCCGCCGGCAGCTTCGCAAACCTCGTCGTAGGCTTACTGGTAGTATTCCTAATCATGGGATTATTTCTCCCAATGGAGTCTGGGGTGATAGTGTTAGAGGTTGAGGGGAATGCTGCGAGGATACGTGTTGGAGACGTTATAGTTGGGGTCAACGGAGTCGCGGTGAGTCAAGAGACGCTATTCCAAAACATCACCGCCAAGGATATGCTTGTGGTGGAGACTCTGAGAGGAGACATCTCATACAGGTTGAAGAAGCCTATCAACATGCCCATGGCCTGGATTCTGAGGGGGATAGGTGTGAAGAGGATCGATTACTATCGTCCCATGAGGATTCCTTTAGGAGACCCCATGGCCGAGTATAATACATTTAAGATTTTTTGGTGGATTCAGCTGGTCGCCCTAGGCGTCGCCATATTCAACATGCTCCCCATATACTTTCTGGATGGAAGCCTATTCCTGAGCTCCCTGCTCGAATCTTGGATAAGGGATGAGAGGAAGCTTAAGGCATTCAATATTGGATTGACCTCGATATGCGTTACGCTCCTCGCGTTAAACATAGCATTCACCTATAAGACCTTCGGCTTCTTCCAGCTCTAATCCTTTAAGAGGCTCTTTATCGAGAGAACGATCTCACACGCCCTACATATCCTCCTATCGGTAGGCTCGCCGCATATCTCACATCTATTAACCTCAGCCGGCTGCGGTATCTTCTCAAGGATCCTCTCGAACGTGCTGAGGAATGCGTAGAGGCTCCCAGGATACCTATAGTCATATAGGGTTAGGAAGTTTCTTATCTCATCTCTCATGGACTCATGGGTGTATGGACAGGATCTCGACTGAAATGGAATTCCCTCGAGATATGCGTAGAGGGCGACCTCCCTCTGTGGGGTCAATCTAAGCGGCGCAACCCTTGGAATGACGTTCTCGGTCCCCCTCCTCAAGCCTATAGGCCTCATATTCTTCTCCCCCCTCAGCAAGTTGAGGAGATATGTTTGTGCAACGTCTTCAAGTGTGTGGGCGGTGGCTATAACCGTGGCCCCAAGCCTCCTAGCAGCCGTGATGAGGGCTTTTCTCCGCAGAACCCCGCATATCGTGCATGGATGGAGTTTAAGCTTCTCCGCGATCCCTGACTCGACGACCTCACTCAACGTGAAACCGTAGAGATCTTTGAAGGAGAACTCATGTAACTCTATGTTTAAGGTGTTTGCAACCTCCCTCGAAAATCTTAAACAATCCAAACGATAGGAGTCTATCCCCTCATCTATTAGGGCGGCTAAGAGCTCCGATTTCGGAAAGTCTCGCTCGATCTCATATAGGACTTTTAAGAGGGCTAAGCTGTCCTTCCCACCCGAGACCGCGACCAATATCCTATCATCATATCTGAGGAGCTCGTATCTCGATATCGTCCTCCTAACTCTCTTCATGAAGTCCTCCTTAAAACATGTAGGGCAGAGCCTAACCCCAGAATATCTCCTGAAGTAGATGGGAGCCCTCCTACCGCAGCTCGAACACACCCCTAGATCTAATTCCCTTACAGGTTGAGCGCACATCCTCGACCTTGAAGGTCTTATGAGCTGCTAAAAACCTGTTTCAGCCTAATGTTTTTTAGGAGCTTTTCTTGAGGTCTCCGTTGGTAAGGTGTCAATCATGAGTGAGGAGAAGCCATCTCCGGAAGTTCACGAGGGAGAAGAGGAGCGGAAAGTATACTATGGCGAGAGGCTGAGAGAGTTTCGGAGAAGGGCGCTCGAGGATCCTGAGGGATTTTGGTCGGAGATAGCCGAGAATCTGGTTTGGTTTAAGCGATGGGATAAGGTCTTGGTCTGGGATCCGCCGTTCGCAAAATGGTTTGTCGGAGGAGTTATCAACGCATCCTACAACTGCTTAGACGTGAATCTTAAGAATGGGAACAAGAACAAGGTCGCATACTTCTGGGAGGGTGAGGAGGGGATAACGAGGACCTTAACCTACTACCAGCTCTGGAGGGAGGTCAATAAGTTCGCAAACGTCTTGAAGAAGCTTGGGGTGAAGAAGGGGGACAGGGTCTCCATCTATCTCCCAATGATCCCAGAGCTCCCGATAGCCATGCTCGCATGCGCGAGGATCGGAGCCCTCCACAGCGTCGTCTTCTCAGGATTCAGCGCGTCGGCTCTAGCCGACAGGATAAACGACGCTGAGGCGAAAATCCTGATAACAGCCGACGCCTTCTATAGGAGAGGGAAGCTTATCCAGCTTAAGAAGAACGCGGATGAAGCCGTTAAGCAGACTAAGAGCATAGAGAAGGTAGTAGTTGTTAGGAGGGTTGGGCTCGAGGACACGCCCATGACTGAGGGGAGAGACTTCTGGTGGCATGAGTTGATGGAGGATGCTGAGCCATATTGTCCGCCGGTTCCAGTCGAAGCGACAGACCCGCTCTTCATCCTCTATACCAGCGGAACTACTGGAAAGCCTAAGGGGGTGGTTCACAGCAATGGAGGTTACCTCGTCTGGGTTTGGGCCACTATGAAGTGGGGGTTCGATCCAAAGCCCGATGACATATGGTGGTCCACGGCCGACATAGGCTGGATAACCGGCCACAGCTACACGGTCTACGCTCCCTTAATGCATGGCATAACTCAGGTGATGTATGATGGAGCGCCAGACTATCCAACGCCGGGCAGATGGTGGGAGATCATCGAGAAATATGGGGTGACGGAGTTTTACACGGCTCCAACCGCGATCAGGATGCATATGAGATTTGGAGAGGAGTGGATTAACAAGCATGATCTAAGCACCCTCAGAGTTCTCGGAACCGTCGGCGAGCCTATAGACCCGGAGGCATGGAGATGGTATTATAAGGTGGTTGGGAAGGAGAGGTGCCCGATAATAGATACTTGGTGGCAGACCGAGACCGGCGGATTCATGATCTCACCAGCTCCTGGAATAGAGCTCGTGCCGCTTAAACCAAACTTCTCGGTAAGCTATGGCCTACCAGGAGTCCACGCCGAGGTCGTCAACGACGAAGGAAAGCCCGTGAAACCCTATGAGAGGGGCTATCTAGTGATCCTAGCTCCATGGCCTGGAATGCTGATGACCCTGTGGAGGGATCCGGAGAGGTATAAGCGGGTCTACTGGACCAAGTTTAAGCCGAACGAGGAGCTGGAGTTCAAGATCAAGCCTCCAGCCATCTACTACACCGGAGACTATGCCATGAAGGATGAGGAGGGATACATCAAGTTCATGGGGAGGGCTGATGAGGTGATCAAGGTGGCAGGCCATAGAATCGGGACCATAGAGCTTGAGAGCGCGTTCATCGAGCATCCAGCCGTATCCGAGGCAGCGGTGATAGGGAAGCCCCATGAGATCAAGGGTGAGACCATAGCCGCCTTCGTAACCCTCAAGGAAGGATATAAGCCGAGCGAGGATCTCAGAAAGGAGCTTAGAAGCTGGATTAGGAAGCGGATAGGCCCGGTCGCCACCCCTGAGGCGATATACTTTGTCTCAAAGCTCCCGAAGACTAGAAGCGGAAAGATCATGAGGAGGCTTTTGAAAGCCATCGTGAGCGGGGCAAAGCTTGGAGACGTATCAACCCTTGAAGATGCCTCTGCCATCCAAGAGGCGATTAAGGCGGTTGAAGAGCTGAAGAAGACGATGGGAGAAAAGAAGAGCTAAAATCGCCTAAACATTTTTATAAACTGTCACACGCGGATCGCCCTTAAACCTAAAATAAATGATGGAGAGGGATTGACCTTGAAGCATGGTTGTATTCGACCACAAGTACGAGCCCCATGATGAGAAGCTCGTCCGGAGGCTTAGGAAGATAGCTCTTGAGATTAGAAAAGATGTCCTATTAATGACCACCAAGGCCGGCTCAGGGCATCCAGGTGGGTCTCTATCGGCCGCAGAGATAATAGCATGCCTATACTTTCATCATCTAAGATATGATCCCGAAAACCCGCAGTGGGAGGATAGAGACAGATTCGTTCTCTCAAAGGGCCATATATGTCCAGCGCTCTACTCCGCCTTATCTAGAGCCGGATTCTTTCCAAGAGAAGCCCTCTGGACCTTGAGGAAGATAGGCTCAATCCTTCAAGGCCATCCAGACATGAGGAAGACCCCAGGCGTCGAGGCATCGACCGGGAGCTTGGGTCAGGGCTTATCGATCGGAGTTGGGATGGCTTTAGCTGGGAGAATCGACAAGAAGCCGTATCGGGTCTATGTCCTCTTGGGGGATGGTGAGCTCGACGAGGGCCAAGTTTGGGAGGCCGCCATGTCCGCCGCACACTATAGCCTCGACAACCTTCTAGCAATAGTGGATTATAATGGACTGCAACTCGACGGGCCGGTGAATGAGATAATGAGTCTCGAGCCTCTCGCGGAGAAGTGGAAGGCATTTGGATGGCATGTAATCGAAATAGACGGCCATAATGTTAGGCAGATCTTAGACGCATTAGACTTCGCTGAGAGGATTAAGGGTAAACCAACCGTGATAATAGCGCATACGATTAAGGGTAAGGGTGTGTCGTTCATGGAGGGGAAGGTTAAGTTCCATGGGAAGCCGTTAACCGAGGAGCAGCTCGAACCCGCTTTAAAGGAACTCGAACTTCAGGAAAAGCTGTTATCCATGGAATGATGTTCAGATCATTTAAAAGTGACCCCATACCGATTAATGGAGGGAAGATGGGATGAGTAGAGTTAAAGAAGTCAAGGCCATGGCCACGAGAGATGCGTATGGCAAGACCCTAGTTGAGCTTGGGAGGATCTACAAGGACATAGTGGTCTTAGACGCAGACCTATCATCATCGACAAGAACCAAATACTTTGCCAAGGAATTTCCGGATAGATTCTTCAACTTCGGGATAGCTGAGGCGAACATGATGGGGGCGGCGGCGGGATTTGCCTCATGCGGTAAGATAGTCTTCGCCAGCACCTTCGCGATCTTCGCGAGTCAGAGGGCATATAATCAGTTTAGGCAGTCCATAGCCTACCCTAACCTGAACGTCAAGGTCGTTGCATCTCATGGTGGGATAAGTGTTGGTGAGGATGGAGTATCGCATCACTGCACTGAGGACATAGCCTCCATGAGAGTCATCCCAAATGTGACGGTGATTGTTCCGGCCGACGCGATCGAGACGAGGGAGGCCGTTAAAGCATTGGTTAAGCATTATGGGCCAGCTTATCTCAGGCTTGGGAGACCCAAGATCCCGGTGATCTATGGAGATGATTACAGCTTTGAGGGGAGGAAGCTGAACTTCAAGATAGGTGAGGGGATAACCTTGAAGGATGGAAGCGATGTAACGATAGTTGCGACAGGCTTGATGGTCTATGAGGCGCTACAGGCCTTCGAAGAATTGAGGAGAGAGGGGATAAGCGCCAAGGTCATAAACATCCACACAATAAAGCCGATAGACGCGGAGCTACTTATCAGGGCCGCCAAGGAGACGGGAGCGATAGTGACGGCCGAGGAGCATAATGTCATAGGGGGTCTTGGAAGCGCGGTCGCCGAGACCATAGTCCAGAGCTATCCAGTCCCCATGCAGTTCGTCGGGGTTAAGGATGTCTTCGCCGAGTCCGGGCCATGGAAGGAGCTCCTCAAGAAATATGGCCTAACCTCCTCGGACATAGTCGAGGCCGTTAGGAGAGTTTTGAAGCTTAAGAAGTGAATGGCTATGAAGGATGAGAGACCTCGCTCGGTAAAGATCGCCCCATCCATACTCTCAGCGGACTTTAGCAGGCTCGGCGAAGAGGTGAGGAGGGCTGAGGAGGCTGGAGCGGACATAATACACATCGACATCATGGACGGCCACTTCGTCCCAAACCTAACCTTCGGCCCAATCATAGTTAAGGCGATAAGAGATTATACGGAGCTACCGTTCTATGTTCACTTAATGGTCGAGAGACCTGAAGATTATATCGAGAAGGTCGTTGAGGCAGGTGGAGATTTGGTAGTCGTCCATGCGGAGGCGTGCATCCATCTCCAAAGGGTTTTGAGCATGATAAGAGATTTGGGGGCTAGGAGTGGAGTGGCGTTGAACCCCGCAACACCTTTGACCACGATCGAATATGTTTTAGACGATCTAGACCAGATACTGATAATGAGCGTAAACCCAGGCTTCGGAGGCCAAGACTTCATACCGTCCGTGCTCCCAAAGATTAGAAGGGCTAGGAAGAGGCTCGTGAAGAGGGGATTAGAGATTGAGATAGCGGTTGATGGAGGAATTAACGTTAAGACCGCTCCAAAGGTCGTTGAGGCCGGGGCGGATGTGCTCGTCGCGGGGACGGCGATATTCAGGAAGCCCGATCTTAAGGAGGCGATTCGAGAGCTTAGGGAGGCCGCCCTAAAGCCTCTAAAGTATGCTTATCGTCAAAGGAGTTGAATCGCTAGGACTCATTCTCTGAATAATTCGGCGTATGATGGGACGACATCGGCTGTGAACGCCTTGATCCCCTCAAGCGTCTTATAATGTTGGATCATCTGCTTCAACACGTATAGAGGCATGGTTACTATGTCTACACCGACCTCGGCCATCTCCCTAACCTGTCTTGCATTTCTTATGCTTGAGGCGATGACCTCGGTCTTGTATCCATAGTTTCTGAAGATCTTGACTATGCTCCTCACTAAGTCGACCCCGCTTCTAATGCCGTTATCGTTCCCAAGCTTGGCCGCCGAGACTATCTCCTCATCTAGGTAGAGCTCTGAGAGGGAGTCCGCGTCCTTCGAGCTTATCACCCTCGATAGATTATTCTCCGCAAGTCTCCCCATCAGATTGAAGTCGAAGTAGTCGGGCTTCTGGAAGTGGACTCCACGCTTCATCCCAAGCTGCTCGCGAATATAGTCATCGATTCTCCCGGCGAATGGGCTTGCATAGGTTGCCCCGGCCTTCGCGGCTAAGATCGCCTGCTCAGGGCTCATTATCAGGGTCGCGTTAACGGGTATCCCCTCCTTGCTGAGCTGCCTAATCGCCTTAAGGCCGTCGAACATGTTCTTCTCGTCTCCAAAGGACGGGTTTATCGGAATCTTTATCACGGGCTGACCATATGGGCTGAACTTCCTATATAGTAGCCTAGCCTGCTCAACCATCTCCTCGGCGGTTAAGCCTATGACCTCCAAGCTCACTGGACCCGGGGTAACCTTCAAGATCTCCTTGATATACTCCTCCATCGTCACCCTTCCACCCCGCTTCATCACAGCCTTCTTGATCAGCGACGGGTTCGTCGTAACTCCATCTATCACGCCCCATGAACAGGCGAGCTTAATCTCATCCAAGTCCGCGGTATCTAGGAAGATCCTCATAACCCTTCCTCTCTAGATGTTAGATGGCACATTTTAAGAATTATCCCCACCATTCTAAGAATGACCTTCATGAGTGTTTTGGTTAGAGGTGTTTAAGCCCGATGCTGTGCTCGTGAAAATGCCTCCCAGCACCCAGCCTTCGCGGGGGCTCTCGCACCCCACTACAAGCTGGGCGGAGAGGGGCTTAACTTCCGAGTTCGGAATGGGTTCGGGTGTTTCCCCCTCTCCTATGACCGGGAGGCAATATGATTATGTCGATCTGGGTATTTTAACCTTTAGCTGGGAAAGCTTTTTTAGAATGTTTTTCAACTGGGCTTTGGAGCAGGGTTTAGGGCATGGCTTGGCTTCTCCAATTTGCGGGTAGAACGGATCTCCTATCCCTCCTAATGTCCCTACTCTGGTTCATCTTCATGCTAATCTTCCTAATCTACCCGACATTCTCCCAGAAGATCCAGCTATCCTACATGCTGAGAGATATCGAGAGGAAGCTGCTGAGGCTGAAGTATTTTAGGGATGAGGTGAGAAAGCGGACGATACAGCATCTAAACAAGTATTCGGATGAGAACATAAAGGTTGATGAGGGAGTTGATAGACTTCTCGGATCGGTCGTAATCGAGCCCATCGATAGGGATCCATATGGGATCATGTATAAGCTTGAGCATATAGTGAATACTTGGGAGGAGACCTTCGAGAATGAGGTGAGGGCTCTATGTCCCAAAGCCGATGAGAAGACCGTGAAGACCTTGACGAACTTGGTCGAGGTTGCACGCGGATTAGACTACATCTATAGGGTGATCCGCCACTACTATCTCCTCGGAAAGAAGACCTCGAACATCTACATAGTCCTCCAAGTCCAGATGATCCTACCTCAAATTATGGAGATTGCGAAGGCATATAGGCAGGCGAGCTACGCCTTCGCCCAAGGGCAGCCAATAGGGGATGGAGTTGGGGTATTGGCGGTCGCGAAGCTCGTCGATGGAATGGAGAAGAAGACCTATGAGATCGCGAAGGATACAGTTGTGCAAGAAACCCTCTGGAATGGGAGGAGGCTCCTAGTCCTTAGAGCAAAGGGGCCTGGAGGCGCCGTCGGAAAGCCTGGTGAGGGGGTCAAGAAGCTCATCGAGGCCGAGGGCGATAAGATTAAGGCGGTGATAACGATCGACGCTGGGCTTAAGCTTGAGGGCGAGGAGAGCGGTAAGATAGTCGAGGGGATTGGGGCGGCGATAGGGGGAATCGGGGTCGAGAGATATAAGATCGAGGAGATCTCAAAGGCCAAGGGAATACCGCTATACGCTTTCGTGATCTACGAGTCTGTAGCGGAGGCGATAACTCCGATGAAGGAGAGCATCGCGAAAGCGGCCGAGATGGTCGTTGAGAGAGTTAAGAAGCTGATCTCGGAGAAGGTCGGTGAGGGCGCGACGATAATAGTCGCTGGAATAGGAAATACAGTCGGGATAGGGATGACTTAGGTTTATTTTAAGCGGCCTGATTCTAAAATCCTAGGATGTGAGGGGATGATCCCGGGAAAGTATGCTGAAAAGATCCCGACTCCTTTAACCCATATGAAGTGCTTGAAATGCGGGACGATAAACTCTAGGCCATTTAAGGAAGGGGATTATGTGTTTAAGGAGGTTGAAGAGAAGTGCCCGAAATGCGGCCACAATAAGATGAGGATAATCGGGATCTATGTCAAAGAGGAGAAGGAGAAGAAGTCGAAGCTCCTTTAACCTCTCCTACGAGTTATCGAGTAAAGTATCATTATCGATATCACTAAGAGAATTGCTCCAGCGAGATCCATGGGAGCTCTAACAGTAGCTATTATCCTCATCTCAAGGGCTCCACTTATTCCACATAAAACCAACATGTAAGAGATTATTCTAGCCGCCGCGAATATGATGAAGCATATAGTCATTAGGGTGAACGCTAGGATGCTCTCCCTCTTCAAGAACATCCTTCCAAGGGAGTAGGTTGGGCGATCTCGCAGATTCTTGTATAGATTATAGCAGGTTAGGAGGAAGATTATTGAGAGGATGACGCCTATTCCGCTGGTAAGCTCGAGTAGGATTTCATTCATCCAGCCAACACCTTTCTCAGCTTATAGCTTGAGAGGAGGATAAATACTATGAAGATTGTGAGTAGGATTGCCGTGATTAAGCGAAGCAGCTCGAGTCTGAAGATGCTCCAGAGGAAGAGGGTTATCGAGGCCGGGAGTGCGAAGATTGAGGCGAAGAATAGGTTTCTGAAAGCCGCCGACACCTCCTCCTCTCTCAAGAATATTCTTGAGGCGGCAACCTTTTCCTTCCTCAACTCCATCAAGCATCTGAAGCTGAATACTATCATTGGGATTGCGAGCAGGAGGAAGATCGTCTCCCTTAGCAGCATCAGGAGATCCAAACTCATCTCAACCTAGCCTCGCCTAACCATATTTAGCTCTTTTCTTTACGTCAATATCTCACATCCACTAGAGCTTACATAAACCGTGTGCTCAAATTGAGCTACGGGTTCTCCAAGCCTCTCGACCAAGACCGGATAGCCGTGAATCCTCCCAGCCCTGACCATCCTCTCATGAACCCTCCTAAACCTATCAAATCCATCTATCCACCTCGGAGTATATGGTAGGCTGTCGAATCTCTCGGCCAGCAATTTCGCCAACCGATATTCCTCATCCTTAAGCCTCTTTCTGAAGATCGTTCCAGAATCTATCCTGAATATCGCCACGGTCTTCGTCGGCACGACCTCCCCAGCTCCCCTCATGGTGGTGGAGAATGGCTCGATCGCGTAGATGTGGCCCTCCCTAAGCCTCTCACCCCTCCTAGTGGGGATGTTTGGAATCGATAGTCCTGCGTGAAGATTGTAGCGTTTTATCTCATGGCCCGTCAAATTTCTGATGGGCTTAAACCCCATCCCGGTGATCGTCTTATGGATGATTGACCCTATCTTGGAGGTTGAGATCCCGGGCTTAATCGCCTTAATAGCCTCATGTAGAGCGGCCCTAGCGGACTCTGCGAGCGGCTCAAGTTTCGGGTCGAGGACTATCGTTATCGCCGTGTCCGCGATATACCCGTCCAGCGAGACCCCTACGTCGACCTTCACTATACTCCTCGGGGGAATTATCGAGATATCTCCCAAGGTTGCGGTGTAGTGGGCTGCGACCTCATTCACCCCAATATTGCATGGAAAGGCGGGCTCAGCTCCCTCCCTCCTGATGATGTCTTCAAGGGTCTCGCAGATCTCCAATATCCTCGCCCCCTCCCTCACAATCCTATATGCTTCCTCCTTAACCCTCCTAGAGATCATGCCCGCTTCTCTAAATCGCTCAAGCTCGTTCATTCACTCTCCAAACATCTTCACGCGAACTCCCTTAAGACCGTTTAGATTAGATATATATCGGAGCGGCTTGTTAAGCATCTTGAGCGCGTCTCCATGAATGGAGATGTGGAAAATGGTGGATGAATTCATCGTAACTCCATGGAGGGTTGAGGGAAAGATAGATTATGCGAGGCTTATAGAGCATTTTGGAACATCTCCGATAGATGATGAGCTCCTCAACAGGCTTATAAGAGACGCCGGAGAGAAACACCACCTCCTAACGAGGAGGATATTCTTCTCACATAGAGACCTCGACAAGGTATTGGATGACTGGGAGTCGGGTAAGGGATTCTTCTTATACACTGGGAGGGGGCCGAGCGGGCCGATGCATATAGGCCACATAATACCATTCTACTTCACGAAATGGCTTCAAGACAGATTCAAGGCCAACGTCTACATCCAGCTCACCGATGACGAGAAGTTTCTCGAAGAGGAGAGGGGGTTGACCCTTGAAGACACTAGGAGATGGGCTCGTGAAAACGCGTTAGATATAATCGCGGTTGGATTCGACCCCGATAGGACCTTCATCTTCCAAGACACGGAGTATATCAGGAACATGTACCCACTCGCCCTAAAGGTCGCCAGGAAGATAAACTTCAGCTGGGTTAGAGCCGTGTTCGGATTCGATATGCAGACGAATATTGGGATGAGCTTCTACCCCGCGATCCAAGTAGTTCCATCCCTATTCGAGAGAAGGCGATGCCTAATACCATGTGCCATCGACCAAGACCCATACTGGAGGGTGCAGAGGGATATCGCCGAGAGCCTCGGATTCTATAAGACCGCGGCGATCCACAGCAAGTTCCTGCCACCGCTCACAGGCCCTGTCGGGAAGATGAGCGCGAGCAGGCCTGAATCCGCAATCTATCTCCATGAAGATGAGAAGAGCATTAGGAAGAAGATTTGGAAGGCTTATTCGGGAGGCCAGCCGACGGCCGAGCTCCACCGAAAGCTTGGTGGGAATCCGGAGATAGATGTGGCATTCCAGTGGCTCTACTTCTTCTTCGAGCCGGATGATGTGAAGCTGAAGAAGCTTGAGGAGGATTATAGGGCTGGGAAGATTCTCAGCGGGGAGATGAAACTAATCTTAACCGAGAAGGTGTTGAAGTTCATCGAGGAGCATAGGGCCAGAAGGGAGGAGGCGAAAGAACTACTACACCTCTACATGTATGACGGGGAGCTTGCCAGAGAGATGTGGAGGAAGATTCATGAATAATATCGATGAAGATCGACTCCACCAAGATTCATATACGATTCGGTTGAATACTCATGGGAGTTCTTGGCCTATCTTTGGAGGTTCAAGAAGTTTCCTGAGAGGATCGGCGACCCGAGGCACATGAGAATACTC
>Ga0209410_1000553_pt1 | contig 17487 bp, 20 predicted proteins | sample Mar14436cmmetaG_FD_184135 | JGI IMG/M metagenome (GOLD analysis project Ga0209410, IMG submission 184135) | Marine hydrothermal vent microbial communities from Guaymas Basin, Gulf of California to study Microbial Dark Matter (Phase II) - Marker... ... | reverse complement strand
GTGACCATTGAGAACTACACGTCTTCCGAATCGGTGATCAGGGACGTGGACATGGCCAAGGAGATGACCGTCTTCACCAAGAACCAGATCCTGGTCCAGTCGGCAACGGCCATGCTGGCCCACGCCAATATGCTGCCGCAGAACGTCCTAACACTGATAGGGAGGTAAGAAGAAAAGGGGTGAGGGATTTATCCCTCACCCCCGAGGTATTAGGAGATGGAAATCCTCAAGATCGACCCGCAATATGTATTTAGCAGAGGGGCTGAAGATGTCAAGCCCCGGCAGGGGGAGGAGGGGAAAACCCCTCCCCAAGAGGCGGGTCGAGGCCCGAACGGGGAGGCAAGGGCCACTCCTTCCCCCCGGGAAGTCGCTTCCCGTCAGGAAGCGGAGAAGATGAGGGAAAAACTCGCTGAGCGCATAAAGGAATACCTGCGCTATCAAAACTGGAGCGTCGATCTCTTCATCCACGAGGCTACCCGCTCCGTAGCCGCAAAGATCGTCGACAACGACACCGGGGAGGTCATCAAACAGATACCTCCAGAGGAGGTCCTCAACCTGAGGGCGAGGTTTATGGAGCTCATCAGAGAGCTGATGCAAAGAGAAGAGGCAGTTGGGAGATGACGGCGACCAGTTTCATCAGCGGTCTTGTCTCCACCCTTGATTGGGCGACGGTGATCGACCAGCTGATGGAGATCGCCCACCGCAAGGTAGATCTCCTCGAGGAGCGTAAATCCCAGTTCGAGGAGAAGCAATCCGCCTGGCAGGATTTCAACTCCAAATTGCTCTCCCTCCTCACGGAGGCGAGATCTCTGAGGACTGACGATGCCTTCGCCCTCTTTGAGACCTCCTTGAGCAGCAATTCCTCCACGGAAGCCTCCGAGCTCCTCTCCGTGGAAGTGGGCACCTCAGCCCATGAGGGAACCTATCAGATAGAGATCCTCTCCGTAGCCCAAGCCCGGAGGCTCTCCAGCAAAGGCTTCTCGGCCCCCGATGAGGCGTTGGGACTTGAAGGGGAACTGGTAATAGGCGATGAGGTGTTGAGCATCTCGAGCACCGACACCCTTTATTCTCTTCGGGATAAGATCAACGCCCTCGACGCCGGGGTGAGGGCCACGGTAGTCCAAGTATCATCAGAAGACTACCGCCTCATCCTCACCGCAGAGGAGACAGGGAGGACCGGTTTTTCCGTCAAAGACGCCTCTTCTGTGGAGCTCCTTCAGGCCTTGGGGCTCGCCGACGGAACTCTCGAGGTCAAACACCTGGGCCATGATGGTTCCTTCAGCGATGCCTTCAGCAGCACCACGGAGGCCATTGGTGACCTCCTCGGCCTCAGTTCACCTCCCTCGGGCACCGTGCAGATCAAAGGCACGGCGGTGAGCATAGACCTCTCCACCGACTCCTTGACCGACATAAGGGACAAGATGGTGGCCGCGGGCATAGAGGCCTCCATCGAGACGGTGACCGTGGGAGATGAAACCCGTTACCGACTAAAAGTGGGGGCCACCCTCGCCTCCGACTTCGTCGACCAGAATAACGTCCTGGAACTCTTGGGGATCGTCGAAGAGGGGCAGTCGAACGTGGCCCAAGTCCTGACCAGCTCCAACTCATTGCAGAAGACCTCGGGAGGGTACATAGACGCCTCCACCACCTGGGCAGAGGTGGACACCACGGGGACCGGGGTCAACGACATATCCAATGGGGACACCATCACCATCCTCGGTCGCAGACACGATGGAACGGAGGTCCGCGCCACCTACACGATCAGCGACAAGACCACTGATACCCTGCAAGGACTATTGGACGCCATCGAGGAGGCCTTTGGCGGCGAGGTCACCGCAGAGATCACCTCGGATGGGAAGATCCGGGTCACGGACAATACCGCCGGAGACAGTCTGCTGGAGCTGACCCTTGTAGGCAACAATGAGGGGGGCGGTAGCCTGGACTTCGGCGAGGTAGAGGTCACCACCCGCGGCTACTCCATGGAGATATCAGAGGGGCAGGATGCACGGTTACGGATAGACGGCACGCTCATAGAACGATCCCAGAACGTCATCTCCGACGCCCTTCCAGGGGTGACCCTCAACCTCAAGTCGGCCGATCCCTCAACTGTCATCACCCTTCAGGTGAGCAGGGATCTGGAGGGTATCGAGGAGGAAGTACAGGCGTTTGTCGAGAAGTACAACGAGGTCATCACCTTTATGAACGAACAGTTCACCTACAACGAAGAGCAGGAGCAAGGCGGGGTCCTCATGGGCTCAGCCACCCTGCTGTCCATTCAATCCCAGATCAGGTCCATCGTCTCCGGTACCATCACCGGGCTCCCTGAAGGGTTCAACGCCCTATCCCTCATCGGCATCACCTCCGACCGCAACGGCCTGCTCTCCATAGACTCCGAGGACTTCCGCGACGCCCTGGAGGAGGACTTCGAGGCGGTCAGGAAGGTCTTCGCCCCTGCAGGGAGCACCTCCACTTCCGAGCTCGAATATATCTACCATTCATCGGACACCCAAGCGGGGACCTACTCCGTGGTGATAACCCAGGTGGCCACCCAAGCCTCGGTGACCGGCACCGAAGATCTGAGCTCAGGGATCGCCGGTGACGAAACCATCACCATCACCGAGCTTGGCACCGGCAAGGAGGCGGTGGTGGAGCTCACAGCGGGGGAGACCATCGATGACATCGTGAACGCCCTCAACTCGGAGTTCTCCGAACAGGGGATGCACATCAGGGCCGAAAACGACGGGGGGCGTCTGAAACTCCTCCACCTGGATTACGGATCCGCCAACGGCTTTACCGTGAGCCAGACCGCCGACTACACCGGTATCGCTGACGAGACCTACCAAGGGACGGATGTGGCAGGGACCATCGATGGAGAGAGCGCCGAGGGCGAGGGGCAGTATCTGACCGGCTCCTCGGGAGCGGCAAAAGGGCTCGTCATCAAATACACAGGCACTACCACCGGCGAAGTGGGGTCCGTGACCCTCACCTTCGGGGTGGCCGAGCAGCTCTACAGGGCCCTGGAGGCCATAACCGATCCCTACGAGGGGATCATAAAAGCCGAAACAGACGGGCTACAGGACCGGATAGATTACATCGAGGAAAGGATCGAGGACATGGAGGAGCGCCTTGAACGGCAGAGGGAGACCCTCACCCAGCAGTTCATCGCTATGGAAAACGCCCTCGCCCAGCTGAAGACCCTGAGTTCCTGGCTCTCTCAACAAATTGCCGCGACCTTCCGATAAGTTAGATGAGGAGGTGAAGGATGCAGCTGAACCCCTGTAGAGCTTACCAGGAAAATCAGGTCAAGACGGCCGATCATCAGCGCCTCGTGGTGATGCTTTACGAGGAGGCGATCCGTTACCTTCGGGAGGCCGTAGAGGCAATGGAAAAAGCAGATGCAGAGCGAAAGGGCGAAAGGCTCGTCTTCGGAATGGAGGTGATATCGGAGCTCCTGGCCTCTCTGGACCAAGAAGCAGGAGGGGAGATCGCCAGAAACCTCCAAGGCCTTTACACCTATATGCTGCAGCGCCTCGTCTTAGCAGATGCCGAAGGCGACGCAGACAAAATCCGTGAGGTCATATCCATGTTGGAGGAGTTGCTGGAGGCCTGGAGGGGGGTGAAGAAAGGGGGGTGACGGTGCAAGAGCTGAAAAGGCTGCTCTCCCTTTTACGGACACAAAGGGGGGCAGCAGAGGAAGGACGATGGGAGGAGGTGACGGGTCTTGTCCCTGAGACGGGGAGGGAGATCGAGAACTTGATCCGTCATCCAGCCCAACCCGGCAGCAGAGAGGAACTGGAAAGGCTGGCTGAGGAGGTGAAGGTCCTGGAGAAGCTTTTAAAGGAGAGGAAAAAGGAGATCCTGGAGCGGGCCCGTTGGCTCCAGGAGTCGAAAAAGGGCCTGCGGGGGTACTTCCCTCAAGGGAAACCCCCAGCGCGTTTTGTAGATAGGTGGCTGCGATGACCTTTCCGGTCTTTTACGTAGAGAATATCCTCCACACCTATCAGAAACAACTGCGGACGGAACCGAAGCCCGCCCGCGTGGTCGAAGAAAGGCGTCCACGCTGGGGAGAGGTAAGGGACCGTGTATCCATCTCCGAAGAGGCGAGAAGGAAGCAGATTCTGAGCCGCATTGCTTCAGAGGTCGTGGAGGAGGTGACCAGGTAAGCACCGGCCGAAGGTGTGGAGAGATGATGAATGGAAGGAAGGGGTTTCTTGTGTCTTTGAGGGGCTTCAGTTCCCGTCCCGCAGATGGATGGGAGGATCTCCTTCATTTCCTCGATCCCGCTCTCGACCGAAACGCCCTCCTGGAGAGGATCCTGGAGTTGGCCTGCGATATCACCCACGCTCGCAAGGGATGCCTGTTGCTCTGGAACCCCCGTCGCAGGGAAGTAAAGATCGGGTCATCCAAAGGGGGGGTTCCTCCAGTGGGGAAGGATCTTGATGAACTGGCTGCGGAGGTAACAGCTCGGAAGGCGGGAACGATGATCAGCTGCGATGGCTTCGGCAGCCATCTCTCGAGGGCCCTCATCGCCGTCCCCTTGATGATAAAGGGCCAGCCCTTCGGGGTCATCTGCGTCTGGGAAAGGAAGGGCCAGAGGTCCTTCCACTCAGAGGACCTCTTCCATCTGGAGTCCTTCGCGCGGTGGGCGTCCCTTTGCATAGAGAACAATGCCCTCTACGAAACGGTTTACAAAAACATAATGGATACCTTCCAGTCCCTTGTGATCACCCTCGAGGCGAAGGACCCCTACACCAAGGAGCACTCCCAACGGGCAACCCAGATAGCCTTGGAGATAGCGAAGGTTATGGGGGCCACTGAGGCGGAACAGGAGTCCTTGCGGATGGCGGGGTGGCTTCATGATATAGGCAAGATCGGGATCCGCGACTCCATCCTGTCAAAGCCCGGTCCTCTTACCGCAGAGGAGTACGAGATAATCAAGACCCATCCCCTCATCGGGGAGAAGATCCTGGAACCTTTGGGCCTTTTGCCGGTGGAGAGGAAGATCATCCGCAACCACCACGAACGGTGGGACGGAAAGGGGTATCCCGACGGGCTGAAGGGGGAAGAAATCCCCTTTTTGGTCAGGATATTCACGGTTGCTGACGCCTTCGAGGCCATGACCTCGACACGCCCTTACAGACGTGCCAAAACGGTGAGGGAAGCCTTGGAGGAATTGGAAGCCCTCAGCTGGATCCAGTTCGACGGCGAGGCCGTTGCAGCCCTCAAGGAGGTCCTCAGGACCAAGGGATGGAAGGGGAGAGGAGAGAATCCATAAGGGTCTTAACCTATTTGCCCTTTGAGGCCCGCGTGGTGGATCCCTCTGAGGCCCAGGAGTTGAGGGAACGTTGCATCTTGCCAGAGGGGGGAACGGGTTTGTTTGACGTGGAGGAGACCCTTAAGCACTCCAACTTACCCCCTGCTCTGGCTCATGTGCTCTGCGAGATGAACCGCAAACTGGATCTGCTGTTGTGCCTCGTCTCCTCAGGGGAGGAATGGAGGGAGATGGCCGGAGGGGAGAGGAGGAAGGTGGAGGTCAGTGGTACGGGGCTGGGCTTCTTTTGGGACGAGGCACTCCCCTCCGGCACATTGATGGAGGTAAAATTTCTCCTCCCCACCCTTCCCTTCAGGCCCATAAGGGCCCTTGTCGAGGTAGTGAGGGCGGAGGAGAGGAGGGGGAGGGTATGGCTTGGGGTTAAATTCACCGCCCTCAGGGAGGAGGACAGGGAGGAGATCGTAAGGTTTGCCTTTATCAAGCAAAAGGAACTCCTCCGTCAGCGGTCTTAGAGAGCAATTGCTCAAGACCGTTGCGTTTGATCTTTTCGATCAGGGTCGTACGTTTTATCCCGAGCATCTTGGCTGCCTTGCTCTTAACCCCACCGGACTTCTTCAACGCCTCGAGGATGAGCTGGCGTTCGAGGTTGTTCACCGCGCTCGACAGATCCATCCCCTCTTCGGGCAGGGAGAAGGAGGTCCTTGAGGTCCTTTCGCCACGGATCTTCTCCGGCAGATCCTGGGGGGTAACGATTCCCTCTCCCTTCAGGACCACCAATCTTTCCACCAGATTTTCCAGTTCCCTGACGTTTCCAGGCCAGGGGTAAGCCATAAGGAGCTCCATGGCCTCCGGCGAGAACCCTTCAAGCCTTCCGCCCCTTTTCTGATTGAAGACGCGCAAAAAATAGGAGAGCAACAGCGGTATGTCATCACGCCTATCCCGTAGAGGGGGAAGGCAAATGGGAATGACGTTCAAACGCCAATAGAGGTCCTCACGGAACTTCCCTTCCTTGACGAGGGCTTCGAGGTCGCGGTTGGTGGCGGCTATGATGCGGATATCCACCTTTATCGTCCTCACGTCCCCCACCCTCTCGAACTCCCGCTCCTGGAGCACCCTCAAAAGCTTAACCTGAAGGGCAGGGCTCATCTCCGAGACCTCGTCGAGGAAGACCGTCCCCCCGTCGGCTGCCTCAAAGCGGCCCTTTTTATCCCTGAGGGCACCCGTAAAGGCGCCCTTGACGTGGCCGAAGAGTTCACTCTCCAAGAGCTCCTCGGGCAAGGCCCCACAGTTGATGGCCACCAGAGGTTTATCCCGTCGAGGGCTTCGGTAGTGGATGGCCCGGGCCACCAGCTCTTTACCCGTACCGCTTTCACCGAAGATCAGCACGGTGCTATCCGTGCAGGCCACCCTGTCTATCAACGAGAAGACCTCGCGCATCCTGTGGTTTCTGCCGATGATGACGGGAAATGCTTCCACCTTGCCTCCGTCGACCCAGTGACACTCCCTGACCTTATAAGAGCAAGACCCCTGCCAACAGAAAAAAGGTGGAACCTTCCACGGGCCCCCTCTGAGAAAAGCCCCGTTTTTCAAGGCCTTTCTCTCGCTGACTTCGATGTCCCTTTTGGATACATCCCCTCCGACACCACTCCTCCGCTGCCCATGATCATGGGCACTGCCCACAAAAATGGGCAGTCAAAGGCTCCCCGGCGTCAAGGCGTCAAGGAATCGGCGGGCAAGGGCGTCGCCTCAGCGACACCCTTCGCGAAAACCTTGGAAAATCAAGGCCTTCACCCATGGCATGCCCATTGCGAAGGAGGCGGTGAAAAAACGAGCGGGAGCGAGGAAATGGCCCAGAGGAAGAACACGGGGAAGAAAAAAGAAGAAGCCACAAAGGGAAAGAGGAGGAAGAAAAAAGAGGAACAGAAGGAACAAGAAGTGGCAGAGGAGAAGTCGGAGAAGAGGTCTCCCCTCAAGCTCATCCTCTTCATCCTCGTGCCCCTGCTGATCTTAGGAGGGGGTGGCTTTGCTGCATGGAAGTTCGTGCTGAACAAGCCAAAGAGGGATGAGAAGGCGGCAGCAAAAGAGGAAGAGAAGAAGAAAAAGATCCCCCTTAGTTATCTTTCGTTGGACCCCTTTGTGGTCAACCTGCAGGGCAGCGGAAGGAGATTTCTCAAGGTGTCCATCACCCTTGCCCTGGAAGGGGATAAGGGGGCTGAGGTCGCCCAGAAGGAGATACCACCCATACGGAACGCCATCCTTTTACTGCTCACCAACAAGCGCTTTGAAGAAGTGACCACAATGGAGGGGAAGAAACAACTACAAAAGGAAATCCTGGATCGGGTCAATCAACTGTTGGAAGGAACCAAGGTCAAAGAGGTCTATTTCACGGAGTTCATCGCCCAGTGAGGAGGAGATGGCAGAGATCCTCAGTCAAGAAGAAGTCGACGCCCTGCTCCAGGGGATAATCGAGGGAGAGGTGGAAACGGAAGGGGCTCCCGCCCCCTCCGAGGAGGAGGTCACCCGCTTCGACTTTCGCCAACAGGAGCGCTTGCTGTTGGAGCGCATGGAGAACTTGGGAATCGTCCTCGATCGTTTCAGTAAGAACGTAAGGAGCTCTCTGAGTGACCTGCTGCATAAGGCCGTGGAGGTGGACCTTTCTGGGCGAAAGGCCCTGCTCTTCTCCGACTTCATCAAAGGGATCCCTGTGCCCACCGGGCTGGCCATCCTGAAGGTGGAACCGGTAAAGGGGGCGGGTCTGATGGTCCTCGAAGCCCGGCTGGTCTTCTCCTTTGTGGAGTTGCTCTTCGGGGGACCCAAGGTGGAGGGGACCAAGGTAGAGGGACGGGACTTCACCCCTATAGAGATGCGGGTAATCAAACGGGTGGTGGGAATCCTGCTGGAGGATCTGCGCAAGGCATGGGAGGCGTTGTACCCCCTGCGCTTCGAGCTGGAAAAGGTGGAGTTGAGCCCCCAGCTGGCCACTGTAGTCCCCCAGGACGAAGCGGTCTTGACCGTGGGCTTCACCGTGGAGCTCGAAGACCCCGTGGGGGCCATAACCCTTTGCCTGCCCTCTTCGGTGCTGAAGCCCGTGAGGGAGGCCCTCGGACGGGGAGAAAGGGAGAAGCCGGCTGAAGACCCCCGATGGCGACGTGCCCTGCAGGAGGCCCTCATGCGGGTGCCGGTGACCGTAGGGGTCGAATTGGGCAGGATCGAAATGCCTCCACGCAAGCTCATAGAGATGAAGGAAGGGGACCTCTTAAGGCTCCCCACAGGGGTGGAGGATGAACTGGTGGTCAAAGTCCAAGACTTGCCCTTGTTCAAAGGCACACCGGGGCTTTCGCGGGGACAACGGGCGGTGAAGATAACCAGCGCTCTGGGTTGAGGAGGGTGTCATGGCAGAAGGGAAAAAGGAGGCAAAAGAACAGCAAGAACAGGCTGAGGACAGAAAGGCAGAGGGAGGACGCAACCTCGACCTGTTGTTGGACATCCCCTTGGAGGTGACGGTGGAACTGGGCCGTACGAAGATGGCCCTTCGCGACCTCCTCAATCTAAGCCGAGGGGCGGTGATCGAGCTGAACAAAGAGGCCTCAGAGCCCTTGGACATACTGGTCAATCAGCAACCCGTGGCGAGGGGAGAGGTGGTCGTCATGGAGGAGAAGTTCGGCGTCAGGATCACCGAGATCGCCACCCCCGCCGAACGGGTCGAGAAGCTCAAGTAAAAGGAGGCAGCGATGAAAAGGGCCCTTCTTTGGCCAATGGCAATCCTGGGAACCGCTACGGCTCTACACGCAGAGACCATGATCCCTAAGGCCCCTGAGGTATCCCTCTGGACCCTCATGGGCAAAGTGGCCCTCTGTCTGGGGGGGATGCTCCTGGCCTTTTATATCCTTCAGCGACGCCGCCACAGGGATGGAATCAGAGGGCCCCTCAAGTCCCTGGGATTCATCCCCTTGGGGGGGAAGGAGCGGGCGGTTCTCATCGAGGTAATGGGAGAGCGGATCCTCTTGGGCGTGAGCGAGGGAACGGTGCGGCCGCTTTTGCGCTTGGGAAAGCAGCTCCAGCTCCGGGATAAAAGGGAAGAAGGTCCGAAGGAAGACCCGACCCCGTTGGAGGAAGGCTGGGCGGAGAAACCCCTCTCCTTCGATCTGGAGGACAAAAAAACCTGGAAGCCCCTGCCGGAGGTCATCAAGGCCATAGAGAAGAACTTCTCAGCCTTGAGAAGAAAGAGGGCATGAAGAGGACCTTGGTCATAGTCACAGGAATTGTCCTGGTGTTTGTGGTGGTCCCGAACCTCAGGGCTCAAACCCCGTCAGGCCCCATCCTCTCCCTCCAGATAGGAGGGGGCGGGCAGGAACTCTCCGTAGCCCTCAAGATATTCATCCTCCTGACCCTTCTCACCTTCCTGCCCGCCCTCCTCCTGTGCCTCACGAGCTTCACTCGCATCCTGGTGGTCCTCTCGCTGCTGAGACAGGCCCTGGGCTTGATGCACATGCCTCCCAACCAGGTGCTGATCGGCCTTTCCCTGATTTTGACCTTTTTCACCATGTCGCCGGTGGCGGACAGGATCTATCAGGAGGCCATTGCCCCGTGCATGGCCGAGGAGTTGACCTTTCAGGAGGCCCTGGACAAGGCCGTACCTCCTCTGCGGGACTTCATGCTGAAGCAGACCCGCAAGAAAGACCTAGCCCTCTTTCTCAACTTGGCCAAAGTCCAGAGGCCTCGAGGCCCTGAGGAGGTGCCCATGCGGGCCTTGGTGCCGGCCTTCATCATCAGCGAACTGAAGACCGCCTTCCAGATCGGGTTTCTGCTGTATGTGCCCTTTTTGGTGATCGACATGGTGGTAGCGAGCGTTCTGCTGTCCATGGGGATGTTCATGTTGCCGCCGGTGATGGTCTCGCTGCCTTTCAAGCTGATGCTCTTCGTCCTCGTGGACGGGTGGAACCTCATCGTGGGCTCCCTCATGAGGAGTTTCCTCTGAGGAGGTACGGAATGAGTGCGGATTTCGCCGCCTACGTGATGATGGAGACCTTGAAAGTGGTGGCCCTGCTGTGTGCGCCGGTTTTGCTCTTCGGCCTCATGGCAGGACTGCTGGTGGGGATATTCCAGGCGGTGACTCAGATCCACGAGATGACCCTCACCTTCATCCCGAAGATGATGGCGGTGGCCTTGGCCTTCGTGCTGTTTCTGCCCTGGATGCTCAGGACGTATCTGGACTTCGCAACGACCATCTTCAGCAACATACCCAACTACCTGAGATGAAGATCGTCTTGGACATAAGGACCTTTGAGACCTGGATCCTCGTCTTCTTCCGAGTGGGGGGGATACTGCTCTTCGCCCCCATCCTCGGCCCCAAGGGAACCCCCTGGATACTGAAGGTGACCCTGGCGGCCCTCATCACCGTGCTGATCGCCCCCTTTGTCCCCCAGCAGTCCGTGGCCTTGGAGCTGTCACCGCTGCTTCAGAGGATGGCCCGAGAGGCCGCGATAGGAATGGTCCTGGGGTTCACCGTCCATCTGGTCTTCGGGGCCGTTCAGACGGCAGGCCAGATGATCGGCTACCAGATGGGCTTCAGCATGGTCAACCTGCTCGACCCCCAAGGAGAATATCCCATCCCCATCATCTCCCACTTCATCACCATGCTCGCCGTATTGATCTTCCTCGACCTCAACGGTCACCACTGGTATCTCCGTTCCATCCTCAAGAGCTACGAACTCATAGGTCCCGAAGGTCCAAGCCTCGGAAAGGACGTGGGATGGGAGCTGCTCAGAGGCGGCACCATGTTGTTTCAGGCGGCCGTCAAGATCGCCGCGCCGTTGATGGTGCTCACCTTCCTCTTCTACGTGGCTATGGCGCTGGTGGCAAGGGCCATGCCGCAGATGAACGTCTTCATCGTCTCCTTGCCGCTCCAAGTGGGCCTGGGCCTGATAGGCCTTGGTCTTTCCCTCCCCTTCATGGCCGCCTTTATCAGGGGACTCTTCGGCGGGCTGAAAGGGGAGCTCGGGCTTCTGCTCAGGATGATGGGGGGTTAGGATGGCCGATTACGAAAGGACCGAACCGGCAACCCCGAAAAAGCGGGAGGAGGCCCGGAAGAAGGGACAGGTTCCCCAGTCAGGGGACCTCCCGGTGGCCTTCATCTTGGGGGCAGGGCTCCTGGTGCTCTACTTCTTGGGGGGAGCCGCGGTGCAGAGGATGGGCCTCCTCATGAAAGAGGTCCTCGGCAACCTCCACTCCCTCGGGATCAACGGGACCTTGGCTTTACTCGTCGCCGAGCATTTTTCCTACATTTTCGCCCCCTTCGCCGTAGGGGTGGCGGTAGCGGCGGTCTCCGCAAACGTAATCCAGAAAGGATTCCTTCTGACGGCCGAACCCCTGGCTCCTCAGCTTTCACGGATCAACCCCATCGAGGGGTTCAAACGGCTCTTCTCGCTGAACGCCATCGTCGAATTCATCAAGTCCAGCATCAAGGTCCTGATCGTAGCCGCGGTGGGCTATTGGGCCATCAAAGGGGAGCTGCCCTTAAGTCCCGAGCTGGTGACCATCGACATCCACGACCTCTTCTCCCACCTCGGGAAGGCATCTTTCGGACTGCTCTTGAAGGCCACCCTGGCCTTCTGCGCAGTGGCGTTGCTCGACGCCCTCTACCAGAGGTGGGACTACGAGCGCAAGCTGCGCATGTCCAGACAGGAGGTCAAGGACGAGTGGAAACAGCGCGAGGGAGATCCTCAGATCAAGGCACGGCTCAGGGCCCTGCAGAGGCAGTTCGCCAGGCAGCGCATGATGGAGAGGGTGAAGGAGGCTGATGTGGTGATCACCAACCCTGTGCGCCTGGCCATCGCCCTCAAGTACACCCGGGGCAAGATGGCCGCGCCGATGGTGGTGGCCAAAGGACGGGGCTGGATCGCCAAGAGGATCCGGGAGATCGCCCTCGCGCACGGAGTGCCCATCGTCCAGAACAAGCCCTTGGCCGAGATCCTCTACAGGACGGTCCAGATAGGGCAGATGATACCTGTGGAGCTATACCGTGCGGTGGCTGAGATCCTCGCCTACGTCTATCGCCTCAAGGGGAGGAGGCTATGAAGGGAACGGGGGCGACAGCCGCTCTTAACCTCCGTGCTTTCTCCGGTGACCTGACCCTGGCCTTGGGGGCGGTGGGGATCCTAGCCATCATGATCCTCCCCATACCGTCGGCGGGTCTGGACTTCCTCATCACCCTGAACATCACCCTGTCGATCGTGGTGCTCCTTGTGGCCATGTACGCCCTGCGACCTCTGGAATTCTCGGTCTTCCCCTCGCTGCTGCTCCTCCTGACCCTGTACCGGCTGTCCCTCAACGTGGCATCCACCAGGCTCATCCTGCTTCGCGGGGAAGAGGGGATCGAGGCGGCGGGCAAGGTGATCAAGACCTTCGGCAGCTTCGTCGTGGGGGGAAATTACGTCGTCGGCCTCATCATCTTCTTCATCCTGATCATCATCAACTTCGTGGTGATCACCAAAGGGGCCGGGAGGATCGCCGAGGTGGCGGCACGGTTCACCCTTGACGCCATGCCTGGGAAACAGATGTCCATAGACGCCGATCTAAACGCCGGCCTCATCACGGAGGAGGAGGCCAGGAGGCGCCGCCAGGAGATCGCCGCCGAGGCAGACTTCTACGGGGCCATGGACGGAGCCTCCAAATTCGTCAGGGGTGATGCCATCGCCGGGATGATCATCGTCTTTGTCAACATCATCGGCGGGTTGGTGATCGGGGTCCTGCAGAAGAAGATGTCCCTCGGCGAGGCCGCCCGCACCTACACCATCCTCACCGTAGGGGACGGCCTGGTGAGCCAGATACCGGCCCTCATCGTGTCCACGGCAGCTGGGATCATCATCTCCCGAGCCAGCGCGGAGTCGAACCTCGGCCGGGATCTGTCCAAACAGATGCTCCTTCACCCCAAGGCCACCGCAGTAGCGGCGGCTGTGCTGTTCGCCCTGGCCTTCGTGCCCGGATTCCCCAAGACCTTTTTCTTCATGCTGTCGCTTCTGTCCGGGGCCATCGCCTACGTGACCACCCAGGCTCAGGAGCCCCCAACAGAAGAAGCCCCCGCTGAAGAGGGACCGTCGGAGGCGGTGGAGCCCCTGCTTTATGTCGACCTACTCGAGCTCGAGATCGGCTACGAACTCATCCCCTTGGTGGACAAAGAGCAGGGAGGGGAGCTGCTCGACAGGATCAGGGCGATGAGGAGCCAGTTCGCCCAGGAGTTGGGCATCATCGTCCCCCCCATCCACATCCGCGACAACCTCCGCCTCAAGCCATCGGCCTACTCCATCCTCCTCAAGGGGATGGAGGTGGCCAAGGGTGAGCTGATGATGGGCTACTACCTCGCCATGAACCCGGCGGGGGTAACCGATGAGATCGAGGGAATCCCCACCAAGGAACCCGCTTTCGGGCTTCCAGCGGTGTGGATAAGGCCTTCGGAGAGGGAAAAGGCCCTCAGCCTCGGCTACACGGTGGTGGACCCGGCGACGGTCCTCATCACCCACCTGATGGAGGTGATCAGGGGCCATGCCCATGAGCTCCTCAGCCGTCAGGAGGTCCAGAGGTTGCTGGATGCTCTGGGACAGCGTTATCCACGGGTGGTCGAGGAACTGGTACCCAATCTCCTGCCCCTGGGCACGGTTCAGAAGGTGCTTCAGAACCTCCTCAGAGAGCGCATCCCCATCAAGGACCTCTTGACCATCCTCGAGACCTTGGCCGACTACGCCCCTTACACCAAGGACCCGAACATCCTCACCGAATACGTCCGTCAGGCCCTCTCGAGGACCATCACCCACCTCTATCAGTCCGACGGGGTAATCCCCGTCATCACGCTGGACCGCCGGGTCGAGGAAGCCATCGCCCAGGCGGTGCAGAGGACGGAGCAAGGGGAGTTCTTCGTCTTGGATCCCCGCTTCACCGAGAAGCTCCTGGACAAGCTGAGGGATGTGGTCGAGAGGGTATCCCTCATGGGACACCAGCCGGTAGTCATGGCATCCCCTTCCATACGAAGGCATTTTAGGAAGCTGATCGAGCACCTCTTGCCTATGCTTCCGGTGATCTCGCCCAACGAGATCCTGCCGGAGGTGAAGATCAAAACCGTAGGGGTGGTGAGCTTAGATGATTAGGCGGATCGAATCCACTGATGTCAAACGGGCCATGGAACAGGTGAAGGAGGAGTTGGGGCCCGATGCCCTCATCTTCTCCACTCGCACCTGGCGAAGGGACCAGTCCTTCGGCGTCCTCGGCAGAGAGATGGTGGAGGTGATCGCTTGCGAGAAGCGGGACCTCTTCGAGGCATCCCTGCCCGAAACCCTCTTCGCCCTTTACTACGAATTGCTGGAAGAGGGGGTGGACGAGGCCATCGTGAAATCCTTGATAAAGGCCATGAAGGAACGGGCGCCGAAGGAGGTCATCAAAGACGAAAGGGCCCTCAGGATGGGCCTCGGCGAGTTGATGATGAAGATCATGCCCCCCGTCCTGCCGGTCAAAAAGGGCAAAAGGGTGATGGCCCTCGTGGGCCCTACAGGGGTGGGAAAGACCACCACCGCCCTGAAACTCGCCGTAACCGAGATCATCGCAGGACGACGAGCGGTCATCATCACGTCTGATGCAGAACGGGTGGGGGCAGCCGAACATTTGCTCCTCTGCGGAAAGGCAGCAGGGGTCCCCGTGGAAGTGGCCATGAACAGGAGGGAAATCCAGCGAGCCATGGAAAGGCACGGGGACTGTCCCCTGATCCTCTTGGACACCCCTGGACGAAACTACATGCTCAATGGTTGGACAGCGGAACTCCAGGAATTGCTCCCTCCGCTGCCCACCTTGGAGGTCCACCTGGTGCTGGCCGCCTCCACCAGAGATGCGGAACTCTCCAAACTCATCAGGAGGTTCCTATCCCTGCCGTTGACTGCCCTCATCTTCTCCAAACTCGACGAAAGCATCACCTTCGGGACCATCTTCAATCAGACGGTTAGGTTCGGAATGCCGCTGTCCTACTTCACCACGGGACAGAGGGTACCCGAGGACATCGAGAAGGCCACCAAGATCAGGTTGGTGGACCTCATCCTCAAACTCTCCCAGGAGGGATGGCGGTGAAATCCATCGCCATAACCAGTGGTAAGGGAGGCGTAGGGAAGACCAGCATCGTGGCCAATTTGGCTTACGCCATAGCTGAGATGGGCAAGCAGGTGATGATCCTGGATGCAGACCTCGGCCTGGGGAACGTTGACGTGTTGATGGGATTGAATGTGAAGTGGACCCTGGAGCACGTGCTGCACGGCGAAAAGAGCGTCGAAGAGATCGTCCTGGAGGGACCGGGAGGGGTCAAGGTGATCCCCGCGGGCAGCGGTGTGGAGGAGCTCACCACCTTGGGGCCCCAAGAACGGCTTACCCTCATGAGCCAGTTCCAGGAGTTGATGAAGGAAGTGGACGTCTTTTTCATCGACACCGCCCCCGGGATCTCCTCCAACGTCATCTTCTTCAACCTCGCCGCCTCCGAGGTGATCGTAGTGGTCTCGCCCGATCCGAGCTCTCTTGTGGATGCCTACGCCCTCATCAAGGTCATGTCCCTCAGGCACTCGAAGAGGGAATTCAACTTGCTGCTTAACAACGTCTCGGATGCCGATGAGGCCTCCAGGATCTTCGAGCGCTTCGACTCCGTGGCGAGCCGTTTCCTCGGGGTCACGCTCCACTACCTCGGGCACGTGCTCGCCGATCACAACGTACCCAAGGCGGCCAGGGGGAAGAGGATGCTCCTTGAGGCCTTCCCCTACTCCAAAGCAAGCGTCTGCATCAACAGGATCGCCAGGCGAGTATGTGAACTCCCTGTTGAACTGGTGAGGGGAGAACTGATGGAGAACCTACTCCTCGGTCAGATTTGGAGGGAGGCATGAGGGCGGTATTGAGCAGGATGAAGGAATACAGTCCCCAAATGTCCAGGGAGGACCTCATCCTCGAGTACATCCCACTGGTCAAGTATTTGGCCCAGAGGATCGCTTCGCGGCTCCCCCAGAATGTGGAACTTGAGGACCTGATAAACGCGGGGGTCATCGGGCTGATCGACGCCGTGGAGAAATACGACCCCTCCAAGAGGATAAAGTTCCGCACCTACGCCGAGTTCCGCATCAAGGGGGCGATCTTCGACGAACTGCGCTCCCAGGATGTGCTCCCCCGCTCCTGGCGCCAGAAGATCAAGGAGCTGGAGGAGGCCTATCTGCGGTTGGAACAACGCCTCGGTCGCACCCCCACCGAGGAGGAGGTGGCCGAGGAGATGCACATAAGCATAGAGGAGTTCCACCAGAGCCTCAAAGAGGTCCGCTCCATCAACTTTCTGAGCATGGATGGCCTCATCGACCCGACCTGTGCTGACAAGGGACGGTTGAGGGACATCCTCATGGACCCCGAGGAGAAGGATCCCCTCGAGGTATTAGGGCTGGCTGAACTGAGGGAGATATTGGCCAAAGCCATCGACGAGCTGCCCGAGAGACATCGGTTGGTGGTGGCGCTGTATTACTACGAGGAGCTCACGATGAAGGAGATCGCCGAAGTCCTGGGGGTGAGCGAGTCCAGGATCTCTCAGATCCACTCCCAGGCGATCCTGTCTCTGAGGGCGAAATTGAAGAAGGTCTTCGGACGCGATGCAGAAGGCAGATAGAGCACTGCTTCAAGAGGCCTTTGAGAGCTTCCACCGTACCTCCCTCGAGCTGCAGCGGTACTACCGTAGCCTCGAGGAACAGGTGAGGGAGCTGGCCTTCGAGCTTGAGCAGAGCCGGAGACAGAGGGAGAGGATGGCCGGGCTGCTCGAGGGGGTGCTGGAGAGCCTGTCTGCAGGGGTGATCGTCCTCGAGGACGAAAAGGCCATCCCCCTCAACAGGGCTGCGGAGGAGCTGCTGGGACTGAAAAAGGGGGAACCCGTAGACCTCAAGGCCATCCCCAGCGAATGGCTCGAAGGGGAGGGCATAAGATCCTTTGGCCCCCGCACTTTTAAGGTAACCCCCTCCCCCCTCAGAGAAGGCAGGGGAAGGGTCATAGTGGTGGAGGACGTGACCGAAGTCGAGAAATGGCGCCAACAGGCCCTGAGGGGTGAGGGGCTGAGCGCTATGGAGGAGGTGGCTGCCCAGCTCGCCCACCAAGTCCGGAATCCCCTCGGGGTGATCAAGCTCTTTGCCTCCTTGCTATGGCGGGAGCTCGCCGAAGATGAAAGA
>Ga0209410_1000551_pt1 | contig 17508 bp, 14 predicted proteins | sample Mar14436cmmetaG_FD_184135 | JGI IMG/M metagenome (GOLD analysis project Ga0209410, IMG submission 184135) | Marine hydrothermal vent microbial communities from Guaymas Basin, Gulf of California to study Microbial Dark Matter (Phase II) - Marker... ... | reverse complement strand
TATTTTGCTGTTAATATAAAAGGATTTTCTTTAAAAATAAAGTGGTGGATAATGCCTAATTGAAATCTATTTTTTATCTCTTTTTCCCCCTCTTCATGCCAATATGCACTTATTAATCTTGTGTCTTCTGTTAAATCATAAGAGATTTCACCAAAATAATTTTTTACATTTCTCCCTGTATAATATCCAATTATGTTACCATGATAACGATAACCTGCTTTATAAATATGATGCTCATACCACCATCGGGTGATATTTGCATATTCAAACCTTATCCCTAATTTATTCCACAATTGAGGCATATAAAAGCCAACAATATGTGCCCAATGGCTAGGGAAACCACCTGCTTCATCTTCTCCTGCTCCTTCCCAATAAATAACAAATTTTTTTATTGGTCTAAATCTTACTTCTAAACCTGCCTTTTGATCACCTTCTGTTTTACTTGGATTATAAACATTTTCTCCTTTAGCAAACAAAATGGTGCTTAAAGAGCATTTTCTACCTCTTCCACCAAACATAGCACTGCGGAAAAGTCCTATTTCTAAAATAGGCATAGGTTTAAGACTTATTTTCATACCTAAAAGATAAGGATGAGGGACATAACGATTCTCTTCTAGTCTTGTAAGGAAAACAGAAAGTTTTATCAATCCTAAATAATGAAAAATCCAAGGTAATATTATTGGTTGTTCTGTTTCTATTTTAAATAATGGGCTAAAGGGGGCTGGGTTTAATGAACTAATTAATGTACCTGTATAACCTTGTCCCCACCATATAGAGTCTATTCCAGCCTCAAAATACCATTTATGAAAGCCTATCTTTGTATAACCCATAAGGAATTCTCCTTTCCAAAGATTACCATCTCCATGAAATGATTCTATTTCAAATTGGCTATGGAATAAGAGATGAGGGGAAAGGAATAATTTGCTACCAAAACCTAAGGTTAGATTATTCCTTTCTAATTTTCTGCCTAAAATGTTTTCTGGTTTTTTTTCATCTACATAATAGTAACTAAGATATATGTCTTCTATAGGTTTAAAATAAAAAGTTTCTTCAAAAGCATCTTTATATTTTAAAAAATGTTCTTTTAATCTTTTCTTTAAATAAGGAGAAAGATATTTTTTATTTTTTTCTGCTTCTATTAAAAGCCTAGCTACTTCTTTCATACTAAAGGGTTTTATCCCATAAATCTGGGAATTAATTGCCCCTATTGCTTCCATCTCTTCAAGTAAAGGATATATTTCGTCTTCCACAAAAACATTAAATGAAATAGATAAAACAATAGATGGGAAAAAAAAGATTAAAATAATGATTATTAAATTAAAATGCCGCAATAACCACTCCTGTTGTTACAGCTACATGATAAAGGATAGTAGTGATATCTTTTATATTCCTCATCCAAGCAATCCTTTCTAATTTTTCTGGAACAACAATTGTATCGCCTGGTTCTAATAAAACGCTTGAACCCATCTCCCAACGGTGTTTATATGGATTCCATAAAATACCAAATTTTAAAAAACCACCAGGTCTTATAGCACTTCCATCAACCTTTAAAATATAAACCTTTTTCTTATCTGCGTTTCTTCTATATCCACCTGCTTTTTTAATATAGTAAGAAAGAGATTTACCTTTTTCATAGATAAAAGCAGTTGGTGTATAAACAGCACCTAATACTTGGATAGTGCCTGGATTTTTTGGGATATAAATTTTATCCCCATCTTCAAGTTCTATATCATAGATTGTGCCTTTTAATTTTTCTAGTGGTGCAAGATTAATGACAAGTCTTCCCTTTGCCTTTGCTGCTCTTAATTTTGCAATAAATCTTCTTTTCATTTCTAGCTCTGCCTGTTTTATCTTTGCTTCTTCTGGACCTAAAACTGACCCTATCTCTGCCACAGATGTAGTTATTAACTCTCTTTCTAATCTATCAAGCATCTCATCTAATTGTCTTTGTTGTAACTCTTGTACCCTTTTTCTTATAAATTCTGCACCACGCAAATATGCTTTGTCTGTAAAACCACCTGCCCTTTTAATCAAAGAAGATAATCTTTCTCCTTTTTTTACTACATATGTACCTGGAAACATTATTTCACCAGATATCTTTACTGTAATTAACTCCCATTCAGGTACAGTTTTTATAAAAAGATAATCATCTTCTTGCAAAGGAATATCATATTTGGGGTTTCCTGTTAAAGCTTCTTTTAAATTTATTTCTATAAATTTTGTCTTCATTCCCTCTTTTGTTGGTATAATCCTTGTTAATTCAGCTTTTTCTAAATAGGCATATCTTTTAAATCCACCTGCCAATTTAACTAAGTCAGAAACTTTCATATTAGATAGATACTCATATTGACCAGGTTTATTAACTGCTCCTCCTATTGTTACTACTTTTTTAGGCATAACCTCCCATTTATTATAAATAATAATTGTATCATAGGGTTTAAGTTCAATATTGTCTTTTTTTGAATTTTCGATTAAAAGCCCTCTTAAACTAAAGCTTCTATATTCCCAATGATTATCAGGAGGAACTAATCTTTTAACAAGGGCAAAATCCATAAATGTATCTGGCAGAAGTTCTTTAGTAGATTTTATTATATCTTTTATTCTCATCCCTGGTTTATAAACATATTTTCCTGGATAACGAACATGGCCATAAAGATAAATGGCATTTGTGTCTTCTTTAACAATGGAAAAGACTTTTACTAAATCACCATCTTGAAGATAAAAAGAAGATAATTTCTTATTATCTTGTGCGTTTATGTCTAATATAATACGTTTCTGGTTGTTTTCTAAACGTTCTACTTGAATATGCTGAAGATAGGCAGTTGGTAAAATACCTCCTGCCAATTTTAAAACTGTAGCTAAGTTTGTTTTTTCTTTCAATTCATAGATTGCAGGTCTTTTTACATTTCCTGCAACACCTACTAATGGTCCAACAGGAGGGACAAATACTACATCACCATGTCTTAGATGTTTATCATTTGATCTATCGCCTTTTAAAAGTAAATCATACACATCTAGGGTACAAATAACTTTATTATTTCTTTTTAATTTTATTTTCCTTAAGCTTCCTATGTTGTTCGGACCACCTGCAATTATAAGCGCATCCATAATAGTAGACATTGGACTTAATGTATATACTCCTGGATTTTTCACTTCTCCTAAAACAAAAACTTGAATACTACGCAATCTTCCCATTGTAATGGCTGCATCAGTTCCTATAATCCTTCTTGCTTGTCTTATAAGAAAATCTCTCATCTCTTCATATCTCATCCCAGCTACAGTTAATGGACCAATTTGTGGGAAAAGTATAGTTCCATCATTGTTAATAGTTAATGTATATTGAGCATTAATCCTTCCCCATAATAAAACTTGAACTTCATCCCCTGGCCCAACTATATAATCAGAAGGGATAGGAAATGTATAAAGTGAAGGAGGTGGTATTTTTTTAAAAATTTCATAACCAAAGGGTTTCAAATCAATAGAGACTTCAAAAGGTGATTGAGGGCCTTCTCTTTTTAAATAACGATTAAAAAGGATTTCTTTAGGTTTTTCAACAATTAATACCTTACCTTTTAAAGCGATATTTATTACTTCTTCTTCACTAAGACCTTGAAAAGCAGGATTTGCTAAAAGGGATTTAATAAGATCTATTGTAACTTGTCCTTCTGTTTTAGATAACTCTACCTGAAGGATTTGCAATTGAGTATATTTAGGAGGAAAGTATCTTTTTAATGGTATTTCAAACCCTAATTTTTCTAATTCAGGTATTAAAACTTCTTTTGCTTTTATTATTAGTTTTATTACTTCTTCCTCTTTAAAATCTCTAAATTCTGGTTTTTTTATAAGATTTTTAATTGTTTCTAAAGTTATTTCCCAATTCTTTTCCATTAGTTCTGCTTTAATAAGCTCTAATCGCTCTGAGGTAAGATACCTTTCTTCAAATGTTTTTTCTTTTTCAATAAGTTCTTCAGGCAATACCTCAATTGGTTTAGCTTTTTCTGGAAGCAAAATTTTAGATGGCTTTTCTTTAAGATATTTTTTTATAATTTCTTGTTGCCATACTTCAGTTGGTTCCTCTTTGAGATATCTTTTTATACTCTCTTGTTGCCATTGATAATTTTGAGCAAAGGCTGAAAAGATAATAAAAGTTAAAATAATAATTACAGTTATGTATGTTTTCATCATTTTTTTTCCTTTATTTTGTGAAGATATTCTAAGAAGAAAGTTAAAAAAATACTAAAAAATAAGGCAATAAAAAAACTTGCCATTACCATAAATAATCTTTTTGGTTTATACTTTTTATCAGGTATCCTAGGGGGGTCGATTATTTTAAAGGCAAAATTTTCATTCACCTTAGCCATAGTGATGGTTTCAACTTGGCTAGCAATTAAACTATATATCTTTTGCTGAATAATAGGGTCAGATGTCTTTATTAGTTCTTTTTCTAAAGATTTTTTATTTGCCTCTGCAATCCTAATTGCCTCTTTTGTCATATGTTCTCTTAGAGTATTAAGGAAATAATCCACAATATTTTTTGCCATCTCTGGGTCTGGAAATTCTGCACTTAAAGAGATTGTGCCAAGCTTTTTATCCTTATTAATCTTTACTATATCTTCTAATGCCCTTATCCCATCATCAATTGTAGGGATATCCTCATCTTCTTTATTAAATTTTCCTTTTGGCTTAACCATGGCTAAAGCCTTTCCTATAATCTTTCCAAAGCTAAATCCATCTTTTTTCCATTGCCTTTTTTCTTCATCCCATTTTTCATAAAATAAAATAGGCAATAAATTGTATTTTTTTATTACTTGTTCTCTTAAGATATTAGATTTAAGTAAAGAGATAATTTCCGCTGAGATAGATGAAGTAGGAGATATACCAGTAAATGAAGTAATGCCGCTAAATTGAGTCGTTATAAAAGGTAATCCTTTTGTTTTTTCTTCTATTGGCATAATAATAGCAGTTGATTTATAGATATTAGGCATAAAGAGAGAATATATAGCTGTTAAGAAAGGTATAATAATTGTTAACCCAATAATAATCCATTTTCTTTTTACTATAACTTGCCAAAGCTCTAATAAATCTATCTCTTCTTCAAGCTCTAATTCTTTATTTTCCATGATTTATTCTAAAAAATTTTTAGAAATTTTATCTAAGTCCTTTGAGATAATCAAGAGATATTATGAAGTAGATGGGCAAGAATGTTTGAATCACAAAATAATTGACACTACCCCTTCCCTTGACTTTGAGCTTAACCTTGGTTAAAAATTTAAAAAATATTTATAATAGGGGTGAGAAAATGTTATTTTTTGATCCTTTATATTTTTTGCTTTTAGCACCAGCTTTTATTTTATCATTAATTGCACAAATTTGGGTGAAAAGTGCCTATGCAAAATATAGCCACATACCAAATGCCAGAGGTATTACTGGAGCAGAAGCAGCTGCTTATATGTTGGAAAGACAAGGTATATATGATGTTCAAATTGAAATGAGTCATGGCTTTTTAACTGACCATTATGACCCTCAAAATAAAACACTTAGATTATCACCTGAGGTTTATAATAGTCGTACAATAGCTGCTGTGGGTATTGCTTGCCATGAAGCTGGACATGCTTTACAACATGCACTTGGATATGCTCCTTTAAAATTGCGTACTGCTCTTGTTCCAATAACAATGATTGGATCTAATCTTGCTTGGCCTCTCCTTTTTATTGGCTTTGTCATGCATGCTATGTCCTTAATTAAACTTGGTATTTTATTCTTTTCTGGAGCAGTACTTTTCCAATTAGTTACTTTACCTGTTGAATTTGATGCTAGCCGTCGTGCTCTTGTGGCTATCAGAGAAACAGCATTATTAAGAGAAGAGGAAATTGGAGGTGCAAGACAAGTATTAACTGCAGCAGCAATGACCTATATTGCTGCTGCACTGGCTTCCATCTTACAACTACTTTACTTTTTAATCAGGGCAGGCTTACTTGGTAACCGCGAAGATTAAATACCTTAAATTATCAATTTTTTAAAGTGAATATTATTGTTATAGGTGCCGGAGAAGTAGGTTATCATATTGCCAACAAATTAAGTGGACAAAATGATATTGTAATTGTTGAAAGAAATCCAGAGAAAATTAAGTATATTTCTGAATATTTAGATGTAGCTACTATTCAAGGTTCAGGAAGTGATCCTAGTGTTTTAGAAATTGCTGGAATTAAATCAGCAGATATGTTGATTGCTGTTACAGATAGTGATGAGACTAATATAGTAGCTTGTCTTCTTTCAAACTTTTTTTCTCCATCTGTTATTAAAGTGGCAAGGATAAGAAACCAAGAGTTTGTTAAATACGAAAAATTTTTTAGCCGTCATTTTTTAAATATAGATCTGATTTTAAATCCTGAATTAGAAATTGTAAAAACGATTTTAAAATTGATAGAATTTCCAGGAGCATCGGATGTGGTTGATTTTATAGGTGGATTGGTAAGAATTATTGGGATTAAGGCAGATGCATTCAGCCCTATTGGAATAAAATTAAAAAATTTAGGAAAGGAATTATCTTATAACTTTCTTATTGTTGCTATTATTCGCAATGGACGTCTAATTATCCCTAGAGGTGAGGATGAGATAAAATTAGGTGATTTGGTTTATGTAATAAGTAAAGGGGAAGAATCCACTAAGATATTAGAGTTATTTGGAAAGGAGATAAAACCTGTAACCAATGTCCTTATTGTAGGAGGAGGCAATGTAGGAGAAAATCTGGCTTATGAATTGGAAAAAAGAGGTATTAAAACGAAAATTATTGAAAAGGATCCAAAATGTTGCGCTTATTTAGCAGAAAAATTAGACAAAACAACTATTTTAGAAGGAGATGGCACTGATTTAAGTTTGTTAAAAGAAGAAAACATTGAAGATACTGATTATGTAATTACAGTAACTGGTCAAGAAGATCAAAATGTATTGATTTCACTTTTAGCCAAAGCATTAGGGGTAAAAAGGGTATTAACACGTATAAATAAAACCAGCTATTTACCTTTAGTCTCAGCTATTGGTTTAGATATTACAGTAAGTCCTGCTTTATCTGTTATTAGTGCTTTACTTAAACGTATGTTTCAAAGAAAGGTACTTTCAGTAATGCCTCTAGGAGAAGACTTACAGGCTGTAGAGGTGATAACTACATCTGTTTCAGATATGATTGAAAAACCTTTAAGGAAATTAAAATTTCCAAAAGATAGTATTGTAGGTGCTATTGTTAGAGGAAAGGAGGTTATTATCCCTAGTGGGGAGACTGTAATATTACCTGGAGATAGAGTAATCATTTTTTCTAGCACTGAAGCTGTTTCTAAAGTAGAAAAAATTTGGCATTAAAGTAAATTGAGGTTTTCTTATACACTTCACTCTATTGGTGTTATTATTTCCCTTATCGGGCTTGCCATGATAGCCCCTTTGTTTATCTCTATCTTTTATCAAGATGGAGTCTATTTCGCTTTTATAAAATCCATTTTAATAACTATTTTTTTTGGTTTATCTCTTTATTTTATATTTAGAAAAAAAAGTAATAAACTCTCCCATCGTGAAGGTATAGCTATTGTTGCATTTGGTTGGATGGCTGCAGGCATCTTTGGTGCTCTTCCATACATATTTGCTAAAGTTTTTGATAATTTCACAAATGCTGTTTTTGAATCTATTTCTGGTTTTACTACAACAGGAGCAAGTGTTTTAACAGATATAGAATCTTTACCTCAAAGCATTTTATTTTGGCGAAGTTTAACTCAATGGTTGGGAGGTATGGGGATTATTGTCCTTTCTATAGCTATCCTTCCATTCTTAGGTATAGGAGGTATGCAGCTTTATAAAGCAGAGGCTCCTATCTTAGTAGTAGATAAATTAAGACCTAGAATTTCTGAAACAGCAAAAGCTTTATGGAAAGTTTATGTATTAATTTCTGCTATTGAAGTATTTTTATTAAAAATTGGCGGAATGAAGCTTTTTGATGCATTTTGCCATACTTTTACTACTATGGCTACAGGTGGATTTTCTACAAAAAACATAAGTATTGGTTATTTTCAAAGTGCATACCTTCATTATGTTATTACCTTTTTTATGCTTTTGGCTGGTATAAATTTTTCCCTTCATTATCGGATTTTAAAGGGAAATATAAAAGATGTTTTAAAAGATCCAGAACTTAAATTTTTTATATCTATAATAGGCATCTTTACTTTTATAATTTGTCTTAACATATATAAACAATTTAATGGTATTTTAACTTCATTCCGTTATAGTATCTTTCAAGTTTGCTCTATCATTACTACTACCGGATATACTACGACAGATTTTGATAAATGGCCTACTCTTTCTAAGATTATTTTATTAATTTGTATGTTCATAGGGGGTTCTGCAGGTTCTACAGGAGGAGGAATAAAATGTGTACGTATCTTATTATTATTAAAACATAGTTATCAAGAATTGCTTAGAACCATCCATCCCCATGTTGTATATCAAACAAAATTAGGGAAAAAGATTGTTCCTTTAGATGTTATAAATGGTGTAATAGGTTTTTTTGTATTATACATAGTGTTGTTTATTATTTTTTCTATCCTACTTGCTACTTTGGGCATGGATTTCATGAGTTCTATTAGTGCTGTAGCTGCTACATTAGGTAATGTTGGCCCAGGCTTAGGAATAGTAGGACCTGCTCAAAATTATGAGTTTATTCCCTGTTTAGGTAAATGGTTGCTCATTTTTTGCATGATTTTAGGTAGATTAGAGATTTATACAATCCTTGTATTATTTACCCCAGAATTTTGGAGAAAATAATCTAAAATGTTTAAAAATCTCTCTCCACCAACTATCTTGGCTTTCTCTTTTATTATTTTAATTGTGATTGGCTCTTTCCTTCTTTTTTTACCTTTCTCTCATTATGGTTCAATTTCTTATTTAGATGCCATCTTTACAGCTACTTCAGCTGTTTGTGTAACTGGATTAATAGTAGTGGATACAGGAACGAAATTTACATTTTGGGGACATATCATTATTTTGTGTCTTATTCAATTGGGAGGATTGGGATTGATGACTTTTTCTACTGTTATTTTATTGCTTTTAGGTAAATCACCTTCTTTAAAAGGTCGTTTAGTACTTCAAGATACTTTGACCCATTCTCCAACAAAAGACCTTTTTTCATTAGTAAAAGATGTTGTTATTTTTACTTTAATTACAGAACTTGTTGGAAGTATTATTTTAGCATTTCATTGGAAAAATATTTTCCCTTGGCAAAAGGCTATATTTTATGCAATATTTCATGCTATATCTGCTTTTTGTAATGCTGGTTTTTCTTTATTTTCTACAAGTCTTGAATCTTTCTGCACAGATTATGTTGTCTTAATTACAATAGCTTGTTTATTTATTCTTGGGGGTGTAGGATTTTTAGTTATTGCTGAATGTGGTTTCCGTTTAAGAGGAAAAAAGACGCGTCTTTCTCTTCATACAAAACTTACTCTTACTACTATATTTTACTTAGTAATTGCTGGTACTGTCTTTTTATTTTACTTTGAAAATACAAATACTTTAAAAGGACTTTCTCTCTCTCAAAAATTTTTAAATGCTTTTTTTCAAGCCGTTACCCCAAGAACTGCTGGTTTTAATAGCCTCCCTATTGCCTCTTTAACCGATGCTACCCTTATGTTATTGATGTTATTGATGTTTATTGGTGCTTCTCCTGGTTCCTGTGGTGGTGGTATAAAAACAACTACTTTTGCTGTATTTATCAGTTTCATTATTAATAAAATTATGGGGAAAGAAAAAGTTCATGTATTTTCTCGCACACTTCCAGATGAAACAGTTTATAGAGCAATTGTGCTTTTTGGATTATCTTGTTGTTTAATATTTTTTTCTACAATATTGCTTGTTTTAACTCAAAGTTACGGCATACCTCATAAAGAAGGTATTTTGATTTCATATTTATTTGAAACAATTTCTGCCCTTGGAACAGTGGGACTTACTACTGGTGTTACTCCTAATTTGAATGCATGGGGAAAAATTATCATTATGTGCCTTATGTTTATTGGTAGAATAGGACCACTTACTGTTGCACATTTTGTAAAAATAAAAGAAGTAGCTAAACGCTATCAATATGCAGAAGAAAATGTTATGATTGGATAAGGGAATATCATGCGTATTGCTATTTTTGGCTTAGGTATTTTTGGACGCCATGTTGCTAAGGTTCTTTTTGAGAGAGGGCACGAAGTTATTGCTATTGATCAAAGGAAAGACTTAATTCAAAAAGCTCAAGAATATACAACACAGGCAATTGTAGCTGATTGTACAGATAGAGAACTATTAGAAAATTTGGGATTAAATAATATTGACCTTGCTATAATTAGTTTGGGAGAAAATCTTAGTGCTAGTATTCTTTTAACCCTTTATTTAAAAGAAATGGAAGTAAAACAGATTATTGTTAAAGCGGTAAATGAAGATCATCAAAAGATTTTAGAGCTTGTTGGTGCTACTAAAGTTGTTTTTCCTGAAAGAGAAATTGCTATCAAATTAGCTGCAAGTTTGGATACTCCAAATGTACTTGATTATTTGCCATTATCGCAAGAGTACCAAGTAATAGAAATAGCTGCACCAAAAGCATTTATTGGTAAAAATTTGGGAGAGCTTGATGTGCGACGTCGTTATGGTGTTCAGGTCATTGCCGTAAGGGAAGCTGGATCAGAACAGGTTTTTTCTTTAATTTCTCCTGAATTTAAAATAAAGGAAGGTGATATTTTAGTTTTAATTGGACGGATTGAAGATATAGAAAGGATAAAAAAATTAACAGGTTAAATCCCTACTACTGCTTTTACTTCTTCTAAAGTAGCTCTAGCAATAGTACGAGCTTTTTCAATACCAGCAATAACAGTTTCTTTTACTTCTGATAAATGTGACTCATAATATTGCCTTTTTTCCTGATATGGCTCTAAACCCTGAATTAAACTTTTTGCCAAGATTTGTTTACAATCTACACATCCAATTTTTGCTCTTCTGCAGTCTGTCTCAATTTGATTTACTATCTCTGATGAGCTATAAAGCTTATGTATAGAAAATACATTACAAATTTCTGGATGACCAGGATCAGAGCGACGTAAGCGAGATTGATCAGTAAACATTTGTCTTACTTTTTCTTTTAAAACATTGGGTGGATCAGAGATAAAAATAGCATTATTATAACTTTTACTCATTTTTCGACCATCAATACCTAATAACTTTGGTACTTCGGTTAATAAAGGCTCTGGTATTGGAAAAACTTCACGATATAAATAATTAAAACGGCGAGCAATCTCTCTTGTTAATTCTATATGAGGTAGTTGATCCATTCCCACTGGTACTAAATGTGCTTTATAAATCAAAATATCTGCTGCCTGAAGTACAGGATAGCCAAGAAATCCATAAGTATTTAAATCTTTTTCCACTAATTCTTGCTTTTGTTCCTTATAAGTAGGATTCCTTTCTAGCCAAGGCAAAGGAGTAATCATAGAAAAAATAAGGTGTAACTCAGTATGTTCTGGCACTTTTGATTGAATGAAAATAGTTGCTTTTTCTGGATTTAGACCAATACTTAGCCAATCTATAATCATTTCCCAAACATATTCTTTAATTTTTTGAGGATTTTGATATTCGCTTGTTAAAGCATGCCAATCAGCAATAAAAAAATAGCATTCATATTCTTCTTGTAATTGCTTCCAATTGGCTAAGGCACCATGGAGATTACCTAGATGAATTTTCCCAGTAGGACGCATTCCACTTAAAACTCTTTTTTTCTGTGCTATCATACTTGGCGTTTAAAAACATAAATGGTTTAATGTGTCAAGTATGAAAGAAAAGGAAAAAATACGTTATCAAATATGGCAATTGTTATTAGAAAAAAATATTTCAAAGGCACCGTTCCATCGTATTCCTCCATTTAAAGGCCAAGGAAAAGCAGCAGAAAGGTTGCGTCATCTTTTAATTTATCAAAAAAGTAAAACTATTATGGTACCTCCAGATGAAGCACAAAAGGAAGTGAGATTTAATGCTCTTATGGATGGAAAAACTTTAATTATGGCTACTCCAGGACTTTCTGATGGCTTTTATATTTTAAAACCAAAAGATATACCTAGAAAATTTTGGTATAAAGCCATTCAAACATATGGTGTAAAACAATATGGTAAAAGGCTTCCAACTAGAAAGAATGCCATTGGTCATATTGACCTTTTAATTACAGGAGCAGTAGCAGTAAGTATTGATGGAAAACGTTTGGGGAAAGGAGCAGGTTTTTTTGACATAGAATATGCTATATTGAGAGAATTAGGCTGTATTGATGAAAATACTCCTGTTATTGCAATAGTGCATGATGAACAAATACTTAATACATTGCCAAAAAATATGGCAGATGTTCCTATAGATTATATTATTACGCCAAGTCAAGTCATTAAAGTTAAGATGCCTTTAGACAAACCAAAAAGAATCTTTTGGGAAAAACTTTCTCAAAAACAAATTCATCGTATGCGTCCATTGTGGGAATTAAGTAAAAGAAAGTAATTATTATTTTTCTTCTTTTTTCCGATTTTTTGTATAAAAAAATTTAGGACTCAACCTTTTAGCAAGAGCCTTTGCTATCCCTTTTGGCAAACCAATATTACGCAATCGACAATAAACATGAAGCTCATTTAAGTAATGTTGAAGTACAGTTTTATTTTTCATGTTTATTTATAAAAATCGGATTTTTTAAGACTTTTGTCCTATTTTTATTTTAAGAAAGGATTAAATTTTTTTTCTTCGCCAATAGTAGAATGTGGTTTTTCACCATAATTATGCCCAGGCCAAACAATGGTATCTTCAGGTAAGGTAAAAAGTTTTGTCTTAATAGAATTTATTAATGTTTCCCAAGAACCTCCTGGTAGATCAGTTCTACCTACTGCTCCAACAAAAAGTGTGTCACCAGTAAAAATATGTCCAGGATAATAAAGACAAATGCTTCCAGGCGTGTGTCCAGGGGTATGAATTATTTTTAAGTTTATTTTTCCAATTTTAATTTCATCTTCATCCTTTAAAAGGATATCTGGTGAAGGAGAAGGGGAGGCACCAAACATACTTCCTAAAAAGAGACTTACCTGACTTAAAAAACTTCCTCCATCAGCTTCATGCATGGCAATCGGAAGATTAAAGATTTGTTTAAGAGCACGATTTCCTGCTGTATGATCAGGATGGGCATGAGTATTAACAATCATTATTGGCTTTAATTTTAATGTTTCAATGGTTTCTATGATAAAATCTTCGTCTCCACCTGGATCAATAATTATAATTTCTTTTGTCTTAGAACAGCCTACAAAATAACAACAAACTTGAAGTGGACCTACTATTAATTGTTTAATGATTAATTCTGACATTAAGTACCCATTTCCCAAGAAGAAAGATATTTCTCCTGTTCTGCAGTGAGCTTGTCTATTGTGATACCCATACTTTTTAATTTTAAACGAGCTACTTCTTTATCTATATACTCTGGCACAGAATAGACTTTTTTCTCTAATTTATCTCCTTCTTTTTTTAAATATTCAGCAGTTAAAGCCTGATTAGCAAAACTCATATCCATGACAGAAGAAGGGTGCCCTTCAGCAGCTACTAAATTGACAAGACGTCCTTCACCAAGTAAGTAAAGTCGACGATTATCTTCTAAAACATATTCTTCTACAAATTCTCTTATTTTACGAACATTTTTAGCCATCTCATTTAATGCCTCTTTTTCAATTTCTACATCAAAATGGCCTGCATTAGCAAGAATAGCGCCATCTTTCATAAGAAGAAAATGCTCTCTTCTTATAACATTAATGTCACCTGTAACAGTAACAAAGATATCGCCTATCTTAGCAGCTTCTATCATAGGCATCACTTGATAACCATCCATAACTGCTTCAAGTGCTCTAAGAGGATCTACTTCAGTAATAATCACTTTTGCCCCCATACCTCTTGCTCGCATAGCTACACCACGCCCACACCATCCATAACCACATACTACAAACACAGAGCCTGCAAGAAGGCGATTTGTAGCACGCAAAATACCATCTATAGTACTTTGACCTGTACCATAACGATTATCAAAAAGATGTTTTGTCATAGCATCATTTACAGCAATTACTGGATAACCTAATACTCCTTCTTTAGCCATACTCCTTAATCGAATAACACCTGTAGTAGTCTCTTCTGTCCCACCTATAATTTTATTTAACATTTCCCTATGTTTATTATGAATGGTTGAAATTAAATCAGCCCCATCATCCATAGTAACAATAGGGGAAAAGGATAAAACAGCTTCAATATGTTGATAATAAGTATCTCTATCCTCACCTTTAATAGCAAAGACTGGAATTTCATCATATTTTACTAAAGCAGCTGCTACATCATCTTGAGTACTTAATGGATTTGAAGCACATAGAGCTATTTCTGCTCCACCTGCTTTTAATGTCCTTACTAAATTAGCAGTCTCAGTAGTAACATGCAAACAAGCGCCAATTTTTAAACCTGATAAAGGTTTTTCTTTTTCAAATCTTTTTCTAATAAGCCTTAATACAGGCATAGTCTTTTCTGCCCATTCAATGCGTAATTGCCCTTCTTCTGCTAATGCTATGTCTTTTATATGATAGTCCATCTCTACCTCCCTACTTCTTTTCTTAAAACATCTACCATGTCTGTTTTTTCCCAAGTAAAATCAGGATTTTTTCTTCCAAAATGGCCATAAACAGCTGTTTGTTTGTAAATAGGTCTTAATAAATCTAGATGCTTTATAATCATACCAGGACGCAAATCAAAAACCTTTTCAATCAATTTTTCAATCTCTTTATCTGGAATAATACCAGTACCATGAGTATCTACCATAATAGAAACAGGCTCTGGTCGACCGATTGTATAAGCTATTTGAATTTCACATTTTGTAGCAATACCTGCTGCTACAATATTTTTTGCAACATATCTTGCCATATAATTTCCACTTCGATCCACTTTAGAAGGATCTTTACCAGAGAAACAACCACCACCATGTCTAGACATCCCACCGTAAGTATCAACAATAATCTTTCGTCCTGTCGTGCCCGTATCAGCAAGAGGACCTCCTACAACAAAACGTCCGGTTGTATTTATGTAATATTTCATATTTTTAGACCTCATTTCTTCAGGAATAATGTGATGGATAACCTCTTCAATAATCCCTTCTTTTAATACATTATATTTTACCCAAGGCTCATGTTGGGCAGCAATTACTACTGCTATTACTTCAACAGGCTTTCCATCTATATATTTTAAGGTTACTTGAGTTTTTCCATCTGGTCTTAAAAAATCTAAAATCTTTTTCTTCCTCGCCTCAGCAAGCCTTTTTGCAAGACGATGAGCATAATAAATGGGCATAGGCATTAAAACATCTGTTTCTGTACAGGCATAACCAAACATCATTCCTTGATCACCAGCACCAATTTCTTCTAACTTTTCACTACGGTTAACACCCATGGCAATATCAGGAGATTGGCGATCAATGCTTGTAATAATACCGCAAGTCTCCCAATCAAATCCCATCTCTGAACTTGTATAACCAATTTCCTTTATAGTTTGACGTACTACTTCTGGTATTTCAACATAACAAGTAGTAGTGATTTCTCCTGAAATAAATACAAGTCCTGTTGTAACTAAAGTTTCACAAGCTACTCTTGCATTTTTATCATGGGCTAAAATAGCGTCTAAAATGGCATCAGAAATTTGATCAGCTACTTTATCAGGATGGCCTTCTGTAACAGATTCCGATGTAAAAAGATATTCTTTAGCCATTTCTCACTCCTTTCTCAGAAAATTTGGCTATATAAACCTTTTCTTAGAACAAATGTCAATAGAAGAAAATTACATTTTACTTGTTTTTCTTTTCAAATTTTTCTTCTGGATGAACAATACCACCAGATATAATTAATTTAAATGCCTCCTCCACACTCATGTCCAAAAAAATTAATTCTTCTTCTGGCACAAGAAGATAGAATCCAGAAGTAGGGTTTGGTGTAGTAGGCATAAAAACATTTATTAATTTTTTTTGCACCTTTTCTACTGGTTCACCCTTTGTCTGGCTAGTAGTAAATCCTAAAGCAAAAATACCTTTTCTTGGATACTGCACTAATACAACTTTATTAAAATCTTTTTCTTTCATAAATATCGTCTCAATTAATTGTTTGATCGCTAAATAAATTGCTCGAATAAATGGAATCTTATTAACAATATTTTCCCATAACTCAATAAGTTTATTCCCAATATAATTTCTAGCTAAAAATCCTGTGAGAAGAATAATAACAATAACAAAAAGAAATCCTAATCCAGGAATACGAAAGGGAAGATATGTTTCAGGATTATATTTAGGAGGAAGATACTTAAGTATTTTATCCATTGTACGAAGAAGAAAAAGAATAATATAAACAGTAAGAGAAATAGGAAGAAGGACAAGAAGACCTGCTAAAAAGTTTCTCTTTAAGATATCTTTGATTTTTTTCACCCTTCTTTTCTCACAATGGCATTATTTTCATCCAAAAATACCTGTTTTGGTTTATACATTTTTAATTGCGATTCCTCCACAAGTGTATAAGCAGTAATGATAATAATATCACCTTTTGCACCCTTACGAGCAGCGGCACCATTTAGACAAATTTCTCCTTTTTTTCCAGGTAAAACATAAGTAGAAAATCTTTCTCCATTTGTAATGTTATAAACATACACCATCTCATAGGGAATAAGGTCTGCTGCTGCCATAAGTTCTGTATCAATACTAAGACTTCCTTCATAATTAAGATTAGCATCAGTTACTTTAGCACGATGAATTTTTGATTTTAACATAAATCTCATTCCTTCACCTCTAACAAAGTATTATCTATAAGTCTAGCTTTTCCAATCTTAACAGCCAATGCCAATAAGGCTTTTTTATCTATTTTATCTAAATCTTCTAAAGTTTCTGGATCACAAATTTTCACATAGTCTATTTCAGTATAAGGGTGACTTTCAATAAGTTTTGAAACAGCATTTATAATCACTTTAACATTTCTCTCTCCTTTATCTATCATTTCTTGAGCAAGTTTTAAACCTTTAAATAAACTTAAAGCTGATTTTCTCTGTTCAGGTGTAAGATATGTGTTTCTAGAGCTCATAGCTAATCCATCTGGCTCTCGCACAATGGGGCAGCCTACAATTTCAATAGAAAAATTTAAATCTTTTACCATACGTTTTATAACAAGATATTGCTGATAATCTTTAAAACCAAAAAATGCAATATGTGGTTTGACAATATTAAATAATTTAGCTACTACTGTTGTAACTCCTTTAAAATGGCCAGGACGAGAAAGACCACAAAGATGATTTGTTAACTTTGTTACCTCTACAAATGTTTGATAACCTTCTGGATACATATCTTTTTCTGAAGGTACAAACAAAACATCTACTTTTTCTTTTTCTGCCAAAGATTTATCTCTTTCTAAATCTCTTGGATAA